>Ga0315297_10000669_pt1 | contig 20198 bp, 25 predicted proteins | sample YL17G15_0_MG_FD_203628 | JGI IMG/M metagenome (GOLD analysis project Ga0315297, IMG submission 203628) | Sediment microbial communities from Yellowstone Lake, YNP, Wyoming, USA - YL17G15_0 | ecosystem: Environmental > Aquatic > Freshwater > Lake > Sediment | place: USA: Wyoming | collected... | reverse complement strand
CTACTGACTACTGACTACTTCCTGATGTCCGGCACTCCAGCCGCCCGTTCCGCGACGAAGCCGACAGGCTCGCCTTGCGTCACTGGCGGCGTGGCCACGACGTACAGAATCTCGCCCGCGAATGGCGACCGGATCTCCTCCAGCAGCTTGCCGTGGAAATCCGTGACGCGCGCGATGAGCGTGCCCTGGGCCACCGTCTGCCCGGGCTCGACCATCGGGTAGAGCAGGCCCGTGAACGTGCTGCGCAGTACCTCATTCCGCCCGAGCCAGACCGGGTGGGCCACCGGGTCGGGGCCGCCGGCGCGCATCCTCAGGTGGCGAAGCACGCCCGCTACGCCCTGCTCCACACGGGCGATCGACTCCTCGTCGGTCCGTGACCAGCCACCCGACTCCACGGTCAGCGCCGGTTTGCCGCGCGTCATCGCCGTGTTCGCGAGGTAGATCGACGCGGCCGGATCGTTCGGGCGCTCGGTGTCGATGACGATGTGGTCGAGTCCGAAGGCCAGCGCGAGATCTTTGCTTGCCGCTACGACCGGGGGCGCGCTCGTGACGACCCAATAGCTGTAGGGCCTGAGCCATTCGTTGCCGTCGCCGCAGTGGATGTCGATGACGTGCGTAGCCCGATCGATGATCTCGCGGGTGAGGACGTCGGCGATGCGATCGGACAGCGTGCCGTCGCGCGTGCCGGGAAACACGCGGTTCAGGTTCTTGCCGTCGGTCGGCCCGTAGTAGATCGTCCGCTTCAGGAACGACGGCATGTTGGCCATGTGCACGAGAATGACGGTGCCCGTGAGCGACTGAGGGTCGATCGACGTGCGGAGCCGCTGCAACGCGAGCACGGGCGGGTACTCGACGCCGTGCGTGCCGGCGATGAGGGCCAGCACCGGCCCCGGTCGCGCGCCATTGATGATCGAGAACGGGATGTTGGTGCCTTCGTCGCCGGGCCCGGCAGGCACCTTCAAGTCGCCGGACGCCCTGGTCCCAGGCGCCGCCGTGACGCCGCCGAGGAAGAACGGCGCCTGCGCGTGCGCGGCGGTCGCAGCAATCAGCAGGAGCATCAGCGTGAGCGGGCCGAGCAGGCGTGGCGTGCAGCGGAACATCTTTGGTCTCCTGTGGCGTAATCCGTTTTCGAGTCCCGAGTCCCGAGTCCCGAGCCCCGAGCCCCGGGTCCCCCTCTCGCCCCTCGCCTCGTCCCTCTCGCCTCTTTAGAACTGTCGCACCGTCTTCCCGCGGACGAGGAACACCGCAGCCACGAACGATAGCAGAATCCCGGTCGCGGTGAGCGTGGCGGGGGCGGAGGTCAGGTTGGCGAAGTACCCGGCCGCCAGGCTGCCGATCGGCATGCCCCCCCGGAACGCCATCATGTAGATGCTGACGACGCGGCCGCGCATTTCGTTGGGGGCGGCCAGCTGCACGAGCGACGTCAGCAGCGAGAAGCTCATCATCAGGCCGATGCTGCCGAGGAAGATCAGGACGTAGCTCAGCGGCAGCACGCGCGAGGACGCGAAGGCCGCGAGCACCAGCCCCAGGACGATCTGCACGATGAGCACGACCCGGCCCATGCCGGGAAAACGGCCAAGCCACGCCACCGTGAGGGCGCCCAGCACGGCGCCCGCGCCCGAAAACGCCATGAGCCGGCTGTAGCCGTCCGCGCCCATCTGGAAGACGTCGCGAGCTATCACGGGCAGCAGCGTCAGGACCGGCGAGGCGAGCAGGGTCGTGCAGAGGGCCAGGAACGTCATCATCAGGATGACGCGGTCGTGGCGCACGTAGGACAGGCCGCTGCGCATCTCGCCCGCCATGGACTGGGTCGGCACGACCGCGACATGGCGGATGTGCAGCAGCAGCAGCGACGCGATGACGCACAGGAATGAGAGGCCGTTCAGCGCGAAGCAGGCGGCCGAGCCCAGCGTCGCGAGCGCCACGCCCGCCAGGAGCGGGCCGATGACGCGCGCGAGGTTGAACTGCGTGGAGTTCAGCGCGATGGCGTTCGGCATGTCGTCGCGGCGCACCAGCGTGGGCAGCAGTGACTGATACGCGGGCCCGCCGAAGGCCTGGGCCGTGCCGGTCACGAACGACAACGCGAGGATGTGCCAGACACGGACGGCGTCCCAGTACACCAGGGCCGCCAGGGCCATGGCCGTGCTCATCTGGACGCACTGCGAGATGAGCAGCACCGTTCGTCGGTCGCGTCGATCGGCGACCACCCCGCCAAGCAGCGTGAACAGGAGAATGGGCAACTCGCCGAGGAAGGCATCCAGGCCGAGGTAGAACGGCGAATTGGTCAGCGTCAGCACCAGCCAGCTCTGGGCGACCTTCTGCATCCACGTGCCGATGCTGGACGTGAACGCGCCGATCCACAGAACGCGGAAGTCGCGGTAGGTGAGGGCGCTCGCCATGCGCCGGAGGACGGGATGGATGGGCACGCTTCAGTGATTCTAGTTCGGGATTCGGGAATCGGGATTTGCGAATCCGGCCAGCTACTTCTGACCGCTCCTTACCCCGGCGACCGGTGCTCTCGCCACGTCCGGATCGCCTTGGCGTGTATCGGGTAGTGGCCGTACGTATCAAGCCGCAGGCGGCGACGGACGCGCGTGTCCCTGTCGAACTCTGCCTCCGGCACAGTCTGGATGAACTCGAGGAGCCTGCGGTGAGTGTCGTCCCTCCGGCGCAGCACCTCCGCCAGCGGCACGTCCCGGTTCCGCTGGGTCGTCAGAGCGTTGAAGGCATTGATGCCTCCGTGCGTGACGGAGTACCGGGGCGGCCTGCCTCCGGCGAGTATGACCGGAAGATGTGCCAATGCCTCTTCTTCCCAGGTCGTCACGTGCGCGATGATGTCCTTCACCGACCAGGTGCCGGTCACGCCGGGTGCCAGCATCTCCGCCTCTGACAGGCTGCCGTATGCGGCCTTCAACGCGCTCCACGGTTCCTCGATGCGCGTCAACATCCGCACGCGATTCACGTCTTCCTCTCACCGCCGCGCGCCGGAACGCGGCGCGACCGAGTGCGCCCGGCGGGCCTGCTCTCAACGTTCCGCCGCGCGAGTGTCAATGCAGCGTCGAGTGCGGATCTCTGCCGCCGCGCGGCGCGCCTCGCGATCTGGGCCTTGACCAGCTTCCGGATGAGGGCCGCCGGCAGAGGAGTCTCCGGCGGGAAACGGACCGTGCCTTTGCTGGTGTCGTAACCCGCGAGGTCGTCCTTGTGGGATTCGACGACGGCACCAGGGTAGAACGCGCAGTGGCGCGAGGCAGCGCCGAAATGCACCAGCAGCTTCCCGTCGAGACGGAACGCCGGGATTCCGTAGCTGATGCACTCCTCGGCCGTCGGGGCTGCCGCCCTGATGTGCCGCCGCAGCCACTGAAGGGCGGCCCGCTTGCCGGCGGGGAGCGCGGCGAGGTACTCGTCAACGGTCGTCGCTGTGCGTCTCGGCATCGGGGCCATGGTGTCGCATCCTCGAAATCGGACGGTTTTCGTCGACGGCTGACTCAGGCGCCGGCGTACGCCCGCTGCAGCGCGGCGATGTCGAGCTTCATCATCGTCATCATCGCCGCGAAGGCGCGCTGGGACGCGGCTCTGTCGGGCGTGTTCAACAGAGCCAGAAGCCGGCGCGGCACGATCTGCCACGACACCCCGTACCGATCGGTCACCCAGCCGCACTGGCCCTCCTGTCCGCCATCGGACAAGGCCGCCCACAAGCGGTCGACCTCCTCTTGCGTGTCGCAGTAGGCCACCACCGACACCGCCGGAGAGAACGTGAAGGCAGGGCCGCCGTTGAGCGCCAGATACTCCGTGCCATCCAGCGTGAACTGGATGGTCAACACGGCGCCCGCCGGACGAGGCGTGCCTTCCAGGTAGTACGTCGTGTGCACGATTCGCGAGTTCGGGAACAGGCTCGTGTAGAACGCGACGGCCTGTTCGGCCTGATCGTTGAACCAGAGGCAGGTGCTGGTTCGTTGCATGGGGGCCCTCCTTGAGTGTCCCAGTGTCCACCCCAGGCACGATCGAATGCAAGATCGGGTCAGGGAGTCACTCCAGCCGCGGTCCGGTCCGGGGGGTCACTTGGCGCCATCATCCGGGGCGATGGGGCGCGGCGGCGATCGCGTCGCGGCCTGCCGATCAGGCGCCGGGCACGTCACTGCATGTACGCGCCGATGTGGACCTTCCCAGTCGCGAAATTCACGGTGCCAGAACCCCAAATCTGCCGGGTGTTGACCCACGCGTAATCTTCGGCCGCCGTGCTCAGACTCACGTTTTCAAACAGGTCGGCGTTCTGGCGGCACGCGTGTCAGAAACGGGTTGTCGCCGAGGCGTACCGCTCTCGGGCGGTTGAATGGACCGCTCCACCGGCGTGCCTAGATCGGTGCTCTCGGCCAACATATGCCGACGCGGGCCGGCCGGCAAGGGCGAAGTTCGTGTCGCCGTTGCCGGTTGGCCCGGCCCAACCCGATGGAGCTACGACCAGAACGCGTCCCACGCGTAGACGTCGAAGAAGTGTTCCCTACCGTCAACAATCCGGCCGTCTCTGAACTCGAAGACGATGCAGCAGCCAACATCGAGGCGCTTGCCGTTCCGAGTCGCGCTGTTGTGATGAACGCCGACCACGCGGCCGTCGTCACCCTTGAACAACTGCTGCAATGTCGCCTTGAAGGTCCCTCCTGTCCCACCCGCATACCGGCCGAATTGGCCAAAGGTCGCCTCGCGGCCCTGGTAGTCGCCAGCGAGGGGGCTTCGCCCCGGCGTGTGCCACGAGGCGCTCTCGTGGAAGATCCCGGTGAGCGTCTTCATGTCACCCGAATTGAAGGCCTCGTAGCCACGGCGCACGGTTTCGGCGTTTCTGTCTGCCTGGTTCATGATGCGACTCTCCTTGGTTGGGATCGGTGTTGTAGGGACCGCCACCAATCCGGGCATGGACGGCGCTGTGCCCCTCGTTGTACTCGCTGAAATAAGATCGCGCTGCCAATCAGAGCGGTGGGCGAGGGAGCTAATACCTATAAATATACTCGGAGTATGGCACAGGTGCCAGCCCCTGGCAAGAAGCCGATATCTTGTGTGCGCGGCCAGCGGCAGCCGTCGGTCGTCCCCGCCATGGCCTGGTCAGTCGCCCGCAAGCGGAGCGAGCTGCGTGGTCTCGGTCCTCGCGTCGTGCGCCACCGCCACGACGATTCTCCAGCCGTCGGATCCGCCGCGAACAATGTACGTAAACCCAAAACGGGCGATTTCGGCATCCGCGGCGTCGTAGCGGAGAAAGATACCGCCGAGTTCAGCGAGCCCCGGCGCGAGCGTGCGCACCGTCACCGCGGACACCTCGGTTCTGCGGTATCCCTGTGACTTCGCGTGTTCGATGAGGTGAGCGGCGAGCACGAGCGCAGTGGCGTCATCCTGCACGACCCAGACGCCGTCAGGGCGGATGAACGTGCAGGGCCGCTCGTAGAACGGCACCACGTCCTCCGCGCGCAGGGTCTCGAAGGCGCGCACGTAGGCGTCCAGCATCTCCAGCGGCGTTTGTGTCATCTCTCGCGTCCTCCTTGCGGACCTTCACGCAGCGCGCTGGGGGGATCAGCGCAGACTCACTCCGGCCCCCGCCGCGCCTCCGCCCACTTCTACCACGTTTCTCCTGCCTTTTTCGCGAGACGCGCATGCGCCCGCACCGCTTCCAACTCGGCGTCGCGTCCCAGGGCGATATCGCGCACCGTCGAGACGACGAGGACGTCGGGCTGCAGGCCGGCGTCCGGCGGGTTGCCGGCCGGAAACTGCCCGATGAGCGGCACGTCGAGTTCGATGCCCGAGCGAGGCAGGCGAAGGAAGAAGAACGCGCCGCCGTTGATGCCGCGCTGATTGCCGCCCGTCGGCTGGCCGACCAGTGTTCCCAGATGGTTCTGCCGTACCGTCTGGGCAAACTCGAACGTGGCGGAGCTGTTCGTGGCGCCCACCAACACCCACAGGCGCCCGGTGAAGCCGGGCGGGGCGGGCGTAATGACCCCTCCGATGTCATCATCGGCGTCCCTCCGCAGCCGGTAGAAGCCGTCGGCGGCATCGATCGCCGACGCGCCCCAGTTCTTGAAGGAGGGGTCCCAGGTGTCGAGAGACGGCAGCAGGTCGTCGGGCACCTTCCGGTACCGCACGAGGCGGGTGACGGCCTGGCGCGGCACCGGGGCAGCGATCAGGTGGCTGATGATGACGACGTCCGCCTGCAAGTCCGGCGCGCGCAGCATCGAGTCCGCACGGACCGCCGGGGCGGTTGCGCGCGCAGCTGCGTGTGCGGACGCGGCCGCCTGGAAGTCGAGGCGAACGTCCGGCCCGAGCGTCATGAGGAGCGCGAGCCACGCCGCCGAGACACGACTACGCACGACACACCTCCCGCGAGAACGGTCGAACCCGCCGATCGTGCACCCGCGCACGGCGCCGGCGGGCGCATGCGTCTGTCCGAGTGGTCATGACCGAGAAGGGGGGCTGACCCTACTCTTCGCGCAGCGTTTTCAACGCGCCGCCCCAGGCGATGACCTGGTCGAGCATGACGTTCACGTACTTCTCGTGCATGGGCGCCGGGTTGAAGGTGCTGAAATTCTCGAAATCGGTGAAGAGCGACAGCGCGACCTGGGCGCGGACGTCGGCCACCAGCAGTTCGCCCATCACCAGCCTCAACTGCTCCACGGCGCGCGTGCCTCCGGCGCTGCCGTAGCCGACGAACCCCGCGGCCTTGTTGTTCCACTCACGGTACAGGTAGTCGATGGCGTTCTTGAGCGCGCCGGAAGGCCCGTGGTTGTACTCGGGTGTCACGAAGACATAGGCGTCGAAGGACGCGATCTTCGCGGCCCAGGCTTTGGTGTGCGGCTGGGTATACTGTCCCCTCGACGGCGGCATCGGCTCGTCGAGCAGCGGCAGGTCGAAGTTCTTGATGTCCACGAGTTCGAACTCGGCGTCGCTGCGCTTCGTGGCGACGGCCTGGACCCAGCGGGCGACGGCCTCGGCCTTGCGGCCCGGCCGCGTACTGCCGATGACGATGGCGACCTTGATCGTACTTCGTCTTCTTCCTTGAGCAAGCCGGCCTCGAACGCGTCCCCGCTCGGACGGGGCTGCGCGCGGGCCAGGAATCGAATCGGATCGCACAGTCAGGCCAGCAGCCGCTGAAGCGCCCTGATCTGCCGTACATGCCTGTCAACGAGGACCTGACCCATCCGGACCGCCTGGCTCACCGTCAATGGTCCGGCGATTGGCCTTGCCACGAGCAAGGCCGGGTTCAGCGCCTCCATCTCGTCCAGCAAGCCACGGCGCGTATCGTCGAATGCCTGGAGCCGCCGTTCAAGCCTCATCGTTCAGCCTCGCGTGACATTCTCATCGTGACCGTGCGGACTGACTCGCCGGCGGTACGATCCCATTCATGCGGAGGTACACGACAAGCTGGCCGTAGTGATCCGACGCGTGCCAGACCGCGAGCGTCGTGATCCCCAAGCGCGTGGACTCGCCGCCGTACGGTCCGCCCGCCGGCTCGAGCGCGTTGGCCGGCGTCATCGTTCGGAGCACGCGTTGCGCGTACTCGAACGACTCGCGCAGGTACGTCATGAGTTCGGCCTTCGTCTTCGCCGGACTTGGCCCGCCGGTATCGCATCGGGAGGGAGGCTCTTTCTTCTCGATTTCGTTGAAGAAGCCAAAGTTGCTGCACGCCACGTGTTTGACCTGCTCTCCGAACGCACGCACGTCCTTGAACTCGCCGTTCGTCGGCTTGAACCCGTATGTCTCGGCTGGCATGGCGTCGGCCAGACTGACGAACGATCGCTCGATCATCGTGAACCACTGCGCGACGGTCGCCGCCATGGGGTCGATGCGCTCCTGCGCGGCCCCGGGAGCAGCACACGTCAGAGACGCCACGACCACGAGCGTGGCCATGAGGCGCCGGCGAGCGTTCCTGCCTTGCCTGGTGTGATTCGCGTTCATTTCCTGGATCTCCTCCCCGAGACGTTGACAGCGTTCTGGTGTGACTGCGTCCTTCGCCCGCCGAACGCTGAAGTTCACCTGCCGGCGTCTGCAGTGGCCGGCCACATCCGGTCTTTCGGCCAGGGCCATCCGGCTCACACGTGCTGATCGATGAGGATCGGGTTGCCATCAGGGTCCACAGCGACGAAGCTGGCCGGCCCCGTTGTGCTCTCGTCTGCCTCTTGCTGCAACTCCACTCCCTGTGCCTTCAGCTGGCGCTGCAGATCGCGGACGTCGGTGAACGGGGCGAGCGGCTGAGCGCTGCTGTCCCAGCCGGGGTTGAAGGTAAGAATGTTCTTCTCGAACATCCCTTGAAAAAGCCCGATCACGTGAACGCCGTTCTTCAGGATCAGCCAGTTCTGCGCGGCATTCCCGGCGAAGGCCTTGAATCCGAACTTCTCGTAGAACCTACGCGAAGCTTCGATATCCTTGACAGCCAGGCTGATTGAAAACGCGCCGAGTTCCATGCGTTGCTCCTTTGCGTGTGCGTCTCGAATCTCGAACCGACGAAAGCGTATCCGCCGTCCCGCGCGGTTTCGATGAACGTGGGGACCGCATGCGACACGTCAACCCATTCGTGCGACTCTTCGTCGCCCCAGTCAATGCTTCCTTGCCACCACGTGAAACAACTGCCAATGCTTGGGATTCCGCCCGTCCGGCGGGTCATCCCTTTCTTCTTCGTTCATCATCTCGATCTCGAAGCCTTCCAGCAGCTTCAAGACCTCCTCCTTGGTGTGGTGCGTCCGATCGGGGAGCGACGCCCACGAGTCGCGCGCTCCAAAGAACTGCCCGGCGATCCGGCCACCCGGGCGAATTGCCGTGACGATTCGTCTCCAGAGCGCCGGAAAGTGCCGTGGCTCGCAAAACGGCAACGCAAAGCTCGCGTTCACCAGGTCGCAGTGGGGCACCTGCATTTCCGCGAAGGTCACCACAACAGCCGTCAAGTTCGGCTTCAACGCCTCTGGCACCCGCGGCCACAAGAACGAAAACGCGTCCGGGTGGCCATCCGTCGCCACCACCCGCCACCCCTGGTTGAGCAGCTCAAGGGTGTCGCGCCCCTCGCCCGCGGCGACATCGACCGCGAGGCCTCCGGTGAATCCCTCCCGTGCAAACGAATCGAGGGCCGCGACCAGCGTCTCGCGTGCGCCCTTTCCCAAGACGGCCCCGAAGTACCCCGGCCAGTCCTGCACCTCGGAATAGTCCTGGGCCCTCAGAGGCGGCACGTGCGGCTCGTTCGGCTGGTCTTGTTCTCCCATAGACTCCACACACGTCCAAGATTCTCCGCAACTCCTACGTACCGTCAAGAGGGCCGGCCTTCAAGAACAGCTCGGCCACATCAGATGAGTGCGAAGGTAGACTCTGCCGGACTGCCTTCGACAAGCGCAAGACCAAGCCGAGGCTTGGCTCTACGTACCGAAAGGGATTTCGATCAGGCGTGCGGGTGACACACGACTGCCTCCTGGTTGGAGCGGTCTAGACAGTATGACTTCCGTGGTGTGCGAACAATGAGGCTGACCTCCGTCGGATTCGCGGGTTAGCCTTCATCGGGCCAGCGCCGCCCGTTGAGTTCACCATCAACGCACGTTCACGGAGGTCAGCCATGGCAGAGCCTACCACCCTTTTCGTCGGTCTGGACGTGCACAAGGAGACCATCGCGGTCGCCCACGCCAGCCCCGACCGCTCGTCCGATGTCGTCTACGTCGGCCAGATCGGCACCCGAGAAGCCGACATCGATAAGCTCCTTCGAAGGCTCCACAGCCATGCCGCCCGCCTCGTCATCGCCTACGAGGCCGGCCCCTGTGGGTATGGGCTGTACCGCACGCTCGCCAAGAAGGGCATCTCGTGCATGGTCGTGGCCCCGTCCCTCATTCCCAAGAAGCCTGGCGAGCGGGTCAAGACGGATCGGCGGGATGCGGCCCAGCTCGCTCGTCTCCTTCGATCCGGCGATCTGACGTCGATCTACGTGCCGACCATCGAAGACGAAGCGGTGCGTGATCTCTCGCGGGCGCGCGAGGCGTCGATCGGCGTGCTGAAGGACGCGAAGCTGCGCCTGAAGTCCTTTCTCCTGCGCCACGGGCTCCACTACACGGGCCGGGCGACCTGGAACGAGGCGCACCTGCGGTATCTGGCGAAGGTCGTCTGCCCGACGCCGGCGCAGCAGATCGTCTTTCAGGAGTCGCTGCGCGCCGTGACCGAGCAGACGGAGAGAGCCCACCGGTTCGAGGCCGAGCTCGTCGAGATCGCCGCGACGTGGCGGCTGCGTCCGATCGTCGACGCGTTCCAGTCGATGCGCGGCGTGCAGCGTCACACCGCCGTGACCATCGCCTCCGAGTTAGGAGACCTCACACGCTTCGACAACCCGAGACAACTCGCCGCGTTCGTCGGGTTGATCCCGAGTGAGTACTCGAGCGGCGAGTCGCGCCGTCTCGGTCCCATCACGAAGGCCGGCAACGGCCACGCACGCCGGGCACTGGTCGAGGCCGCGTGGGCCTATCGCTATCCGGCGAAGGTGTCGGTGCACCTGCAGCAGCGAATCGAGCGGTGTCCGAAGCCGATCCAGGACATCTCGTGGAAGGCACAGGTCCGGCTGTGTAAGCGATACCGCCGCATGGTCGCCCGCGGGAAGAACCCCAATATCGTCGTGACCGCCATCGGGCGCGAGATCCTCGCGTCCCTGTGGGCGATCGCCCGGGAGGTGCCGATCGGCGCGTGAGCAGGCGGCAGGAGCACTGCCGGGTCAGGGAAGAGGCGCGGCCGCGGTTTGGCGCAATCCTCGGCGACGTGAGGAGGCGGCTTCGGCCGACCCTCGAGCCTAGAGCGAGGACGGCGCCGGACGAGTATCAGTCAGGTGGTACCCAACCCACGGATATCAGCAGGATCAACCGTCGCGATGACTGGCCTCGCCTCTTCCCTGACCCTTCAATGTCGGCGGTATCGAGAACCGCGGAGGGGGACGTGTCTTTGAACTTGACTCTGGAAGTCATATCAGCGTCGCGCATAACCGGCCGGCCAACTACGAGGTCCGTTATCGCCTTCCCTGATTACCTTTCGGTCGCCACGTACTGCCGGTCCGGTTCATGCGCTCGTTATCCGCTCTGCGCAATCACGGTGAATGTATCCTTGGCATCATCGAAATCTGATTGAACATCCCGGAACCCGGACGCTCTCAGGTGGATGATGAGGTCCTTGTGGCAAAAAGGGTAGTACGTAATCGGATAACATCTGTGATGCGTCCGGGTTTCCTCTTGGAACAGGAGTACTAGCTCGATCAGATGCGGGTCCTCCCAACGCGGCGGGAAATTCCAGACGTATAGCGGAAGACATCTACACCCGCCTCGGACCCGCATCGGCATTGAGTGGAACCGCACTCTCTCGCGTCGCACTTTCTGCCAATTCCGAGAATCGAGGACCAGTACTCCGCCCTGTTTCAACACCGCCCGTATCCCGCACAGTGACGCGAGCATCTCATCGAGAGTTCTGCAGTGGCCAATCGCGTTTCCGTAGCAGAAGACCATGTCAAAGTGTCTGTCAAATGTCTTGGGCAGGTCAGCCCACGGGCACGTTGTGAACTCGACATCGAGGCGTTCGAGCGCGGCTCGCCGTCGAGCTTCGGCTGCCATTCCCGCACTTGCGTCAGCGCCTCTGACATCGTACCCGCGACGTGCCAGCGCAAGACTGTGGACGCCGATGCCGCAGGCACAATCCAGAATCCGGGCTTGCGGGGGGAGGGACCGCAGCACGTCCGCATTACCCTCAAGGAAAGGATCGCCCGATAGAACGCGGTCCGAGTACAGCCAGTGATAATCAGCGGCGAATGCGTCATACTCACTTGCAAGGACCGTGGTCATTCTTTTCTCTGCGGATAACGATCGCGCGTCACCCGCCGGCGCTCACGATACCACCGGTGCCGGTCGGGTAGAGCGCCTTGTTGGCCCGGCGATTGACGTGCGGTCAGCGGCGACTACGCCAGTAGAACGGGCGTCTCTTGTGGTGCGCGGCAGCGAGTACCCTGATCTCGTCTCGCCGAACCGAGTAGACCAGCGAGTACGGAAACTTGGTCATGATTCGTTTCCTGACGCGTCCGCGGAGGAGCGATGCCGCGTCGGGAAAGTCGACGATGCTCTTGAGCGCGCGCTGGATTTCGTCGATGAATACGCTGCCGAGGCCGGGGCTTTCGATGTCGTAGAAGTCGGCGGCCTCGTTGATTTCGGCTTCCGCGGTTTCATGGATCGAGAGCGTCGGACTCATGCCCGGCGCGCCCGTGCGCGGGCTAGCACCTCGTCTGCGGGAAACGCACGGGCGGCCCCGCGATTGAGTTCGTCGTCGCGCGCCATGGCCTCGTCGATCCAGAGTTTCTCAGTTTCGGCGTGGCTCATCCCATCCAGACTGGCCAGCAACACGCTAGCGAGATAAGCACGCGCCTCCGGATCAAGTCGAAGCGCCTCGGCCTTGAGTTCTTCGATGCTCATGTTCCTGCCTCCGGATCGCGCCCATTGTATCTCAGTCGTCGTGATCTCTCGGGCCAACGTGCGCGCTCACCCGCCGGCGCTCACGAGCCCACTGTGCCGGTCGGGTGCAGCGCCTTGTCGGCGGCCTTTCTGGCGTCTAGATCCAGTTCGCCATCTTGAGTCCGGCGACCCGCTGAAAGTGCTTCGTGTTGTTCGTCACCAGAACCAGGCCGCACGAGAGCGCATGCGCCGCGATGAGCGTGTCGAAGGTGCCGATGGGCTCGCCTCGCCTTGCCAGTCCGCTGGCCACGGGGCCGAACCGGTCGGCTGCCGCCTGATCGAAGGGAAGCGCGGCCACCGATGCGACGAACGTGTCGATGAGACCGTGGAGTTTGCGCGACCCCTTGGCCTCGCCACCAAACCGCAGTTCAGCCAGGGTGATCGAACTGATACAGAGTTGGGATGGCCGGTGTTCAAGCACATGGGCCGACACGCTGCCTTGCCCCCGCAGGGCCCAACTCACCGTGTCCGTATCGAGCATGAACTCGGGCATTATGCCAGGGGATTTCGGAGAGACCGCACGGGACGTTGCACAGGCCGCGGGATGTCCTCGCGCCAAGCGCCCAGGCAGGCACGGAACTCGTCTGGCCATTCATCGGCGGGCTCGAGAATGACGCGGCGACCCTCCCGACGAACCAGTACCTCCTGCAGGGCAGGGAACCGGCAAGCCTTGGGCAGTCGAACCGCCTGGCTTCCCCCGTTCTGAAACAGTCTCGCGCGTGCGCCACTCATTACAATAGTCTAGACTCGTGTCTATACGTAGTCAAGTTCTTCGCCGATGACCATTCGCTAATTGTCCGCCGACTTCCTTCAGGGGGATGGGACCAAAACACGAGGAGTAGTCCTCGAGTGGATCTCGTTCCGCCCCCCGCAGGCTGATGCCGCGCATTATCGGTCTCAAAGTCGGGCGTTAGCAAGCACTTGGCCAGCAGGGATATCGAGGCAACCGGCGTGCCGGGAGCCACGGATTGGTGCGGGCCGGATAACTCCTGCTGGGTCAGTTATTGACGCTGGCGCCAATTGGGGGGCCTTCATTCGCGACGGACGAGAACGTCAACCCGAACTGCGCGCCTTCTCGGACCAGGAGATGCCACAACTCCGCGCCGATGTTGGCGTTGCGGGGACAGAGCGGTACTACACGCCGCCACCGTTCAGGCACGGGGCTTGCCTGTTTCGGAAGCATGCGCGAACTCGAATCCTCACTCCAGCAGTTCGGCGAGTTCCTGCTCGTAGGGAAGCTCGTCCGCGAAAAGTCCGCTCCCCATATCGTCCGATGGGTCCGCCGGTTTCTGGCCGCGCCGGCCTCGCCAGGATCGCTGGCGGATCAGGCGCGGCGGTCTTGCGAGGAACTGAAGCGCTCCGGCCGCTATGAGGACTGGCAGGTACGCCAGGCGGAGCAGGCGGTACGGATCTACTTCGTCAACTTCCTCCGCAGAACCGACTGGTGCCGGCTGCCAGACCGCGCTGTGGCCGGCCCGAGTGGCGGCATCCAGCCACTGGCGGTTCTGGGTGAACTCAGAGCGAGGTTGCGAGCCCGCCACTACTCCTATCGAACGGAATGCACCTACGTCGGTTGGGTCCAGCGCTTCCTCCGGTACGCGGCCGAGCGGCAGCAACAGCGCGACCCGCACGTCGACTCGAGCATCGTTTGCGACTACTTCACCCACCTGGCCATGCGACAGCGCGTCTCGGCCAGCACGCAGAACCAGGCGTTGTGCTCCCTCCTGTTCCTCTGTCGTGACGTGCTCGGCGTCGACGTCGACGGATTGTCCTCGACGGTGCGCGCACGCCAAGGCACCCATCTTCCCGTCGTGCTGAGCATGCCCGAAGTCGCGGCGCTGCTCGCGACGATGCAGGGGACGAGCCGGCTGATGGCCACGCTCATCTACGGAGGCGGCCTCAGAGTGTCCGAATGCTGCGAACTGCGCGTGAAGGACATCGACTTCGACCAGGGCGTGATCTTCGTGAGGAGCGGCAAGGGCGACAAAGACAGGTCGACGCTGCTGCCGGAGACGGGCCGGGATCAACTGCGTGAACAGCTGCGTGCGGCAGAAGCTCAGTACCGGGCGGACCGCTCGGCGACGCTGGCTGGCGTCTGGATACCCGATGCGCTGGACCGCAAGTACCCGAAGGCAGGAACGGAACTCGGCTGGTTCTGGGTGCTCCCCAGCCAGACGCTCTCCGTCGATCCGCGCGCAGGCGTGGTGCGGCGCCATCACATCAGCGATTCGGTCATTCAGAAGGCCGTGAAGGCGGCGGCCCGGGAGGCGCACATCCACAAGCCGGTCTCCGTCCATACGCTGCGGCACTATCTACCCTTCCTGACTATGTCTCGTCCCGCCATGCCGGCCTTGTGTGGGCGGCATACGCGCGACGCGATCCCGACATAGTCTTGACTCCTTTCGTCATCCCCGTACAGGGGGAAAGGAGTCCACCGTGAAGCTCGTCATTGACGACCAAGTCGTAGTGTCGCGACCGCTGGAGGGTCCGTTGCGGACACAGATTGGAGCGTTCGCGAGGTACGCGCGCGAAGAAGGGTACGCGCGGCAGTCACGATACCGGCAAGTGTTGCTCGCGGCCGGTTTTAGTCGATGGCTTGGACAACAGGCCATCCGACTGCGGCGCGTGTCATCCGAGCATCCGAAACGGTACCTGCGATCTCGCGCTCGACGGGTGCAGGTACACAGAGGTGATGCGGCCGCGCTGAGACAGTTTCTGGGCTTTCTGCGCCGGCACGGCGTGATCCCCGCGGAGAAGGTCTCACCACGCCGGCTGACCCCGGTTGAGCGAGAGGCACGGGCGTTCGAGCACTACTTGCGCCACGAGCGCGTGCTGGCGGATGCGACCATCGCCTACTACGTGCCGTTCATCCGTGCGTTTCTCGCCTATCGGTTCGGCAAGGGCCGCGTCACGCTCTCACGGCTCTGTGCCGGCGATGTCGTACGATGTGTCCAGCGTCAGGCCGCGCGCCTGCATGTGAAACGTGCGAAGCAGCTCACCACGGCGCTGCGGTCCTTCCTACGCTATGCGCGCTATCGCGGGGAGATTGCGCTCGATTTGGCCGCCGCCGTGCCCATCGTCGCGAACTGGTCGAGGTCGTCGATTCCCCGAGCGATTCCGGCCGACGCAGTACGGCAGCTGCTGGCCTCGATCAGTCGGCGGACCTCGGTTGGCCGTCGCGACTACGCCATCCTGCTGGTGCTCGCACGCCTGGGACTACGAGCGGGCGAACTGGTCCGTCTCGAGCTCGACGACATCGACTGGAACGTCGGCCAGGTGAGCATCCGAGGCAAAGGTGGATACCGGGCCGCCCTTCCCTTGCCACGCGATGTCGGCGAGGCGATCGCCGCGTACCTGCGGCACGGACGACCCCCGAGCCCGTGCCGTCGGGTCTTCTTACGGGCGCGTGCGCCAATCCGCGGCTTTCGGGGTCCCAGCGCCGTGGGATCTGTCGTGCGAGACGCCGTGGTGCGCGCTGGCATCAGCACCCCCACCAAGGGCGCGCACCAATTTCGCCACGGCTTGGCCACACAGATGTTGCGACACGGCGCCTCACTCACCGAGATCGGCGAGGTGTTGAGGCATCGCAGTCCCCAGACCACCACCATTTACGCGAAGGTGGATCTCCACGCGTTACGGACGCTCGCGTTGCCGTGGCCGGGAGGTGCGCGATGACCACGCTACGGCAGGCCGTGCAGGAGTACCTGCGCATGCGGCGTCATCTGGGATTCAAGCTACATGACGCCGGCAAGGGACTGCTCGATTTCGTGACGTTCATGGCGCAACACCGCGCGCCCTCCATCACTCAGGCGTTGGCGCTGGCCTGGGCGCAACACCCATTGAACGTGCAACCCGCGCATTGGGCCCGGCGACTGAGCTTCGTCCGAGGGTTTGCGCAGTATCGCAGCGCGACCGATCCCCGCACGCAGATTCCGGCGCAGGGCCTGTTGCCTTTCCAGCCCAAGCGGGCGCGACCCTATCTGTACTCGGCTGCTGAGATTCGGAGCCTCCTGCGCGCGGCGCTCACCATGCCCTGCCGCTATGAACGTGGTGCCCTGCGGCCGTGGGTTTATCACTGTCTGTTCGGTTTGCTGAGTGTCTCGGGGCTGCGCCTCGGCGAAGCCCGCAACCTCGAGCTGCACGATGTCGATCTCAAGGCCGCGGTGTTGACCATCCGTGGCGCCAAGTTCGGCAAGACGCGTCTGGTACCCTTGCATACCTCGACCTGCCACGTGCTCGCCGATTACCTCCGCAGACGCCAACGCCATTGGGGGCAGCGGCCGGTCTCCCCCTTTGTGTTCGTTTCCAGCTGGGGCAATCGCTTGGATAGCGGAGATATTCATCGAACGTTCTATGCGTTGTGCCGGCAGATTGGTCTGCGTGGCGCGACCGACCGTCATGGACCGCGCCTCCACGACATGCGGCACCGCTTTGCCACGCACACCCTCGTGCACTGGTATCGGTCCCAGCAGGACCCGGAGCGCAAACTGCCGATCTTGTCCGCGTACCTCGGCCATGTGCATGTGGCTGATACGCAGTGGTATTTGAGCGGCTCACCCGAGCTGATGCGCGAAGCGATGCGCCGGCTCGAGCACCGCTGGGAGGATCGGCCATGACCACTCCGGCCAGCCTGGCTCCGCTGTTGGAGCGCTTCTTCACACAGCGCCTAATGCAACAGCGCCAAGCGAGTCCCCACACCATCAGTTCCTATCGCGACACCTTCCGACAATTCCTGACGTTTGTGCAGCAGCGGTTGCATACACCGCCGTCACGTCTGAGCTTCGAGGCGATCGAGGCCCCGTTGATCGTGGCGTTTCTGGATGACCTGGAGCAGCAGCACGGCGTCAGCGTGCGCAGCCGGAATCTGCGGTTGACCGCCCTCCATTCCTTCTTTCGGTACGCCGCGTTCGAGGCCCCCGCCCACTCCGCCCAGATCCAGCGGGTACTCGCCATTCCCAGCAAGCGTTTCACGCGCACGCTGGTCCAGTTTCTCACGCGTGCGGAAGTCGAGGCGCTGCTGGCCGCTCCGGATCAGCGCACCTGGTCGGGCCGGCGCGATCACACGTTTCTCCTGGTGGCCGTACAGACGGGTCTGCGCGTCTCCGAGATGACCGGACTCACACGCGAGGACCTCGTCCTCGGCACCGGCGCGCACGTACGCGTCATCGGGAAGGGGCGCAAGGAACGCTGCACACCTCTCGCCAGGTCCACCCTCGCCGTGGTGAAAGCCTGGCTGCGTGAGCCGCCACGAAGCGGCAGTCCCGTGCTGTTTCCCAGTGCCACGGGCGCACGTCTCAGCGTCCATGGCGTGCAGTACCTGCTGAACAAGCATCGCCTGACGGCCGCCACGGTGTGCCCGTCGTTGACGCACAAGCGTGTCACTGTACACCGCTTGAGACACACCATGGCCATGGACCTTCTCCAGGCGGGCGTCGATCGTGCGGTGATTGCCTTGTGGCTCGGACATGAGTCGGTGGAGACGACGCAGATCTATCTGGAGGCGACCCTGGCGATGAAGGAGCAGGCGCTCGCCAAGGCGACACCGCCCATTGGCAGAGCGGCTCGTTATCAACCCGGAGATCAACTACTCGGCTTCCTCAACAACCTCTAGGGTCGAGCAGACTATGTCGGGCGATACGATCACCGCGTCCGCGCTGTGATCCGACTTTCCCGGTTCAGCGAGACAGATGTCCGATGTCGCTCGACATAGTCAGGAAGGGTAGATAGTGCCGCCTATGTCGTTGGCGACATAGGCGCCACACGTTTGGCACGCGGTGGCTGCAGGCCGGCGGCGACATCTACAAGCTGCCCAGAATCCTGGGCCACTCGAGCGTGGCCGTCACCGAAGCCCACTACGCGCACTTGCTCAAGGACGACCTGGTAGCCGCAAGCCAGCAAGTCAAGATCCCGGTGGCGCCAAGAGCCGGCGCGAATGTCATCCCGATGCCGGCGAGACGAACGGAGGAGGCGTCATGATGGGCCAGAGGTTTCGAATGTTCGCGACTATCGTAGCCAGGCTACGACTCGTCCCGATGCGCAAAACACTGCCGGTCAAACTCAACGAGCACATCAGCACTGTGTTCGCTGCGGGGCACAGCCGCCGGATCGAACCGTCCGGGAATTCCGGATGGTTCGATCCGGGGGAACAGTCGCCCGGTCGAACTATTCGGGGATTCCGAATGGTTCGATTTGTGGGAATCCGCGAGGTCACCCGCGACTTCACTCATTACAGCCCGGCCGCGAGATCGTCCCTCTGGTTCGGCTCGGAAGGCTCGCGCCATCGCGCTCTGATTGTATTGAGTAAAATTACCCAACATCATGAGTAGCGTGATGACACGCCATCGGCGGCCGACGGATGACACGCAGATGGTATATACTGTTGGTATATATCAGGAGGGCGTCGATGACGACAACCGCCAAGCTATTCACGAACGGCCGAAGTCAGGCCGTGCGCCTGCCCCGCGAGTTCAGGTTCGAGGGCGACTGCGTCAGGGTTCGGCGCGCGGGGCGAGGCGTGCTCGTGGAACCGATGTTCAAGGACGTCTCCGCGTGGTTCGCCGAGCTCGACCGGCTGGCGGCCGAGCCGTTCATGCCGGACGGCCGGCTGCAGCCACCCACACCGCGACGAGAGGTGTTCGATGACGACGTACCTGCTTGATACGAACGCGTGCATCGCGTTGATCAACGGCACGCAGGCTAGCGTGCGTCGCCGATTCCAGCGAGCGGCAGCCCGAGACAGCGTCATGCTCGTGTCGTCGATCGTCGCGTTCGAGCTTTGGTACGGCGTTGGGAAGAGCCAGCGCAAGGAGGCCAACACCCAGCGGCTCGAGGCGTTCCTCGCGGGACCCCTGGAGTGGACGCCGTTCGACGAAGACGACGCTCGGGCTGCCGGCAATGTGCGGGCCGAACTCGAAGCCGCTGGCACGCCGATCGGTGCCTACGACGTGCTGCTCGCCGGACAGGCGCGGCGCCGCGGTGCCACGCTCGTCACGTCGAACGTCCGAGAATTCGGGCGCGTCAGTGGCTTGAAGTGGGAAGACTGGGCGGCTCCTCGCCGCTGATACCACTGGGGCACCCGAATGGACCACCTCCCATCGCAGAGCTTCGAGCGGGTGGCGCGTCAGGCTATAACGCCAGACGACGGAGTGTCCAGAGCGACGGCCGTCACTCGCCGCTTGCCGACAACTGCCACCGAATGCGCCGGCTCGCCACGCAACGGTCCTCACGGCAGGCCCCACGAAATCGCCGCGCCCGCATCTCATTTCGCTCGAATGACTTCCAGCCCTTTCCGTGGCCTGCCTTGGGCGCAGGGGGTCGCTGGTTCGAATCCAGTCGCCCCGACCACATCTCGCCTCCGCTTGTGCAACGGATGTGCAACTGGTTCTGGAAAGGGCGCCTGCCTGGGCGCCCTTTTCGTCGTCAGACGCCCCTCGCAAAACCCGCGTCAGCCAGCCAAGCAGCGTCAGACGCACCGGGGTGTCACGGGGGGAGTCAAACACCGCGACGGGCACGCCGTGATGGTTCAACACCGCATGGACGAACACCGTTCCCGCAAGCGTTTCCGGGCCGAGACGGGTGGCGCGGCCCTGGAAGGGGGGGCAACGGCCACGGGTGCACAATGAGCGGTACGCCATGGCCGATTGCGTGGTAGTATTCCGACTTCCGTCAGCACGACCAGGAGGGGTCCCCAGATGAAGCCCATTACCGTCGTCGCCGTCG
>Ga0315297_10000667_pt1 | contig 20204 bp, 24 predicted proteins | sample YL17G15_0_MG_FD_203628 | JGI IMG/M metagenome (GOLD analysis project Ga0315297, IMG submission 203628) | Sediment microbial communities from Yellowstone Lake, YNP, Wyoming, USA - YL17G15_0 | ecosystem: Environmental > Aquatic > Freshwater > Lake > Sediment | place: USA: Wyoming | collected... | reverse complement strand
TGCCCTTCTGAACTGGGAAGATGGCGTTGAGAACAGCCCATCAAGCCAGCAGGAAGGACACCTGATCGATGCGATCATCCCACAGCCTCGACCGCCTCGACACGGCCTTCGACGACGATCGGCTGGTGGCCGACGCGGGGCTCCTCCTGCCGGCCACCCTGGCCCAGCACCTCGGCCTGCGCGCGCTGGTTGACGAGCACCTTGACCTCGGGAAGGCGCCGGGCCGGGCGAACCGCGGCGACAAGCTCCTGACGCTCGTCATGTCGGCCCTCGCCGGCGGCGACTGCATCGACGACGCGGGCGCCCTGCGCGCGGGCGGCACGGACAGGGTCCTCGGCATCACGGTGAAGGCGGCGTCGACCCTGGGCACGTTCCTGCGCAGCTTCCGCTGGGGCCACGTCCGCCAGCTCGACCGAGTCAGCCGCGAGCTCCTGCAGCGAGCCTGGGCAGCCGGTGCCGGGCCGGGCGAGGCACCCTTCACGATCGACCTCGACTCGACGATCTGCGAGACGTACGGCCTGGCCAAGGAGGGTGCCCGCCACCATGGGTACACCGGCGTGCGCGGCTATCACCCGCTCCTCGCGGTCGCCGCCGGCACGGGTGACGTGCTCATGGCCCGGCTGCGCGAGGGCCGGGCCAACACCACCCGGGGCGCCGCCCACTTCCTGCGCGAGACGATCGGGCGGGTCCGCGGAGCGGGCGCCACGGGCGAGCTCACGGTACGGGCCGACTCCGGCTTCTATGCCCACGCGGTCGTGGCGGTGTGCCGGGCGATGCAGGTCCGCTTCTCCATCACGATCCGGATGAGCCCGCCGCTCCACCGCCTCATCGCGGCGATCCCCGAAGCTGCCTGGACCCCGATCCCGTACTGGCTCGAGGGCGGGGCCGACGTGGCCGAGACGACGTACACCCCCTTCGCGGGCAAGAAGGACGCGGTCCCGGTCCGGCTCATCGTCCGCCGGGTCCGCCCGACGCCCGGTTCCCAGCTCGCGCTGTTCACGCTCTACGACTACCACGCCTTCATCACCGACCGGGCCGGCGAGACGCTCGCCCTCGAGGCCGACCATCGCCGCCATGCCGAGATCGAGAACGCGATCCGGGACCTCAAGTACGGGGTGGGCCTCAACCACCTGCCGTCGGGCAGGTTCGCGGCGAACGGCGCCTGGCTCGCGGTCCAGGTCATGGCCCACAACCTCGCCCGCTGGACCGCCCGGCTCGGCCTGGGTGAAGGCATCGTCACGACCAAGACCCTGCGCCGTCGGCTGTTCGCGCTCGCCGGGCGGCTCACCCGCAGTGCCCGGCGGCTCACGCTCCACCTGCCGGCGCGCTGGCCCTGGGCGATCGGCTGGAGCATCGCCCTCACCCGCCTCCGGGCGATCCCGCTCCTGGCCTGACGTCCGGTCAGAACGGTTGGCCGCTCCGGGGTCGGCGTCAGCCTGCGCAGAGACTGGCCGTGGCCCGTCCAGCGCAGCTCGCGGGACCCGATCGGCCGGTGTCCGACCCTCGTTCGCCGCAATCAAGGCGTGGTCGTGACCGGAATCGGGGTCAATCGCCCCACCGCAGCCGCCATCGAGCCGTCAGACGACGAGGATCGGTGGATCCGGGCTTACGCTTGGCTGCCTTGCAGCCTCGAGCAGCTCGCGCACCTGGGGCGAGCCAGGGTCGTAATCGCGGAGGTCGGCATCGGCTGGGACGGCTCAGTGGACGGTGATGGTCCCCTTCATCGAGGAGTGGATGGCGCAGTGATAGGCGAATGTGCCGGCCGTGGCGAACGTCTGGCTGAACGTGGCGCCGGTTGCGAGGGCGTCGCTCTTGAATGAGCCGTCGTCGGCCGTGACCGTGTGGCCGGCGCTGTCGTTGTTGGTCCACGTGACGGTCGTCCCGACGGCGACCGTCATGGAGGCGAGCGCGAAGGCGAAGTTGGCGATCGAGACGGCGCTGCCACCCGCGGCCGGTCTGAACAGCCCGCACTTGCGCGCCGAGCCGGTCCCGATCCTGATCGCGATCGTGCCGGCCGTCGTGGCGAGGGTGATCCTGGAGACCTGGGCGGCGGTCAGGCTGCTGGTCCGGGAGGCCGACCCGGTGCTCGTGGTCCGGATCGAGGGCAGCGTCAGCAGGACCGCGCCGACGGAGCTGCAGGTCCCCTTGTGGAGGACCACCGGCAGCAGGGTCGAGGCCTTGAGCTTCGCGAGCTTGAGGCTGATCGTGCCGGTGCCCGTCGTGGAGGCCGAGATCGTCGCCTTGCCGTTGACCCCCGCGCTGCCGATCTTCGCGCTCCAGGCGGCCGAGACCGTCGCCGCGCCCGCGGCCACGGGTCCCAACGCCAGGAGTGCGGCGATGCCCAGCGACAGCGGCAGGAGGACGCGCACGCCGCGCCTGCGAGCGGCGAAGCAGTCAGCAGGTGCCCGCGCGCTCATGGATCGGCCCGCATCCACAGGGCCCGCAGGGACGCCGCCACCATCGCCGGCTCGATCCGGTGGGGTGGGTCGAAGTGGTGGCGATTTGGGTAGACCTCGATCGTGAAGTCGGCGAAGACCTGCGCCAAGCGCTCCGCCATCCGGGCGTAGTAGTCGGGGTTGCTGCGGCCTCCGAGCGCGTACCAGACGGGCCGGTCGAATCGCCGGAGAGCGTCGAGATCCAGGTCGGAGGACATGAATGTCGCCAGGAACGCCCGGACCCCGGCTGGTCGCTTTGCCATCCAGGGTGGTGGCGGACCGAGTGGCGACGGGACGGGCTCCACGCCCTCCGCGAGTTGCAGCGCCTGGAAGCGGTACATCTGATCGGAGCCGTCCATGTCAAGAAGCGGTCGGAATCGTTCGAGCGCGGTGCGCTCCTGCGGCGTCATGTCCTGCCAGCCGGCGAAGGCGGGTTCCATGAGGGCGAGGCTCAGGAGGCGCTCCGGGCGAGCGACGGTGAAGGCGAGGCTCGCAGCACCGCCCCCGGAGTAGCCGACGAGGTGGAACCGCTCGAATTCCGCCTCATCAGCGACCCGCTCGATGCCGGCAACCTCTGTCGCGAGCGAGTAGTCCGGCGGTGGCACGTCGCCCGCATACACTTCGAGATCCTTCGCATGGGCGTCCACGTCGGGGCCGAGCTCAGCGAGGAGGGCCCCGTAGGCGGGCCCGGCGGGCATGACGCCGCCGGGCAGGAGGATCACGGGGAAGGGACGCTCGGACATGGGACGCTCCGTTCGTGTCACGAGCGCGGGACGGATCGCTCGTCACCGCATACTAGGGGAGGGTCACGCAAGGCTTCCGGCTCCGTGCAGCGGTCATATCGCGGCTGCGGCGCGTCAAGGAACCCAATGACCCGCCCGAAAGCCTCCGGAGAGGTTGCCGTTCGGACTGCAGCCCTGCGTCAGGGACGTCACCCAATGACCCGCCCGAAAGCCTCCAGAGAGTGGGTCGAGGTTGCCGTTCGGAACGGAGACCTCGGTCAGGGACGTCACCCAACGACCCGCCCGAAAGCCTCCAGAGAGTGGGTCGAGGTTGCCGTTCGGACTGCAGCCCTGCGTGAGGGTCTGTGCGGCGACGACCGGGGACGCGGCCCCCGTGGTCAGCAGCGCGAGCATCGCCGCCAAAGTCATTGCTTTGAGTATGCGTCCACGCATGTGAAGCCTCCCGTGGCTATCTGGCGGACATGACCTAGTGCCAACGGTCTTCTTATGTGGTGACCATCGGCCTGTACAGGCCTAGTCGCGGAGTATGCGCGTGATGGTCAGGAATAGATAGGCGCGGTGTCTGCGGACCCGGAGCTCATGGCCGCTAGGCCGCCCTGGCGCGATATCGGTCGCCGCAGCGCCCAGCCGAGTGCGAGACGGGCTGTCTCCTCGGGCGAGTTGGGGCTACTCGTCTCAACCCGCCGCGTCCCCTCCGGTCGCCACCGCGACGATGACTGCACCGATGATGAGCGGGTTGGGGCCGCCGCTCGTCCCGCTGGCCTTAGGCGGAACGGGGACGGCGAGCGATGGTGGCGCGGGCGGAGGTGTAGTCGGCTGGGGTGGCGAAGCCTGTCTCTGCGGCTCCGTTGACCCTTGTGCTGCCCCCGGCTGTGCGTCGTAGGCATTCAGGCGTGCGGCGGCGGGCGCGGATGCGCGCGCAACCTCGGCGCCCAGCGCTGGGGCCGCCAGCGGCGCAACGGAGACAGGTGTCGCCACCGGTGCCGGCGCGGGTGACGCCCCAATCTGAGTAGGCCAGATGGCGTCCGGGCCGCGGAGGCTCAAGGACACAGCTCGCTCGCTGGCTCGGGCTTCGATCTCGCCGATGATCCGGACGAAGAGGAGCCCGCCGATGCATGTCGAAACGTTCGTGACGATGGCGATCATTTCGAGGTTTCGGACCACGTCGATGGTTGTGGCTCCGGTGAGTGACGTAGAGACGGCCCGCGAGGCCAAGCCACCGATGATGAACAGGAGCCACCATGCGAGTACGGATCCATCGCCGCCGCGCCGGGTCGGAGTCTCGAGACGCTGGTAGACATCGCGCACGATTTGGTACGGGACGAATAGGAACGCTATCGGCACGAACCACCAGCCAATGGCCTCGCGTGGCGACCGACGTGGCGTGCCGCCCCCGAGTGGCGGAACGATCTCGACCGTCCGGCTCAGCCATGCGAAGACCGCGATCGCTGAGGCGAGCGTCGCCAGCAGCAACAGCGCGTTCAGAGAGTCCGCGAACTGCAGGTAGCTATCCACCTCAGACTGGGGGGCCGATCCATCGAGGAACCGGTCGACCAACGACAGCTCGTAGATACCGCTGATCGCCCCGACGACATAGATGCCCGCAACGATCCCCACGAGGATCTGCGCCCATCGCGTTCGCGTCCTTGCCGACCTGTAACCCGGGGAGGACCATGTGCCTTCCTCCCGGCTCGGCAGGCTCGTCGTCACTGCGTTGCCCGTCGGTGCAATCGCTCACCCTCCGGACCCTGTGGGTGTCTCCCGAATTCAGTGTAGCGGCGACGAAGGTCGGCGGACCGCACCCGGCGCTCTGGTGCTCCTCGCGGGATGGGACGCGCACCGGGCGTCCGGGGGCCGTGACCTTCGGCTCTTGGACCACGAGCCTTTACAACAGACCAGTCAGCGCCAGACCGCCGAGGAGGACCACAAGGAAGACGATGATCGCGAGGAGGACCCAGCCCGCGATAGGAATGCTGTCCAGCGCACCCGGTCCCCGTTCCGGTTGCCTCGCGGATGTGGTTGTTCCCTCACCGGTCGCGGACGACGCGGGGGCCATCGCCTCTCGGAGGCCGGGGCCGAGCATTGGGAGGGCCGATACCGGTCTACGTGTCAGGATCGGCGCGCGCGCTCGATCGAGTCCCGCTGCAACGGCGACACCGACACCGATCATGATCGCGAGGAACACGACCGCGATCGGGAGTGGCATGGCGTCGCTACCGGTGTCGCGGGTGTTCAGTCCGGCCATGTCTGCCATTCCCGCTGCCATTCCCGCCGACATCATCGCCACGATGAAGGCGACGACATACCCGGCAGCCGTGAGTTCGTGACTCGTCGCGGCATCGCGTTTCACGAGTCCGACGGTCTGCGGGCCAGCATCGGCTGGCGCCCACTGGCGTTCGTACCGAGCCAGTGGTGTGGGTGTGACCCTCGACTGCAGTTCCAACTTCGCGGTAAACGGGTTCGGCACGTCCCCGCCTTGCCGCGTCACCGAGAAGTGGCCCACCGGAGTCAGGGCCAAGGTGGCCAACCCACCGAGAATGCCAAGGGCGCTGTGTGGCAAGTCAACCTTGCTCGCCCCGGCTTCTCTGAGGCGGGGTCCAGCCGCGTTTCCAGACGAAACGCTGAGCCCAATCTCACTACCGGCACCACGATGCACCACGGGGATCGTCAGGATCGCCACTTCGAGCGGTGACAGCGATGCTTGGATCACGTCCCTATGAATGGTCACTTGCACGACCAATGGGCTGCCGTAGGGGTTCTGGAGTAGGAGTGTTACCCCGCGTCCGCCGTCGGCCGCCTTCGAGACAAGCATGTCCACGCCGCCCAACTGGTGAAGTGGCGGTGCGATCGAAGCGAGGAGATCCCCGCGGTGATAGCCGTCGTGCGGATAGTCGGAGCGAAACGAACCGTCCACAGCCTCTTCCCAGTGCGGGCACGGCGGCCCGGTGCGTCGAGGGTGCGCCGCCCGTCGGCCGACGACAAGTGGACTCCGTACCCATCTCGCGCCTCCCCGGCTCCGCACCGGGCGTTCCTCGCGGAATGAACGACGCGCACCGGGCGACCGGGGGCCGTTACTCTGACCGCGTGGACGATCTGAAGGCGCGGGCGCCTTCGGCCGATCAGGAGCGCCGCGAACGCCCAAACAAGCGCCTGCGTGCGGCGTTCGCGGTCTAAGCGATCCGGCGGGCATAGTCCACCGTGCGACCCGCGTCAGCCCGCCGCACTGATTCGGTCGCTGCGGGGAACTCCGCGCGGGTGGCCAAGGCGCTTCCGCACCAATCGACACTCCAGACCGTGTCACACGGCACGGTGCCCATCCTCGGGTCCCGCTGACAATCGGACAGAGCCGTGCACTTCTGGCACTGGGAGGGAGAGGCGATGGGAGCACCGAAGGGGACGATCGTCAGGACATACAAGGGGAAACAGCAGGCTGACGCGAACAAGGAGTTCGCCAAGGACGCCGAGAACCTTGCGAGCGACTACTACTTCCCGACGACACAGAGTTGGGCGCAGGGACAATGGGGGTGCGGCGCTTGGCTCGTCGCGGTGGCCTGCATCCTCCTCATCGGCTTCGGGCTGCTGATCATTGGCTACATGCTCATCGTGAAGCCCGCGGGTACGCTTACGGTCACCTATGAGTACCGTCCGCCCGCTCCGCCCCCCGCCCCCACGGTGACCCCGCCGGTTCAGTAGACGAGTTGGGGCCTGCCCACCCGCGGAAACGACACGAGGGAGCGTTGCCCGCGCGGGGGGCTCCTCGAGCCAGTGTCCAGCTATAGGTTGGCCGCGACCCGCACCCCACGCAGCCACTGAGGCTCGCCGCGGCGTGTCTGTTGGCTCTGGTACGCGAGTCGGTGGCACCGGCGGCACGCGAAGCCACCCGGCTCGCCCACCGGCCAGTAGAGCTTCGCCACGAGCGCCGGGGTATCTGCAGCGTGGTCCGGCCGCGGACACACGAAGGTGCAGCGCCGGTGGCTCCCGCGTGCGGGCATATCGATGGGCAGGTGGATCGGTCCACCGCCCACGGGATGATCGAACCAGAGGGTCACGACGAGCTCCTCGACCCTCCGAACCAAGAAGCGTGCCCGGATGGGCCATGCAACCAAGGTGGCGCGAAGCGTGAGATCGCCCTGCGTTCCGGGAGCGATCCCCGCCTCGAGGACATGCCTGACATCGAGCACGAACGAGCGCTCCACGAGCTGCCTCGGCTCGCGTCCGAGGCGTCGACCGCTGCCTATGCCGCCCATGGATTCGTCGAAATCCGGTTCGTGTCCACGCTCAGTCGTGACACCAGTCGCGTCGCGTCGCTTCGTGACTGTGTCGGGGTGCCGTCGTTCACGCGGTCGCCCCGAGGATCGCCAGCCACTCGGCTCGGCCCTCTTGGGGACCTGCAGCAAGTGGTGCAGCATCTCGACGACCGCGCGGTGCCGGTTGGCGCCGCCCCGTGCCGCTCCGCGCCGTTCAGTTCATCGGGATTCTGGCGCGCCCGGAGGGATTCGGGCGCGCGTTAGCAACCTACGAGATCCCGATCGAGGGCCGCGACGAGTGGGTCGCAGCGGCGAGGCGCCTGGCGTGACAGCCCGCCGCCCCGCCCGATGCGCGACGGACCGCGAGGTGGGCGTTGTCGCCGCGGTCCTCGTCGCCGGGTCGGAGAAGGCGGCCGCCCACCGCCTCGGGTTGTCGCACTCGACCGTCAAGCACCACCTAGCGAACGCGCGGTCCAAGGTCGGCGCGGAGACGACGGCGCAGCTGGTGTGGATCCTGGCCCCGCGGCTGCCGGAGCCGGAGGACGATGCGAAACCGGACGAGTAGCGGGCTGCGCGACAGAATCCAGGCGTCCTACTGGAGCGTGCGAACCAGTCGTAGATCGATGGTGAGGCGCCGTCAGACGGTCGCCTGCTGGTTGGGGAGCCTGAGCTGGTGCGCGTCGTAGCCCGAGCGTGGAAGGGCGACTCCCCCGGCCCCGACATCGGCGACTGGCAGGACCGCCTGCCGAGGCGGTCGCCGGCTACCCGCCGAAGAGCTTCCTGTCATCGATGGACGGGAGCGCGGCACGGTTGCGCACCGCGTGTTCGATCGCGCTCATGGCGGTGAGGACCAGATCCTCGCGCCAGGCCCGGGCTGCGACCTGGACGCCGACCGGCAGGCCGGCGCTCCCGCGCTCCGTCTCGAGAGCCGCCCGTTCGACGTTGTCGCGGCTGGCCGGCCGGTCGCTCTCCTCGCCATCCCCGACCGTCGTCACCGGCACAACGCCCGCCGGCAGACCGAGGACGTTGTAGAGGACCGAGTATGCGGCGGCATTCGCGACATGGAGGTGCTCGCTCGCGCCGTGACGGAGTGCCGGGAGGGCGTGCGGCGGCGAAAGCACCAGGTCCGCGCCGGCAGCGTCCATCGCGTGGGCGTAGGCCGCCCGGTATGCGGCGACGTCCGCCTCGACGCGCTCCAGGGCGGCGCCCCGCGACTGTCGGGCGGCGGCGATCGTGAAGGCCATGTGGCGCTGACCGCCGAGTCGCATGCCCGCTGCGATCAGCGGTCGCACAACGTTCGGGAGGCCAGCCGCCTGCAGCAGACCCGCCGCCCGGCGGTCGGCGACGTCGCCGTGGAAGCTGGCGCGAAGCCACGCCCCGCCATCGGCGGCCATGATCCCGAGGAACAGCCGCGGCGCATCGGCGAGGGGCGGCGGCTCGAACGCGACGATCGTCGCACCGGCTGCGGCGAGATCGGCGGCTGCCTCGCGCAACGCGCGACGGACGGCCGGTGCGGAGCCGAAGAACGAGTCGTCCAGCTGGACCGCCACCCGAAGTCCCCGGACGCCCGGCAACTCGGCGGGGTACGGAGGGGCGGCCGGCGAGGTGTCGGCCGAGCCGATGCTGGCTGGCGCGAGTACCGACATCGCGAGGTGCAGGTCGGCGACGTGCCGCGCCAGCGGGCCGGGCACGGCCGGCAGCTGGTACGGGGGGTTCGCGATGTCGACCGGCACGTCGGCGTTGGTGAGCCGCCCGGTCGTTGGCTTCAGTCCCGCGACGCCGCTGAAGTGGGCGGGGATCCTGATGCTCCCGCCGAGGTCGCCAGCCAGCCCGAGCGGGGAGCCGGCGGCGGCGATGATCGCGGCCTCGCCGCCGCTGCTGCCGCCCGGGGTCCGCGCCAGGTCCCAGGGATTGCGAGTGACGCCATACAGCGGGTTGTCGGCCTCGTGGAAGGCCAGGGTCTGGCTCACGTTCGTCTTGCCGAGGACGATGGCCCCAGCGGCCTGGAGCGCCTTGCCGAGCGGCCCCGTGTGGTCGGCGCGGTGCTCCCGCCGCCACTCGAAGCCGAACGTCGTCGGCGTGCCCTCGAGCAGGAACTGCTCCTTGAGCGTGATCGGAACGCCGTGAAGCGGCCCGAGTGGCCGGCCCTGAGCTTGTGCCGCATCGGCTTCAGCAGCCTCGGCTCGGGCTTCGTCGAACCGACGCACGACCACGGCGTTCAGCGCGGGGTCGACCCGCTCGATTCGGGCGATGTGGGCCTCGACCACCTCCGCCGCGGAGATTTCACCGGATCGGATCAGCGAGGCCAGGTCGACCGCGCCCATCCCAGCAAGGCGCTCAGAGATTTCACCGGAGACGCGCAAGATAATTCTCCCCTCGACGGAATCTCTGTGCGACTAGACACCAGCCTTGGCGCCATTAGCCGCGCAACGGTACACGCCCATGCGCTGGCGCAACAACCTCGTCCGCTGCGCGAGCAGCAGGGGGCGCGAGCGCATGGCCCAATCGGCCGAATAGAAGCCGCGGCCCGTCGCCCGCACGCTTGGGGCATGACGGCGCGCTGGTCCGATCCACACCGGCTCCCGGTTCCCCCCACCGGGTACGTCCGCGCCGTCAACTCCGCGGCGGCCTCTCGCACTCGACCGTGAAGCACCACCTGGCGAACGCGCGGTCCAGGGTCGGGGCGGAGACGACGGCGCAGCTGGTGTGGATCCTCGCCCCGCGGCTGCCGGGAGCGGAGGACATGGTCCAATCGGCCGAGTAGCGGGCGCAAGCTCAGCCGGACGTTATGGCTGTCGGGAGCCTTGCGCTTCGACGCAGCCGTGCGCTACGGATCTCGGAGGTCTTCGGCCGGGCCCAGCCCCCGAGGCGATGACGCCTTCGGCCTCACCTTGGACGCCGATCCTTGCCGGAGCAGCTCCTGGAGGGTCAGGCACGCCTCCTCGAAGCGGGCGGCCCCGACCTCGTCCGCGTAGATGCGTTCGATATTGCGCACGGCCCGTAGCGCCTGCGCAACGACGCGCCGGCCATCGTGGGTCAGGCAGATCAGCTTCGCACGGCCGTCGCGTTCGTCGGGGCGCCGCTCGAGATACCCGGCGCTCACGAGCTCGTCGACGAGCTCGAGCATCGAGGGGCGGGTCATCGCGGCTCGCGCGGCCAGGTCGGTCAGCCTTGTCCCCGTCCAGTCAATGTTTCCGAACACCTGGAGGTGTGATTGCCGGAGGTTCGCGTACCCGGCCTCCTGGCCCCAGGCGAGGAGATCGGCCCGGAATCGTCGCAGCATCAAACCCAGCAGCTGGCCAACCGGCAGACGCTGTTCGCTTGTGTTCATGGAGCGAGTATAGTAAGGTCTCCTAAGCTTCGGCAACCTAACTACTTCCGCCGGGCATGAAGCGAGGTCATGATCGTGTCGTCCCAGCCCGTCCAGCGAAGCTCCCAGCGACTGACGGCGGTCCTGCTCCTGGCTGGTGCCGTGATCGGCGCCATCGGGAACGCGCTCCATCCGCATGTCGCGGTGTCCATGACCTCAAAGCTCCAGGCCATCGCCGGGAACGAGGCATGGGTGGCCATCCACCTGACGATCCTCGTGGCGATCCTGCTCGTGATCGGCGGTCTCGTCGGTCTGGCCAGGCTGCTCGACGACGGACCTGGCGGTCCGCTCGCGCGCCTCGGGATCGCGGCCGCACTGCTCGGGGGTGGCCTCGCCACCGTCAGCACCTCGATCGACGGCTTCGCGATGAAGCCGCTGGCGCTGAACTGGGCCGTCGCGCCGGCATCGGACGCGGCCACCGTGCTCGGACTGGCAGGGGCCGTGCAGGTGGTCGGGTTCGCGATCTGGAGCATGGCGATCCTGGTCCTGTTCGGGATGGCCTTCGCCTGCTTCGGCGCAGCCTTCGTCGTTAGCGGCCGCTTCCCGGCGTGGCTCGGCTGGATGGCGATCGCCTCCGGCGTCGGCTCGGCCGTCGCGGCCTTGCTTCAAATCGCGAATACTGGGGAGGTCCAGGCCGCTGAGACGCTGTTCTTCGCCTCGTCGCTGCTGGTGACATTGTGGGCGTTTGCCGTGGGAGTCCTCGTGTGGCGCGAGAGCGACGCCGCCGGCTCGGAATCGGAGGTGAGTTGACGTGGACGCAGCGCAGGTGACCGGCTGGCTCCTGGTCATCGGCTCCGTCACGTTCGGCATCGGAGCCGGGAATCCCTACCTCGTCCGAGCCTGGACGGCCCCGCAGGAGACCTTCCTGACGATCGTCGCTCGTCACCCGGTCGCGTGGCGCGCCACGCATATCCTGTTCATAGGTGGAACGGTGCTGACCGTGGCGGGGCTGGCGGTCTTGCCGAGCCTTGTGCCCGATGGATGGCCGCGCGCGCTCGCCCTCGCAGGGGCGGTGGCATTCGTGATCGCCGCGGTCCTGTGGATCGTCTCCCTCGTCTATCGACTCGTGGTCACGCCGAGCAGCGCCCGTATCTTCACTGAGACGCGCTTACTCGACCCATCGGTCATTGTGCTCGACCGTCTCAACGGGGGCCTCTTCAAGGCGTTCATCATCATTGCCCTTGCTGCGCTCGCTGCGGTCGGGGTCGCGACGACGACGGGTGGGCCGATCCCGGCTCCGCTCGGGTGGGGATCGGCAGCCCTGTCGGGGCTGCTCATCGGCGCGCTTATGCTCACCGGAGACATGCCGCCATTCACCGTCTATCTCGCGCCGTTGGCCTTCGGCATCGCCCTGGTGGTGGGCGCGTAGGGCCGGGGGGCGTGGGTGCCTCGCGTCAGGCGTACTGCTTCCGCCCGGCGGGATCGGCCGAGCGAAGGTTGGTCCCGCGGGCGTACCTCCGTAGGCGAATAGACCGCAGCACGACCCCGGCTCACGAGTCTCGTGATGTCGAGACCCTCCCTTCCCGTAGCTGCCGTAGCTGCCGGGGACCTAAGAACATGGCCCAAACGGCCAACTAGAAACCGCCGCCGGCCGCCCGCACCCTTGGGGCATGACGGCGCGCTGGTCCGATCCACACCGGCTCCCGGGCCCCCCGGCCTGTTGCGACCCCGGGTACGTCCGCGCCGTCAACTCTCTGGCGGCCCGATGAGCGGGGTCGAGCTCGTCCTGGCGTTCCTCGCCGGCGTGGTCATGGGCGGCGCACTCGACCACTTCGTGCTCCCGCTCCTCGTCGATGCGTGGATCGACCGACTGCGCCGGCATGGGCGATGAGCGCAGAGACGATGCGGCAGACCAGCGCCGGGCCGACGTCTACTCCTCGGCCCGAATCGGCGCGGCTGCGGCGCTCACGATCGTCCTGGTCGTCCTCCTCGTCCTTGACGTCGCCGTCCCCGACTACGACATCAGCCCCGGCATCCTCCTGCCCCTCCTTGGCGCGATCCTCGCCCTTCTGGGGCTCGAGGCCTCGGCGGTCTGGCGGGGCGTGAGGTGAGCACCGTCACGGCGCTCCTCACGAACAAGGCCTACGGCTACCCGACCCGTGGTGCCCGGCGGCGGCGGAAGCCGACGATCCTCGCCTGCCTGCACCAGACGGCGAACGCCAAGGCGACGGCGATGCAGGAGCGCAACTACGCCAATCGGGCAGGTTCCTGGGGGCCGTCGGCCACGGCGTACAACGACCGGGACGGCACGGTCGTCCGGGCGATCGACCCGGCCAAGTACGCGGCCTGGAGCCAGGGTGACGTCGCGCATCCCAACACCAAGCTCCCGACGATCGCCGCCGCCGTCGCCTCGGGCGTGAACATGAACGAATGGGTGCACGAGTCGATCGAGTGCTCGGGCGCAGGACCTGAGCCCTACACCGACGCCCAGTTCGAGAGCGTCGCCCAGCTCGTCGCCGCGGCATCGCGGGCGCTAGGGATCCCGATCAACCGCAGCACCGTGGTCGTGCATGCCGACATCAACAGCGTGAGCCGGCGGAGTGACCCGTGGCCGCCGGCCACCCGGGAGGCCCGGGTCAAGCGGGTCATCGCCCGGGCAAACGCAATCCTGCGGCCGCCGATCGTGACGGTCACCGTGAAGTCAGGCGACAGCCTCTCCGCGATCGCCTCCGCGCACGGGCTGACGCTCAAGGCCCTCCTCGCCTTCCCGGAGAACGCCAAGTACCGCACCAACCCCGCGCTGATCCATGTCGGCGACGTGGTGCGGGTCCGCTAAAGAGGAGCACGTCATGTCCGCCCTGCTCTCCAACCCGGCCCTGCTCGTGGGGCTCGTCCGTGCGCTGCTGATCCTGCTCGTCACGTTCGGCGTTGCCGTGACCCAGGCCCAGCAGGACAGCATCCTCGAGCTTGTGGGCGCCGTACTCGCTGTCATGAGCCTGCTCCTGACGGGCGTGACGCTCGCGAAGACGACGCCCGTGTCCAACCCGACCCTGCCCGAGGGCACGGTGGTCGAGGTCTTGACGCCCGAGGGGCAGCCCAACCGCACCGCGGTCGTGGTCTAGCGCGTGAAGCTCTGCACGGTCTGCGGCGTGGTCACGAGCCGCGCGGGTGGCCGCCAGCAAGGCGAACCGGCGTGAGCCACACTCGGTGAGAGACGGGCATCTGCGCGGCGCGCTCTCAAGGACGCCGACCGCCCGCCAGGTCGAGGTCCTCGCTGCCTTCGTCGCCGCTGGCGGATCCGTGGCGGATGCGGCGGCGCGCGTCGGCGTCAGGCCGAGTACCGCGAAGCGCCACCTCGCCGATCTGCGGGCGCGGTCGGGGCTGACGACCGAGCAGCTGATCTACACCGGGCGGGCTGGTGGCTGGTTGGTCGTGCCGAGTCTGGAGCCCCTCTAGTTCGCAGGCGGGTAGAAGTCCTCGATGGCGAACGGGTATCCAACGCTGACCCCTGTGCCACCGATGTCGGGCGTCGTCCAGAAGGTCACCCGCCGCAGCCGCGGTCTGGCGCCAGCCTCGGCTGCGAACGCCTGCCCGAACTCCCTGAGCTGCGCCGCGTCAACGTAGTAGTAGGTCTCGGTGATGCCGTACCGCTTCGCCAGGCCAAGCGAGGGCAGCGTTGCGTCGGCGTCATCGAGCACGCGCGTCAGGATCGCCGCCGGGGGAGCGTCGGGGGTGGCGGGAACGTAGTAGGCGAAGTCGACGCGGTCGGGCAGCGGCAGACCGTGGTCGGCCAAGAACCGCAGAGCCCGGTAGACCCAGTACATCGAGCGGTGACCGTTGAGGATCGGGTAGACGCCGTCGACGTAGCCGGGAGCCAGAACTTCCTCGGCGGTACTCGTGACGTTCAGGTAGAGCGACGGTCGGAACCCGCCCTGTGACACCATCTCGACGAAGCGCGGGTAGTGGGCCAGCACGAACCAGTCCTGGTTGGCAACCGGCCCGAACATCACGCTGTCGAGGTAGATCGTGTCGACGACGAGCACGCCGTCCGGGCGCCGCACGCCGGCGACGGCCGCGAGGACCTTGCCGGTTGTCACCGCGACGCGGTGCTTGAACACGGTGGCGCTCAAGTTCGAGGACCCGAGCCCGGTCGCGGGGGTTCCGACGCGGTAGTCAGCGGCCCCAAGCCACTGGAGCTGCAGGCTGAGGCGGAGCCGGTTGCCTCCTGCACCCCGGACCGCCGCGACGTCCTGCGCGTAGGCGCGCAGGTTGGCCTTCTCCTGGTCGGTCATCGGGAAGGTGGCCCGCCAAGCTTCTCCGAAGTTCGTCGTGCCGGGCTCGGTCACGAACCAGATCGTCGTCATGAGGACGGTCGCGCCGCGATCCGCCATCCCCTGGAGCTGCGCCCGCACGGTCTGACGGACGAGCGGGTCCTGATACTGCGTGATGAATGCGGTGGAGACGAAGTCGGCCCCGTAGGCGTGATAGTCGACGCCTACGTCATAGCCGGGGATGTGGCCGACCGGGATGACGACGGGCACCCGGATGGAGGTCGAGGCCCGGACGTCGGCCTGGGAGGTCGCCGTCACGGTGTAAGTGCCCGGCGTCGCGGGAGCCGTGTAGACGCCTCCTGGAGTTATCGAGCCGCCGTCGGGCTCCTTGACCGACCAGTAGACGGACTGAGTCGCTGCGCCACTGACGGTCGCGGTGAACGTCCGCTGGGCGCTCGTGCTCATGGCATCCAAGGGCGCCGGGATGGCCACCGACACCCTGCTCGCAGACCCGAGGTAGCTCAGGGCGAAGACGCCCCTCCCGACCTGGTACCAGTCCCCGCCGCAGCACGTCGAGCTGCCATGGACCGACCAGCCGACGTAGTTCGTGAACGCCGGATCGACGGTCTCGTAGAAGATCACCGCGAAAGGCGCGCAGGAGGTACGCCCGGTGCCCGTGTCGCAGATGGTGCCCGTGGCTTCCGCGGACCGGACGGCACCCCAGCCGGGATCGAGGAATTCCTGTCCGAACGAGACCCCGGAGAGCCGAGCGTGGGACTTCCGGATCGGGTTGCCCGATGCCCAATACACGTCGAGGCTGCCGGGACTCTGCCGGGCGTCGGTCTGTTCGTGGAGGTCGACGACGATGTGCCCGACGGCCAGGCCGCTCCCTTGGTCGAGCATGTCGAAGTCGCCGTGGAAGCTGCTCGGCTCGCTCGCCGTGACCGCAGCTACGCTCGACGCACTGAGCGATGCGATCAGCACGAAGGCGGTGAGCAATGCGAGGCTGCGACGCATCACGTGTCCTCTCAGGGACGCCATCCGCGGGTCGGTCTCGCCAGTGGCTCGGCGCGGTCCGGGCGACCGGGTTTGGACCGCGTGTCAGAGCCTCCCGCCAACTGGGGAGAGGCGTACTCCGGTCCGCCTCCGCTGTCCAGTGCGGTTGTACCTCTCCGGTGGCAATTGGCACCGCCCGTAGCGGCCCCCGGACGCCCGGCTGCGTCCCATCCCCCTAGTGCTAGTGGATCCGGATGGCCCCACCCAGCACGTCGAACTTGAAGGGGCAGGCGGTCGGGTTGGCCTGGTCCGTCCCGCCGCAGAACGTGTCCGGCAGCCCGACCCGCGAGCCGTCCGTGACGACGACGTGGTACCAGCGACACGCTCCCGTGGGGTAGTTCGGATCGACGGTTGGGCTGAGGTTGCACTCCTTGCCGCTGAAGTCGGCGGCCTGCGCGCCCGACGCGTCGGTGAAGAACCGGACCCGGTCAACCGTGGCCTGCATCCGGCTCAGGGCCGGGGTCATCCCCTCGTACCGGTAGAAGCCGTACTGGACCTCTCCGGTCGGGCCGGTCCGCACTTCGAGCTGGAGCATCGCCGTGATTCCCGCGTTGTCGAGGTACCTGGCGATGACGTTGCCCTCGACGTGACGGGCGGCCCTCGCAGGGTAGCGATACCAGGTGTTCCCGAAGGTGTCGGTCAGGGTGTCCGGCCCGGCGGCATACGTGTACTTCAGCCCAGCGAAGATGCTCAGCGGCACCCTGAACGAGCCGCAGGCGGCACGAGTCATGGTCACGGCGAGTTGCGTGCTGCTCTTGAAGGTCCCCGTCCCCGACCCGGCGAACAGGGTCGACGACGCCCCGTGAGTGGCGCAGTAGCTCGCGTAGGTGTCGACCAGGACGACCTTGGGCTTGGTGCTGTTGGTGATGGACAGGAACTGGACGCTGCCGTCGACGTCGACCGAGGTCCAGGTACCCGAGAAGGGAGCTGGTGACACCGCTCCCACGGCGACGGGGATCACCGACAGCGCCAGTGCGGCAGTGACGAGGGCAGACAGGACTCGGATCATGAGACTCCCTCCCGTGGTGCGCGGGGTCGGTCTCGCCAGTGGCTCGGCGCGGTCCCGGCGGCCGAATTCGGACCGCGTGTCAGAGCCTCCCGCCAACTAGAACGACGAATACCCCGGTCGTCCTCCGCTGCATAGGGCCGTCCGACCTATCCGGTGGCAGTTGGCACCGCCAGCAGTGGCCCCCCGGGCGCTTGGTCGCCTGCTATCGATTGGGCTCTGATGTCGTTCCCTGCTGCTGTCTGCGCTGCTGTCTGGGGCCCTCATCGCGGCCTGATTCGTGCGTGAAATGGGCCAACCGGTTGAATGGACGTAGTTGTCAGAAGCCCTGAGTGATACCGGCTCTGGGCCCCGAACTGAGCGTGAATCAGCGTGTTTCGCGGCGTCCGAGAGAGGGCGATGTCGTTCGCTACTGCTGTCTGCGCTGCTGTCTGGAAGGGCGGCGACAATGACGGGCCCGCTGGACCCTCACGGACCGCGCAAGGCAGGGGTTGGGCAGCCCCGCCGGGCGGGAGTCATCGGGATTCGCTCAACCGCTAGGGGGAGTCGCTACGGCGTCAAGGCGTTCTACGGAGGCGCCGTCAACATGGAGGTCATGGCGGTAGACCGCCGGGCCGCCGCCGCCCAAGCCGAAGAGGTTGCCCAAGCCGAAGTACCACCGAAGGGTCCGCCGCCAATCGGGCGCTTCGACCAGCGTTGCCCGGTGCCCGGAGATCGTGAACAACGCTTTGGGGCTGCCGCGCCACGCAATCGGCCACGTCACCTCCACAAACCGTCCGTCGCAGACGAGCCGAGATGCATGCAGCCTCTCATCTTCAAGGTAGACGGTGTGGGGGCCGTCGGGGAGCGTGACCCGCCACGAGGGGCCTGACGGAACGGGCTCGGGCGGCGGAGGTGGGTCGGTCTCCTCGACGATCAGCCCGGCGGTCGTCCCGACTCTCTGAAGGACCCAAATGGCGACCTTGACCACGAAGAAGAGGAAGAGCAGCAGGACGCCGCCGAGGATCAAGACCAAGGCGCCGACGAACGCCAGACCGCCCCAGTAGTCGCCCAGCGGCTCCGCCACGTAGGCCAGCACGATCCCGACGGCGATCATGGAGAGCGGGATGATGCTGAGGCGCTCGTACTTGGCCAGCAACGACGACTTGCGCTTCATGGCTCCGATGCCCTCCCTCGACAGGGGCAGCGTGATGGGAGCGCCAACGAGGATGTAGGGCCGAAGGTCACAGCCCCCGGACGACCGGTACGTCTCCCATTCCGCGAGGAGAGCGTCCGTGCAGAGCCGCGCTAGAACGTGACCCCGCGCTCGATGGTGTCTGGGGTGAGGACGAGAACATGCAGAGGGTCGGCGATCCTGACCTTCTCCCATCGTTCCCGCTGCGCCCACCACGGCGCCGTGGAGTCCGTGGGACAGGACTCGGCAGGAGGCGTGGCGACGATCTCGATCCGGGCAACGACAGTTCCGTCGCTCCCGGCAACCGCGTCGGCGGCGGCCTTCGCGGTTCCCTCCGTCTCGCCATAGGAACTGGGCCCACACCCGAGTTCGCCGCATGGCTCAGGCGTGATCCCGCAGGCCCACTTGACGATGTACTCACCAGTGGCGCGGAGGGGGACAGCCTCGCCCGGCACCAGCCCAGTCACTGTGATCTAGAGTCCGAGCCGACCAGCAGCCACGAAGTCCTCGACGGTCCCGGTCATGGTGACTCCGGCCCTGCTGACGGTGGGCCAGCCCGCCACCGGCTCCGACGCTGGAGTCGGCTTCGGGGTTGATGTCGGGGTGGGCGTCACCGGCGATGCGGTGGGCGTGGCCGCCGATGTCGGCAGGGCGGTCGGAGTCGGCGTCACGGCGGGCGGTGTGGCTGCACCTGATCCGCATCCGGCCAGCAGAACCCCGATGGTCAGACCGACGAGCACCCGGCTCATCAGATGACGCACGCCCATGGTCCTTCCTTCCGGGGACGCCTCGTGCGGGTCGGCCTACGCGGGATGGCTAGCGTGGCACGAGCGGACGTGGCGTCGACTCCACGGCGAGTTCGAGGAGCGAGTTCGTGGACCCCACCAACCGCTCTGGTCCGACGCGCTATGGGAGCAGATACAGGCCGTCCGACGGCGCCAGAGCACTGGGAGCAACGGCGGCAAGGTCAAGAACACGTACCCGTTCAGGAGGCTGGCCGTCTGCGACCGGTGCGGGCACCGGATGTACGGCGAGCCGCACTCTAGCGCGCTCTACATGGCTTGCGGTACGCAACGCGAGCGCCACGACTGCCTGCAGCAGGCTGTTCGCTCCTCGCATCTTGAAGATCAGGTCGGAGAGTGGCTCACCACTCTGGTCATTCCGGAGGATTGGCGAGCCGACATCGAGCGAATGCAGCGCGGCATTGCCCGAGCAGCCGAAGAGCGCCCGCCTCTAGACGTGACGCGGATCGGGCACCAACTCGACAATCTGAAGGAACTGTTCGTCCTCGGTGATATCACTCGCGAGGAGTACGTAGGCCGCTCGCGGGCGCTCAAGGCGAGTCTTGACGGAGGAAGACCCCAACCGACCTACTCCGAGGCAGTACTCGTAAGGGCCGCCCGGCTCCTCGCCGAACTCGGAGATCTTTGGAGCCGGGCAACGCCGCAGGAACGCCAAGAGATTGCGGGGAACCTGTTCGCCGAGGTCCGGGTCCGTGACGACCGGATCGTCGCAGCGACCCCGGCACGCGACGAGTACCGGCTGCTCATTGCCTCGGCGACGGCCCGCACTCAGGTTGGTGTGGCGCGCCCGGAGGGATTCGAACCCCCGACCATCTGATCCGAAGTCAGATGCTCTGTCCGCTGAGCTACGGGCGCGTGGCCGCATGGTAGCGCAGGGCGGCGCCGGAACAGTCCGATGCGCCGGTGATGCGGCCAAGGGCATCGAACGCGAGGGGTGTCGCCGAGCCGCCCCACCGCGTACGATCCCGCCGTGACGAACCTCGAGACCGGGCGCCTCTCGGACCGCCACTTGCCGTACCGGTATGCGGCGCTGGCGCGCGTGTGGTTCTCCGACACGGATGCCCAGGGCGTCGTCTACTACGGACGCTACCTGCCGTACTTCGACAACTCGCGACTGGAGTACCTGCGCCACCTGGGTCTCGTGGGCTTCTGGCACGGT
>Ga0315297_10000666_pt1 | contig 20205 bp, 21 predicted proteins | sample YL17G15_0_MG_FD_203628 | JGI IMG/M metagenome (GOLD analysis project Ga0315297, IMG submission 203628) | Sediment microbial communities from Yellowstone Lake, YNP, Wyoming, USA - YL17G15_0 | ecosystem: Environmental > Aquatic > Freshwater > Lake > Sediment | place: USA: Wyoming | collected... | reverse complement strand
CCCTCCAAAAGGTGGCAAACGGCGTTTCTGTTTACGGTATTTCAAAGACGGCTGTCTCAAAATTATTATTGCCAATCCCCCCTATCCCCGAACAAAACCGCATCGTTGCTGTTCTGGAAACATGGGATAAGACCATTGAAAAACTGGCACGGAAAATTGAGGTTAAAAAGAGTGTCAAAAAAGGCCTGATGCAGAAATTATTAACGGGCAAAGTGCGTGTAAAGGGGTTTAATGAGCCATGGGTCACGAAAAAAATGGGTTCACTTTTTACTGAAAGAAATGAAAGTAAATACAACGATCTTCCGCTTCTTTCCATTACCGCTGACAAGGGCGTAATTTATCAGACAGACTCAAATAAAAAAGATACTTCTAATCAAGATAAGAGTAAATACAAAAGGATCTGTCCGGGTGACATCGGCTATAACACAATGCGAATGTGGCAGGGGCGATGCGCCCTATCTTCAATTGAAGGCATTGTTAGCCCAGCCTATACAATAGTCACTCCAAAAAAAGATACTAATCCGACTTATTTTGCATATCTCTTTAAAACGCTTAGGTTAGCCTATTTATTTTTTCAAACATCACAAGGCCTTGTAAGTGACACTTGGAATTGCAAATTTAAGGATTTTTCAATTGTAAAATATCAAGTGCCAAATTATGAAGAACAAACTGCCATTGCCAATATCCTCACTACCGCCGACAAAGAAATCGAAACCCTTGAGAAGAAACTAGCGCTTTTTGAAGAACAAAAAAAATTCCTGCTTAATAATTTAATAACGGGGAAAATCCGTGTGCCTGAACAATAATCAACAATCATATGATTCAAGCAAACTTTGATGAAGCAAAACAATCACAACTTCCCGCTGTGGAATTACTCATCAACATGGGGTTTAAATACCTATCATATGGCGATGTGCAGCATCAACGGAATATGGATAATTCCAAATTCATATTAAAGGAAATTGCTTTTCAGAAACTAAAAGAAATAAATTCTTACGAGCATAAAGGAAAAATCTACCAATTCAGCGACAAAAGCATCCACGATGCCATTGAGGAACTGGAAAATATTCCATTGGAAGGACTGATAGATACATCGCGCGAGGTGTATCACATGTTAATGTCGGTAGCTGGTAAAACCATTAAGGAATTTATTAATGGCAAAAATCAGTCTTTCAATTTTAGGTATATCGATTTTGATAACCCTGAAAATAACGATTACCATGTCGCTGTTGAATTTGAGGCGGAAGGTAAAACCGGCATACGGCCTGATATCGTACTTTTTGTAAATGGTATCCCTTTTGCCATTATAGAAAATAAAAAATCCGGGACGGATGTTAAAGAGGCTATTACACAGATGAACAGAAATCAGGGCCCAGAGCATTGCCCTAAACTGTTTGTTTATCCACAGCTTTTGATTGCGACAAATAAAACGGAATTAAAATACGGAACAACTGGAACACCTGCTAAGTTCTATGCTAAATGGAGAGAGAAAGATGTTGAACAAACGGAAATCGACGAAAAGATAGAAAAATTAATTTCAAAAACGATTGATTCGAAAGTTTATGCTCAGCTCTGCGCTGATTTAAATGGTTCTACACTAGGCCATAAACAAATCATTGAAAGGGAGGTGTCTGAACAAGACAGAGGTATTTTTTGCCTACTCCGCCCGGAACGATTACTTGATATTTCCAGAAATTTTATTCTTTTTGATGCGGGTATAAAAAAGATTACCCGTTATCAGCAATATTTTGCTATCCACAAAAGTTTAAAAACAATTGAGAACGAAGAAGAAAGTATAACAGGAATGCGGCGGCATGGCGGTCTTGTGTGGCATACGCAAGGTTCGGGGAAATCTTTGACGATGGTAATGTTTACAAAAGCCCTGATTGAAGATCCGCGTATTATTAATCCAAGAATTATAGTTGTTACAGACAGAAAAGACCTGGATAAACAAATTTCGGATACTTTTAGGGCATGTAATCTTAAAAAAGACGTTATTGTCGCCACCAGTGGGTATCATCTGCTTAAGCTGATAAAAGAAAAAAATCTGAATGTTATCACAACGCTGGTTCATAAATTTGAAAGTGCGAAAAATCATCGCGCTGATTTTGTTGATGAATCAAAAAACATATTTGTCCTCATTGATGAAGCTCATCGAACTCAGGGCGGTTTAGCTAACCTTGAAATGATGAGAACTATTCCGAATGCCTGTTATATTGGTTTTACAGGTACCCCACTTATGAAAAAGGAAAAGGCCAGTTATTTGAAATTCGGACGATATATTGATAAATACACAATCGATGACGCACTCGCTGACGGCGTTATTTTACCTCTCATCTACGAAGGCCGTTATGTGGAGTTAAAACAAAATAAGGAACAAATCGACAGGCAAGTAGAAAGAATTACCGCAGACCTGAATGATGAGCAAAAGCGGGAACTCCAAAAATTTGTGGATAAAAAAGCTATCCGAAACAACCCTCAGAGAATTGCTGAAATAGCATATGATATACAAGAGCATTACGTAAAAAACTTTCAGGGCAGTGGATTAAAAGCCCAAATCGTAGCGCCATCAAAATATTCTGCCATCCTATTCCAGCGTTGCCTCGAAGAAAATGGAAAAATAAATTCGGCTGTTATCATATCAGAAACGATGCTGGATGAAGAGGAAAAGGATTCACATAAGAAAGAGGTGGCCGCATTTTTAAAAGAGATTTCACACAAATATAAAGATTCGGCTTCATATGAAAAACAAAAAATAGATAGCTTCAAGCATAATGAAAATGGGGTTGAAATTCTTATTGTTGTCGATAAATTGCTAACCGGCTTTGATGCGCCGCGAAATACCGTTCTTTATTTAGCAAAAGATATAAAAGATCACAACTTGTTACAGGCAATTGCACGTGTAAATCGTATTTTCGAGAATCCAAGAAACCCAAAAACATCAGGTTTCATTATCGATTATTCTGAAAACGCTGAGAATATTAAAACAGCAATGGAACTGTTCGGAAATTACGATGATGAAGATGTTAAAAATACATTAATTGACGTTATAACTAAAATTAAAGACCTTGAAAATAGTTACGATTCTTTACATGAACGATTTAAAGATGTTAAAGGCTCGAAAGATGACGAGGCCTATGTGAATAAATTGAAAGATGAACCAGATCGAATTCAGTTTTATAAAGAGCTAAATAACTTTATTAAAAATTTCAACGAATGTCTCGCTCTTCAGGATTTTGCCATAACCTTCAAAAAAATTGATGGATTTAAAATGGATTTAAAGAAGTTTTTAGAGCTCGCAAAGACAGTGCGATTAAAATTTGCAGACACAGAGGACTTCACAGAATATAAAGAACAACTGATTAAAATCCTCGATAAATATATTGATGCCGAAGAAGCGGAAGTTATGACGAAGCAGGTTAATATTAACGACACTGCGGCTTTTTCAGAGGCTATCGCTCATTTGGGGTCAGATAAATCCAAAGCGGAAGCTATTGCGGCTCAGACACAGCGGACAATTACAGAGCAAATGGAAAAAGACCCTGAATTTTATTATCGCTTTTCAGATAAAATCAAAAAACTACTAGAAAAGTTAAAAGAAGGTAAAATTGCCGATGCCGAAGCTTTAAACGCAATGAAAGAAATTAAACAGCAGGTGCTCAATAAAGAAGATGCTGAGCTTCCACAGGAAATCCGGGAGGTTGAGGGGGCTGATATTTTTTATAGAAATCTGAAAAGCACTCTTTCAAAATATATAATAGAGGAGAATGTAATTATACGGATCATTATTGATATTTTTGAAATTTTAAAAGCAGAAACTATTGTGGACTGGCATAAAAATGTCGAAGTTAAAAGAAAAATCGGCAATAAAATCGATGACTATTTTTATGACGAAGTAAAAATTGCCAGAAATATTGAAATCGATAATGACAAAATTCAGGGGTTAGTAGGAGAAATAATGAATTTAGCTGTTAATAATTATGAAACTTTTACCGAATGAAACAGGAAACTTTTACCTACGGCAAATACTCATATCAGTATTACCTGATCAAACAAAATCGTAAAACGGTTTCTTTAACGATACAGCCGAGCCTAAAAATAATTCTAAAATGTCCGCTTGGTTTTACCGATGAAAAGATTAATCGCTTTCTTAAAAGAAAATGGAATTGGCTGGAAAAACAGTTAAAACACTTTCAAAAATATAAAAAAACAGATTATAAAAAGGATTACGTTTCCGGTGAAAGCTTTTTGTACCTTGGCAGACAGTACAAATTGGTTGTGAAAAAGGCAAAAAAAAACAGTATTTCGCTAGCAAAAAATCAAATCCATATATTTACCATAAAACCTATTAACAACAAACAAAACAACAAAAGACTGCTGGAAAAATGGTATGAAGAAAGAACATCATATATTTTCAAGAATCAGCTAAAAGAAACTGCAAAAAAATTCCATTACGATTTCATCCCGAATCTAATCATACGAAAAATGAACAAAAGGTGGGGTAGTTATCTCCAAAGCAAAAAAATTATTCTTAATCCTGAACTTATAAAGGCATCTAAAGATTGTATAGACTATGTTATTACACATGAGCTATGCCATATGACATATAAAAAGCATGATAAAAAATTCTTTAAACTTATGGATTCAAAGATTCCGCACTGGGAAAAATTAAAAGAAAAATTGGAATTAAGATTTATTTAAATATTTTCCACAACAACGGTGTATGGGCACATCCGCTAACGTATAACCTCAGCAACGCCTTTGGCTAAAGATGGGTATTACTGCATTGACTCTATTTAGATTTGAGAGGTAACTTGCGTTGCTTCTGTTAACTCGGTATATGTGGCTAAGCCAATGTTTGCTCCGCAGAAATTATAACATTGCCTTAGCCCAAATGCCCCAAGTGCCTTATTGATGTTTAATCAAGGTACGCACTTGTGGCACTCCACATATACCGATACGTTAGGTAATATACATTTTTTTGCTTTTGATTGTTTCCCGTTCCGATTTCTTAGAAAATATTAGGGGTGTAAAACAAGATTTTTTATTTTATAGGGGGGTAAGTTCAAAAAGACCGAGCTGGATATCCGAAATTACGCCAAATATATCCTGCACAAGGGGGGCATGAAACGAGAAGTGAGAGATACTATCCTACCTGAAATCTCGAACTTCAATAATATTTTCTTTTCAGCCAGCCAGCAACATTGACCAGGGTTATCAAAACCGGAACTTCCACCAGCGGACCTACCACACCCGCGAAGGCCTGGCCGGACGCGATGCCGAAAACACCGATGGCGGTCGCGATGGCCAGCTCAAAATTATTTCCCGTGGCCGTAAAGGCGACAGCGGCGTTTTGAGGATATTTGGCTCCGATCGTTTTGCCGAGGAAAAAGCTGACAAAGAACATCACCACAAAATAGATGACCAGCGGAACAGCGATTCTCAGCACGTCAAAGGGGATGCTGACGATCAGATTACCCTTTAAACTGAACATAACCACAATTGTGAACAACAGGGCAATCAGGGTAATCGGGCTGATTTTGGGAATAAATTTTTTCTCGTACCATGCCTCACCTTTCCTTTTTACCAGAAAATACCGTGTCAGAAAGCCCGCGAAGAACGGGATGCCCAGATAAATCAAAACGCTTTGGGCGACATCCTGAATATTGACTTTGACCGCCATTCCCTCGAGCCCGAAATATGGCGGTAGGACGGTAATGAAGAAGTAGGCCAGAACGCTGTAAAAAATAATCTGAAAAATGCTGTTGATGGCAACCAATCCGGCCGCGTAATCCCTATCTCCGTCCGCCAGATCGTTCCACACCAGCACCATCGCGATACAGCGGGCAATTCCAATCATAATTAGGCCCACCATATATTCGGGATAGCCCCTCAGAAAAATAATGGCCAGCGCGAACATAAGAACGGGGCCGATAACCCAGTTCAGAAAAAGCGAAAGCGACAAAATCCTTTTATTCTCAAATATCTTTTTAAGTTTTCCGTAATGTACCTTTGCGAGAGGATGGTACATCATCAGAATAAGGCCGATGGCAATGGGAATATTGGTGGTGCCGAAAGAAAATTGGTTGATGAACCGTTCTGCCCCCGTAAAAAAATAACCAATGCCGACACCAAGTCCCATGGCCAGGAAAATCCAGAGCGTCAGGTAACGGTCGATGACGGAAAGGGCCTTTTTCTCAAGCTGGATGGCCCCCACCTCTATCTTATGCATATCTTCCTCGACGGTGTGTAAAAGCATGGATTGTTTTTTCATGGAATTAGAATTAGGGAATTAACTTATTTTACGCACTTGGATTTAGCTTTAATGTTTTTTACGGCAGAAAAAATACCAATGAAATCCACAACTTCCTTAAATCGGGATGGATTCAGTGAATAATAAACCCATTTCCCGTCTTTCCTCGCTTTGATGAAATCATTTTCCCTTAAGACGGCCAAATGATGGGATGCAAGGTTCTGCGGTATACGAATATGGTCGTAGATGTCACACACACAGCTTTCTCCGCCACACAGATATTCAAGGATATCAAGGCGGATGCTGTTGCCGAGGCTTTTCAGTGTCTGTGACATTGTTTTATTCGTTTTTTCCATAAAAACATATCAAATTTCTTTGATATGTTATCAGGCGGATGGATGAAAAGTCAAATTTCTGGAAATTCCAATTATCCAAACATCAGCAATTCCGGCTTAAAAATAAGAAGCAGGCCGATAATCACCATCACAGCCCCGCCGATAAGATGCGAGAATCGGCTGTATTTAGTGGAAAGCCCTGTCATGCGCAGAGTGATCATGGCGGCGAAAAAAACGATCAAGTCGTCGAGCATGAAAATAAAAATATAGAAGCTGATATAAAGGTAATACTGCCATTTTGCCAAACCACTCAGGGAGAGTATCTGTGTGTAAACCACGGGCAATCCGGCGGAACAGATGGCCTCCACGAGGTTGACGGCGAAGGCGAGGAGGATCATCCCCGAAAGCGCCAGCAGGAAATGGCTCTCGTGGGCGATTTTCCTTATTTTCTCGAAAACCTTCTGCCGCTTTTCGGTCCCCGTCACTTTGCAGGTCGTGTCCTCGGCGGTGAAATATTCCTTGAGGTAATAGCCCCCGCCGCCGATGGCCACCAGCGCGATCATGATCCGCACCCAGAAGACGAACCCGAGGAAAAGGAGCAGGTTGAGCCACGCGGCCATGAAGAGGAAATAGACGAACGCGGAGGCGGCGATGAAGACGCCGCCCAAAATCCACATGCGCTTTCGATCGCCCATGCCCAAAAGAAGGCTGATGAGGAACAAAAGCGTCCACATGGCGCAGGGGTTGAAGCCGTCCAGCGCGCCGATAATAATGGTCAGAACGGGCAGAGAGATATTTTTGGTTTGGATTTCGCCGATAAGCGGCAAAGTGATCTTCTCGGGTATTTTTGAAACCTTTTCCTTGGCAGTGTCGGTTTTCCCATTCGAAATTTCATTGCCGATATCGCGACAGCTGTTTTGGATCGCGCATTGGATCGCCTCCTCGATTTGTCCGCCCGTGTACGCCTCGTCCAGCCAACCGGAGATGTAATGCTCACCCACTACGGTAAACGGGACACCGCTGACATTGGCGTCCAGTTTCTTGCCGAACTCAATCATCAGATTGAGATTTTCACGGTTCCCCCACACTTCCAGCTCATGGATATTCAGCTGGGGATATTTTTGCCCCAATTTTTCCAAAAACGGCTTCTCCTTGGCGCAATGCGGGCACCCCTCCCCCCAGAAAAAATAAATATTTATCGCCTTTGGCGCTTCGGCAAGGGTATCCGGCAGCGGTGAAAAAAAAGTGAATGCGCTGACGGCGATTATCGCGCACAATAAAATAATTTTTTTTGGCATAGTTTTATTAGTTACAATGATTGCAATCAAGCTTTAGTTTTTCATCGGACGAAACCATTTGGATGGTCATGTGGCTGATTCTAAAATTCTTGTCCAGGGCTTCTTTGATTGTACACAGCAAATCATGCCTTTTCCCGCTATTTATGTTTTCAACAACCAAATGCGCGCTTAAAAACCGGCTATTGGAATCCGTCTGCCAGATATGCAGGTCTTCAACGCTTTTCACGCCATCAAATCCGGCAAGCCTGTTCTTGACTTCGGCATAATCGATATCATCAGGAACCGACTCCATCAAAATACTTACAGTTTGTTTTATCAACCCATACACTTCTTTCAAAAGGTATGCTGACAGAAAAATCGATATCAAAGGATCGATGATAGACCAATGGGTATAATGGATTATTACCGCACCAGCTACTACCCCCAAAGAAAAAAGCGCGTCTTGCAAAGAATGAAGCCATGCGCTTTTCAGGTTCAGGTTTTTGTTGGCGCCCTTTTGCAGCAGGTAAGTCGCGATACCGTTGCCGATAAGCGCTATCAGGGCAACCGTAAACATAGTTCCTGTCGCAATTTCAGCTGGGGAAAATAGCCTTTTCACCGCTTCAGCGAAAATAAAAACAACTACCGCCAAAAGGGCGAGGGCGTTAAAAAGGGCAATGACGATCTCGGCCCGTTTGTAGCCGTAAGTCTTTAAGGGCGTTGGCTTTTGCAATTTGACCTTTTCGCCCCATAAGCTCAGCCCCATTGACCCTACGTCCGTAAAATTGTGCAGAGCGTCAGAGATAAGCGCCAAACTGCCCGCAAAAAGGCCAAAGGCTATTTCAAAAACGGTAATGAAAATATTGATGGCAATGGCGGCGATAAGATTTTTGTTATTCATGTGGATTTTTAAAATTATTCATATATTAACTCTTCCTTTCTCGCATTCAATTCTTCTCTCACTTTCGGAAGCAGTTGGAAATCTTTGACTATTTTCTGCGCTTTCTCCCTGGTTTTGCCTCCCTCGGCAAAGCTGATCGCTTTCATCGGGCACAAATTGGCGCAAGTCTGGCAAGCTACCATGCAATTGGTAGGATTGGCGACCTTGGATTTTTTCTTCGCGTAGTCGAACTTGTAGACTCCCCGTCCGCAGGTGGTCACGCAAAGCCCGCACCCGACGCATTTGGATTCGTCGATCACAGGGCGCCAGTCGATTTTCTCACGGTCGATGCCGTGGAATTTGGAAAATTTGGGGTCTTGGTTTTGCATTAGTTAATGATTAAAAGTTAATTAATTGCAATGTGTACAGAATGTCCCTATCCGCTTATTTTCATTTTCCGTGGAAATCTGGAGCGTGGAGTGCCGTATGCCGAATTTTTCGGCCAGCGTTTCTTTTGCGGAGCACAAAAGCGCGATACGTCTGTCATTATCAACGTTGCCGATAACAAGATGCGCGCTTAGGGCAATGGTATTGGTCGATAACTGCCATATGTGCAAATCGTGGATTTCTAAAACATCCTTAATCCCAAGTAGGTTTTTTTTGACTTTTTGAAAATCAATACCAGAAGGCACGGAATCTAGTAGCAGATCGATGGCCTGCCTGATAATTTTGTAGGCCTCCCGAATAAGAAATAAAGCGATAACAATCGAAATCAAAGGGTCGACAATAGTCCAGCCCAGATAATGAATGATAATGGCGGCCACGATGACGCCCAGCGAAAACAAAGCATCCTGAAACGAATGGAGCCAGGCGCTTTTGATGTTCAGGTTTTCCTCCGATGACTTGTGCAAGACGAAGGTCGCTATCCCATTGCCCACAAACGCCACAAGTGCCACTGCCAGCATGTTGAGGCCGTTGATCTCGGCAGGCATGAATATCCTTTTTGTCGATTCGAATAAGATGAAAATCACGACAGCGATCAGGACAGAGCTATTCACAAAGGCCACGATGGCCTCGGTCTTTTTATAGCCATATGTTTTTTTCATGTCCGCCGGGCGCTTGGATATTTTTTCGCCAAACAGGCTGAGCGACAAGGAACCGATGTCGGCAATGTTGTGTGTGGCATCGGAAATCAGGGCCAAGCTGCCGATCAGCAAGCCAAAAATAATTTCAAAAATGACAACAAGGCTGTTGATTGCGATCGCGGCCAATAATTTCCCAGATGAAGAATAAATAGACATGTTAATTGGCTAAAAAAATTGTTAAACCTCATTAACTTTAAAATTTTTGCCTTTCAAATACCATTCCATAAAATAACCGACCAGGATAAACAAAGGCAGGGCGACCAGAGTTCTGGAAAGCGTGAAATTGAGACCAAGATAGCCGATTTCAATTCCAAGCATGGGGATTTTTAAGGTGGAAAAAGCGCCTAAATAAATAAAAATATTTTTTATACTGGCGCCTTTTTTATAAAGGATATAGGCAACTGGAAAAGCGCCGTAAAGCGGACCCGCCTGAAGCATGGCTAAAATGATGACTGTGAAAATTCCTTTGACGCCCGACTCATCGCCGATGTGCTTTTCTATTTTTTCCTTGGGAAACCAGACATCAAAAAGTCCCACAATAATAAACAGGAATGGAATAAAGGTGATCATTTCAATAAACGATTTTGTGAAACTTTGGTAAATGGTTTTACCAGGGTCAAAACCGAGCCAAAATGAGCCAATGGAAAAAACGGCAAAGCTAAAAAGCCAGATATAAGGTTTGATTTTTTGAAAATGTTTTTTAATCATAAAATAAGGCCGATTAAGATTCCGATAATAATGGCAACAGCCAAATTCAATAAATTTCTCAAAAAAGCCGCTCTCTTGCCAAAATATTTAATTTCCAGGGGCAAGGTAACAACGCCGACCATCATCAGGGTTGTCATAAAAACCGCGACTGTTGAATAAGAAGCGCCTTGTTTCAGCAGGCCGGAGGCAATCGGGTAAGAAATAAAACCGGGAATAAGAGTAACGGAGCCGACAACAGCGGCAATAGCAAAGCCGACCGCGCCGGAACCGGCGCCCAGGTATTTAACGATCATCTGCGGCGGGATGATGAATAACAGTAAACTGACTAAAATTAAAATATTTAAAAAGGGTATGACAATATTTTTGAACATTTTTAATCCCTTTTTGAATCCTGAAATTGTCTTTTGCCTGTCCAAGAGAAATGAAACCAGGCTGGTAAAAACGGAAAATGAAATGAAAATTAAAACGTTATTCATTTTAGGTTAAATTCATTAAATATTTTACTAAATACTGCGTATAATAAATTCCCGCCACGAGAAAAACAGTGGCCACGGCATACCGCATGACCCTCTCGGTCTTTTTTACAATGTGAAAAGCGCGGCTAAGCTTTTGCATGCTGAACGCTATCAGAAATGAAAAAACAATTACCGGCAGGCCTGTACCAAGCGCGAAAACAGGGGGCAGAAGAAGGCCGTCGGCGGATTTTATGACCAAAGGAATCAGCGCGCCGAAAAACAGGACTCCGCTATACGGGCAAAACGCCAAAGCAAATAACATTCCCAGAAAAAAGGAGCCGACATAACCCTTGCGCGACAGCCATTCTTTAAGTTTATCCATTTTTTGGCTATGTCCGCCAATATTGATTTTGATAACGCCGAACATAACAAGCCCTATGAAAATCAGAATAGGCCCCAGAACCTTATCACCCCAGCCCTGAAAAATACCGGAGATCCGGAAAGAGGAAAACCCGAAATAGATCAAGGTGGCAAGAAGCGTGTAGCTGATGGCCCGTCCCAATGTGTAAAACAAACCTGAAAGGATCGTGTGCTTCGGGATTTTGATATCTTTGGAAATGAAAGCAATCGCCGTGATATTGGTCGCCAGCGGGCAGGGGCTGATGCTCGTCAAAATCCCGAGCAGAAAAGCCGTTAGAATCGGAATATTGTAGGTATCGATAAGTGAATTGATCAGTTCCATAAAAATCAAAGTTTGCAGGATGAACAGCAATCGGATATTTCATCGCCGTACCTCTTGTCTTTTTTAAGTTTCTCGAGAGTTTCGTCAGATGGATGGGAAATCGCCCCCATCGGGCATACCGTTTCGCAACCCTTGCAGCCGACCACGCAATTTTGAGGATTGATTACTTTCGGCTTTCCGTCAGCCTCCGCAAACACGCCCTGTTTGCAAAAATTCACGCAGGTAAGGCAGGCGACGCATTTGCCCGTGTCGATAGTAGGATGCCAATCAATCTCTTCGCGCGGTATGCCGTGCCAGACTTTTTTGTTATCGGATTTGTTAGTCATATCTTTAAAAGTAAAAAATAAGCCGGATCAACCCAAAAGCTCCTTCAGCTTACCTTCAAAATAATCCATAAACGCCTGCTCATCATTGACCAAACGCCAAACGCGGACATCCTCCTGCATGTTTTCCTGCTCATCTGTGATCGCGTTCACAAAAAGCGAGGAACCGCGCGCCTGATATTTAATGACAATATCTTGGTTCTCCGGCAATTCGCCGTTGATGTCGCGGAAGACGATCGTACCGTTTTTATACTCCTTCGGGAAACGTTCCTGAATAGTTTTTAAAGCGAATTTACCGACCGTGATACAGGAAAAACACTGATTAGTGCCATGGAAATGCACGACTTCGATCTTATCTGCTTTCTGGATTGCCGAAGTCATAGGGCTATCGGAAGCCACCGCCTGAGAGGAAGAGGATGAAGCAGGATTCACTACGTCGTTTTGTTTTTCTTCGCCTCCCCCATTGCATCCCGAAAGAATCAGAACGAAAGAAAATATAATAAGAACGATTGTCGTCTTCTTCATAAATTTTTATTTTAAAATAAAATTAAACAAATATCCTGTAAAAATAATCCCAATACCAACGACGCTGGCGAAAATGACAATGAGTTTTGTTTTCATCACTTTTTTCAAAATCAAAAATTCCGGAAGGGAAAGCGCGGTCACCGCCATCATAAAAGCTAATGACGTTCCCATCGCCACGCCTTTTTCGGTCAGTGCGCTGACCAGCGGAATAACACCTGCGGTGTTGGAATAAAGCGGAATGCCGATTAAAGTCGCCAAGGGGACGGCATACCACTTATCCGCTCCTGCATACTGCGCCAGAAAATCAGCCGGAACATAGCCATGTATCCACGCGCCCAAACCGATACCAATCAAAACATATAACCAAACCTTTTTGATAATATCCGCGGTAAAATTTTTGGCATAATCAACTCGTTCTTTCCATTCCATTTTGTGACCATTTTTGAAGTCCCCGATTTTATTGTTAAAGGCAAAACCTTCTACCAAATTCTCCACTTTTAATTTTCCGATTACCAGACCTGAGAAAATGGCGATTGCAAGGCCGCTGAAAATATAAATCAAGGCGACCTTCCAGCCGAACATTCCCAAAAGCAAAACAAGCGCCACTTCGTTGATCATCGGCGAGGCCACCAAAAACGAAAAGGTGACGCCTAAAGGGACACCCGCCTGCACAAAGCCCAGAAACAGGGGAACAGCACTACAGGAGCAGAAAGGCGTGATGATCCCAAGCAAAGAGGCCACGACATTGCCGAGATATTTCTTCTCGTGCGAAAGAATGTACCTGATTTTTTCCGGAGGCAGGTAAGAGCGGATGATTGAAACGGCAAAAATAATCACCGAAAGGAGAATAAATATCTTGATCGAATCGAAAATGAAAAAATCGACCGCCCCGCCCAGCAGGGTTTTTTGCGCGATGCCAAAAACAGAATAGGTCAGCCAATCGGCTAGCAGTTGAATGGGATAAAATAAACTCATAGGGGATGGTTATATGGATTCGCTGATCGTCTCTTTGATTTTTTCCAATTTTGGCAAAAACCCATAAATTACAGGTTTTCCGTTAATGGCCAAAACCGGGCTGGACATCACGCCCATTTCGACTATTTTTTGGATATCGGTTATGTATTCGACCTCAGTTTTCATGCCCAATTCCTTGACAGCCTGTTTTGTCAGTTCAAATAAATTTTTGCAGGTCGGGCAACCCGAACCTAATACTTGGATGGTCATTTTGATGATTGGTTAGGATTTAAAAAATGATTAAGCAGGTTTTGATATTTTTTAAGTTCTTTGCTATTCAGTTTATAAATTACTTTCAATCCAACCTTTTCAGAGGTGAGTAATTTGAAATCCTTAAGGACTATTAGATGGTGAGATGCCAGATTCTGCGGAATTTTGAGGTCTTGCCAGATCTCGCACACACACATTTCTCCGCGACTCAGCAAACAAATGATTTTTAGGCGGTTTTCATCCGAAATGAGCTTTAAAAATTGCAAAGCAGATTGGATAGAAGCCTTACATTTACCTGCGCAACAAAGTGGTTTCATAGTAAACTATATCAATGGTCGTTGATATTTTAGTTTACAAAAGAAAGAAAGTCAAAAGAAATTTAAATATGTTTTTTCGCGTGGCATTCACCTCCGACCCCTTTACCCTTCGCTGAAATAAAAAATCTTGTTTTACCTTTTATAATGAAAAGAATATTGGAAAGGATTAAATTCAAGTGTGGTCATATTTTTTATCTGCAGAACGTTATGGTCAAACGGTTGCAATTTTAATTAAATAAAATCATAATCTATTTGGCGATGAGGTTCGCCGAAATTGTCCGCCTTAAGGACTGATGACCTCTACCGATCGCGGTAGGGGTATTTATTTTTTGTTGATTATACTCAAATACATGATTAAAACATCAGTAAACTCAGTTGTTTTGCTGGAAAAGCGAAGGATTGCCGATTATTTGGAGGAACGCCATTTGTCGGATGGCGGTTATTTTTTCGCACGTGTCGAGCCATCAAGCGGGCTGGATACTTACTTAGCGGTAAAAACATTGAACATACTCGGGGCGAAGATAAGGCGCGTAAATTCGATAGTCTCATTCTGGAAAAATGAAAAACCGGATGATCTTTTCGGGACATTCTTGGCCGTGGGAACCCTCAGGGAATTGGGGCAGCCTGCCAAAGCATTCGATAAATACAGTCATCGCCTTTCCGGTCATTTAAAAAATGACGATACACTTGCCCGCCTGTTTTCTTTTTCCATTTCCGCAAACCCGAAGCTGAAAAATTTCTCTCATGCCATGGATTATATTAGCGCATCCGGTAAAGACCTTCAGGATTTGTTTTATTTAACCGTTCTGAGCCGGGATCTGAAAGCCAAGATCGACAGGAAAAAGATCATTGCCTTCGTTCTTTCGCTGCAAAACAAAAATGGAGGTTTTGGGAATCGCAACAAATCGCATTTGATGACCACCTATTATGCGTTAAGCATTTTAAATGCGCTCTCTTATTCAGCCTACGACAAAGAGAGGGTTTACGGTTATCTTTCGCGACAACTCAGGAATTTCGATTATCTGGAATATCTCTTCTTCACGGTTGAGAGCCTGGCATTGCTCGGCAGGCCTCTTACGGAGGTTGACGATATAATCCAATTCATCGCCAGTTGCCAGCGCGTCAATGGCGGTTTTAGCAGGGATCGCGCTATGGGCATCCCGACTATAGAAGATACCTACTATGCCGTAAAACTGCTAAAAACTTGCGAAAACTACTCTCATAAAATTTTCTTAAAGTAACTAAAAAACATGCTTGATTCATATTCTAAAATTAAAACAGGGTTAAGAGACAATTTAATGAAGCTGGAAGATATTGCTGTAAGCGAACGTGTAAAAACAGCATCGCGGGCGCTCCGCGAAAAGTTTGAAGCCAATGTTTTTTCGCTGGTAGTTGTGGGGCAGTTCAAACGTGGTAAAACAACTTTCATCAATGCTCTGCTTGGCAAAGACCTTCTGCCCACATCAATCATTCCTTTGACTTCAATCATTACCATACTCAGTTATGGGGATAAACTGCATATCACGGCTTTTTTTGACAACGGGAGTAATAAGGAAATCACGCTTGATGACCTGCCTCTCTATGTCACGGAAAAACATAATCCCAAAAATGAGAAGGCGGTGGATCGGGTCGAAATCACATATCCTTCCCAATATCTGAAGAACGGAGTTCAGATCATCGATACGCCTGGTGTCGCTTCGGTTCATGAACACAATACTAAAACCACATATGAATATTTACCGCACGCGGATGCGGCAATATTTCTGGTAAGCGTAGACCCGCCACTGACGAAAGCTGAACTTCATTTTCTGTGCGATCTTAAAAAACTGGTGGTAAAGACATTCTTTATCCAAAATAAGATTGATACAGTAAACAATGCCGATTTGGAAGAATCGCTCTCATTCAGCAAAGGAATAATCGAGAAAGAAGCGGGATTCAGCGATGTATCTATATATCCTCTTTCAGCAAAAGAGGCGTTAGAAGGCAAAAAAGAAAATAATCTGCAAATCTTAGAAAAAAGCGGATTGGTCCGCTTCGAGCAGTCTCTCGAAAAATTTCTAATAGACGAAAAGGGAGAAGTGCTGATCAAGTCTGCCGTAGAAAAGGCGAACAATTTTATAAATGAAGAAATGCTCCTGTCCGAACTTGAAGAGAAATCGCTTCAGCTTCCGCTTAATGAATTGGAGAAAAAAATTGCGTCATTTAAAAAATTTATTTACGACAGCGGGCAGGAAAAAACAGACAGTGGAAGGCTTCTTGCCGCTGAAGTCGATGCGCTTCAAAATGAAATGCTTATAAAAGATTTAGAGAAACTGAAACAAGAAAAAACCAAATGGCTCTTGGCAAAAGTTGAAGAATTTGCCGAAAAGCACAAATCCGTAGGCAACACACAATTTTCCGAACTTATGGATGAATTCATCAGCACTCAGATAGAAGATATTTTTGGCTTATGGCGAGTCGACGAAGAAAGGGTTCTGAAAAAATACCTTGGTGAAATCCTTAAGCGATTCACAGACCGTATGAATAAAATTTTCGAGGAAATTGTCAATTTCTCAACTGAACTTTTCGGAATCACAAACCTGCAATTCCGTATACATGAAACGCTACCGCCGGAAATAGAATTTAGATTTCAAACTATGGATGATTCTGAATTGTTGAGCATGACCCTTAATTTCGCCAGAAAAGCATTGCCGAAAACGCTTGCCCACAAATTAATCCTTAAAGAAGCGCTGGAAAAGGCAGAGATGATGGTTGATCGTCATTGTGGCAAGGCGCGATATGATTTCTCCCAGCGTATGGATCAGCTTGTTCGAAATTATCGCATGGACATTGATGAATCGGTAGATTCGACACAAAATGACGTCCTTAAGGCATTGGAAGCTGGAATTGCATCTAAACAAAAAGTTTCCAATGAGACAGCATCTCTTGAAGCGCATATCCATGATAAGATTAAAACGCTAAAAGAGATTAAAGAATCTTTACGAAAACTAATCATATGAATTTTCTAATAAAAATTACATGGATCATACTAAAAATAAAAAACGAGAGTGGATGAACCGTAACATTGCCGGCATGGGACTGGCCAGTTTGTTCAGCGACTGGAATCATGAGATGGCTTCGGCCATACTGCCAATATTTCTCTCATCGGTTTTGCATGCTCCAGCCTCCGCGCTTGGAATCATCGAGGGTGTAGCAGACGGCGTATCGACATTGTTTGAAGTCTGGTCAGGCTGGTACAGCGACAAGATCGGGAAACGCAAGGGTCTGGCCGCTGTCGGTTATTTCATCACGGCATTCAGCAAAGCGAGCTTCGCTTTCGCAACCAGCTGGCCACAGGTGCTTATTGGAAGAACCGCTGGTTGGATAGGCTGGTCAATACGGTCTCCGGTCAGAGATGCGTTGCTTGTCGAGTCAACAACACCTGCAACGGTCGGCCGTGCGTTTGCTTTTCATCGCACGATGGATACCCTCGGCGCAATCGCCGGCCCCCTAACTGCAACACTTCTCATCGCTCATGTGTCCATCCGCGCTATCTTTCTGATTTCTCTTATTCCCGGACTCTGTGCTTTTCTGTCCATCACATATCTGGTAAAGGAGAAAACGAGGCGATCAGACAATCGTAACACCTGGCAGAGCGTAAAGGCATTATCATCGAGCTTCAAAAAATTCTTAATTCCAATAGGAATTTTCGGCATTTCAAACTTTGCTCCGACATTTTTGATTCTTCGGGCGGAGACTCTCTTGTTTCCGATGTACGGCGTCATCTTGGCTGGAACATTCGCAATTGGCCTCTATACATTCAGTAATGTGATGTACGCAATCGTCGGGTATCCGATAGGAGTGCTGGCGGATCGGTATAATAAAAAAAATATCCTCACTATAGGATACATCCTTTTTGCACTACTTTGCTTCGGCTTTGTATTTGCCGACAGCCATCTTTGGTTTTTGATAGTGTTGTTTGCTATGAACGGAATATACACGGCTATCATTGAATCATCCCAACCGGCTCTTGCCTCGACTCTGATTGCAGACGATCAGCACGGCGCAGGATACGGAGTAATGAGTGCGGTTGACGGGGTTGGCGATTTCCTTTCAAGCATTACGGTAGGATTGCTCTGGTCGTATTTTTCCCCTGCAATCGGCTTTCTGTTCGGTGGAATTTTAGCAATCTGCGCATCTTTTATTCTGTTTAGCATTCGTTTAAATAAACCGATCTATGACTAATTCATTATGGTCGTTATTTTTAAGCATTGGTATCATATTTGGCTTTTTTGCATCACTTATGGCGTATTTGATTATCTATGGCGAATGGTCACATCATTATCCGACCAAAAAAGAGCCGAGAAAAATAGCTTTGGAAGCGGCAATTTTAACCTTTATTTTCTTTTTTCTGTTATCATTAATATCGGGGTATTTTTTAACTAAAACCATATGACAAATCAATCGTTCAAAATCACATCCGTATCTGCTCGCGAAATACTGGATTCGCGGGGCAATCCAACATTGGAGGTTTATATTGAAATTGACGGCGTAAAAGCTACGGCAATGGTGCCGTCCGGAGCAAGCACCGGAAAGCATGAGGCTTTGGAATTGCGCGATGGAGACAAGAACCGCTACAAGGGTCTAGGAGTTTTAAAGGCGACACAAAATATCAACGAGGAAATAAGCGGCAATTTAATTGGTAAAAAATTTGACCAACTGGAGCTTGATAATTTTCTTATTAAACTCGATGGCACGGAGAATAAATCGCGGCTCGGAGCTAATGCGATTTTGGGAGTTTCTATGGCTTTTGCCAGAGCCTGTGCATTGAAAACCGAAATAGAGTTGTATGAATATTTGGGCAGATTGGCAGGCAATACGGATTACCGCCTTCCCCAGCCAATGCTCAATATAATAAACGGCGGCAAGCACGCGGACAGCGGACTGGACATTCAGGAATTTATGCTGGCTCCAGTCGGTTTTGAAACTTTTACCAGGAAAATCCAGGCTGGATCTGAAGTCATCCATACCCTGAGGGATATTTTGAAGAAAAACGGATACACCGTAAGCGTTGGCGACGAAGGCGGTTTTGCTCCAAAATTACATTCCAACGAAGAAGCATTAGACTTGATGGCTGAAGCGATAAAAGAAGCTGGTTATGATACCGAACGGATAAAAATCGGCATGGATGCCGCAGCCTCCAGTTTTTACGAAAATGGAGCTTATGTATTAAAAATCGATGGCCAAAAACAAACCATAAATTCCGAACGGCTTACCGATTGGTATGAAAAACTAGTGGCCAAGTATCCGATAATATTGATCGAAGACGGCTTAGCGGAAGACGATTGGGAAGGGTTTTCAGGCATGACAAAAAGGCTCGGTGAAAAAATAAAAGTCGTAGGGGACGATCTGCTTGTGACTAATGTGAATAGGATAAAGGAAGCTATCAAGGCTGATGCAGTAAATTCGGTATTGATAAAACTAAATCAAATCGGCACGGTCAGCGAAACCATCGATGCCATAAACCTGACCAAGAAACAGGGCTGGACGCCTTTTGTATCTCACAGGTCGGGAGAAACTACAGATACCTTCATTGCCGACCTGTCAGTCGGCTTGGATTGCCCGCTTATCAAAACAGGCTCGCTGGTCAGAGGCGAACGAGTTTGCAAATATAATCGGCTTATGGAGATCGAGCGAAAAATTTTATAACATATCGTATTATCCAACTTTATATAAAGATTTAGGTAAGACCGCAATAAGACTGCTCATTAGCTGGGAGGTCAGTAAGGATTGAACAAAAAATTAAACGTGTTTTTTCGCGCGTGGCATTCACCTCCGTCCCCTCTGCCCCTCATTAAAACTAAAAAATCTTGTTTTACACTTTATAAGATTAGAAATCGGAACGGGAAAAGAAATTAAGGATTAAAAAAATGTACATCACCTAACAGCGTATAAACGACTCCGCCAATAAATTCACTCCGTAAATATTATAATATTGGACTTCGTCCAAAGCCCGCAAACGCCTTATTTGTCCACCTTCGC
>Ga0315297_10000665_pt1 | contig 20209 bp, 14 predicted proteins | sample YL17G15_0_MG_FD_203628 | JGI IMG/M metagenome (GOLD analysis project Ga0315297, IMG submission 203628) | Sediment microbial communities from Yellowstone Lake, YNP, Wyoming, USA - YL17G15_0 | ecosystem: Environmental > Aquatic > Freshwater > Lake > Sediment | place: USA: Wyoming | collected... | reverse complement strand
GCAACGCGAGCTTGCGAAGCTGGCTCACAGCGGGTTGGTGACGGTCCCGCGGGTGGGCAACCAGAAGCACTACCAGGCCAATCCGGCGTCGCCGATCTTCGCCGAGCTTTGTGCGGTGGCGCAGAAGACCGTGGGATTGGCCGAGCCGCTGCGCGAGGCGCTGGCGCCGCTGGTGAGCCGCATCAAGGCGGCGTTCGTGTTCGGCTCGGTGGCCAAGCATCGCGACACCGCGGTCAGCGACATCGACGTGCTCGTGCTCTCCGACGGCGTGGACTACGCGGACGTCGTCGGCGCTCTCCAAGGCGTGGAGTTCCGGCTTGCGCGCCGCATCAACCCCACCGTGTACACCACGGCTGAGTGGCGGCGGAAGCGGAAGGAAGGGAACGCGTTCGTCGTGAAGGTGCTGAAGCAGCCGAAGGTGTTCCTCGTCGGCTCCGAGGATGAGCTTGGCTGAAGGGCGCAGGGAGCTGGCGAACCTGGCGGACCCCCGCCAATCGGGAAACTGAGCGTGCGAGCGACCCTCAGCGACCGGCGCGGCCCCGCCCGGCGAGCTCGCGTTCGAGGTGCGCGCTTCGGCTCTCGACCACCACGGCGATCTTCCGGAACACCGGAGACTCACCGCAGCTAGCCTGGCACTCCGCCACGACGGCAGGGAGCGCCGCCCGGACGGTATCCATCGTCTCGAGGAGCCAGGCGCGCACCAGGGGCCACGCGAGCCCGACCGCGCGGGCGAAGCGCTCCCAGTCGTTCCGCTGCACGTTCCGGACGTCGGTTGCCCCGCCGATCTTCATCGCCATCCGCCGCTCCAGGCCGCGGTAGATCTCGGTGCTCACCAGGTCGTAGTGCGGCGCCAGGCGGAGCCCGTCGGCGCGATAGAGCAAGGCGAGGTTCTTCGCGTGGGCGTCCTCGTTGCCGATGAGGTAGTTGAATCCCCCCCACCGCACGAGATGCTCCAGGTCCTCGGCCGGCAGCGCTGAGTGGCGGCGCAGGACAGCGCCGCACGCCTTGAGGCTCGGCCCGCCATCGAACTCGTACTTCTGCTCGGGCTCGATGCCAAGGACCTGGCAGAAGTCCTCCTGATGGAGCTTGCGTAGGCGGGTAGCGCTGCGAGCGCCGGCGCTCACGCGGTCGAAGCGCCGGACGCACAGCACTGGCGTCTCGAGAGCGGCGCGCTCGCACGGCGCCACCTCGAGGCCCGCTGCGCCGGCAAGGGCCATCGCGAGCAGTTCGTTCTCGAGCAGGCCGGGATACGTCACGTCGGCCTGCTTGAGAATGTGACTGGTCACGGCGCCGTTCACGGGGAGGGCCCAGCGGCCATTCGGGCGGCGCAGCAGCGCCACCTTCTCCTGCACACCCGGGAGCGAGAGGCGACCGCGCGCGACGGCTCTGGGGAGCGCTGAGTGGTCGTGCGGCGCGAAGAGGGCGGCCACGTCCGAAGGGCGGAGGTCACGGTATTGCGCCCTGCGCGGGGGGTGTACGGCTTCTGGCCAGACAGAGACGGCGCCCGGGCACTCGCCGCCGATCGCCCCAAGGAGACCCAGGCTGTCCTCCGGCGTCGTCCCCGCGGCGGCCGCCACGAGGCGGCGGAACGCCTGCTCGGGGAGGAGGTTCCGGAAGTACGGCCCTCCGCGCGAGTCGGGGAACGGCACCTCATGTTTCGGGAGCGCGATCGAGAGTGGCGGCACCGCATCGTCGTAGAGTGCCTCGGGTGCGTACGTGAACCGTACGCCACGGCCCCGGGCACCGAGCGTCCCGATGCGGTGCTCGTGCAGGTAGACGTCAAGCACGCGGGCTCCGGCGGCGGATCGGACGGGTGGCCGAGGCTCCGCGTGGCTCGATGTCCATCTTGAGGCCGAGGAGGTCGAGGATGCGGAACACGGCTTGGGTCCCCACGTTGCGGCGCGTGCCGCGCTCCAATTCGCTGAGGAGGCGGCGGCTCAGGCCGGCCATCGCCGCCGCCCGGACCGTGGTGAGGCCGGTGGCTTTGCGGCGCTCGCGGATGATGCGCCCGAGGGCGCGGGTGTCAGGGGCTATCATGGCCGTCCTCTCTGGTGTTACACAAAGGGATCACGGACCCGTTTGGCACCGTGACGACCCCTATATGTAACACAGTTATGTCATTGTCTCAATGTTCCTTACAGCCATCTTGCCGAATTGGCCTCGCAATCCTGGCTGGCCCGCTGGTCCGCCTTGGCACGCGCCAAAGGGCCCTTCTCTGACTGTCGAAAGCGGATCCCAGCGTATGCAGGGGGGACAAAGCGCCCAGTAATGCGCGCGGCGGCGGAAGGGGCCGATCCCCGCGTACGTATTGCCGCCTTCTCCCAGGTGCGGGCAACGGGTCTGTCGTGTTATTGTCGGCAGGACGCCGCTGTCTCTTCGGGTCCCGTGGAGGTTTCGTGACGCGCACAGCCGCCGCGTTTCTCCCCGCTCTGCTCGCCGCCGCCGCCTGCCGGCCCGCCGTCTCGCCGTCCGACCAGCCGCGGCAGTCGCAGGAGTCCATCCTCCCGGAGCCGGCGATCCCCTTCGCGCCGCGAACCTACGTTGCGTCCCGCGCCGAGCAGCCGATCCGTGTGGACGGCCGCCTCGACGAGGCGGCGTGGCAGGCGGCGGCGTGGACCGAGGACTTCGTGGACATCGAGGGGCCGTCGAAGCCGGCGCCGAGGCTCCGGACGCGGGCTCGGATGCTGTGGGACTCCACCAACCTCTACATCGCCGCGGAACTGACGGAGCCGGACGTCTGGGGCACCATCACGCAGCGCGACGCCGTCATCTTCCGCGACAACGACTTCGAGGTCTTCATCGACCCCGACGGCGACACACACCAGTACTACGAGCTGGAGGTCAACGCCCTCCGCACCGCCTGGGACCTCCTCCTCGTGAGACCCTATCGCGACGGCGGGCCCGCCATCAACGGCTGGGACATCCACGGCCTCCAGGTCGGCACGAGTGTGGACGGCACCCTGAACCGGCCGGGCGACACGGACCGCGGCTGGACGGTCGAGCTGGCGCTGCCGTGGGCGGCACTGCAGGAGGCCGCGCACCGCGCGGCGCCCCCCGCGCCCGGCGACCAGTGGCGCATCAACTTCTCGCGGGTCGAGTGGCGCACCGAGGCCCGCGGCGGCCGCTACGTGAAGGTGCTCGACGCCACCACGGGCAGGCCGCTCCCCGAGGACAACTGGGTCTGGTCGCCGCAGGGCGTCGTGAACATGCACTACCCCGAGACGTGGGGCGTCGTGCAGTTCTCGGCCCACGCGGCGGGGCAGGGCGCCGACACCGCGGCCGTGCGCGACGAGGACGTCGTGAAGTGGCTGCTGCGCCTCGTGTACTACCGTGAGCAGGCGTTCCACGCGCGCCAGGGCCACTACACCGCCGACCTCGCCAAGCTGGGCCTGGCGCGCGCGCCGCTCGCCGGGCGCTCGTGGCCGCCCGTCATCACCGTCACGCCCAACGGCTACGAGGCGTCGCTGCCGCTGTCGGCGGCGGCCGACACCGCCACGGGACGCGGCGCCTCAGGGTCGGCCGCCCCGCGCCGACTCGTCCTCATCGCCGACGGAGCCGTCCGGTGAACCTCGCCGCTCTCGACTGGCTCATCATCGCCGGCTTCTTCGTCTTCGTGGTCGGCACGGCGCTCTACTCGCGCCCCCTGGTGCGGAGCGTCGCTGACTTCTTGGCCGCGGGCCGCACGGCGGGCCGGTACGTGCTCAGCGTCTCGCAGGGGGCCGCCGCCGTCGGCGCCATCACGATCGTCGGCACTCTGGAGATGAACTACATCGCCGGCTTCCAGCAGACGTGGTGGGCGTTCACGACGGCGGTCGTGGTGCTCATCATCGCGGTGACCGGCTGGGTGGCCTACCGCTTCCGCGAGACGCGCTGCCTCACCCTCGCGGAGTTCTTCGAGCGGCGCTACAGCCGCAACTTCCGCATCTTCGCCGGCTCGATCGCCTACCTCTCCGGCATCATCAACTTCGGCATCTTCCCCGCGGTCGAGGCGCGGTTCTTCATCTACTTCGTCGGCCTCCCGCACGACTTCCACTTCCTCGGCGTGCAGGTCGCCACCTTCCCTGTGACGGTGGCGTTCCTCCTCGGCCTGTCGCTCTTCCTCGTCTTCGTGGGCGGGCAGGTGGCCGTCATCGTGACGGACTTCCTCCAGGGGCTGTTCATCGGCGCGGTGTTCCTGCTGATGAGCGTGGCGCTGCTGCGCATCGTCCACTGGGACCAGGTGGCGGCGGGGCTGCTCACGGCGCCGCAGGGCGCGTCGCTCGTCAACCCCTACCGTGCGAGCCAGGTGCCGGACTTCAACTTCTGGTACTTCCTGATCGGCGTGATCGGGGTGGTCTACACCTGGATGTCGTGGCAGGGCACGCAGGGGTACAACTCGTCGGCCAAGTCGGCGCACGAGGCGCGGATGGCGTGGGTGCTCTACGCCTGGCGCATCATCCCCCAGACGCTCGTGCTGCTGGTGATCGCGGTCGTCGCCTACGCGGTTCTCCACAACGCCGACTTCACGGCGCAGGCGACGCGGGCCAACGACGTCCTCCAGGTCGCGGGCTCGCCGATGATCCAGAGCCAGCTCCGCGTTCCGGTGGTGCTCCAGCAGCTCCTGCCGCCAGGGCTGATGGGGGCGTTCACGGCCGTGATGCTCGCCACGGCGCTCACCTGTAAGTCGGCCTACCTGCACTCGTGGGGCAGCATCTTCGTGCAGGACGTGCTGATCCCCCTGCGCGGCCGGCCGCTGGAGCCGAAGCGCCATCTGTGGGTGCTGCGCGGCTCCATCCTGTTCGTCGCCGCCTTCACCTTCGTCTTCAGCCTCGTCTTCCAGCAGAGCCAGGCGATCTTCCTCTTCTTCGCCATCACGGGCGCCATCTTCGCCGGCGGCTCGGGGGCGGTCATCATCGGCGGGCTGTACTGGAGGCGCGGCACCACGGCGGCGGCGTTCACCGCGATGATCCTCGGCGCCACGATAGCGGTCGGCGGCATCGTCATCCTCCAGCTCGACCCGAGCTTCCCCGTCAACGGACAGTGGTTCTGGGGGATCGCGATGGTCGCCGCGAGCGTGGGCTACGTCGCCGTCTCACTGATGGGGAAGGGCGGCGGCGCGGACCTCGAGAAGCTACTGCACCGTGGGGTCCACGCGCTGCCGCAGGATCGCGTTGCCGCGACCGACCTGCCTCCCGTCGGCTGGCGGGCGCTGGGGATGGACCGCGAGGTGAGCCGGAGGGACCGGCTCATCTACCTCGCCACCTACGCGTGGATCCTGCTCTGGGCGGTGGTGTTCGTGGTGGGCACCGTCATCAACCTCACCCGCACGGTGGACGAGGCGGCATGGGCCCGGTTCTGGCACGCCTTCCTCATCATCCAGCTGGTGGTGGGCACGGGGGTGCTCCTCTGGTTCGGCAGCCTCGGCATACGCGACCTGAGGCGGATGCTGCGCGCGCTCCGCGGCCGGGAGCGCGACGCGAGCGACGACGGCTTCGTGCGGAGGACCGGCCCGTGACCCTGGTGCGCAGTTCGCGGAACCCCATCCTCACGCGGGCGGACATCCCGCCCGTGCTGCCCGACTTCACCGACGTCACGTCGGTGTTCAACCCCGGCGCGATCCACTTCGGCGGGAAGACGCTGCTGATGCTGCGCGTGCAGAGCCGCGGGCGGCGCACGGCGCTCGTGATGGCGGAGAGCGACGACGGGGAACGGTTCACGGTCCACGGGGAACCGGTGGTGTTTCGCGGCATCGAAGGCGTCGGCGAACGGCTCCACCACCTCTACGATCCCCGGCTCACGCGCCTCGGCGACACGTACGTCATCCTCTTCGCGGCCGACACGGAGACGGGCTGCAAGCTCGGCGCCGGCTCGACGCGGGACTTCGAGACCTTCGATTTCATCGGCCTCGGCGAGCACCCCGACATCAGGAACGGCGTCCTCTTCCCGGAGAAGATCGGCGGCCGCTTCGCGCGGCTCGACCGGCCCAACCGCGCGCGGCTCGAGGGCGGCGTCACGTCCGGCGACGAGATCTGGTTCTCCACGTCGGACGACCTGGTGGACTGGAAGCCCGAGCGGGCGGTGATGGCGGGGCGCTGGCACTACTGGGACGAGCGCATCGGCTCGGGTCCGCCGCCGTTCAAGACGCGGCAGGGCTGGCTGCATCTCTACCACGGCATCGCGACGCACTTCGCCAGCGTGAGCATCTACCAGGTCGGCGTCGTGCTCCTCGACCTCGCGGACCCCTCGCGACTCGTGGCGCGCAGCTGGAACAACATCCTCGAGCCGCGCGAGCCGTACGAGATGGTGGGGCAGGTCCCGAACGTCGTCTTCCCCGGCGGGATGATCGTCGAGCGCACCGACGCAGAGGGCTTCGCGCTGCCCGAGAGCCCCGTGTACGTCTACTACGGGGCCGCGGACACCTGCGTCGGCCTCGCGACGACCACCGTGCGCGAGCTGATCGCGGCGTGCGATGAGCCCGCCTGAGGCCGCGGGCCCCGCCGGTGCCGGCCCCGCGGCGGCGCCTGGTCCTGCGGCCGCCGCGCCCGCTTCCGGCGCGCCGCGCCTGGCCTTCGTGGTCTCGCACACCCACTGGGACCGCGAGTGGTACCTCCCCTTCCACCGCTTCCGAGTACGCCTGCTCGACATCGTGGGACAGGTGCTCGACGCGCTGGAGCGGGGCGGCGACTTCCGGCACTTCCTCCTCGACGGCCAGGCGATCGTGCTCGAGGACTACCTCGCCCTGCGCCCCGGGGACGAGGACCGCATCCGGCGGCACGTGCAGGCCGGCAGGCTCTCCATCGGGCCGTGGTACGTCCTCCCGGACGAGTTCCTCATCTCGTCCGAGGCGACGGTCCGCAATCTGCTCGTCGGTCATCAGGTCTGCGGACGGTTCGGCGCGGTCCAGAAGGTCGGGTACATGCCCGATTCGTTCGGGCACGTGGCGCAGGTGCCGCAGATCCTCCAGCGCGCCGGCATCGACTCCTTCATCTACACCCGCGGCAACGGCGACGAGCTGGAGGAGCTCGGCTACGAGTTCCGCTGGGAGGCGCCCGACGGCTCCGACGTGCTCGCGGTCAACCAGCACGGCGGCTATGACGCCTCCGCCGCGCTCGGCTTCGAGAGCTACTGGGCCGCCCACACCCGGCGCACTCCGGACCTCGATCGCGCCGTCGCCCAGGTGCGCACGCTCTTCGCGAGGATGGCGCGCCTCTCGCGCGGCGACATCTACCTCGTCAACAACGGCGGCGACCACCTGCCGCCGCAGCAGGAGTTCGGCGCGGTCCTCGCGGCCCTCCGCCGCGCGTTCCCCGGCACCGAGTTCCGGCACACCGGCCTCGCGGACTACGTCGCCGCGGTGAAGGCCGCGGGCTTCGCCACGCGACGCTACCGCGGCGAGCTGCGGTGGGGCCGGACGCAGTTCATCCTCACCGGCGTGTGGTCGGCGCGGATGTATCTCAAGCAGCGGAACGACGAGGCGCAGACGCTGCTCGAGCGGTACCTCGAGCCGGTCTCCGCGTACCTGCACTTCTGCCACGGCAAGCCGTATCCCGCAGGGGCGGCGGGCTACGCGTGGAAGCTGCTGCTCCAGAACGACCCGCACGACTCGATCTGCGGCTGCAGTACCGACGAGGTCCACCGCGAGATGGGCCCGCGCTTCGCGGGCGTCATCGACACCGCCGAGCAGGTGCTCACCGACCAGCTCGTGGATCTCGCGCCGACGGTGGCGTGCGAGCCGGCGGGCGACCGCGCCACGGTGCTCGTGGTGATGAACCCGCTCCCCGAGCCGCGCACCGAGGCGCTCGAGCGCCTCGTCGTCCTGCCGCCGCCCGGCGTGGACGTCGCCCGGCTCGAGCTGGTGGACCACGCCGGACGCCCGGCGCCCTTCCGCGTCACGCGCGCCGAGCACGTCGAGCGGTTCTGGGGGATCGACTACCGCACCCACCTGTTCGGCGAGCAACAGCGCGCGTTCTTCCAGTCGTACCGCGAGGCCTTCGGCCCGCGGATACTGCGCGGCCCACGGCAGCGCGGGACCACCGATCACTTCCTCGAGATCCAGCTCCTGGCCCAGGACCTCCCGGCCCTCGGTCACGCGACGTACTACCTGCGCGAGCGGCAAACAGTCGACGCCCCATCGCTGACGGCTGACGGCCGACGGCTGACGGCCGACGTCCGGCGGCTGACGGCCGATGGCGCCTGTCTCGAGAACGACCTGGTGCGTGTGCGGCTCGCCGCCGACGGCAGCTTCGACCTCGAGCACAAGGCGACCGGGCGGCGGTACGAGGGCCTCAACGCGCTGGAGGATGTGGGGGACGTCGGCGACGAATACGACTTCGCCCCGTGCCCCTCGGGCGAGACGGTCACGTCGGTCGGGGCGCCGGGCACTGTGGGCGTGCGCGACGACGGCGGCTTCGTGGGGCGCCTCGAGGCGGCGTGCGTCCTGCGCCTGCCTGCCGGCGTCGCGAAGGACCGCCGGCGCCGCGCGCGGCGGAAGGTGGACTGTCCGGTGCGCGTGCGCGTCACGCTGCGCCACGGGAGCCCGCTGGTCGAGGTCGAGACGGTGGTGGACAACCGCGCGAAGGACCACCGCCTGCGCGCCGTGTTCCCGGCCGGCATCGCGGCCGACACGATCGTCTCGGACGGGCACTTCTACGTGAATCGCCGGCCCCTAGCGCAGCCCGAGGGCCGGGACTGGCGCCAGCCGCCGGTGGGCACGCACCCGCAACAGGAGTTCTCGCTGCTGGAGGACGCGCACGGCGGCCTGGCGGTGCTCGTCCGCGGCCTCCCAGAAATCGCGCCCGTCGTGCTCGGCGCGGGGCACGCCGGGCTGGCCCTCACGCTGCTCCGCGCCGTCGGCTGGCTTTCGCGCGACGACCTCGAGACGCGGCGGCGGACGAACGCCGGCCCCACCCTCGCGACGCCCGACGCGCAGTGCCTCGGCGAGCAGCGCTTCCGCTACGCCGTGCTCCCCTACGCCGGCGACTTCGTCTCGGCGGGCGTGAAGCGGTGGAGCGAGAGATACCGGACGCCACCGCTCGTGGTGCAGGGCGTCGAGAACCAGCACCTGCGTGGCGGCGCCAGTCTCCTGCGCCGGACCGGCGCGGCCACGGCCGTCACCGCGGTGAAGCGGCACGAGCGGCGCGACACGCTGGTGGTGCGGCTCTACAACCTGACGCCGGCGCCGGCCACCGAGACGCTCGTGTTCGGGCCGCGCGTGCGCGCGGCGTGGCGCACCGATCTCCTCGAGGAGCGCCTCGCCGACCTCCCGGTCGGCGGCGGACACCAGCTGCAGCTCCCGCTCGGCGCGCACGAGATCGCGACCCTCGAGGTGGAGTTCGCGTCGTGAGGAGGCTCGCGCGCGAGCGCCGCACCATCAAGGCGATGATCGCGATCTTCTGCCGCGACCACCACCAGCCCCGCGGCCTCTGCGAGTGGTGCGCCTCGCTCGCGGCCTACGCCGACAAGCGGCTCGACATCTGCCCGTACGGCGCCGAGAAGCCCACCTGCGTCAACTGCCCGGTGCACTGCTACCAGCCCCGGATGCGGGACGCCGTGCGCGAGGTGATGCGCTACGCCGGCCCCCGGATGCTGAAACAGCACCCGGTGCTCGCCGTCGCCCATCTCCTCGACGGGCGACGCCCTGCGCCCGAGCGCCCCGCGCGGCGCCGGAAGGGCGAGCCGCTCGCCGATCCCCGCCCCCCGATCAGCGGGGGTCCGCAAAAGTCCTGATACGAGCCGTCGCCTCCTCTTGCGCCGCAGTGTGGCCGGATTGCGCGGCTCACGGGTAGCCAGTGTGTCGCCGCGACCGATACGACGGCTCGCTGTGTTCAGCCAACGACATACGCCGCAGTGATTTAGTCGCATCGGTCGACTGGCACGCTCCTTGAGAGCAGTGGGGGCTCCCGCGGGTGTCCCCCGGCGGTCTTCCGAGGAGCAGCGTGGACGGCGACGGCATCGAGCACATCCTGGTGCGCTTTCCGCAGCACGATCGGGGCTTCCTCATCCCGATCCTCCAGGAGGTGCAGGAGCACTACGGCTTCCTCGATCCCGAGCGCGTGGACGAGGTCGCTGCCTTCACGGGAGCTTCGGCGAGCGAGGTCTTCGGGGTCGCGTCCTTCTATGCGCAGTTCCGGTTCACGCGGCCCGGCCGTCACCAGGTGAAGGTCTGCCTCGGCACCGCGTGCCACGTCCGCGGCGGCACGCGGATCCTCGTACTCCTCCAACGTCAGTTGAAGATCAAGGATGGCGAGACGACGCCGGGCGGCGCTTTCAGCCTGGAGCGCGTCGCGTGCTTCGGCTGCTGCGCGCTCGCCCCGGTGGTCGTGGTGGACAAGGACGTGCACGGCCGCATCACGTCCACGAAGGCGCGCAACCTCCTCCGGCGGTACGGGGGCTCGTGACGGTCTCACTCGCCGAGCAGCGCGCGCAGGCCGTTGCCCAGCGGGACGCGGAAGCGCGCAACGGGAGGACCCAGGTCCTCGTCGGCGCCGCGACCTGCGGTCAGGCAGCGGGCGCCCTCGGCACGATGGCGGCCTTCGAGGCGGCGCAGGCGAATCGCGGCCTCGCGCTCACGGTCCGGAAGGCGGGCTGCTTCGGCCCCTGCTACCTCGAGCCGCTGGTCCTGGTCCGGAAGCCCGGCGCGCCCGCCGTCCTCTACGGCAACGTGCGCCAGCACGCCGTACACGGGATCGTGGAGCGGTGGATCCAGGGCGACGATCCGTGCGCGGACCTTGCGGTCGGCGTCCTCGATGAGGCGTTCGGGGGCGCGGCCGGCGCGCGCCTCGACGGGATCCCGCCGCTCTCCGCCCATCCGATGCTCGGCGGCCCGCGGCTGGTCCTCCGCAACTGCGGGCTGATCGATCCGGCGGATTTCGGCCACTACCTCGCGCGCGACGGCTACGTCGGGTTCGAGCGAGCGCTGCGGCTCGCGCCTCAGGACGTCATCGACGCGGTGCGGGTGGCTGGGCTGCGCGGCCGCGGCGGCGCCGGATTCCCCACGGCGACGAAGTGGCAGATCTGCCGCGACCAGCCGCCGGGCCCCCGGTACCTCATCTGCAACGCCGACGAGGGCGACCCCGGCGCCTTCATGAACCGTTCCCTCATCGAGGGCGACCCGCACGCGCTCCTCGAGGGGATGCTGATCGCCGGCTACGCCCTCGGCGTCGCGCAGGGGCTGATCTACATCCGCGCCGAGTACCCGCTCGCCGTGCGGCGCCTCAAGGCCGCCATCGAGCAGTTGCGCGAGGCCGGGCTCCTCGGCCCGCGCATCCAGGGCTCGGACTTCTCGTTCGAGCTCCAGATACGCGAGGGCGCCGGCGCCTTCGTGTGCGGCGAGGAGACGGCGCTCATCGCCTCCATCGAGGGCGAGCGCGGGATGCCGCGGCCGAAGCCGCCCTTCCCGGCGGTGGCCGGCCTGTGGGGCCGCCCCACGATCATCAACAACGTCGAGACCCTGGCGACGGTGCCGCTCGTGCTGCGGGTCGGCGGCGAGGCGTACGCGGCCTTCGGCTCCGAGCGCAGCAAGGGGACGAAGACCTTCGCCCTCGCCGGCAAGGTGAAGCACACCGGCCTCATCGAGGTCCCGCTCGGCACCTCGCTCCGGCGCATCGTCTTCGACGTGGGCGGCGGCATCCTGGACGACCGGGCGGTCAAGGCGGTGCAGACGGGCGGTCCCTCGGGCGGCTGCGTGCCTGCGAGCCTGCTCGATACGCCGGTGGACTACGAGGCCCTCGTGTCGGCCGGCACCATCATGGGCTCCGGCGGCCTCATCGTGATGGACGAGGACTCGTGCATGGTGGACGTGGCGCAGTTCTTCCTCTCGTTCACCGAGAAGGAGTCGTGCGGCAAATGTCCGCCCTGCCGAGTGGGCACCAAGCAGATGCTCACGATCCTCGAGCGCATCACGGCGGGTCAGGGCCGACTGGATGATCTCGAGCGCCTCGAGGCCATCGCCGTCACGGTGCAGACCGGCTCGCTGTGCGGGCTGGGCCAGTCGGCGCCGAGCCCCGTGCTCACCACGCTGCGGTACTTCCGCGACGAGTACCTGGCGCACATCGTCGAGCACCGCTGCCCCGCGGGCGTGTGCCCCGCGCTCGTGACGTACGAGGTCAACGACCTCTGCAACGGCTGCTCCCTCTGCGCCCGGATGTGCCCGGTGGACGCCATCACCGGCGAGCGCGGGAAGCCGTACGTCATCGACGACAAGGCCTGCATCCGCTGCGGGGCCTGCGCCGACGCCTGCAACTATGACGCGATCGTCGTCCACTGAGGCCGCCGCCACTCCGGGCGGTGCGGGCGCGGGGGGCGTGACGGTGCCCGGCGCGGTGACTCTGTCGCTGGCGATTGACGGCGTAGAGGTGTCGGTTGCGCGCGGCACGACGGTGCTGGAGGCGGCGCGCGCGGCGGGCATCGAGGTGCCGACGCTGTGCAGCTACCCCAAGCTCGCGCCCTCCGGCGCGTGCCGGCTGTGCGTGGTGGAGATCGAGGGGCTGCGTGGCTACCCGACCGCCTGCACCGTCACGGCGCAGGACGGGATGGTCGTCCGCACCGAGACGGACGCGCTCCGCACGCTGCGCCGCGAGACGCTCGCGCTCATCCTCTCGGAGCACCCGAGCAGCTGCTCGACGTGCCTCAGAGCCGGCGAGTGCGAGGCGTTCCAGGGCACTATCCGCAAGGCCGCCGTCACGACTGGTTGTCAGTACTGTCCGAAGAACGGAGCCTGCGAGTTGCAGGACCTGGTGAAGCGCCTGGGCCTCACGGACATCCCGTACCCCATCACTTACCGCGGGCTGCCCGTCGAGAAGGACGACCCCTTCTTCGACCGCGACTACAACCTCTGCGTGCTCTGCGGCCGGTGCGTGCGCGTCTGCGGCGAGGTCCGCCACGCGGGGGTGCTCGGGTTCCAGTGGCGGGGGACGAAGGCGATCGTGGGCACGGCCTTCGGCCGCACGCACATCGAGGCGGGCTGCCGGTTCTGCGGCGCGTGCGTGGACGCGTGCCCGACCGGTGCTCTGTTCGACAAGCGCGGCAAGTGGGAGGGCGTGCCGGAGACGCAGGTGGCGAGCGTCTGCCCGCACTGCGCGGTCGGCTGCGCCGTGACCCTCCAGACGCGGGGCGGCCACGTGATCCGGGCGGTGGGCCGCGAGGGCGGGCCGAGCAACGACGGCGAGTTGTGCGTGCGCGGGCGCTTCGGCGTCGTGGATGCGGTGCACGGGCTGGAGCGGCTGCGGACGCCGCTCGTGCGCAGACGCGGCAAGCTCGTCGAAGTGGGCTGGGACGAGGCGTTGGCGGCGGTGGCCGAGGGTCTGGGGGTGCCGGGCCGGCAGGGCGCCGCATTCGCGGCGATCGGGTCGCCGGGCTCCACCAACGAGGAGAGCTACGCGCTCCAGCGGTTCGCGCGGGCGGTGATGGGCAGCGACGGCGTCGCGCTCTCGGCCGACCTCCCCGAGCACGCGGCGGCGGACGACGTGCTGGAAATCCTCGCGGGCGACCGCGCGCCCGCCGTGCGGGACCTCCGCGACGCGGGTGCGGTGCTGGTGATCGGCGCCAACGCGTGCGAGTCGCATCCCATCGTGGGGCTCGAGATCCAGCACGCCCTGGCGCGCGGCGCCGGACTGATCGTGATGGACCCGCAGCGCACGTCCGCGGCCAGACGGGCGCACGCCTGGCTCCGGCCCGCCGTCGAGACGGATCATCTCCTGCTCGCCGGCCTCTGCAATGCGGTGCGGGAACTGCGCGGCGAGTCGCCGGCCTTTGCGGAGCTGGACGCCACGCGCCTCGCCGCGGCGTGCGGCGTGGAGTGGAGCGCCGTGGTCGAGGCGGCGCGCGTCCTGGTGCGGCGGGGTCCCGCAGCTGTGGTGTTCGGTTCGGGCGTCACGCACCAGCCGCACGCGGCCAACGCCATCCGTGCGATCGAGCACCTCGCCGCGCTCCTCCCCGGCTCCCGGATGCTCGGTCTTCCGGGCGAGGGCAACGTCGTCGGCGCCCTGGACATGGGCGTGCGCCGCGGCCGCCTGCCGGGCCGTTGGCCCCTCGGCGACGCCGCAGCGCGGAAGCGGATGGAGGCGGCGTGGCGCCGCTCCCCGCCCGCCGAGGCGGGCCTTGGCTACCGCGACATCCTCGCCGCCTGCCGCGACGGGGGCGTGAAGGCGCTCTACCTCGCGGGCGAGGCGCCGGTGAGCGCCAGCCTGAGCGGCCTCGAGTTCCTGGTGGTGCAGGCGGTGGTGCCGAGCGCCGCCACGCGCGCCGCGCACGTGGTCCTGCCCGCCGTGACCTTCGCCGAGTCGGACGGCACGGTCACCAACCTCGAGGGGCGCATCCAGCAGGTCCGGTGCGCCGTCGCGCCGGCGGGGGCGTCGCGCCCCGGATGGAAGATCCTGCACGACCTCGCGGCGCGGATGGGCCAGGCGTGGGAGTGGCAGGTGGCGGCCGACGTCACCACGGAGATCGCCGCCGTCGTTCCCGCGTACGGGTCGCTCGGGCTTGCCGTCGCGACCGGCGAGGGGATCCGCCGTCGCCTCGACCTCCCGGCGTCGCCGCCCGTCGCGGTGAGCCTCGATGGGCTGCGGCAGGTCGCGACCGCGGAGTACCCGCTCACGCTGATCCGCGAGCGCAATCTCCACGCGTACCTCGGCGTGAACCTCACCGAGCAGGTCACCGGGATGAACCTCGTGAATGAGGAGGAGGTCCTGCACCTGCATCCGGCCGACGCCGCGCGCGCCGGCGTGCGGGACGGCGGCCTCGCGCGAGTGACCTCCGTGCACGGCGACGCCGAGGTGCTCGTTCGCGAGACCGACGACGTGCCCGAGGGCCTCACGGTCGTGAGCGTCAACCGTCTCGTCGGCTCCGCCCTCTTCCCCGGTGGCGTCGGCTCGGGCAAAGTGCTCGCCGTGCGCGTGGCGGGGGCCCGGCCGTGAGCGCCCCGCCCGGCGACAGCGCGCGCCACGCGAACGACCCCTTCGAGCCGGGGCCGGTGACGGTCGTGCGGCGCGAGACGCTCGCGCCCAACGTCGAACTGCTCACGGTGCACGCGCCGGTCGTGGCGCGGAAGATCCGTGCGGGCCAGTTCGTCATCCTGATGGCGGACGCGCGCGGGGAACGCATCCCGCTCACGGTCGCCGATTGGGACCGCGAGGCCGGCATCGTGAGCTGCGTCGTGATGCAGGTGGGCACGTCCACGTACAGGCTCGCGGCGCTGAAGCCCGGCGACGTGGTCCCCACCTTCGTCGGGCCGCTCGGCAAGGCGATCGACGTGGCCGCCTGGGGCACCGTCGTCTGCGCCGGCGGGTGCTACGGCATCGGCGGGATCTTCCCCGTGGCGCGGGCGCTCAAGGAGGCGGGGAACCGCGTCATCTGCCTGATCGAGGGGCGCAGCAAGTTCCTGCTCTACTGGATGGACCGGATGGAGGCGGTGAGCGACCGGGTGCTGTTCGCCACCCGCGACCGGTCCATCGGCGGGGACATCAGGGACGGACACGACGTGGTCGCGGAAATGCTGCGGACGGGCGAGCGCGTGGACCGCATCGTCGCCATCGGCTGCACGTTCATGATGTACAAGATGTCGGAGGCCACGCGGCCCTTCGGCGTGAAGACGGTGGTGAGCCTGAACCCGATCATGATCGACGGCACGGGGATGTGCGGGGCGTGTCGGGTGTCGGTCGGGGGCGAGACGAAGTTCGCGTGCGTGGACGGTCCGGACTTCGACGGCCACCTCGTGGACTGGGACCTGCTGCTGGCGCGCCGCAAGGCGTACCTCGACGCCGAGACCGACTCGGCGGAGCGGTAGCCGGCGGGCCGGCGGAGCAGGGGAGACGGCGCGGATGGCCAAGAAGCAGATCGTCCCGACGAAGACGCCGATGCCGGAGCAGGAGCCGGGCGAGCGGATCCACAACTACGAGGAAGTCCCGTTCGGCTTCACGCCCGAGCAGGCGATGGCCGAGGCGCGCCGTTGCCTCGAGTGCGCCAAGCCGGGCTGCATGCAGGGTTGCCCCGTCAACATCGACATCCCCGGCTTCCTCAAGCTCGTCGCCGACGGCGACTTCCGCGGCGCGATCAATCTGATCAAGGAGACGAACGCCCTGCCGGCCGTGACCGGCCGCGTCTGCCCGCAGGAAGAGCAGTGCGAGGGCCCCTGCCAGCTCGGCAAGCGCTTCGAGCCGGTGGGCATCGGGCGTCTGGAGCGCTTCGCGGCGGACTGGGAGGCGGCGCAGGGCGAGGCGCCGATCCCGGAACTGCCGCCGCCCACGGGGAAGAAGGTCGCGGTCGTCGGGTCGGGTCCGGCCGGGATCACGGTGGCGGCGGACCTCGTCCGGAAGGGCCACCACGTCACCATCTTCGAGGCGCTGCACGAAGCCGGCGGCGTGCTCGTCTACGGCATCCCGGAGTTCCGCCTCCCGAAGGTGATCGTCGAGCGCGAGGTGCAGTTCGTCTGCCGGATGGGCGCCAAGCTGGTGAAGAACTTCGTCGTCGGAACGTCCGCCACGGTGGACGAGCTGCTCGAGGAGTTCGACGCGGTGTTCCTCGGCACCGGGGCCGGCCTTCCCTGGTTCCTCAACATCCCCGGCGAGAACCTCAACGGCGTCTATACGGCGAACGAGTACCTCACCCGTGCCAACCTGATGAAGGCGTACCTGTTCCCCGAGTACGACACGCCCATTGCACGGGGGCGGCGGGTGCTGACCATCGGAGGCGGCAATGTCGCGATGGACGCTGCGCGCACCGCGCTCCGGCTCGGCGCGCCCGAGTCCATAATCGTCTACCGGCGCTCGCGTGATGAGATGCCGGCGCGCGCCGAGGAGATCCACCACGCCGAGCAGGAGGGGGTGCAGTTCAATCTCCTCACGGCGCCGATCGCCCTGCACGGCGACGCCCAGGGGAGCGTCAAGGAGCTCGAGTGCCTCCGCTGCGAGTTGGGCGAGCCCGATGCCTCCGGCCGCCGCAGGCCCGTACCCATCAAGGACTCCAACTTCCGCATCCCGTGCGACGTGGTGGTGCTCTCCATCGGCCAGAGCCCCAACCCGCTCATCCCGCAGACCACGCCCGACCTCGCGGTGGGCAAGTACGGCGTCGTGACGGTGGACGCGGAGACCATGAAGACGTCGAAGCGCGGGGTCTGGGCCGGCGGCGATGTCGCCACCGGCGGCGCGACGGTCATCCTCGCCATGGGGCAGGCGAGGATCGCGTCCCGGTCCATCGACGAGTATCTGGGTACGGGAGCATGGTGACGACGCTAGAGTCCGGTTCGGCCTCCGATCTCCACCGCCCCCGCCTCGTCCGGCGGGGGCTTCGGCTCAACTACGCGACGGCCCTCTACAACAGCCTCGAAGGCCTGATCGCAATCGGCGCCGGCCTCGTCGCGGGCAGCGTGGCGCTGGTCGGCTTCGGAGTGGACAGCCTCATCGAGCTCACGGCGAGCGGCGCCGCGATCTGGCGGCTCTACGCGGACCAGGGCGCCGAGCGGCGGGAGCGGAGCGAGCGGACGACGCTGCGAATCGTCGGGGTCTCGTTCCTCGCGCTCGCGCTCTACGTCACGGTGGATGCCACGCAGACGCTCGTCACCGAGGAGGCGCCGCGGGAGAGCGTCGTCGGCATCGCTCTCGCGGCCCTCTCACTCGCCGTGATGCCGCTCCTGGCGCGGGCCAAGAGGCGGGTGGCCGTGGCGATGGGGAGCCGGGCGCTCGTGGCCGAATCACAGCAGACGATGATTTGCACGTATCTTTCCGGAATCCTCCTGGGCGGCCTGCTGGTCAACGCCGTGGCCGGCTGGTGGTGGGCGGACCCGGTGGCCGCCCTGGGGATGGTGCCCCTCATCGCGCACGAAGGCCTGGAAGCGCTGCGGGGGCGGGACGCCTGCGGAGACCACTGCAGATAGGCGGGACCCGCCAGCTGCTCTAGCCGCCAAGACCGATAGGCGCGAAGCTTGCAGGGTTCCAAGCGGTTGACCTCAACTAGAGGGGATTCACAGCGATGTCTGACAAGACTGCAGATCTGGCCGGACCCGGTATCAGCACGTATCCAGAGGTGGAGAAGATCCTGCCGTCCGGCTACAGCGCGATCCTCGACCCTAAGGAGACGCAGCACGCCGTCACCGCGGTCAAGCGCTACATCGAGGACAATCTCGGCAAGGAGCTGAACCTCTTCCGCGTCGAGGTGCCGCTGATCGTCAGCAAGGACAGCGGTGTCAACGACTACCTCGACCGCGACGGCTCGCGCACCCCGATCGAGTTCCCGTGCGGCCTCGGGCTGGAGAAGCGGATCGAGACCCAGGTGGTGCAGGCCGCGACCAAGTGGAAGAGGCTGGCGCTCCAGCAGTTCGGCTGCAAAGTCGGCGAGGGCATCAACACGGACATGCGGGCCGTGCGCAAGGACTACTTCCTCGACCACGACCACTCGGCCTACGTGGACCAGTGGGACTGGGAGAGGGTGATCACGGCCGACCAGCGCAACCTGGACTTTCTCAAGGACATCGTCCGGAAGATCTGGAAGGTCCTGCACGGCGCGCAGCAGCACGCCTACGGGATGTTCCCGAAGCTGAAGGGGAAGTACCCGGAGATCGCCGATGAGCTGACCTTCCTCCACGCCGAAGAGATCCTGGAGATGTTCCCCGACCTGCCGCGCAAGCAGCGGGAAACGCAGGTCCTCCAGAAGTACCCGGCGGTGTTCATCATCGGCATCGGCTGGGTGCTGGCGGACGGCTATCCCCACGAGATGCGCGCCGCGGACTACGACGATTGGGCGACCGACACGTCGAAGATGACGGGCAAGAACACCCATGGGCTCAACGGCGACATCCTGGTATGGAACCCCGTGACGAAGCGGCGCCACGAGCTGACCTCGATGGGCATCCGCGTCACCAAGGACACCTTGAAGCAGCAGCTCGAGATCTCGAAGCAGCTCGACTTCCTGAAGCTGCCGTACCACCAGGCGATCCTGAACGACAAGATCCCGCTCTCAATCGGCGGCGGCATCGGGCAGTCGCGGACCCTGATGTGGATCCTGAAGAAGGCGCACCTCGGCGAGGTGAGCGTCACCGTCTGGCCGAAGGAGCTCAAGGAGATCTGCGTCAAGAAGAACATCCACGTGCTGGAGTAGGATCGGCGCACCCCGGAGATCGCGGGCACGACGGCACGCGGTCTCCGGCCTCCGGTCTCCGGTCGCCGGTCTGCAGGCCGGACATCAGGCCTCGTGCGCCCCGGCCCAGCCGGGGCGCAGGCGTCTGGAGGCGGGTTCCGATGATCTCATTCTTCACACGCCCGGGCGGTGCTCGCGGTGGGCCTGCCGCTCCTCGGCGCATTCGTCGTCGCGGTCCTGAAGCCGTTCTGAGGTGAGGCCATGAGCACGGCACCGGGTGCGCAGGCGGGCCGGGGCTCCACGTCCCGCACCACGCCGCGCATCGTCACCCTCGCGGAGATCGAAACGGCCCTGCGGGGCGTGGACCTGCTGCCCCGCATCGAGGCGGCGTTCGTCGCGTACTCGGCCGGCAAGGCGGTCGTTCCTCCGGTGGGGGAGCTGCTCCTGCCCGACGCGCAGGCCGATGTCCACATCAAGTACGGCTACATCGCGGGCGAGCCGTACTACGTCATCAAGGTGGCGTCCGGCTTCTACGGGAATCCCGAGCGCGGGCTTCCCTCGAGCAACGGGCTGATGATGATCTTCAGCTCGAGCACCGGCGAGCTCCTGGCCATCCTGCTCGACGAGGGCCACCTGACCGACCTCCGGACCGGGGCGGCGGGCGCGATCGCCGCGAAGTACCTCGCGCCGACCGCCGTGAAGCGGATCGGCATCGTCGGCACGGGCACGCAGGCCCGCTACCAGCTGCGGATGCTCAAGCCGGTGACGCCCTGCCGGGATGTGCTCGCGTGGGGCCGCCACCCCGAGCGGCTGGCCCGCTACCGGGAGGAGATGGAGGCCGAGGGGTTCCGGGTGGCCACGACCGTCGAGCTGCGGGACGTGATGGCCGCGTGCGAACTCATCGTGACCGCCACGGCCGCGCGCGCCCCGCTCCTGATGCGCGACCAGCTCCGCCCGGGCATCCACATCACGGCCGTGGGCGCCGATTCGCCCGGCAAGCAGGAACTCGACCCGCTCATCCTGCGCGGCGCCGATGTCGTGGTGGCCGACAGCATCAGCCAGTGCCTGGAGCGCGGCGAGATCGCGCACGCCGTGCGCTCCCGCTGCGTGCGTGCGGACGACGTGGTCGAGCTGGGCGCGGTCATCGCCGGCACGGCGGCCGGCC
>Ga0315297_10000663_pt1 | contig 20221 bp, 17 predicted proteins | sample YL17G15_0_MG_FD_203628 | JGI IMG/M metagenome (GOLD analysis project Ga0315297, IMG submission 203628) | Sediment microbial communities from Yellowstone Lake, YNP, Wyoming, USA - YL17G15_0 | ecosystem: Environmental > Aquatic > Freshwater > Lake > Sediment | place: USA: Wyoming | collected... | reverse complement strand
ACCACTCGCGGTTCGGTCTTCAGCTCGGCGATGACATGGGGCGGGCGGAAAATCCTCTTACAGCGGTCTTCTGGGTTCTGCCGGGTTGAGATCAATCCCGCGCGATGCCGCCAACCCCCGGGGGGGGAGGTGCGGGCTGTTGTCAGCAAAAGGGGGGTTGATGATGGGAACCAAAAAGGTGGGGGCTTTCTCCAGCCCGCTCAAGAAAGCCAAAATCATTATAACAGAAAAAAACGGCTTGTAAAGAGTTTTATACAAAAAAATAATTTTTTTTAGGGATGGCCGGGACGTTGCTTTTTTCTTCTATTTGGCTGAAAATTGACGTCTTGGTCTTCGTGAGGAGGGCCCATGGAAGAGAAAAAAATTGAAATCAAAGTGGACGAGCAAGTGGCCGTCGGCCATTATGCCAACCTGGCCGCCATCCGGCATTCCAAGGAGGAATTCATTTTCGATTTTGCGTTTCTCTTCCCGGACGGCCCGGTGGGCAAGCTGTTGTCCCGGGTGATCCTCAGCCCGTCCCATGCCAAGCGTTTCCTCGAAGCGTTGGAGGCCAACCTTAAGCGCTACGAGGAGAACTTCGGCCCCGTGACGCCGGCCGATATCCCGCCCCCCGTGGGCTTCGTCCAATAGCCCTTCCGGTGGCTTGACAGTCCGAAGCATTTTTTGTACAAGTGAACCAACGATAAAACCACGGCGGTTCGTTCCCGGCCTCTCGGCGACGACCCCGGCGCGGACGCATCGAAGAAAGCAGGGCTGTCAGCCGCCGCCGCGAAACTTGGTTGGAGGTACAACACATGGCCTATGAGTTCACGAATTCCAAAGGAGTCAAGTATTACCTTCATTCCAAAGACGTGATCCTCAAGGGCGGCCGCACCCAAAAAATTTTCTTTTTTGCCCGCGACGTTCGGCCCGGCGCCCTAGACGCGCTCCCGGCCGGCTATACCGTCGTCGAGACGGCCAAAACCGGCATGCCGATTTTAAAGAAAGCCTAAAGCGCTCCGGCCCGCAGGCCGGCTTGGTCTCGGCCGATTTCCGCCGCCGGGGGAGTTTTCCCGGGATGCCGGTGCCGCGTTTTGCATTTTGACGGAACAACGGCTCCTGAGTATACTGAACCCATGAAAATTTCAGCCGCAAAGCTCCTCGCCGGTTTGGCCTGCCTCTTCCTTCTGGCCTCCATGGCCTGTCAGGGAAAGGCTTCCAAAGAACGCGCGGCCGCCGACTCGAAGCGGACCGTCATCGCCGTGATTCCCAAGGGAATGACGCACGAATTTTGGAAGTCCATCCACGCCGGCGCGGCCCGGGCCGCCCAGGAGCTCGGCGTGGACATCATATGGAAAGGGCCCCAGAAGGAAGACGATCGGGCCCAACAGATCACCGTTGTCGAGGATGTCATCAGCCGCGGGGTGAAGGGCATTGTGCTGGCTCCGCTGGACGACCGGGCCCTGACCAGCCCGGTCCGCGACGCGGCCCGGGAGAACATCCCGGTCATCATCATCGATTCCGGCCTGCAGGGTCAGGATTATGTCAGCTTCGTGGCCACGGATAACTATAAGGGCGGAGTCCTAGCCGCCCGCCGCCTGGGCGAGCTGCTGAAGGGGAAGGGAGATATCTTTCTCATCCGCTACCAGGAAGGCTCGGCCAGCACCATGGAACGGGAGCGGGGATTTTTAGAGACTGTCCGGAAGGAATTCCCGGGCTTGAGGTTTTTGGTCAAGGACCAGTATGCCGGGGCCACCACGGAAACCGCCTTACAGTTGGCCGAGAACCTCCTCGGCCGGTTTCCCAAAGTCCAGGGCATCTTCTGCCCCAACGAGTCGAGCACCTTCGGCATGCTGCGGGCCCTTCAGGAGTACGGCTTGGCCGGCAAAATCTTTTTTGTCGGGTTCGACAGCAGCCCCAAGCTGATCCAAGCCCTGAGCGACGGACAGATCAACGGGCTCATCCATCAAAACCCGGTGAAGATGGGCTACCTGGGAGTGAGCCTGATGGTCAAGCATCTTCGGGGCGAAACCATTCCCAAGGTCGTCGATACCGGCGTTTACCTGGTGACCCGGGACAACATGCAAGAGCCGGAGATTCACGCCCTGATCGTCCCGGATTTTTCTCCCCTGAACAACTGATGAACGTTCACCCTCCGGCCGCTCCGGCCCTGGCCATGAGGGGCATCTCGAAATCCTTCGGCGCCACGCGGGCCCTGGACGAAGTCGATTTCGAGCTCGAGGCCGGCCGGGTCCACGCCCTCCTGGGCGAGAACGGCGCGGGCAAAAGCACCCTGATGAAAATCCTCAGCGGCGCGATCAAGCCCGACGCCGGCCGGATTATTTTGGACGGAGAGCCCTATGCCCCGGCCGGTCCGCTCGACGGCCGGCGGCGGGGCATCTCCATGATCTACCAGGAGCTCAACCTGGCGCCGCATCTGACCGTGGAAGAGAACATCGTCCTGGGGCGGGAGCCCCGTTCATTCGGGTTCGTCGACCGGACGGCGATGCGGAATCGGGTCCGGTCCGCCCTGGAGCTTGTCCATCATCCCGAAATCTCGCCCGGGGTCAGGGTCAAGGGCCTGAGCGTCGGCGCCAAGCAGCTCGTGGAGATCACCCGGGCCTTGTTCGAAAAAACCAGGATCCTGATCATGGACGAGCCCACCAGCAGCCTTTCCCTGGAGGACACCGAGCGCCTGTTCGAGATCATCGGCCGCCTGAAGGCGGAGGGCGTGGGCATCATCTACATCAGCCATTTCCTGGAGGAAGTCCAGCGGGTGGCGGACACAGTCACGGTCCTGCGCGACGGCCGCCGCGTTCACACCGGGGATATGAGCCGGGTCACTCTGGACGACCTGATCCGGATGATGGTCGGCAGGGAAGTGAAGGAAATGTTCCCCCGTTTGCCGCATGCCGTTGGCGAAGTCGTCGTTTCCGCCAGGAAATTCAGGGGCAAGCGCATGCCTTCGGCCGTTGACCTGGAACTCCACCGGGGGGAAATCCTCGGCTTGGCCGGCCTGATCGGCTCGGGCCGGACCGAGGCCCTGCGAACCTTGTTCGGCCTCGACGAGCTCGACTCCGGGGTGGTCGAAGTCTTCGGCCGTGCCTCCGGCCGGCTCGCTCCGAACCGGATGATCCGGCGCGGCCTGGGTTTCTTGAGCGAGGACCGGCAAGGCGAGGGCCTGGCCTTGCCCCAATCCCTGGCCGATAACTTGACCCTGAGCTTTTTCGGCCCCTACGTGCGGCTGGGATTCTTGAGGGTTAAGCTCCAGATTCGGGCGGCCGAGGACTGGATCCGGCGCATGAACATCAAAGCCCGCCACGCCCGTCAGCCGGTGTCGAGCCTCTCGGGCGGGAACCAGCAGAAAGTGGCCTTGGCCCGGCTCCTCCATCAAAAGGCGGACATCCTGCTCCTGGACGAACCCACCCGGGGGATCGATGTGGTCAGCAAGTCCCAGATTTATGAATGGATCGGGCGCCTGGCCCAGGAGGGCAAGGCCGTCCTGTTCGTCAGTTCCTATTTCCCCGAGCTTTTAGGCGTGTGCGACAGGATCGCCGCTTTTCATCGGGGACAGATCGTGGACGTCAAGCCGGCGGAGGACTGGGACGAGCATCGGCTGATGACCGCGGCCACGATGGGCCGGGTGGCTTGACGCCTGAGGCGTCGACGGGACGGACCGAAGGAAGGAATGATGAAAGCTAGGAATCAGCTGAGAGCGGTGCTGAACCTGTTGGCTCCGTTTCTAGGGCTTCTGCTGGTCATGGTCCTATTTTCCCTGATGCCGGATATCCAGGACCGTTTCCTGCGCCTGGCCAACTTCAAGAGCGTCGCCACCCAATCGGTCATCGTAGCCCTGGGCGCCCTGGGCATGACCTTCATCATCATCAGCGGTGGGATCGACCTGTCGGCGGCCTCGAACATCGCCCTGGCTTCGGTCATCACTGCGTACGCCATCAACGCCGGTCTTCCCCCGGCCGCGGCCCTGGCCGCCGGAGTCCTGACCGGAGGCCTGGTCGGCGTGGTCAACGGCTGCCTCATCACTTCCCTGCGGCTCGTGCCCTTCATCATCACCCTGGGCATGATGGGCATCGGCCGGGGCGTGGCCAAGTGGATCGCCGGCAACCAGAAAATCGACGCGCCCATGACCTGGGTTAATGAACTCATGGCCAAGAGCCCCCGGCCGTCCTGGCTGCTGCTGGCGCCCGGGGTGTGGCTGATGATTCTGCTGGCCATAGCCATGGCCGTCGTTTTGCGTCGGACCGTGTTCGGACGGCACATCCTGGCCATCGGCTCAAATGAGTCCACGGCCCGCCTGTGCGGCATCCGGACCGTCCGGTCCAAGATCTGGATCTACACCATCTCCGGGCTGTTCTGCGGGTTGGCCGGAGTGATGGAGTTCTCGCGCCTGACCGTGGGCGACCCGACCGTCGCCGTGGGCCTGGAGCTGGACATCATCGCCGCGGTGGTCATCGGCGGCGGCAGCTTAAGCGGCGGCCAGGGCAGCATCCTGGGAACCATGATCGGCGTGTTCATCATGGCCTTCCTCAGGAACGGCAGCACCATGATGGGCTGGCCGAACTACATCCAGGAGATCATCATCGGCGCCATTATCGTGGCCGCCGTGGCCCTCGACCAATTCCGCTATCGCCGGGAGGCCTAGGGAAGGACGACGGCCATGACCGGGTCCCGTTTCCTCAAGATCATCCACAGCCGGGCGCCCCTGCGCATCAACGACATCGGAGGCTGGACAGACACTTGGTTTGCCGGAAAGGGCACGGTCCTCAACCTGGCCGTTGACCCGCCAGTCGAAGTTCAGGTTAAATTATTGCCCAATAGGGAGGGGGTCCGGAAGCGAGTGGAAGTCCACGCGGAAAACTACGCCGAATCCTTCCGCTTCGACCCGGACCGCCCCCAACTCGACCGGCATCCGCTGCTGCAATTCACCACGGCCGCCATCCCGGTTCCGGACCAGTTCCGGCTCGAGGTCCGGATATTTTCTCCGGTTCCGGCCGGAATCTCCACCGGCACCTCGGCCTCGGTGGCCGTGGCCTTGCTGGGGGCGCTGAACCTGGCGGCCGGGGGCCGGAGGACGCCTCTCCAGATCGCCGCCCTGGCCCACCGGGTTGAGACGGAGGGGCTGAAACAGCAGAGCGGGATTCAGGACCAGGTTTGCGCCGCCCGAGGCGGAGCGAGCTACATCCACATGTCGCGCTACCCGCGGGCGCGTGTCCGGAGCGTTCCTCTGGCGCGCGGCGTCTGGGACGACTTGAACCGCAGGCTCATGTTGATTTATCTCGGGCGGCCCCACCGCTCCTCGGCCATACATGAACAGGTCATCGCCCGCCTGGAAAAGGCCGGGCCCGGCTTCCGTCCCCTCGAAAGCTTGAAGGGGCTGGCCGACCGCGCCTGGGAAGCTCTCCGCACCGGAGATTTGAAAAGCTACGGCCGGATCATGATTCGGAACAACGAAGGCCAGAGAGCCCTCTTCCGCGAACTCATTTCGCCCGAAGCGGACGAGGTCTTCCGGCTGGCCAAGAAATGGAACGCCGCCGGCTGGAAAGTGAACGGCGCGGGGGGCAAAGGCGGGTCCCTGACCCTGCTCACCAGTGCCGACGATGGTCTTCGGCGGCGGCTGCTCCAGGATATCCTGGCCCTCGGCCGGGGGATCAGGCCCTTGCCCGTGGCTCTCTCCCCCTCAGGTTTGCGCGCCTGGCGCTCGTTTTAATTCATCCCGGCTGGCGCGTCCTTCCGTCAAAGGATTTCCGCCGCCCCTGTGTCTAATCCCATGAAACCGGAAAACAAGGAGGATTGTATGAATAAGAAGATCGCATGGATTGTCCTCGTCGGCGGGTCCCTGTTCCTGGCCGGCACGGCCTGGTCGCTCCAGCAGGAGGAGCCACAGGCACCGGAGCCGGGCACTCGGTTGGAAAGCCGCCTCACCCGGCAGCTCAACCTGACCGCCGACCAGCAGGCCAAGTTCGACGCGCTGCGCCAAGCCCGTCAGGACCGGCGCTTGGCCTTCCGGGAGGAAGTGCGGAAGCTCAAGGACGAGTTCCGCGCCCTCCGCAATGATCCCCAGTCCGACCCGACAAAGGCGGATGGTCTCATCGACCGGATGTCGAAGCTCAAGGCGGATTGGATGAAAGCCGGCATTCGGCACCGCCAAGAGATCGATCGGATCCTGACGCCTCAGCAGAAAGAAAAGCTGACGCTGCTCCGCAGCAAAATACAGAACAGGATGAATCGCTTCTCGAGCAGGGCACAGGGTTTCGGCCGATTCATGGGCCGTCGCGGTTTCGACCGTCCTGGATGGCGGTTGAACAGGATGTGCCGTTTTTATTAAAACCACGCGAAAACCAGACGGCCGCCGGGGCGGAGCCTTCCGGGCTCAGCCTCCGGCGGCTTTTTTTTTACCTTCTCTGATATGCTAATAAGTCAATTGTCCAAAAAACAGGACATTAATTTTAATTCTTTTCTCATTTCTTCCCAATTTTTAGTAAAAAAACTTGGCACGTTCCTTGCGATATATAGGGGTGATTAGGAGGAGCAAAATGAAAAAGAAAAAGATTTTCACGGTATTAATCGCATGTGCCTTGTGTCTTCCTGCCCTGGCCCTGGCCGCGGACGAGGAAGGGTACTACAGCCGGAGCTATGCGCGGCTGAACCATGTCTCGGGTGATGTTTATATTCAGAGAGCCGGGAACATGGGTTTCGAGGCCGGGGTCGTCAACCTGCCGGCGTCCGAGGGCGATAAGCTGGGGACGCGGGAGGGAAGGGTCGAGGTTCAGTTCGGCGGCAGAAATTATCTCAGGGTCGACCGCCTGACCCAGGTTAATTTCGTCAACCTTCCCCAACAAGATACGGAACCCTACAAGCTCCATGTGTTGAGCGGCAGCATTTTCCTCAAAGTGGGTTCCCTGCTGATCGAGAAGGGTTTTGAGGTCCACACGCCCGACGCTTCTTTTTATGTTCTGGAGGAAGGGTTGTACCGGGTCAATCTTCTCGGCGGCCAACAGACCGAGCTTCAAGTCATCTCCGGATCGTGCGAGGCCGCCGGCCAGGGCGGGTCGGTCGTGGTCAACGCCCAGCAGCGGATCGTGGCCTCCAACGGCAATCTTCGCTCTAACCCCGAGCCGTTCGCCTCGGTGTACGACGAGTTCGCCCGGTGGAATGAATCCCGGGAGACATTGCTGGCCCAGAGCGATTCCCAATCGTACTTGCCGTCCGAACTCGCGGAGTACGGGTCCGAGTTTGATGAATACGGCACTTGGAGCTATGAACCCACTTACGGCCAGGTCTGGGTTCCCCGGATCAGCTATTACGACTGGCGGCCCTATTATTACGGCCATTGGGTCTGGTATCCCATCATCGGCTGGACCTGGGTATCCGACGAGCCCTGGGGCTGGGCCGCCTATCATTACGGACGGTGGCACTGGGGTCTGGACTTGGGCTGGTATTGGATTCCGACCCACATTTGGGGGCCGGCTTGGGTGAACTGGTGGTGGAATAATGATTACATCGGCTGGTGCCCCCTGAACTACTACAACCAGCCGGTGGTCATCGTCAACAACAACTTTTACTCAGATTACAACAGCGACTCCTATCCGATAGAAAACCGCGCTCTGACCACGATCCGCAGGAACCAGTTGCAGTCGCCGCATATCGCCGACGTGGCCTTGGGCCGCGATAGCCTGGGACGTCTGGGTGAGGTCCGCCTCTCGGACAAGCAGCCCGGAATCGCCCCAAGCGTTGAACGGGGGGGGAAGATGTTCCGCGAAGCGCAGGGCGTCTTTTCCGCGGCGGCCGGCCGCAAGGTGGACAAAGCCTTTGGTTCGAACGCAACCGAGCGCGGGTCCTTGAACCGGCTAACGCCCGGCTCCGCGATCAAGGACCGGAGTTCCGTCGGTCGGGAAGGGTTGAAAGCCGGAAGTTTTGATTCCTCCCGATCGACAGGGGTCAAGAGCAACGGCTCCGGCGTCCGGGAAACTCAGAGTCGGAACATCCGATCCTATCCTTCCGGCGGGTCCGATTCCCGTTCCGGTTCAGTCCGCTCGACCGTCCCCAACCGGTCTGTCGATGCGCGCAATCCGTCCGCGTCCCGGAGTATCAAGAACTATACTTCAACACGAGAGAGCTCGGCGACCAGCCGACCTGGATCCTCATCCTCCCGGGAGAGCTCGGTCCGGTCCACGCGCCGGGATTCTTCGTCCTCCGGCTCTTTGGGGAACAGCCGTTCCATCCGCGAGTTCAAATCCAACGGGTCAAGCCCCGTAGCCCGGTTCCGTTCCCCTTCGGGGTCCGATTCATCGTCCCGCAGTTCTTCGTCCCGGCAGTCCGAGCCGGGGACTTCGCGGAGTGTCGATCGGCCGTCCACTCGGTCCGGTTCCGGGTCTTCGTCTAGCGCTCTGCGGGAAAGCCGCGGCTCTTCTTCTTCGCGCAGCTACGGTAATACTTCCCGTTCTTACAGCAGTCCCTCACCCTCCTCCAGCAACCGGTCGTGGGGTTCGAGCAACTCCTCTCGGTCCACCACCTCACCCTCCCGGAGCTACAACAATTCCTCCCGCTCTGACAGCAGCCCCTCCCGTTCCTACAGCGCTCCCTCTCGGAGTTATAGCAGCCCTTCCCGGTCTTACAGCTCACCCTCCCGCAGCAACAGCAGCCCCTCCCGCTCGTACAGCTCGCCCTCCCGGAGCTCGAGCGGTTCTTCCCGGTCTTACAGCTCGTCCTCCCGGTCCTCATCCTCCTCAAGCTCTTCTTCCTCGCGCAGCCGGAAGCGCGATTGATCAGGCTTAAGCCGCTGACTTGATTTTATTCGGCGGGGGAGCCGTTTTCGCCCCGGCGCGGCGGAAGCGGCTCCCCCCGTTTAATTTTCCTGAGCCCCTTTCCACTCCGGTTTGAATTCTGATTTTTCTTTACTTTTAAATGTGTCGATGGTATAAAATACCTTCGTTGCGGAAAAGTGACTTTTTCAGGCCTTTTCCTCAGATTATGACTTCACCATGGAGGTCTCAAATATGATTCTTGAAAACAACAAAAGGGTTCGCGCCATGGGGATCCTTGGAGTCTGTGCTTTGGCTTTCGTTTTGATGTTAGCCGGAGGTGTCGCCTGCAAGAAGGATTCCGAAACCACCTTGGCTCAAGCTGCCCAGGAATCGTTAACGACCATCAAGGAAGGGCTGAACGAGTTCAAGGGGACGGTCAAAGTCGCCTCCAGCAAGTATCTCTATATCCCGGAAATCCAGGGGATGGACATCCTCGTCCAGGGCATGCCCGACCTGGCCGGCCTGGAGGGCAAAGCCGTGAAAGTGGTCGGGGAATTCAATCGGGAACGGCCCTCTCTTCTAGTGGCCAACCAAATCGATACCCAAGAGGACGGGTCCACCACCACCGTTTTCAACAGGACGGCCGAGCCCGATTACAGCGACTATGTCGACCTCAAGGAACGCGCCGCCTATCCCGCCCTGAAAATCGTCAACGTCAATAAAACGGACGCCTGGGAAGGCCGGGCCAAGGGCAAGGTTTTCGGCAAGCTGCAAAAGCAGACCGTGACCGAGGGCGGCGCGAGCCAGGACGTCTTCAGGGCGGCCGTCAACGATGAAAGCGGCAAGCTGGCCGGATACGTCATCTTGGGCCAATTCACTGATTACTCCGCCTATTATCTCAAGAAGTTGCGGCTGTTCGACAGTTTTTGGTTTTACCTGAATATCAAGAACACGGTCGACGCCAGGACCCGGGTCAAAACCAAGGATCTGTTCAACGCCGATATCGCCTGCGTTGGCCTGTTCTAAGATCATTCCCAGTCTCTCATGATTCCACTAGCCCCCGGGCGGTTCCCGGGGGCTTTTTTTTACGCGGAAAACTCAACGCCCTTGATAATTTTCCCCTTCAGCCTAGAATAAAAGCCTATGTCATTCCGAAGGAGGACCTGAAATGAAAATCGCCAAACTCAGCGCCGCTGCTTTCACTCTCGGTTTGCTCTGGCTGGGGTTTTGTCCGGCTGTTCTGCAGGGACAGCAGCCCGTTTCCAGGGAAAAGGTTATCGGCACCTGGGACATAGAAATCCTCACCGAAGGCCAATCCTATTATTTAACCATGGTCTTGAGCGAAAACGAAGGCCGGTTCGAGGGCAAAATCAGCGAACAGAACGGCTTTTTTACCGATGTCCCTTTGACTGCCCTTGACTATGACGGCCAGATCCTGACGTTTGAATTCAACAGCCCAACTCCGCCGGACGGTATGCAGCGGCAGATTCTCTGCGAGTTCAACTGGGCCGGCGAGAACCTGGAGGGAACGGTGACCGTTCCCGACCTGGCCATGACCGTCCCGGCCAAGGCCGTTAAGAAAGTCTAGTCAAGGCCGCTTGTCCAGCGGCTCTTTCGCCGCGGCTAACTTGGCCTCGAGGTCCGGGTGCGGAAGGTGGAAGTCCGTGGCCTGCTGATAGGCCTGGGCCACCCGGAGGGTCTTCGCTTCCTCGAACAGGTTCCCGATGAAGCTGATGCTTGTGGGCAGGCCCTTATCGTTGAAGCCGTCCGGCACGACCACGGCCGGATGGCCGGTCAAGTTGGTGATAAGCAGAACGTCCCCGCCGAACGAGGGCGTGACGAAGACATCCACGCCGGCCATCTTCTCGGCCATGGCTTTCATCAGCCTGGTCCGAAGCCGGTTGGCCTGGATGTATTCCACGGCCGGGATGAAGCGGGCCGAACGGAAGACCGTGGGCCAGTCGTACTTGCCCTGACGGGCCAGCCGGTCATCCCGGTTGCTCCGGGTGAGCTCATCAAAGGCGGCAGCCGACTCGGCGTCGAGGATGAACGCCAGGGACTCCGCGGGGAACGCCGGGAGTTCGAAGGGGATAAGTGACACACCCTGGGCGCGCAGGACGTCAAGGACCTTAAGGTCATTGGCCCTGGCCGAGGCGCCTTTTTTATCCTTGTTCTTCGCTTCCTTGTCGAACTCCGCCTTGAGGTATCCGACCCGGATAGATTTCAGGTCGAGCGCCGGGTCCCAGTTAAAGGGCAGGTCCACCGCCGTCAGGTCTTGTCCATCCGGGCCGAGAATGGCTTGAAAGACAAGGGCGCAGTCCTCGACCGTCCGGCCGATCGGACCGATCTTGTCCATGCTCCAGCTCAGGGCCATGGCTCCTGTCCGGCTGACCCGGCCGAAGGTCGGACGCAGGCCGGTGACGCCGCAGCGCGTGCAGGGAGAGACGATAGATCCCCAGGTTTCGGTGCCGATGGCGAACGCGACCAACCCGGCCGATGTCGCCGCGGCCGACCCGGCCGATGAGCCGCTCGATCCTTCCTCCGGATTCCAGGGATTGCGGGTCATGCCCCCGAACCAGATATCGTCCATGGCCAGCTCGCCCATGGACAGCTTGGCCGCGAGGACGGCGCCGGCCTCGTCCAGACGCTTGACCACGGCCGCGTCCTCGGAAAACACTTGGTCTTTGTAGGGGGCGGCGCCCCAGGTCGTGGGGATACCCTTGGTGGCCAGCAGATCCTTGGCTCCCCACGGAATACCGTGCAGGGGGCCGCGATAGCGTCCGGCGGCCAGCTCATCATCCGCCCGGCGGGCCTGTTTCAGGGCCAGGCCCTCGGTCAGGGTGATGACGCAGCGGAGTTTTGGCCCGTATTTTTTCAGACGGTTGAGGTACAGGGAGGTGAGTTCGACCGACGTGACCTGCCGGGTGCGGATGAGTTCGGCCAGGTCGGCCACGGAATAAAAGGCCAGCTCCTCAAGGTTGGAAGGCCGCTTGACCCCCTTGGGCTTCAGCGCCGGGAACGGTTTTTTCGTCCGGTCGAATGTCATCCCGGGCAGGATAGGGCTGAAGGCCAAAGCCGGGGGGAGGTCATTAGCGAGTTGGATTTTGCGGATTTCCCGATAGGAAGAGCGGTTGTTGTTAAGGCCGTCCTTCATCAAGCGGCGTTCGCGGCGGTTGAAGTCGAGGTCCATGAGCTTCTGGGCGTGGCCGCTGTCGGCCAGCGAGATTTTATTCGAAGGCCGCAGGACGAAGATAGTGAGCGCCGCCGCGATCAGCCCAAGCGCCATCACGAGGAGCGCGAGCCCGATCCTAAGCTTTCCCCGGGAAGAGTTATGTTCGGTCATGGCGCGGTCCATGGGACGGCTCAACGGACCATCTCGATCATCAGGCTGATCTCAGCCATTAACTTGTCCGTGCTGCCCGAGTAGCCGACGCTCTTGAACCGGATCCGGCCGTTCTTGTCGATGACGAACTTGGTCGGGATGCCGTCCACCTTGTAGGCATCGATCACCGTGTCGTTCGAATCGAGGAGGACCTGAAAGGGATAGGAGTTGGCCGAGATGAAGTCGGCGGCGTTTTTCTTCTTGTCCTCGGCGCGTTCCCAGGAATTGATGAACAGGGCTTTAACCTGAGGGTCGTCCCGATATTTTTCGACGATGCCCTTCATCCCCGGGAACGACGCCTGGCAGGGGCCGCACCAGGTGGCCCAGAAATCGAGGATGACGGTCTTGCCCTTGAAGTCCGCCAGGGACAACGTGCCGTCTTCCAGGTCGTTCAGGGTGAAGGCCGGAGCGGGCAGGTCCAGGATCCGGCGGTTGAGCTCGGCTCTTAATTTTTCGCGCGCGGCGTTTTCCAGGCCGGTCAAGGTGTCCGTCCAGCCCGAGTCGTTGCCTTTTTCCTTGATATAAGCTTCTTTCAGGATGGCCTTGATGGTCGCGGTTGAGTGGCCTTGGCTGATGAAGGCCGGGATTTTTTCCAGGACGGCCCGGGTCGCGCCGGAGATGATCAACGCCCGGGCGTAATGTTCGTTGACCTCCGGGGATGCGCTTTTCGTCCGGGCTACGGCTTCTTCCAGGGTCTTCAGGGCTTCATCCTGCCGGTTGATTTTTAAAAGAACGACCCCCAGCGTATCCAGGCATTCGCCCAGGCCGCCGTCCAGTTGATCCTTCCATTCCCGCTCGGTTTGAAAAGAAGGCTTAGGCTCCCGGGGAGCGGCGATTTCCCGACGGGCCAGTTCCACGGCCCGGCGGGCCAGGGCTTCGCCGTCCTTGATGGTTTCAGGTTTTTGGGCCATCTGTCCGGCCAGCCTGTTGTACAGCCGGCTGTCGGCCGAAGACGCATTTTTCTCCAGGTAGGCCTTGGCCCGGGGCCAGTCGCCCTGGGCCTGAAACATGGCGATGACGGAATAATGCAGCTGGGGAATCAGTGAGCTTCCCGGGAAATCCTTCTCGAAGTTTTGGGCCAGCTCGATTTTCTTGGCCGGGTCCTGAGCTTGATACAACTCCTCGAAACGCCGGCTTCGGGCAAATTCCCCTAGGGGGTCCAGGGCTAAAAGCTTGAGGACCAAGGGACGGGCCAGGTCCGGTTTCTTTTCCCGGTTGTACCAGTAGATCAGCGCGTCGAGGTCGTCCTTCGTCAGGTCGGGCTTGGCCGCCAGGGAATCGAGCTCGGCCAAGATGAGTTGCGCCGCTTCGTTCTTCTTTTGCCGGGCGACGACGCTCAGGTAGGGAGACAGGTACTCCCGTTTCATCTCCGGGTGGGCGGCGAATTCCTTCTCGAAGTAGCGGCCGGCCAGGTCCTGGTCCCGGCCCAGACCGGCGCAATAGTCCCCCCAGGAATTATAGGCTTCGGCCAGGCCGGCCCAGTGTCCGGCCAAAAGGTCGCCCCGGCCGTCATAGAGCGGCAGGACATAGCCCTTTTGCCGATTGGAGTCGACGATGTCGCCGCTCTGGAATTTGAGCACGGCGCCCCGGCTCTTAGCCTCGGGGGTGTAGACGACGGTCCAGGTCGCCTCTTTCCGGGCCATGGTCACTTGGGTCGCCGTGGGGATCTTTTTTGTGTAAGCGTAAGCGATCATCTCCACGCCGGTCGCTTGGGCCAACGGCGTTCCGGCGGGATCATACACGATAACGACCGGGCGGCCGGCCTGGGGCCGGCTCGGCTCAAAGGACACCGCGGCCGGCGCGTCTTTTTTGCAGGAGGCGGCGAGGGATAGGGCAGCCCAAACGGCCAAAGCAAGGACGAGGGCTTTCTTCATGATCAGACGCTCCTTGTTCGGACTAAATTTTGGATTTTTCCAGAATGCCGCCCTCCCGGGCATCGGCCCGTTTGAGGAAGATGGCGAAGACCAGGCCCGCCAGGCCCAGCCCGGCGAACATCACTAGGCTCGAAGTGTAGCTGTCGGTCAGTTCCCGGAGCTTGCCGTTCAGAAAAGGGAAAATGGCCAGCCCGATGTTTTGAATCATGGTCGTCAGGCCGAAGGCGGTACCGACCTTATCCTTGGGAACAATCAAGGGGATGGACGGCCACATGGCCGCCGGAACCAGGACGAAGGCCACCCCCAGGGCCATCATGGGATAGGCGGGATACAGCTTGGTCAATCCCATGGTCAAGTGGCTGGGGATCATGATCAGCGAGCCGATGATCATCAGGGTGGCCCGCCGCCCGACCTTGTCCACCAGCCGGCCGGCAAAAGGCGCGCAGATCATGGAGGCGAAAATGACGATGCCGGTGATGCCCGGCGCGGTGCTGAACATGTGGATCAGGTTGTAGAAGACCTGGTAGAGAAAACTTCCGGCGCCCGGCTGCACGTCGGGGATGCCCCACTTGTCGGAGAAGAGGTGAGTGGACAGGGCGGTGAAGGGAAAGATGGCCGAATAAAACGTGACGCACATCAGGGTGACGTACCAGTAAGAGGGCTTGAAGGCCTTGATGTCCGCCAAAACGATCTTGTCGCTGCCCCCGCTGTCCTTCATCTTGAGGATTTTTTCCCCTCGAGCATCCATCACGTTCGAAACGACGTTGCTCAACAGAGACACCAGGCACAACAGGACCGCCGCCCACAGAGCGTATGTGTAGTTGCCGAAGTAATTGGCGATCATGGCCTCGGTGTTGAAGCTGAACAGCGTGCCCAGGCGGCTGATGGTCAGCGATATCCCGAAGGACAAAGCCAGCTCCTTGCCCTTAAACCACTTGGAGAGGATGGCCAGCTGGGCCACGACCAATGACTCTGACCCGGCCCCGAAGACCAGGCGGCCGGCAAAGAGCATGGCGCTCGACCGGGACAGGGCCACCATCAGGGCGCCCAGGACCACCAAGCCCGAGAACAGCAGGCTGGCCCGGCGGGTGCCCAGCTTGTCGGTCAGGACGCCGCCGAAAAAAACGATGAGGATGGCCGCGATGGAATAGGCGGAATACAAGCTGCCGATCGTCCCCGGGTTCAGCTTGAGGGCCTTGATCAGGATGTTTTCAATGGCCCCGATGCTGTCATAGGCAAAATAGCTGCCGAAGGTCAGCAGGCTGACGAACAGGAGCAGCGTGTAGCGGTAGGTCTTAGTCCCGGGATGGAAAAAGAATCGCTTCTCGAGGGTGTCATTCATTATGGATTCTCTTTTTTGGCTCAAATAAGAAGAAGCCAGAATAGAGCCGGGGAATTCCAAAGTCAAGTCCATCCGTCCGGGTTTGGCGGGCGCGGGCATTTCCGAAAAAAAGCAATTCTAAATTTTCTTAAAAAACACTTGACAAGGCCCGATAAGAAATATAGATAATAGAGCATCAATACAAGATGTAGTATCTATTCAATACTACCTATACTATATATGCATATTTTGTGCCGTTTTTCTCGCTGATTTTAGGGGAGTTTAAATGTCCCGCCCAGCTCAAAGCCGGGCGGCATTTTCAAAGAAGGGTATGGGGAAGGAGGGTTTGATGCCGGGCGCTATTTCCAGAATCAAAAAAAGGGATGGAGCGGTTGTTGACTTCTTCCAGGACAAAATCACGGTGGCCGTGGCCAAGGCCATGGAGTCTCAGGGTATCGTCGATACCTCCGCTTCCAGGACCATTTCGGACATCGTCACCTTCATGCTCGAGGAGAAGTTCGGAGGCGTGACCATCCCCTCGGTAGAGCAAGTCCAGGACATCGTTGAAATCGTCCTGATGAAAAAAGATTACCACGAGGTCGCCAAGTCCTACATCCTTTACCGCGAGAAGCACCAGAGCATTCGCGAAGCGCGCCAGACCGGGATCAACCTGGAGCGGCTCATCCGGGATTATATCGACGACAAGGACTGGAAAATCCGGGAGAACAGCAACGAGGGGACGATGAGCTTTTCCGGGCTCAACGCCCGGATCGCCGGCGAAGTCCTGTCGAATTTCGCCCTGAACCAGATCTACACCGACGGCGTCAAGCAGGCCCATCAGGACGGCGACTTCCACGTCCACGACCTGTCCTATCCCATCGTCGGCTACTGCGCCGGCTGGTCCCTGGACAAGCTCTTGCGCAAGGGCTTCGGGCACGTGCCCAACCAGGTCCATTCCTCTCCGGCCAAGCATCTGGAGACGGCCACGCTGCACATGGTCAATTTCATCGGGACCATGCAGGGCGAGTTCGCCGGCGCCCAGGCTTTTTCCAGCGTGGACACGCTCCTGGCGCCCTTCGTCCGCCACGACCGGCTGGATTACGCCCGCGTCAAGCAGGATATCCAGAAGCTGGTCTTCGGCCTGAACGTCCCCTCGCGCTGGGGCTGGCAGACTCCCTTCTCCAACCTGACCTTCGACTGGACCGTGCCGGCCGACATTAAGGACAAGCCGGTCGTGGTCGGCGGGCGGGAGCTCGACTCGACCTACGGCGAGTACCAGAACGAGATGGACCTCATCAACCGCGCCTTTTTGGAGCTCATGGTCGAGGGCGACGAGCAAGGCCGGGTGTTCACCTTTCCCATCCCGACCTACAACCTCACCAGGGAATTCGACTGGGATTCGCCCAACTCCCAGCTCCTGTTCGAGGCCACGGCCAAGTACGGCATCCCTTACTTCCAGAACTACATCGGCACCAACCTCAACCCCGGCGATATCCGGGCCATGTGCTGCCGCCTCAACCTCGACCAGCGCGAGCTCATGCACCGGCCGGGTAGTATTTGGGGTCCGGGTGATTCCACGGGGTCGATCGGCGTCGTGACCATCAACCTCAACCGGATCGGCTACACGGCCAAGACCGAGACCGAATTCTTCGACCGGCTCCGCGACCTGATGACCCTGGCCAAAACCTCGCTGGAAGCCAAGCGGGAGATCGTCAACAACATGCTGGCCCGGAACATCATGCCTTATACCAAGGTTTATCTCGGCCACTTCGACAACCATTTCTCGACCATCGGCATCTGCGGCATGCACGAGGCCTGCCTCAACTTCCTGGGCAAGGGGATCGCCACGCCCGAGGGCAAGGAGTTCGCCGTCAAGACCCTGACCTTCATGAGCAATGTCCTGAGGCGCTTCCAGGAGGAGACGGGCAACCTCTACAACCTCGAGGCTACCCCGGCCGAGTCGACGTCCTACCGCCTGGCCCGGCTGGACAAGCAGAAATACAACCACATCATCGCCTCGGGCTCGGACAAGTTCCCCTACCTGACCAACTCCACCCAGCTCAACGTGGACGCCACCCGGGACATCTTCGAGGCCCTCAAGCACCAGGAGGACATCCAGCCGCTGTATACGGGCGGGACGATATTTCACGGTTTCCTGCCCGAGGCCATCGACGCCCTAACCTGCCGGAAGCTGGTCCAGAAAATCGCCCAGACCCGGATCCCGTACTTCAGCATCACACCCACCTTTTCGGTGTGCGAGGCCCACGGCTACATCCGGGGCGAGCAGCATCAGTGCCCCGCCTGCGGAAACACCACCGAGGTTTATTCCCGCATCGTGGGCTACTTGCGGCCGGTCAAGACCTGGAACGACGGCAAACAACAGGAGTTCAAGGACCGGACCCCCTACATGAATCTCATCTGACCATGGACTACCTGCTGTTTTCCTATCCCGATTGTCAGAAATGCGAGGAGCTGAAATCCTATTTGAGGGGAACCTCCTTGAGCGGCCAGGAGTTGAGCTTGGTCCAGAAGGAAGGCAAGATGAGAATCCGCGAGTTCTTGCCTCTGGTCAAGCGCGACGATAAAGGCTCGATCATCCTGCCCACCCTCGTCCTTCTGGAGGGCGGCCGTCCCGCGACCGTAATCAACCGGGCCGAGGAACTGGACCAGTGGTTGAAATCAAAGCCCTAGAGAAGTTCGCCGCCAAGGATTTCCCCGGAACGATTTCCTCGACGGTCTTCCTGGGCGGCTGCAATTTCCGCTGTCCGTTCTGCCACAACGCCGACCTGGTCCTCAGGCCGGAGAGCCTGCCCGGGCTGAGCCTGGACCTTTTCCTGTGTTTTCTGGACGCCCGCCGGGGCTGGCTGGAGGGGGTGTGCGTCACGGGCGGAGAGCCGCTGCTCCAGGACCATCTCGAGGACCTGCTGTCGGTCATCAAGGAGCGGGAACTCCTGGTCAAGCTCGACACCAACGGCTCGCGGCCCGACAGGCTGGAAGCGCTCCTCGGCGAGGGGCTGGTGGACTCCGTGGCCATGGACGTCAAGGCGCCCCTGGACCGGTACCGCGAGGTCACCCGCTCGGCGGTCGCCCCCGAAGATATCAAGCGCAGTATCGCGCTCATCAAGGGCTCCGGCCGGGAGTACATGTTCCGGACGACGGTCGTCCCCAAGCTGGTCGGCCCGGAGGATGTCCTCGGGATTGCCCGCGAGCTCGGCGGGGCCCGCCTCTATCAGGTCCAGCAGTTCTTTCCCCAAGATACGATCGAGCCCCGCTACAGGCAAGTCGCGCCCTTCGCCCGGGAAGAGGTCCTGGCCATGGCCGACTCGGTGCGTTCCTATTTCGACGAGGTCCGGGTCGAGGGAGTGTGAAGGTGAAGCTCAGAGTAAAGAAAATCCATCCCGAAGCGAAGCTGCCCGCCTACGCCCATGCCGGCGACGCGGGTTTCGACCTTTTTTCCTGCGTGGATTATGATCTGGCCGCCGGCGAAGTCAAAGCCATAGCCACGGGAATTCAGATGGCCATCCCCCCGGGCCATGTCGGGCTTGTCTGGGATAAAAGCGGTATCTCGCTTAAGGGCGTTCACCGGCTGGCGGGTGTCGTCGACGCGGGATACCGGGGTGAAGTCCAGGTTGTGCTGGTGAACCTCGGCCGGGAACCCTATGCCGTGAAGAAGGGGATGAAGATCGCCCAGATGCTCATCCAGCCGGTTCAGGCGGTCGATGTCGAAGAAGCGCCCGATTTGGACGATACGACGCGCGGCCAGGGCGGCTTCGGCAGCACCGGGCTTTACTGATTGCGCCTCTCTCTCCAGGGAAACACCATCAACATCGTGTTCGGAATTCGAGCTGAGCGCCGATCACCCGAGCATTCGATTGAAGGCCGGGCGAGCGGCTATTCCCAATACTTTTGGCTTGAGATGCGCCCCAGCTCGTCCGAGAAGTAGCGGCCACGGTTCCAGTTGAGCCGGAGCTGGCTGATGCGTCCCAGCATCCGAAAAGCCTCGGAGACGACCTTGACCGTGGTCGGGCCGTGGCTCTCCAAACGGACCGGAATCCTTTTGATTTCCAGGTTGTATTTCAGGGCGATGTACAGGAGCTCGACGTCGCCGGAAAAGCCGTGATCGGTCACGAGGGGGAACAGAGCGCGGGCGACATCCCCGCGAAATCCCTTCAGCCCGCACTGGGTGTCGAACAATCCCCCGGTCACGACCACGTATACGAAGAAGGAGAAGATGCGCGTGGAGACATTCCTCAGCCAGGCGGTGTGCACGTCATAGACCGACTGGGGAAGGTTGCGGTCGCCGATGACGATGTGCAGGCCGCGCTCGTTGACCAGGCGGACGATATACGGCAGGGCGGAGAGGTCGTAGGGCAAATCCGCATCGGTGAAGATACAGCAGCGGCCCCGGGCTTGGGCCATGCCGGCCACGAGCGCGCCGTATTTGCCCCAGTTTTTTTCCAGGCGGACGACGCGCAGGTTCCGGCGTGGGAGAGCCTCCAGAATTGCGTGGGTTTTATCCCGGCTGCCGTCATCTACGACGATGATCTCATGGGAAGCAAAGTGCTTAAGGCAGAAATCGCTCAGCGTCTTTACGTTCTTCCGGATGAAATCCTGGCCGTTATAGATCGGCAGCACGATCGAAACCTCAATGCGCCGCTTTCCGGATGAAACTCGGTTGCGGGCCGCGCTTTTTCCGCCCGCCGCGACAGTCCGGACTCTGATGGCCGTCACGGCTTTTCCCCGTCCGGCACGTTTTCGAGCCGGTGTTTTTTTGGAATGATGAGCGTATAGTCCTTGAGCGAGACGGTTTTGAACGCGATGTCTTCCTGCCGCAGCCGGGTCCGGATTCCGTTCATGAGCTTTCGGGTGGCTCGCTTATGCCATTCCCGGGTGCCGGCGGCCT
>Ga0315297_10000661_pt1 | contig 20233 bp, 18 predicted proteins | sample YL17G15_0_MG_FD_203628 | JGI IMG/M metagenome (GOLD analysis project Ga0315297, IMG submission 203628) | Sediment microbial communities from Yellowstone Lake, YNP, Wyoming, USA - YL17G15_0 | ecosystem: Environmental > Aquatic > Freshwater > Lake > Sediment | place: USA: Wyoming | collected... | reverse complement strand
TTGTCAAGAACAATTTTTATATTCGCATGCCTACACGTTTTTCAGTTTTCCGGAGGTCCGACCACGAGATTTCAATGACTTGCACCATTCCAAAGGCTGAAAAATGCCTACAACTGTCGAACATGGGTGAACCACAAACAAAGAAAAAGGCGGAAGAGATCCTTCGGAGCCTTGGCCTTACTCCCACGGAGGCCATCCGCATCTTCTACAAGCAAATATCACTCCGTGGCGGGTTGCCTTTCCCGATTGCGATTCCGAACAAGCTTACGGCTTCGACCCTGGAGAAGAGCGGTCGCGGTGAAGACGTTCAGGAATTTGAGTCGTTAGAGGCAATGTTCAATAGCTGGAAGAAATGATGACAGTCTCGCAGACCAAGCAATTCTCCCGGGATGTCAATCGCATGCGGAAACCAGGGAAGGACTTGGAAAAGCTGCAGGAGATTGTCAAGCTTCTGGCCGAGGGTACCCCGCTTCCAGCGAAGCACAGAGATCATCCACTCATAGGACCGTGGCAGTCGTCACGTGACTGTCATATTGAGGCCGGCTGGATACTGATTTACACGGCGGATAAGGATTCGCTCCGCCTTGAACGTACCGGTACACACAGCGACCTTTTCAAGAAATGACATCGTCCAACAAGGCGCTGCAGCGAATCCGCAAAATACGCGGCTCGCTGAGCTTTGCGATGGCGCGGACGCCCCGCGCCACAAGTGGAGCTCCCTATCCCGATTCGACACAGAGGCGGAGAGGATGAGGTCGAGGGGAAGGTGAGGCGCTCAGGACCAAGGAATTCACGAACGGAGGCAGATCGATGAAGAAAATTGGCATTGTAGGCGCGGGCACGATGGGCTCTCAGATCGGGCTCGTTTTCGCGGATGGTGGTCTCGAAACCTTACTGTACGACCTGACGAACGAGCGCCTCGACTGGGGCGTGAAGAACATCGAGAATCTCCTGGAAAGGCAGATCGCCAAAGGCAAACGGGATACGGGGAGCAAGCAGGCGACGCTGGCCAGGATCCGGAAGATCTCGTCGCTTTCGGACCTGGCCGATACGGACCTCGTCGTCGAGTCGGTGTTTGAAGACATGAGAACCAAGCGGGAGGTGTTCGGGGAACTGGATCGCGTCTGTGCGCCCCACACGATCCTCGCGACCAACACGTCCACGCTCAGCGTTAACGAGATCGCAGCGGCCACGAGTCGCCCGGCCCGGTGCATCGGGACCCACTTTCTGATACCCGCCGCCCTGACCCCCCTCGTGGAGGTGAGCCGCGGACTCGAGACCTCGGATGAGACCCACGACGCTGTTGTGGAGGTGCTCAAGGCCTGCGGGAAGGACACCGTGACGTTCGCCGATGCGCCGGCGTTCGTCATCAATCGCCTCTACATTCCGCTCCTGAACGAAGCGTTCTTCCTGCTGCAGGAGGGGGTCGGCACGGCCGAGGAGATCGACAAAGCGTGTGAGCGCGGCCTCGGGTTCCCTGTCGGTCCCTTCAAGGCGTCCGACGCCTCGGGCCTCGACGTTATCTACCTGTGCATCAAGAACTTGCAGGAGCAACTGGGCGACAAGTACCGGCCCGCCCCTCTGCTGACCAAGCTGGTGAAGGCCGGGCGTCTGGGCAGAAAGAGCGGCAAAGGGGTGTATGACTACGGCAGCAGGACGTGAGTCATCGTCCCCCCTTTCCCGAGCAGAGGCAACGCGGGGCTTCAGCTGACTCCCCACAGGTGGCGTGCCGCGCCCGACGGCGTTCACTTCTGCCAGGCGCTTTCCAGACGCTTGACCCCCAGGGAGCAGGCGAAGGTCAGGAGGAAGTAGAGGGCCGTGATGGTGATCCAGACCTCGAAGGTGAGATAGGTGGCCGACATGAGCTCCAGCCCCTGAAAGGTCAGCTCCGGTATGGAGATGACCGAGACGATGGCGGAGTCCTTGATCGTCGAGATAAGCTGGCCCGCCAGGGAGGGGAGGATCCGCTGGAGGGCCTGCGGCAGGATCACAAATCGCAGCTGCTGCCATCGGGAAAGTCCCAGGGCGTGGGCGGCCTCCCACTGGCCCTTCTCGATGGACTGGATCCCGGCCCGGACGATCTCGGTGATGTAGGCCGCCTCGTACAGGACGAGAGTCGCGAGCCCCGCAAAAAAACCGGAGAGGCGCACCGGGGGGGCGAAGAGAAAACTAAGGAGCCCCCGCGTATCCGGGGATGCCGCGCGGACGAGGTGTTCCACGCCGAAGAGGGTCATGATCCTCTCACCGATGAAGAAATAGACGATGAAGACGAGGACCAGCGGCGGGAGATTCCTGACCATCTCTACATAGGTCACGGCGACGAGACGTTGGAATAGGCCGTGGCTCACGCGGAGCAGCCCCATGACCGTTCCCAGGAGCGTGGCGAGCACCGTCGCCCAGAGGCTCAACTTGACTGTCGTCAGGAACCCCAGCATGAGCGTGCCCGCGGCCCAGTGTCCCCCGTCCTGACGGGCGAGGTACTGGAGGATTACCGGCCACTGCCAGCGGTATCTCATCTCCACGCCGACGCGGTGGACGAGGAGGGCCGCAGCGAGCAGAAGAAGGGCGATGAGAACGGTATCGAGCAGTGTGAAGCGGATCTTCTTTTTCGTCAAGGGATCTCTTTCTGCCGTTCCGGGGCGATCCCGTGGAAGTCAGCCGCAACGGCCTGCAAGGAGTTCGGGCCACGGGCCGCTTTCGCCGGAGGACTGCCTGAAAGGCGCCTACTTGATCATCTTTTCCCAGTCCTTCGTTTCGAACCAGTAATGCTTGCGCTCCTTCAGCCAGCCCTCCGCCTCCATCACCCGGATCCAGTTGTCCAGGAAGTTCAGGCTGTCGAAGTCCCCCTTACGGATGGCGAAGCCGATCGGTTCCCGGGTGAAATCCTCTTTCAGTGGGAGGAAGAGCCGGTCGGGATTGGCGATCGCCTGAAAGGCCGGAAGCGGCGCGGAAGCGACGACGGCGTGGACTCGGCCAAGGAGCAGCTCCTGGATCGCCTGGGATTCGTCGTCGAACAGGCGGAGCTTCGCCTTCGGCAGGAACTGCTTGGCTGCCGAGGCGGCGGTCGTCCCTGTCCGGGAGGCGATGGAAACGCTGGGGCTGTTGAAGTCGCTCAGCTTCTTGAAGCCGGCGGCAAGCCTCTTGTGGGCGACGATGGACATTCCCGTATAGTCGTAGGGGATCGAGAAGTTGACCTTCAGGTTCCGCTCCGGCCGGATCCCCATCCCGCCGATGATGATGTCGAACTTCCCCGTGAGGAGGGCAGGGATGATCCCCGACCATTTCGTCGGGATGAACTCCGCCTTGCCCCCCATGTCCTGGGCGACGCGGTTGGCCACGTCGATCTCGAAGCCGACGAAGTTCCCTGATTTATCCTGCATAGCCCAAGGGACGAAGGTGGACATGCCGACCCGAAGCACGCCCCGTTTCATCACCTGCTCCAGCATGCTCTCCCCAGCCCCCTCCGGGCGGGCTGTCTGGGCTGCCGCCTGCTGCGAAGCGAAGAGAGTAAGCCCAGTGATGAGCAGGAACCCGATCCATAGATTTTGTCTTTTCATGGATGACCTCCTTTCAAGTGGTTGCGTTATGATTTGACAGCGGGTTTGTTTCCCCTTACAGAATCTGGCTGAGGAATGCCTTTGTCCTCTCCTCCCGGGGAGCCTCGAAGAGGCGGGCCGTTTCGCCCTCTTCCACGATCCGCCCTGCATCCATGAAAACGATCCGGTCGCCCGCCTCCCGGGCGAAGCCCATCTCGTGGGTCACGACGACCATCGTCATCCCCTCTGCGGCCAGGGCCCGCATCACCTCCAGGACCTCCCCGATCATCTCCGGGTCGAGCGCGCTGGTCGCCTCGTCGAAGAGCATCACTTTCGGGCTCATGGCAAGCGCCCGGGCGATGGCCACCCGCTGCTGCTGGCCGCCGGAGAGTTCGTGGGGGTAGCGGTCCGCCTTCTCCGTGATTCCGACCTTCTTCAGAAGTTCCATCGTCGTCTCAGCGGCCTCCGCTTGCGTCTTCTTCCGGACGCGAATCTGGGCGAGGTCGATGTTCTCCCGCACCGTCATATGGGGGAAGAGGTTGAAGGACTGGAAGACGATCCCCACCTCCTGACGGATGAGGAGGCGGTTCTTCCGGTGCTGATCGAGGGGGATCCCGTCGATCACGATGGCGCCGCTGTCGATCTCCTCCAGGCCGTTGAGGCACCTGAGGAAGGTGGACTTGCCCGAGCCCGACGGGCCGATGACGACGATCACCTCGCCCCGCCGGACCGCAAGCGTAAAACGGTCCAGGGCGACGACTCCGCCGGGGAAGGTCTTCGTGAGCTCCGTCGCCTCGATGATCCACTCACCAGCCGTCATGCGAGACCTCCGACCCCCCGGAGGGGGGCGCCGTTCATCCGGCGCTCCAGTGCGCGGACGGCAAGTGAGAGGCCGAAGGTCATGACGAGGTAGATCGCCGCCACGGTGAACCAGATTTCGAAGGCGAGAAAGGTCTCCGACACGATCTTCTGCCCCTGCATGGTGAGGTCGTAGATGGCGATCGTGCTGACCAGAGAGGAGTCCTTGATCAGCGAGATCGCCTGCCCGGCCAGCGGGGGCAGAACGCGGCGGACGGCTTGCGGGAGGATCACATACCGGTAGGTGTCGAAGGCGCCCAGCCCCAGGCTGTGGGCGGCCTCCCATTGCCCCCGGTGGAGGGAGACGATTCCCGCCCGGAGGATCTCCGCGGCGTAGGCCCCCTCGAAGAGGCTGAGCGCCAGCACCGCCGAGGCGAAGGCGCCAATGTCCAGGACCGGCGACAGGACGAAGTAGACGAAGAAGATCTGGATGAGGAGCGGGGTGTTCCGTATGAGCTCCAAGTAGCCCCGGGCGAGCGCCCGAGCAGTGAAGGAGGCAGAGAGCCGGAAGAGCGCCGCCGTCAGGCCGAGGACCAGTGTGCAGACGAGCGACAGGGTGGAGATCTCCAGCGTCACCAGGAGTCCCTGGAGGAGCGGTCCGGCCGTCCAGACGCCGCCCTCCGTCGAGAGGAGGAAGCGGGGGACGCGGTACCACTGCCAGTCGTAGCCCAAGCCCCGGGTTCCTGCCGACAGGAGCCAGACGGCGATGCCGGCCAGCAGGAAGAACTTCCCGAAGTCGATGAGCGCGGTCCGGCGGACCGCCGCCGCTCTGTGAAAAGGTAAATTCATTTAAATCCCTGTGCCTGCTTTTTTCAACTGCCGCCGGGCGTAGAGCCAGGCGACCGCCGCCGCCGACCAGTTGATCCCGAAGATCCCCCACCAGATGCCCGTAAGCCCGACGCCGAGCAGGCGCGTGAGAAGCCAGAACACCGCCGCCGGGGCGACGATCTGCCGCCAGAGGCCGATCCAGAGGGCGAACATCGGTTTGCGAATGCCCTGCAGGGCGGCCACGTCGACCGATAATACCACATATGCATAAAGGATGAATGCGGAAATCTTCAGGTAGGACCGGCCCACGGCGATGACGACGGGATCGGCGGTGAAGACCGCCATGAGCGGTCCTGCTAAGAGAAAGACCGCGGCGGTTCCGAAGATCGTGATCATGCCCCCGTAGGAGAGCGCCGTGCGGACCGCCTCGGCCATCCGGGCGAAGAGCCGCGCCCCGCTGTTCTGGGCCACGATCGCGAGCGTGGCGGTGCTCAGGCCGATGGTAGGCAGAAGCATGATTTGCTCGATCCGCATGGCGGCCCCGTAGGCGGCGACCGCCTCCTTCCCGAAGCCGCTCACGAAATAGGTGATCACGAAGATCCCGAGGCCGATGGTGAACAGGTTGGCCGCGGCGGGGACGCCCTGCCGGGCAAGCTCCCGGTAAGGGGCAAAGCGCGGGCGGAGGCTTCCCAGGCTGCAGCAGGACATGAGCGAGGTTTGCCGAACCTTGAGGCAGAGATAGATGCACCCCAGCGCCTGGATCACGATCGTCGCCAGCGCGATCCCGGCGAAACTCAGCGGTGGGACGCCGAAGCCCCCGTAGATGAGCCAGGGGTCGAGAACCGCGTTCAGGAGGCAGCCGGCGACGAGGAAGTTCCTGAAGGGCCGCGTGTTGCCCAGGGCGTTGAGGATCGCGGAGAGCATGTAGTTCGTGACAAAAAAGAAGCTGCCGGCGAAGATGACGTTCATGTACGCGAGGCATATCCGGAGGTACTCCCCCGAGGCGCCGAGAAAGGCGAAAAGCGGCCGCGAGCCGGCAATTCCGGCGATGGTCAGGACGACAGAGACGGCGATCCCGAAAGAGATCCCCTGGACGGCGAAGGTCTCCGCTCCCTGCCGGTCGCCTTTGCCTAAAGCAGTGCCGATCAGGGCCGTGGCGCCGGCGCCCAGGCCGCTTCCCACAGCGATGATGAGGAAAAAGACGGGGAGTGACAGCGACAGGGCGGCCAGGGCCTGAGTCGAGATCCGCCCGCCGTACCAGGTGTCAACTGCGTTGAACATCGTGTTGAAGAAAAAGCCGACGCTCGCCGGTACGGCGATCTGGCGGATCAGGACGGGGATGGGGCGTGTTGTGAGCGTCTGCGTCATGCGGGTTCCTTCAGCTGCGATTCCGCCGAGTCGTGACCGACTCTCCCGCCACCCCCCAGTTGTCCGTGTCGACCTCTTCGATGACGACGACAGTGGTGGCGGGGTTCTTCCCCAGGACGTCCACGAGGAGCTGTGTGGCCCCCCGGATGAGCTTCTCCTTCTGTTCCTTTGTTGCACCTTCCCGGGTGATCTTGATGTTCACGAAGGGCATGGTTTCCTCCTTAAATTATTGGTGTATTTTGAGGCGGAGAAATTCAGCGAAGGTTTCGCGTTCGGGAACGCTTACCTTCCGGGTGCTCAAATCCTCCGGGATGGGGAGGCGGCCCAGAGTCTTGCAGGCTGCAACAGCCGTATGGATGTGAAGGGGAGGTGTGTCGCCGGGGATATGGTTCAGATAGATGGCGCAGCGTCCATCTCTTCCCATGGCATTGATGTAGTGCCGGATCCTGTCGATGATGGTTTCGGGCGGCCCGTTTCTCAGCAAAACGGCGTCCACCCCGGCGGTAATATGGGCGTTTTGAGTCTGGGCAAACCGCTTGATTCGTTCAGGGCCCAGTATATGCAAATCCGGATCGAGAACACTTAGAAAACCGGGAGAGGCTTTGAGTTTTTGACTCATGAACCGTTCCGGATCCCGGGATTTTGCATCTCCCCAGTTACCCCGGGTGACCAGTTTCCCACCTACGGTTTTTCGCAGACGTTCCGTGTAAGGGATCACGAATTCGTCCATCATGTCCAGGGTGATCAACGGCGGGGAGGCCCAGGCATCGTTTCCGTCGGCAAGCAGGCCGGGGTTGCCCGATTCGCTTCGCATGGCTCCGATGAAAGGGGCGATGACCCGGTCGCAGAGAAATTCGAGAAGCCTATGGGCAAAATCAGGATCGGTGAGCATGTCCATGGCGAAATTTTCGTAACCTCTCACATTGACTGCAAGGCTGAAGGGTGCGCAAAAATAAATCTTTGCTGGTTTTCCGGTCATCTTTATGTAATGTTTGTTAACCTGATGCACCCACGGCATTCGGCCCGATCGAAAAGGATCGGGTATCCGGATGCGCTCGAGGTCCGAAGGTTCCTTGATCAGCGGGTCGGTCCGCACGACATCGGGTATCCCCTCCTCGGGGAAAAGGATTTTCTGACCCATGGCTTCGGCCTCGATATTGTAGACATCCCAGGTGTTGTTCGGGGCGTCGAATCCGTAGTATTCGCTGACGAGCAACTGGGTTCGCGCAAAGGCGAGTGGGTCCGTGAAAAAGCGGGGGCAGGGTATTCCGGCCAATCTGGCGGAATGATCGTTGCACTGAGCAGCAATCAAAATATGGCGGGTTTGACTGGATTCGGGCATGTGGTTTCCTCCTGATGTGGACAATTTCGTTTTTCCGGGTCGGCTCGTCTTGCACCCGAGCAAAAGCATTCTTGGTCACCCTTTTTCCAGGGAAAGGAAAGGTCGATGAAACTCTCCAGAGACGAAATTGTAAAAGCCATGACGGACTGGGAAATCAAGTGGAACGATCACGACATCGATAGCGTAATAAAACTCTTCCATGACAATGTCCTTTTCGAGCACTGGCATGGCGCAAGGGTCAGCGGAAAAAAAGCGCTTTACGACGCCTGGGCCCCATGGTTCGCTGCCCACGGGGGGTTTCGATTCACCACTGAAGATCTCTTCGTAGACGAAACCGCCCAGAAGGTTCTGTACCGGTGGACTTTCGAGTGGCCCTCCCTCGAAAAAGGGTGCGAGGGGAGACCTGAAAAAAGGCGCGGCGTAGATGTCATCCGCTTTCAGGATGGAAAGATCATCGAAAAGCTGACCTATTCCAAGACGACCCTGGAAATCGATGGCCAAAGGATCCGTCTTGGGCCTCCATCACGATAGAAATGCGGCCCACCACCCAGCCGTGCCACAATGGACATTATTCGATTTTCCAACGGTACTGGTTTCCGTTCAATATTTCGGGGTGAGATCCTTGCCACCCATGTTTTGGGGCGTTTAAAACGCCGCTTTTAACCGATTTCCAACTGTGACACTCGGAATTGAGGATCCCTGTACTTTCAGGTAAATCCAGCCGAAACCCGGTCAAATGAGCGATGCTGGGCCCGAAATCGTACTTTTCCGCATTCAGAATGCCTTCATCGGACTTTTGGGCCATCGCGGGTAATATTGCCGAAACTTTCCCGTCGGAATCCAGGAATACCTGCTTGCCTCCGGGAGCTTTGCCCAGAGCCGTTTTCAGACGCTCAAAAAATCGACCCATATCTGCCTCCTTTTCTCAATGGTTTATCAACAGGACGGTTTTTGAAAAAAACCGTCCTGTCTTGAATCAGGGTCTGACAGGTTCCGGGAGGAGAGTCGCGATCAGCAGGATCCTGGCACAGGCGGTTCTGGGCTTTTCCCGGAATCCTTTATTTTATCCACGCATACAGTTAGAGCGCGGAAAACCCGATATTGCATTTCGCGGTCCGGCTGGCGCCCCAAAACCTCCTTGTAGAGTTCCAGGGCCTCGGCCCATCGCTTCATGGACATGAGACAATCGGCGATTTCCATGCAGCAGTGCCGCCTCGCGGCCGGGTTCCGTTTCATGGAGGATTGAAATTTTTCCATTGCCCCTTTGCGATCACCAAGAAATTTCAGCCGCCGGCCGAGATAATAGAGGGTGTCCAGGCCGCAGGTGGTATTTTCGTACTGCTCTGTTCCGGGAATGATGACGAATACCGCAGGAATTCCAAGCAGGGGATGGGTGATATCGATGACCAGCGGTTCGAAACCGATCCGGTTCAGGGCCTTTGTGCAGTTTTTAATTTCCTCCAGCATGTCTTTCGAGGATACATCCGGAAGGGATTGAATGGGCATGGGCTCGCGTTTGTCGAACAGGTATTGGGATTCCCTCCAGTGACTGAACTTGGGGAGGATGCCTCCGGCATAGTAGTCCTGCCTGAAGTCATCCACGGCCATCTGCTGGATTTCGGTGAGAACCCGAATCAGCGCCTTTTCCGGGTGCGTGGCGGTGCCGGCGCAAAAGACGACCTCGCTGTTGGGAAATGTCGAAGGATCGAAGGCGATGCCGCCGATGGTGGGAATTCCGGTGTCCATGCTGAAATCCATGCAGAGGAGTTCGATGCCTCTTCCAAAAAACTTTTCCAAAAGTTCATCGGCCACCGGGTCCTGTACCGTATCCAGATCGATGGTGGGAACCGGCGTTCTGAGCGTGTTGATCCTTGCGCTCACATGACGCTCCACCACCTCGCAAAGCCCTTGAAGAACGGTCTCCTCCAGGATGTTTCCGGCACTCAATCCATTGGTTCCCTGGATATCGGCGAACCACTCGTAGGGAATCATAAAATCCCTGCCATGGGTCAGGCTGTAGGCAGGCACCCAGGAAAAGGGAAGGGCCGAGAAGACTTCCATCTCTTCTTTCTCTGGGACCCCTTTTTGTACGGGCAGCCGGAAGAAATTTTCCGCAGGAAGAACGGCGCCGTTCATGTCGCTGAATGCAGAGCGCCTGTAGCCGCCGACCCGGGGAAAATTGACATGGCTGAATCTTTCCACAAGCTCCATCAGGGCGCTGGCTTCGCTTTGTTCCGGGGTAGGCCCTTTTCCCATGGTTTTCGGAGTGGGGATATTGCAGTCTTTTCCCGCCCGACAGACATATACGGGGATACCCAGCCGGCCTGAATCGATTCTCAGGATGTCGCGAATCAGCTGGAGTTGAATCTCCTGGAATTTTTCCTTTACCCGACGCACGGTCTCTGCCGGGGGCACCGCCTTGTCCAGACCCTTTGTATGCCCTTTCGGGACAGATCTTAGAAAAATTTCGGATCGAAACGTGTTTCCGGAGGTTTCCATGATTTTTCCATTTTTTCGGCCTTACAGCGTTTTGCGGACGGCACCCCAGTCCACAAGGATTTTTGCCGCCGTGATCCAGAGATGGGGTGTATCGAACACAGGAACGCCGATCTCTTCGATGGCCCGGGATATCTTCCGGGTGAAGGGCCCTCCGGTGGCGCCACAGAGGATCGGTTTTTGCGACTTTTTGTTGATCCGGTCGAGCACGTCCACGATCCCCTCGTCCAGCGGGGTATCCTGCAAGACGAACCAGTTCATGATGACGTCCACACCGGGGTCTTCGAGGAGGGTTTCCATGGCGAACCGGTAATCGTCCGAGGTGGCCGAACCGGTCACATCCACCGGGTTTTTGCTGATGTAGAAGGCCGGGAAATGGGCTTCCATCGCCTTTACGGATTCGGGTTCAAGAACGGCGATTTCAAGGGCATAAGGGTCGAAGAGGTCGATGGCGTTGACCATGGGTCCGGCGCCGTTGCCGATCATGGATATTTTCGGCCCCGCAGCAGGCGGCTGCATGGACAGCGCCTTTGAAGCGGCAAAGAGAGCTTCGAAGGAATCGACCGCGAGGATTCCCGACTGTTTGAAAGCCCCTCGATACACGGCGTATGTACCTCCATAGGCTCCGGTATGGGACTGGGCGGCCATGGCGGCCCGGGTTGTCCGGCCGGACTTGTATATCACGATCGGTTTTTTGAGGGCTTCAATCATCCGGCGGGCCGTTTGAACGAATTTTCGCCCGTCTCCCAATCCTTCGGCGTAGGCGGCGATGACAGCCGTGTGGGGATCCGGGGCAAGATAGGCGATCATATCGGCTTCATCCACATCCACCCGGTTTCCATAGGAAATCATTTTGTTGATGCCCACCACTTCGCAGGCTTCCAAAAAACTGCACCCATGGGTCCCGCTCTGGGTGATAAAGGAGATGTTGCCCGGTTTTGGGCGCGTCAGGCGTTCGTGGGTCTGGAAGAAGGCATCGAAGCGGTTGTACCCGTTGAAGCAGCCGATGCAGTTTGGACCGATCACACGGATACCATAAGTACGGGCTTTTTGCTGGATCTCCCTTTCCAGGGAGGCCAGTTTCCCGCCCAGTTCCTTGCCGCCTCCGGAGATGATCAGCATGGCCGGTATATCGAGTTCCCGGCATTGTTCGAGAAGGTCCGGAACCAGGGCAAGCCCCACAACCACCACCAAAAGATCCACTTTTTCGGGGACATCCCTCAGCGTTTCATAACTTTTAAGACCGAAAATTTCCTTTCCTCCCCGGGTCACTGGAAAGACTTTTCCCTTGTAGCGATGGTTGATCAGGCTGTCGGCCACCACATAACCGATTTTTCCGGTGGCGCTGGATGCACCGATGAGCGCTACCTTCTCGGGTTCAAAAAACTTGTCGAGATGAGCGATTAAGGGTTTTTCCTCCTGGATTCCGTCCTCTGACGGGGTTTTGGAAAGAACGATCTTGGCGTCCGCGACCACTGCATCGTCCTGAGTCAAAAGGATGGGGTTGAAGTCCATGGAATCGTACAGGCCCGCTGCATCCATCCCCAGCCTTGCGATATCGAGCAGGGTCCGGATCAGCGCTTCTTCGTTCAGGGGAGGTCTTCCCCGGAAGCCTCGCAAAAGAACCTTTCCGTTGAGTTCTTCCACCATTTCCTCAAGGTCGCTTCGGCTTACCGGAAGTACCCGGAAGGTCACATCATCGAGCAGATGAATGAGCACTCCTCCGGTACCCAGCATGATTACCGGTCCAAAATGGGGGTCGTTCTGCAGGCCTGCGATGAGTTCAGTGCCGTTGAGCACCATTTTTTCCACCAGAAGTCCCTCGGTTTTCACTTTCCGTTCGGAAAAGGAGGACTGAATTTCCCTGCAGGCCGTTTCCACCGCCGAGGCAGACCGTAAATCCAGCGCTACGGCTTGCAACTCGGTTTTGTGAAGAATTTCCGATGAAACCCCTTTGACCACAACCGGAAACCCTACGCTTTCAGCAAACCGGACCGCCTCATGAACGGTTTCCACAAGGACGCCCCGAGGAACCGAAACGCCGTATCCTTGGATAATCCGTTTGGATTCGTGTTCGGGAACCGTTACGGCTCCCTTCAATCGATAGGCCTCACAAAGGGATCTAACTTCGGACTTTTCCATGTCTTCCTCCATCTTTTAGGCAGGAATCGAACCGCAGCTGCATCTTGAAGAGCCCGGAGTGCATCCGGACGAATCACCCGAGACAAGCCGGGCTGGAGACCTGGACAGGCCTCATGAACCATGGCTCCGGCAATTGGGCCGTATGTTTTCCAATGTTCAGGGGTCGTCGGGAAGGAACCGCGGAAAAAGAACCCGTTACTTTATTACATCAACGTCTTTACGTTGTCAATACGGCAAAACCACTAACTTTATGCTTTACCTTTCCGATGATTGTGGTATAAAAAGCGACATACTTGCGACCTTCCATTTGGGTTGTCAAACCATCCTGAAAGTAACCTTGACGTGTTTTCAGGCCGACCTGCCGGCAGGCGGTTCCAGGAGTTTTTCCCGATCTCCGATGAAATTGTCCGTCTGCGTTTCAAAATTGATTCGATACCGGAAGAAGGCTCAAATGGCGCGTTCTTTTACCTTTTCCAATATGGCTTCCATGACGGCGCCCGCTTTATTATGGATGACTGCATCCGCGATGGCGTCCATATCGGTGGGAGTGTAGTTGATGATCACCAGGCATGCCCCGGAACGCTTTGCGACAAGGGGCATGCCTGCCGCCGGGTAGACCACGAGTGAAGATCCCACCACGATGAAAAGGTCGCATTCCCGGCTGCATTGTTCGGCTCTGCGCATCTCCGCAGGGGGCATGGCTTCTCCGAAGGAAACCGTTGCGGCCTTGAGCAGACCTCCGCATTTTTCACAGTGCGGGTCTTCCTCCCCCTGGTCGATGCGCTTGAGGACTTCCCCAAGGGGGAGCCGGTCGTCGCAGCTCAAACACTTTGCGTTTTTGACCGTGCCGTGAAGCTCGACGATTTTTTCCGCCGAGTTTCCGGCTACATGGTGGAGGCCATCGATATTCTGGGTGATCACACATGAGAGTTTTCCGATTCTTTCCAGTTCCGCTATGGCGTAATGGGCCGGATTCGGCTGGTAATCCGCGGAAAACATTTCTTTGCGAAGCCGCCAGTTTCGTTTTCGCGCTTCCCTGTCGGAGACGAAACGCTGAATGGTAAAATCTTCCGGATCGTAGCGGGCCCAGATCCCGTCGGGGCTCCGAAAATCCGGAATGCCCGACTCGGTGCTCACGCCGGCGCCGGTAAAAACGACTACTTTTTGGGACTCGTGGATAAAACGGGCCACTTTTTCTATGAGGTTTTCCAAGGGCTTCTCCTTACGCAGGTCGGGTAGTGAAGGACTCCAACGGCAGAACGCTTATTGGTTACCCGGAATCTGTTTCATTGTCAAGACTGCCCTGTCCGTTATCGGCGGCAAGAAATTCCAACCTGCCAAATGTTAACGATTTTTTACACAGTTTCATGGTATACGGGGAACAATTAAAAATCAAGCCATGTTTTTTACGGTTCGCGGCTTTGGAAACTCATGGGGTCGAAGATGGAGATCTGTTGGAGGGGATTAATCTCTTGACATTCCGGGCCTCCTATCCTATTAGTTCAGCTGAGTTCACTGTTATCCAGCGACTACATTCCGTTGGTTGCGTGATCCCGCCGGAACTGCGGGTTTCGGGGAGCATGATCTGCCGGGTAAGTGATCAAGCAGGGTGGTTCGTATCTTGAAATTGCCGTTGCTTTCCGGGTCTGCTTCATCCGCCTCGAGTACGGAACGCCGGCAATGATTGGACAAACGGCAAGCCCCAACGGTTTCAAGGTGAGTCTTTTTTCCTTACCTGTATCGGGGAACTCTTTTTCCAACAGCATAATTCAGGTGGTTTGATGAGAGCATGGGAACAAGAGGAAATGGAAGGCAAGCAAAAGGTTCTTTCCGGTTTTTTTCAATCGGATACGGAAAAAATCCATCTGATCGTCGGATCCGATGAGTTTCATCTATACAACTTCCAGGATGCGGTTCAATCCCTGGCCGTCCAAAAACAGGAGCATCGGGTATTTCGTTACGAAATCCGGGAAAAGGAACATTCCAGGCATTTTCTGTTTCGCTGGCTTTGGGAAACCGTACACGGGCAAGGGTACCTGGGTTTTGGGACGTGGCCTGAGGCTGTCGGCAACGATCCTCATCTGCTGATGCAATTGCAGTTGTTGGTGAAAAAGGACATTCGGCCCCTTGAAATCCGCTTTCTGGAGGCCATTCGCTTCATTTCCAGAAAACTCGAGCCCGATCAGCGGTTGATTCTGTCTATCGTACCGCGAACAGACCTTCAGGATCCGGTCTTCGTCGATTTTTTCCGGTTTCTGCTCCGGATGCTTCCCTTAAAGACCAAACTGCTGATCGGTCAGATGAGCAAGGACATTCTTGCCATGCAGGCGGACTTTTCTCCTTCCAACCGTCTGATGGTGGAGGAAGACGGCAACAAGGGCGCCCAGCGCGTCTCAGAACACTACGCCGCCATCGCCCGCAAGGGGGGCCCGGAAGTGGGTATCATGGAGGTGTTGACCTGTCTGGTGCATCCGGTAAATCTGGATTGCCTTTCGGCGGTGATAGGGAAGCCTGTGGATGTCCTGAAGAATATTCTTCTGTCCCCGGACCTCAGTGAGCTGGTAGAACCTGTGGGCGGGGATTTCTTCCGGTTGAGATACCCGCGTTTGACTTTGCCGATCCAGGCCGAAGAAAAGCCTTGTGATTCCATCGTCCATGCTGCCGTAAATGCTTTCGAGAAATTTCTTTCGGATGGGAAAAGCCCTTATCCCTTCGCCCTTTACCATTCCCAGGGTTTGTTCCGGCTGGAGGACCTGGAAGTTGTCGCTTCGCAGACCCTGGCCTGGTGGCGTCTCAAGATGGATATGGGGGCGGGAGAGATCTGTGAAGAGGAACTGGCCCATGCCGTGAAACTGATGGGTGAAGACAGCGACAATCGGAGGGTCGATCTGCTTCTCGCCCAGGCGGAAGTCCGGGAAGGCGCCAACCGGAATCGTGAGGCGCTGGAAGTACTTGACCCTGCAGTCGAGTTGTTGAGAAGAAGTGGAAGAACCCCGCAGTTGCAGCTTGCCCTGGAGTTAAAGGGGAGGGCTTTGTTTTCCCTCAGGGAGATGGAAAGCGCCGGAAAGGCCCTGGATGCGTCTTTAGATCTGGCCAGAGAAATGGGGAAGATCGATCTTGTGGCCGACCTGTGCAGCCAGCTGGGATATTTGTACTTCTCACGGACAATGCTTCAGGAAGCCGAACAATTCTACCGCGAATCCCTCGAAGGATACCGGAGGTATTCCGAAGAAGACGAACGGGGGGGCAAAACAGGAGAGGCGGCCCAGTGGTCCAACCTGGGGCATACCTTCTATGCCCGGGGAGATTTTAAAAAGGCGGCCGAGTACCATCGAAAGGCCCTGGACCTGTTCGAATCCGTTGGAGACCGTGCAGCTGCAGCCAACCAGTGGGGGTGTCTCGGTCACACGTTTTTCGGTGAAACGAAATTCGAGGAAGCCATCGAGGCCTATGAACGGGCGGCGCAACTGGAAGAGGAATTGGGAGAACCCCGAAAGGCGGCCCAGCGACTGGCCAGCGTCGGCCATTCCCTCTATGCCCAGAGAAAGGTGGATCTTGCGATTCAGTCCTTCAAAAGGGCCTTGGAGCGGTACCGTGACCTGGGAGATCCGGAAGGGGAAGCCGCCCAAATTTCCAATCTCGGGATGGTCTTCGGTGACAGCGGCGAGTATGATTCAGCCGTTGCCCAGTTCGAACAGGCCGCTCGGATTTACCGGGACCTGGGAGATCCCCTCAATGAAGCCACCCAGATCCTCCGGCAGGGTCACATTCGACGTGCGCAGAAGCGGTATGAAGAAGCCGAAGGCCTCTACAGGAGCGTCCTTGAACGTTACAAGGGGCTGGACTACCGCCTGGGAGAGGGTTCCATCGAACTCGACCTTGGACAAATGTACTCGGAAAAGAAGGAATGGAACAGTGCCATTGAGTGCTTCGATAGAGCCAAAAGCGTCTACGGCAAGCTTGGAGAGCGGGAGAAAGAATCGTTGTGCCTTGCCCTGATCGGGTATGCGGAACAGGCCGGAGGGAAGCTGGATGCCGCCCTGGATTCGTTTCAAAAGGCTTTGGAGCTTTACCGGGATGGGGGAAATGATCTGGCCGTTTTCAACGTGGTTTCCCAGATGGGCTTGCTGGAGTTTCAGCGCGGAAATTACGAGGAAGCCGAACGGCTCTATAAGGAGGCCCTGGAGGGGTTCAGGAAAAAGGAGAACGCAGAAGGAGAAGCCAACCTTCTTTCCAACCTGGCCACGATGTATTATCAGACCGGTCGAATGGAAGAGGCTCGGGAGACCTACGAAAAGGCTCTTGGGCTTCTGAAGCGTCTGAATCATTTGCCGGGTCTTGCCGGTGTCCTGAAAAACATGAGCTATGTATACGAAAAAGAGGAAAAGTTAAGTGAGGCGCATGCACGTCTTAGAGAAGCTTCGGAAATTTACCGAGGTCTGGGTATGGAAGATGAAGTAGAGGCCATTGCGAAGCGCATGGCGGAACTGAACCGGAGAGCCGCGGCATCCATCGAAAAAATGCGTGCGGAACTCTTTCCCGGGTTGTCCGGAAAAAAGTCTGGAAAGAAAAAAGACAGAGTCGGTCGAAACGATGCCTGCCCGTGCGGAAGCGGGAAAAAGTTCAAAAAATGCTGCGGTGAATGAGCGACGCCTATCGTCCGATGTACCCGGTCGATGTAAAAAAACTACCGTTGAATAACAAAGCGGTCATATTCCCAGGAGGCAACCATGGAAAAAGATCATGTGCACGGAATCGTGAAGCAAGTCGTCAATATAACCGATGAAGACTGGGAGACGTTTCGGAAGGGCAGTTCCGGGGTTTATAAATTCTTCAGCCGGATAGACGACATCATGAAACACCGGATCGTGGCAGAGGTGATCGATTCCCGGTACTGCGCCGCCGGGATCCAAAAGGGGCAGCAGATCGTCATCGAAGGCGGGGCCCTGGTTCCCGGTAAATCCACCGCTCCACTGTGCATGCGGGCCATCGGGCCGCTTACGGGTTTTGTAAACACGATCCTGGAGATGATCGCAGCAGGACAGGATCCCAATGACCGTGTGTTCATGACGACCGAGTGCCTCGATCCCGGTCTGGAGGCCGGGGGGCTGGGAAAGGTGAAATTTCGAGTCAGGGTGGAGAAGATATAACGATTTGCCCCGTAATCTGAAAACAAAAGGAGGAGAGGGATGAAAATCGTGCTGATCGGTCAGGCTGCTTTCGGCGCCAAAGTTTTCGAAACCCTGATGGAAAAAGGGGAAAACGTGGCTGCGGTCTACACCCCTGCGGAAAAGCCGGGCAGTCGCTCCGATCCGCTCAAGGAGGCCGCGGTTTCCAAAAGCATCCCAGTCTTTCAACCTGCTACATACAAGGACGACAAGGTGTTTTCAGAGTACAAAGACCTGAAACCGGCCTTGACCATCATGGCCTTTGTCACCGACATTATCCCTGCCCGTTTTTTAGATGCGGCCACACGCGGGGCCATCTGCTATCATCCTTCCCTCCTGCCCCGGCATCGCGGTGCAAGCGCCATCAACTGGGCGGTGATTATGGGGGATACGAAAACCGGTTTGACCATTTTCTGGCCTGACGGCGGCATTGACACAGGACCGATTCTTCTTCAAAAGGAGATCGAAATCGGCGCTGACGATACCACCGGTTCTCTTTATTTCAACCACTTGTTCCCCATGGGGGTCGATGCGATTCTCGAATCCGTGGCCTTGATCCGGGAGGGAAGGGCGCCCCGAATTCCCCAGGAAAAAGCCGGAGCCACCTATGAACCTCCCTGTGACGACCGGGTGGCAAAAATAGACTGGAATAAACAGGCTTGGGACCTTCACAATTTTGTCCGCGGCTGCGATCCCCAACCCGGGGCCTTCACCTGCTTCAAAGGAGAAAGAGTCCGGTTTTTGGGATCGAAACTGCTGAAAGAAACGAGTGCCGCGCCCCCGGGGACCATTTTTCGCATCGATGATCAGGGAATCAGCGTGGCCGCTGTCCAGGGCAGTCTCGTGGTGGGTAAATTCAAGCCCGAAAAAGGTGGAAAAGTCTCCGGATCCGAATTTGCCGCCGGACAAGGGATGAAGGAAGGGGACCGGTTCGAAACGTTGAAATAACTCATGGATCTGCAAGGGATTTGAGATATGTCAAGAATTAGAATCGGTTATCGGGAACGGACCCTGTATACCGCGGTCGTGTGTTTCGATCCCCGGACGTGAAAGGCGGTTTCCGTACCTGCCGGTTTTAAAAAGTTGTTCGACATCACAGGGGAGCAAAGGAGGGAAGAATGAGTGTTGCGATAATCCGATGGACGGGTCCCGAATCGGTTGGCCGGGCTATGGATGCCGTAGGGGCATGGGAATCCTTCAAGCCTGGAATGGATGTATTCATTAAACCGAACATCGTGATGGCCGGCTCGCCGAAAATTCCTGCAAAGGGGATTACCACCTCTCCGGAGGTGGTGGAAGCCATCCTGCACCTGGTCAGGCAAAAGGGCGCCGGGACGGTGCGCATAGGCGATGGCTCCATCCATCTTCCCTCCCTGAAGATGGACACCCGGGCCGCATTCCGGTGGAGCGGCATGGAGGATCTGTCCCAAAGGGAGAAGGTGCCCCTGGTGGATCTCAATGAAGGACCCTTTCGGACCTTTTTTCTTTCCGACGGAACGGAAATCGAAATTGCCGCATCCGTGCTGGAAGCCGATTTCGTCATCAACGTTCCGGTGTTGAAAACCCACAACCAGACGGTCACCACCGTATGTCTGAAAAACCTCAAGGGATGCCTTTCCATGGACTCCAAAAAAAAGTGCCACAGGGAAACGGACCTCAACCGTGCCGTTGCAGAGTTCAATTTGCACATCCCATGCCATGTGAATGTCGTCGACGCCCTCACGGCTACCGAAATCGGCCCATTGCCGACCGGACGCAGGGACCAGGTTAGGGAAATGGGTCTGATCCTGGCCGGCAAAGACCGGCTTGAATGCGATGTCGTGGGCAGCTCTCTGCTGGGTTACCCTGCCGAAGAGGTACCCCATATCGTTCATTACGGAGCGCTTACCGGCAAAAGTCTGAAAATGGAAGATATCCGGATCATCGGTGAAGATCCTTCCCGGTACAGATTGCATCTGCAATACAGATCCCAATGGCTGGAAGACCTCATGGAAAAATTCTCCGTCAGCGGGATGGAAATGCCGCCCTACGGCCTGTCACTTTGTTCTGCATGCGGTGTCAACCTCTGGGCCGGTCTGATGACCTTTTGCAAGACGCACCAGGGCAAAAACATCGACGATGCGGAACTGCTGGCCGGCAAAAACGCGACTCCCGGGGGGAAAGCGCGCCATTCGGTTCTTCTTGGAAAATGCGCCATCAAGAAGCACAAAAAGATGAAAGATGCAATAAAGATCCCCGGCTGTCCGCCGGATCCTGGCAAGGTGTTGGAGATCATGACCAAAGCGCTGATCACCGGCAGCTGAAAAACAGGCGCAAGGATCGCTTCGCTTGAAAAATGCAATCGAATTTCTCTTCCGAGAGAAACGCATCTTTAGCGAAACGTTTCTTACACGCCGACACGCCTTAAAAAAGGCGCTTTCCGCATGACTCGTTTATTGATCAACTAAACCACTGCCTCAGGCAGTGGTACAATAAAAAGGTTCAACCGTGTGAGTTGTTGTAATGTACCTCCCTCCTGAAAGGTATCAGAAAGGGAGGTACAAATGAGCAATAGG
>Ga0315297_10000659_pt1 | contig 20266 bp, 14 predicted proteins | sample YL17G15_0_MG_FD_203628 | JGI IMG/M metagenome (GOLD analysis project Ga0315297, IMG submission 203628) | Sediment microbial communities from Yellowstone Lake, YNP, Wyoming, USA - YL17G15_0 | ecosystem: Environmental > Aquatic > Freshwater > Lake > Sediment | place: USA: Wyoming | collected... | reverse complement strand
CCGCTCCGGACCAAAATGATCATAGAACCCTTTGGTGACAGCATAACTTCCACCCCACACCCCAACTTCTTCTCCCAGGATGAAAACACTTGGGTCACGTTCCATCTCTTCCCATAATGCTTGTGAGATTGCTTCGCGTATTGTGATCCTTGGCATAGGTTCCTCGACTTATCTTGCTTCTACGTATATATTCGTATAAAGATCTTTAGCCTGAGGCTCTGGGCTGCTTTCAGCATACTGCACAGCCTCCTGGATCTCAAGCTCAGCAGATTTCTCCAACCCGTCCAATTCCTCTTTGCTAGCTATTGTGTTCTCAACAAGATATTTATGGTATATCCCGATGGGGTCTTCTTCTTCCTGCCAGCACTTAACCTCATCAGAAGTGCGGTAACGTTCTGGATCCCCCATCGAGTGCCCCCGAAAACGGTAGGTTTCGATTTCAAGGAAGTAAGGGGTCTTATTCGATCGGACCATTTCGATGGTTTTTTGGGCTGCTTCCCGTACTTTCAGCACATCCATTCCATCTACCCGGCTGTTGGGGATCATATATCCCTCTGCTTTTTGGCGGATCTCAGATACAGCAGAAGCGCGCTCAACAGCTGTCCCCATGCCGTAAAGGTTATTTTCACATACCCATAGCACGGATAAATTCCACACCTTGGAGAGATTAACTGCCTCGTGGAAGTATCCAATATTGGTCGCACCATCTCCGAACATGCAGATGGTAACCGAATCTTTTCCCTGGTAGCGATCACCAAGGGCAAGACCAGCTGCGATCGGCAAATGGGCTCCCACGATTGCATGCCCACCCCAGAAGTTCTTACTGACATCAGCCATGTGCATGGAGCCACCCCGCCCCTCCGAGCAACCGGTTACTTTTCCAAGCAGCTCAGACAGCACAACCTTCGCTGGAATACCGCAATTGATGGCGACGCCGTGATCACGGTATGCAGTGATGACACGGTCTTGTTCCTGCCGAGCAGAGATCAATCCTGTACTGACCGCCTCCTGACCTATGTATAGATGTAGAAAACCACCAATCTTACCTTGTTGGTATAACACAGAGGCTTGATCTTCAACCATTCGGATCAGGAGCATTTGCTTGAATAATTCTAGGTAATCATTCTTCTCCATCAACAAAAACCTCCCATATTGACCTAATCGATGTCTCTACATCAATAAGGATCAAAAAATAATCTGCAAAAATTATACCAACATTACCATGAATATATCCGCACGATTAAGCGAATATTCAATAAACGCATAACTCGCGACCTATTCCTAAGCTACTCATCATCAAATATATTAAAGTATAATTTCACAATATGGACTTTGCTTCCTTTACGCACTTTCTCAATTGGTTTCTAATGATCGCTTTGCCCATTCTTCTGGGCATTTACCTTACGAATAAATCTCATTTAAGTTGGAAATTATGCTTGATTGGAGCCGTTACCTTCATCGTCTCCCAGGTATTTCATATCCCATTCAATCAATATATATTAAATCCAATCTTACAGTATATTCAACAAGCGCTACCCGGGGTTTCTGGTACATTGGTCGTGGCGATCCTGCTCGGGTTAAGTGCTGGTATATTTGAGGAATTTGCCCGTTATGCGATGTTCCGCTGGTGGATCAAGAATACCCGTTCCTGGTGGAGTGCCATCCTGACAGGTGCTGGTCATGGCGGGATTGAGTCTATCATCCTGGGATGTTTGGTCATGCTTGGTTTCATAAACATGATGGCTTATCGGAATTTGGATTTGAGCAGCCTCACCCTTGCACCTGACCAGCTCAGTGCTGCCCGCCAACAAATCCAAATGTACTGGGGTCTTTCATGGTATGACAGCCTTCTTGGCGCTGTTGAACGCATCTTTACCATTCCATTCCATCTCGCTGCCTCTGTGATTGTTTTGCAGGTCTTCACCCGTAAACCAGGTCACCTAAAACATGTCTGGCTGGTCCTGGCTATTCTCTACCATGCGTTCATGGATTCTTCGATCGTTTTTATAGCCGGTCAATTGAATGCTTATGCTGCAGAAGCTATTCTGGGTGTAATGGCTGTTCTGGATATCATCATCATTTTTGCCTTACGCAAGCCTGAACCTGAACCCACCGCACCCCTCCCCCTTCCGAACGCAGGTGAACCACTCGTCTTCACTCCGACTCCAATTGAAGAAACCTCAGAGAATCTGGAGAAGACCCGCTATCAATAATATACAATGATTAAATCTAAACCCACGAGCGTAATCAAATCAAGTGAGGTGCTGATAAACATACTATGATCAGAACAGAAAATCTAACCAAAAAGTTCAACACCACTCTGGCAGTGGATAACCTGGACCTTGAAGTAGCTGAAGGTGAAGTATTCGGCTTCCTTGGGCCAAATGGAGCAGGTAAGACCACCACGGTCCGAATGCTCACCAGCTTGATTGGACCTACTTCAGGTTCTGCTGTCGTCAATGGTTTTCAAATCGGCAAGCAGGATACTGAAATCCGCCGGAGTGTCGGTATACTAACTGAAACCCCGGGGATGTATGATAACCTGAGCGCCGAATTTAACTTGACAATCTATGCCGAACTTTATGAGGTCAAAGACCCCAAAGGTCAGGTGGAAAAATATCTGCGTATGCTGGACTTGTGGGACAGGCGCATGGATGCAGCGGGAACATTCTCAAAAGGTATGAAACAAAAGCTTGCCATTGCCCGAGCACTACTACATGAGCCACACATGCTTTTCCTGGATGAACCCACGGCAGCCTTAGACCCTGAGGCATCCCACCTGGTGCATGATTTCATCTCCGAACTCAAGAAAGAAGGACGCACCATTTTTTTGTGCACACACAATCTGGATGAAGCCGACCGGCTGTGTGACCGCGTTGGGGTGTTTAAGACCCACTTGCTTGTTGTGGATACCCCAGCCAATTTACGCTCGCAACTGTTTGGGCGTAGAGTGGTATTCCATCTGGCAATGAGTAACGAAATGATTGCTGCATCCATCCGAGCCCTACCATTTGTGCGCGAAGCCAAGGTCATTGAGAACAAACTGCTGGTCAATCTCGATGATCCTGAAACCCACAACCCGGAGATAATCCGGACTTTGGTCGGTGCTGGGGTTGACATTCAATTCGTTGGAGAGCTACGGCACTCGCTTGAAGACGTCTATCTAGAGCTGGTAAAAAATGCCTGAAAAACATCGATTTCCCCTAATGGAAAACTGCTATGAATAAGATAAAAACGATCGTCCGAAAAGAATGGGCTGAAGTATTCAAGAACCGTATGGTGCTATTTTCCGTGATATTCCTGCCTTTATTTTTAAGCGTCCTGCCCCTGATCATCTTATATTCGATGGGTGGTTCTGCTGTAAATAGTGCCAACGCTGACTTACCCGCCCAATTTCAGCAATTATGCAAGACTAATATGAATGCCGGACAGTGTATGCAGTATTACATTGTGAGTGAGTTCCTGATCATGTTCATGTTGATACCTTTATTTATCCCTGTCAATATTGCTTCATACTCCATCGTGGGAGAAAAAACCACACGCAGCCTCGAACCGTTGCTTGCTACACCAATATCTACCGGTGAATTGCTCGCCGGGAAAAACCTGGCTTCGGTCATCCCAGCCATCATTGCTACATGGATCGGCTTTGCTATCTTTGCCATCGGCACACTGATAATAACCGGAGGGGATGCGCTTGCTTCCGCCTTACTCGATCCCATGTGGCTGATCGCAGTTTTTCTCGCAGGTCCTCTAATGGCGATTCTCTCAGTAAATTTCAGCATCATGGTTTCATCAAGGGTTAATGACCCACGTGTAGCGGAGCAGTTATCCGCAGTGATCATCCTGCCATTGCTGGCGGTGTTCTTTGGGCAAATCGCCGGCTTATTCATCCTTAACAGCACGCTGATATTGATCATGTGCATTGTTCTCCTGTTGGTAGATGTGCTAATGGTCTACCTGGCTGTACGACTCTTTCAAAGGGAGACAATCCTGACCCGCTGGAAATGACGGTTCCTGATTTACATAACAATTAATTATAAGGAATTGCTGCTATGAAAAAGGTGTTTTCAATAATCCTAATCCTTTGTGTGCTAATCACCTTTACAGTAAGCCATGCTCAGACCCAATCCGCTGATCAGTTGCAATTAGGAATAAACCGGGATTTCGGCTATGGTGGTTTTGGGAATGACATCCAGGGACTTTTCACGGTGCATATCAATAATCCCCCCGATAACTTAACCAGGGTGGTATTTCTTATCGATAATACTACGATGGGTGAGGATACAACGGCACCGTTTAGTTTGCAATTCAACACTGATTCCTATCCCCTCGGGACTCACATCCTGAGCGCGGTTGGTTACACCTCCGATGGGAAAGAAATTGATTCCAATAAAATCACAGCTCAATTTGTCCCTGCCAGCTCGGCCACACAAGCAATCGTGAAATTCGTCGTTCCAGTCTTTGGGATGATCCTACTAATCGGATTAATTTCTGTTTTTGTCCCTGTCCTCTTGAATAAAGGGAAAATGGCTTCCGTGCCTCTCGGGGAACAAAGAAAATATGGGATTGGGGGTGGAGCGATTTGCCCCAAATGCAGTCGGCCGTTCCCTCTCCGTTTATGGTGGCTCAATCTTGGACTCAAGAAAATCGACCGCTGTCCCTATTGTGGAAAATGGTCTTTTGTCCGTCCAAGCTCAATGGATGATTTGCGTTCTGCGGAAACCGCAGAGTTAGCTAATGCCCTGCCGGATAACCCCATTACGGGTGAAACCGAAGCCGATAAACTGAAGAAAGAACTTGATGATTCCCGTTACCAGAACATGTAAAAAGCAGAACTCCCCGGGTAGAAAATCCCGGGGATTTTTTTATTTTTCGACTGGTCGCTTTGGATCGGTTATCCACTCGCTATATGATCCAGCATAAAGGCGCGCTTCCCCCAACCCGGCTAAGCTCATCGCGAGGATGTCATGAGTAGCCGTGACACCCGACCCACAATAGCAAACCACATTTTCGATGGACACATCCCCTAGGATTTTCTTATATCTTGACGCTAATATTTTATCCGAGCGGAAAGTACCGTCTGAATTCAGATTACCCGCATAAGCCGCAGATACTGCACCTGGAATATGGCCAGGGACAGGATCGATCGTTTCATTTTCACCTCTAAAACGGTCCGCAGAGCGTGCATCCAGCAACCGGTAATAAGGATCATACCTAATTTTATCCACTTCCTCGGTAGTGACGATAAGCTCATTATTAGGGTTAGGGATGAAACTGCGGGCTGATCGCGTCTCCCTTCCATTTCTAACTGCACATTCAAATTTAACCCACTGCTGCCAGCCTCCATCCAACACTGCTACCGATTCATGACCCAACCAGCGTAACAGCCACCATACCCTGCCTGCCGCCAGCGCCCCACTCATATCGTCATATGCCACCACCTGAACGCTAGAATCAATTCCAAGTCGGGAAAATACTCCAGAGACTTTATCCACACTGGGTAAAGGGTGCCTTCCGCTCGTACCTTTGATGATTGGGCTTGAAAGATCATGATCCAAATGAGCGTAAACAGCTCCAGGGATATGGGCGGTTTCGTAATCAATTTTTCCATGATCTGGATTGGCAAGCTTAAAACGGCTGTCAACGATCACCCACTCTGGGTCATCAAGATGGTTTGCCAGATCTGCAACAGATATGCTTGTAGTGAATGTCATATTCAATCTCACTTCATCGGGCAGGAATGCTATGCGTTTATTTATATCGTATTACAATAAGCAGGTCAATGAATCCTGCCTTTTGTTAGTATTCTCATTCCAATGCGGGACTGGATAAACTATAATTCAAGAAATCAGGATTTCTTGGGTGTGAAAAAGTAAACAAACAGCTGAGTCCCTATACAGACACCCTGGATATTAATCATGGCTGAATTCTACCAAGATATGTGAATCAGGAGACCCATGCCTACCAACCCCTCCCCTATCTATGAGTTCCATATTTCACGTCAGGCTCGTGACCGGTATAAATTTGATGACCTGATTTTCGGGTTGACCGGAAATGTCATTTTTGCCAATTTCCATGCAACACGCCTCTTTGCGACAAAGATGAACCAGAAGCGTGATGTGATCAATTTTCCCGAACGCATGGTGCGTGCTGGTCAAATTAATGCCATGGGTTTGATTGACGAAATCCTGCATATGGTTGTTCAGCTTTACAGGCAACAAGTCAAACCCATGGTCATGCACGAGGCATTGGACTGGCTATATGGAATGCTGGGAAAAGAAGCAATCGAAGGTACCCTTATTCAGTTCGTTCAGGAATTCCCTCCGATGGCGATCTACCGCAAAGGCATGAACCCGCAGGAATATTTGAATTCAAATAGTGATGGGGTATCAAACCGGCAGGTCGCGTTGGAAGAGCTCCTCATGTTATGGTTGGCAAATGCAAATCCGGCATTTGAACCTTTTCAGGAATTATTCGATGATAGCCAGCTGTTGAAAGAAACCGCATACGGGAAAATAATCCCATTGATGCATGCATTTTTCGAAACCCAGCCACCATTTGGTCCCGACAACCAGAATCTGGTGGATATGCTGCGTAGCCCAGCCATCAACGCCCCGCATTCGCTAACTGCCCAGCTTGAATTTATTCGCCAACGTTGGGGAACCATTTTAGGAACATTTTTATTTCGCCTATTAGGAAGCCTTGACTTTATCAAAGAAGAAGAAAAAGCCATATTTCTGGGTCCAGGACCAGCACGCGTGGTTGAATTTGCTGGCATGGAATTCGAGCCGGAACGTTACAGCACAGATAAAGATTGGATGCCAAGCCTGGTATTGATTGCGAAAAATGCATATGTATGGCTCGATCAATTATCCAAGGAATACCAGCAACCCATCCTGCGTCTGGACCAAATCCCTGACGGGGAACTGGACAAATTGTCTGAGTGGGGCATTACTGGTTTGTGGTTAATCGGATTATGGGAACGTAGCTCAGCCTCCAAGCGGATTAAACAACTGCGCGGTAATCCAGACGCGGTTGCGTCAGCCTATTCACTATTTGATTATCAGATCGCAGGAGACCTTGGTGGTGAAGACGCCTACCAAAGTCTGCGCCAGCGCGCCTGGCGCAGGGGTATCCGGCTGGCATCAGATATGGTCCCCAATCACATGGGGATCGACTCGCGTTGGGTGATTGAGCATCCCGACTGGTTCGTCTCACAAGATTACAGCCCATTTCCATCCTACACTTTCAACGGCACCAACCTGTCTTGGGATGAGCGGGTTGGTATTTATGTTGAAGACCATTATTTTAATAATACAGATGCAGCGGTTGTATTTAAGCGCGTCGATTACTTGGCAGGTCAGGAAAAATATATATATCACGGCAATGATGGCACCTCCATGCCGTGGAATGATACTGCCCAGCTGAATTATCTCAAAGCGGAGGTGCGGGAAGCAGTAATCCAGACCATTTTGCACGTGGCCCGAAAATTCCCGATTATTCGCTTCGATGCTGCCATGACTTTAGCAAAGAAACACTACCAGCGCTTATGGTTCCCGGATCCTGGGACAGGTGGGGCAATCCCCTCCCGCGCAGAACATAGTCTGACTAGGGAGCAATTTGATGCTGCAATGCCGGTGGAATTCTGGCGTGAAGTTGTCGATCGGGTTGCCCAAGAGGTACCGGATACCCTTTTGTTGGCTGAAGCTTTCTGGTTAATGGAGGGCTATTTCGTGCGCACCCTTGGTATGCATCGGGTTTACAATAGCGCATTTATGAACATGCTCCGGGACGAGAAAAACGCGGAATATCGTCTGGTGATGAAAAATACACTCGAGTTTGACCCGGAGATCCTCAAACGCTACGTTAATTTCATGAGCAATCCGGATGAACGCACTTCAGTGGATCAATATGGAAAGGAAGACAAATACTTTGGCGTCTGCACCATGATGGCAACCTTACCCGGGTTACCGATGCTCGGTCATGGACAGGTGGAAGGATTTACTGAGAAATATGGGATGGAGTACCGGCGTGCTTACTGGGATGAAAAACCAGATGAGCATTTGATCGAGCGGCACAATCGACAAATATTCCCTCTACTCAAGAAACGCTATCTTTTTTCGCAGGTTCTGGATTTCTTGTTATATGATTTTTATACCCCAGAAGGATATGTGAACGAAGATGTATATGCCTACTCAAATAAATCTGGTAGCGAGAGGGGTCTGGTGGTGTACCACAATAAATTTGCTACTGCCAAAGGCTGGATCCGTACATCAGCAGCATTTTCGGTAAAAACCGAAAGCGGCGAGCACATGCACATTCAAAAACGGCTGGGCGAGGGTCTGGGCTTATCCAACGATGAAAACACATATTGTATATTCAACGACCCTATCAACAGCCTTGAGTATATCCGTAACAATAAGGAGCTGCACGAAAAAGGGCTATATATTGAATTGGAAGCCTATAAATGCCAGGTATTCATGTCTTTCCGTGAGGTCCAGGATAATGAGTGGCGCCAATATGCCAACCTGGAAGCTTACCTGAATGGTCGGGGTGTACCAAACATTGACGATGCATTGAAAGAGATCTTCCTGCAGCCAATCCACCAGGCTTACAGGGAGCTGGTTAATCCAGGTTACTTCCGCTGGGTTATCTCTAATAGGTTGAGCAGTGAGATTGATCAGTTAAATCGCCTAACAATCTCCGAGAATATTGTCACCTTACTCAATGAAGCGGAGAGTAAATCAATTCGCCTCCTGGAAGAAGTCAAGCGTAATACCCTTGGTGCAGGAGAAGTGATATCGATTGCTGATTCGATTAATCAGTGTTTACTGGCAAGTTTGTATTTGCCGACATTCTCCGCTAGATTTCCATTAGCTCGCTCCAGGAAATACCAGCAAGCAATGAAGTATCTGCACGCAGGTAACCCAAAAACTTCACCCTGGCGAAATGGAGATGCATATACATGGGGTGTGATTCTTGGATGGTTGGTGACTTCTACAATGGGAAAGATAGTTTTAGATATAGGCTATGAAGAAATCAGTCGAAGCTTGATCGATGAGTGGATGTTGAACAAGATACTGGTCAGCACCCTCGGTAGCTTAGGTTTGGATGACCGGTCAAACTGGCGCGCAGTAACATTAATAAAATTACTTACTTCCCATCATGCCTGGTGGAAGATGATAAACACTAATCCGAAGAAGGCTGATATAAAACCTGCCTACCAAATCCTGACCAGTATTCTTTCCGATAATGATGCACAGGGCTACCTGGGCGTGAACCGTTATCAAGACACATTATGGATTAACAAAGAATCATTCGAAGATCTAATGTGGTGGTTATATATCATTGCGACTGTGGAAATCTCAAGTCAGCACCTTCAAACGGATCAAAACAACGAAGTTGGAAAGAAGATCCTGCATTGCTTCAACGCGACAACCACCCTGATCGAACAAGCTGAGGCATCAGGGTATAAGCTGGAGAAATTATTGGATTTAGTGAGATAACTTCACTGGAAGAGTTTTTTGCATCTCTTTCAGAAAAACCTTGTCCCCCCGTAAATTCGTCCTCTGGCTGGTGACATACCGTAAATCAGCCATGATCTGAGGCGACAGGTCTACTCCAGTTGCCAGATATGTCAGGCGGATGGCCTGAGCTGCATATGCAATATTATTTCTCGGCTCGATCCGCGAAAAATCATCAAAATACCAGCCACAAGATGTAAATATCCGCTGTCGTTCCCACTGAGCTAAAAGCAGTAACCGGATCTTCTCGACCACATCTTGATCTAATTTACGTCCTGCAGCTTGACTGATTAGATCATCAACGAGCAGCTCACCAAAGACCACATGGATATATGAATTACGCAGATTCCATGGATCAATTTGAACCTCAAGCATTTTATCAATGTAGACTTTGTCCACATGATAAGCCAGGCGATTGAATGCCTGCCTGAGATAACCTTTCCAGCGACCATCCCCAGGAGTACATCCGCAATCGCCTCTCCAGCGTTCGACTCCATGCAAACATGACCAGGAGGTGTCCCCCCGAATACTTACCCATTTCTGCGCCGGGAACTTTTTTAGCCATAAAGCTGGGTAGGTTTTTTCTAAACCTACACTGCTGCTAGCGCTATTAACCAAATGAGCTAAAAAACGATCGCGGAATTGTTGGTGGTGCCCGTACAATTCTCCATCGGAGGCAATCATAAGAAGCTGTGGTTCTCCCCGTAGATCTTTTTCTCTCAGATAGGTGGGGATCACCGAATTCCTGATAAATTCATCCGCATTAATCGTCAGCTGTGGGTTAAAACTCACTGCCGTGCTTAATCCCTGGTTGTAAAAAAATATGGTTATACTTTTCCCTGCCGACAAAGCCACCCGATAAGGTTCAGTTACATCGAGATGATCACTTTCAGCCTGCCAGGGAGCCAGGATGGTGAATTCTATCCCATGTTCTGCCAGGATATTCAATGTTTCCAGATCAACCGCAGTTTCAGGTAACCACATACCTATCGGCTTATGACCGAATTGGTGCTCAAAGTCTGCAATCCCCCATTCCACCTGGGTAACCTTGTCCTCTCTTGAGGCTAGAGGCAAAATTGTATGGTGATAAGCCTGAGCAATGGCATTCCCTACACCATTTTGCCGAATATTAGCAGCATCTTGTGCAACAATCAATCGCGTTGTACCTGGATCAAACGTTTTCATCCATGAGAATAACGTAGGACCAATATTAAAACTAATTTTTTCAAAATTCCCCAGCTGCGCATTTGGCAAATAACATTCTGCATGTATGCGTTCATTCCAGTTGCGGTATGGAGCTGCTCCCATCTCTTTTGGTATTAAGCCAGAGACAGGATCCTCACGAGGGGGTTGGTAGAAATGACCATGGATTGATATGGCATGTATAGACACTATATTTTCATTTCCCCCATCCAGCTGCGATGACACATCTATTCATTACTCAATTTGTAATACAATTTCTCTCTTTTCGCAAGGGAGGATTATTATCAATAATAGAAATGATATTTACTACTTGTAAAGCAGGAATCGATATATCGTGTAAAATAATGCTAACCTAAGCAGTCCTATGACCAATCACTCAAAAATAAACGTTCTGTTTATGGCATCTGAGGCTGATCCTCTCATCAAGGTTGGTGGGTTGGGTGATATCGCAGGCTCGCTTCCACGTGCATTACGGATGATTGATCCGTCCTCAAACTTGCTACCTGCCGAACTGGATGTCAGGCTGGTGATCCCACTTCATCGAGCTATTCGTCGGGACATGTATCCATCCAAGATGGTAGCTGAATATGTAGTTCACAGCATCGATAATGAAATCCATGTAAAGGCATATGCCATTGAGTTGGATGGTTTACCGGTTTACTTGATCGGAGGAGCGCCTATTGAGCAGGAATCCGGGGTGTATACATCAAACTTGGAAGCAGATGGATTTAAATACGTCTTCTTTTCGAAAGCTGCCCTCAGCCTGGCTAGAAGTCTGGATTGGAGACCAGATATCCTACACGCAAATGACTGGCATACCTCCCCTGCAGTCTATTCTCTGGCGTTGAATCGACCTACGGATCCTTTTTTTAGACACACAGCCTCCCTTCTGACTGTTCATAACCTTCCATATCTTGGTGCGATGACAAGCACCGCACTTGAAGCATTCGATCTACCCCCAGCAGAAAATACCAGCCTGCCTGCTTGGGCAGGGCATATGGCGTTACCTTTGGGTCTGCTAACTGCTGATGCCATCGTGGCAGTATCTCCCGGCTATGCTAAAGAGATTATGACGGATGAATTCGGTTCAGGGTTAGAAACCTTCCTAAAAGCTCATTCGAAAAAGATAACCGGAATCCTTAATGGACTCGACACAAATAAGTGGAACCCAGCCACCGACATAGCAATAGCCATAAATTTTTCCCATGATAACCTGCAGGCTCGCTCAGCAAATAAAACTTTCCTTCAGAAGGAGCTAGGATTTGAAAGCAATCCACAAATCCCATTGCTTGCAATGGTCACCCGCATGGATCCGCAAAAGGGTGTGGATCTAGCTGTTGACTCACTCCGCATATTATTTCACTCGACAACAATGAAATCCCGCCCCCTTCAAGCTGTTTTCCTCGGCACAGGTGACCCTGTCCTTGAGCAAGCAGTGCACCGCCTTGAGTCGGCTTATCCCGACCTTGTACGCGCCCAGATTACCTACAATGAAAATTTAAGCAGACATATCTACGCTGGGGCGGATATGCTATTAATGCCTTCTCGTTATGAACCATGTGGTCTTTCCCAGATGATTGCCATGCATTATGGATGCATTCCCATTGCACGAGCTACCGGAGGGTTATCCGACACAATCCAAGATCCAACCAACACAGACCAGAACACAGGTTTTCTATTTAAACCAGCAACACCCGAGGCATTAGCAGACACTATCCTACGCGCATTAATGGTCTATAAAAAGGATCCCCATCTTTGGCAAGCCATGCAAATCCGCGCCATGCAGCTAGATTTTTCCTGGAATCGGTCAGCATTGGAATATATCAAACAATACAAAATACTTCTTGAGAGACGAACAGAGCTTAAATCGGATATTGAATAGTATGTATTATGCTTTTGCTACGAACAGGAGGCTTATATGAAAACCCGAGCTGTCATCCTCGCCGGAGGAGAAGGTTCCAGGTTGGGTACTTTGACCGCAAAACGGACCAAACCAGCCGTACCTTTTGCTGGCAAGTACAGGATCATTGACTTTACTTTATCCAATTGCGTTAATTCCGGTATCTTCGATGTGATGATCATCGCCCAATACAGGCCCCACTCATTGATTGAGCATATCGGCGCTGGTGGTCCATGGGACCTGAATCGCGACTTTACCGGTGGTGTACGCATCTATACCCCTTATAAAGCTCGGGGAGCATCCGACTGGTTCCTAGGAACAGCCGATGCGATTCAACAAAACTTCCGTTTCATCAAGAATTCCTCCACCGATTTTGTGCTTATCTTGTCAGGCGACCATATCTATGAGATGAATTACGCACAGATGATCGATGCTCATGTTGCCAGAAAAGCCGATCTAACACTGGCAACTATCACCGTCCCAATTAAAGATGCCTCACGCCTCGGCATTGTTGGTGTGGATGCTGAAGATCGCGTGACATCATTCGTGGAGAAGCCTGCAGAACCACTATCCAATCTGGCGAATATGGGTGTTTATTTATTTAACACGGATGTGCTGGATATGGTTTTATTGGAAGACCATAATCTTTCAAATTCGACCCATGATTTTGGGAAAGATATCCTACCCAAAATGGTTGCAAATGGAGCACGGGTCTTCGCATACCCGTACAATGGTTATTGGATGGATGTGGGAACCGCTTCATCGTATTGGAAAGCCCATATGGATCATTTGGAGGAAAAACCACCATTTGACTTGAATGACCGCTCCTGGATCATACATACCCGAACAGAGGAGCGACCTCCAGTCTGGATTGCCCGAGGCGCTTCCATTGAGAACAGCATGATCTGTGATGGCTGCGAAATAGCCTCCAATGCTACGGTTATCCGCAGTGTACTTTCCCCAGGGGTATTAATCAGACCGGGAGCAGTGGTTAAGGAATCAATTATCCTCACTGATTCAATCGTCGAATCAGATTCCGTTATCGAACGCAGTATTATCGATAAAAAAGTCCATATTCAATCGCAGGCAAGAGTTGGGGGTATGGTAGATGCTCAGGAACCAGTACTGACGATGGTTGGGAAAAACAGTGAAGTACCCAGGGGATTCATCGTGGAACCTGGCGCTGTGATCGGTACTGACGTGATCGAAAGTGATTATCCAGCCAAAGTCGTCCGTGGAGACGATTATATAATCACGAAGAGGTTAGCTCATGAAGTTTAAACGCTCATCTGGCATATTGTTGCATCCAACTAGCCTGCCTGGACCATATGGCATTGGTGATATTGGCTCAACTGCACATCGTTGGATTGATTTTCTATCGAAATCCGGGTGCGGGCTCTGGCAAATCCTCCCCTTGGGTCCTACAGGATATGGGGACTCTCCTTATCAATGTTTTTCCTCCTTTGCCGGGAACCCATACCTGATCAGTCCTGACGCGTTGTTGAAAGATGATTTGCTCCATCCGGATGATCTTTTTGACCGTCCTTCTTTTCCAAATGACCATGTTGACTTTGGTGAAGTCATTCCCTGGAAACTGGGCGTCCTCGACCGTTCATTCATTCGTTATCAACATTCCCACTCTGACCTCTTTAAGACAGAGATGGAAGATTTTCGAATAAAACAATCAGCCTGGTTGGAAGATTTTGCATTATTTATGGCCCTCAAAGAAATTCATGGCGGTGAGCCTTGGCATACCTGGGAGAAACCTCTCAGGACAAGGCTACCAGAAGCATTATCAGACGCACGGAAGCGATATGATGTTGCCATCCAACGACAAATCTATCGTCAGTTTATCTTTTTCCGCCAATGGTCGAAGTTACGAGCCCATGCTCATGAGAATCACGTCCAGATAATCGGGGATATCCCTATTTTCGTTGCCCATGATAGTGCTGATGTGTGGTCAAACCCACATTTGTTCCATTTGGATGAATATGGAAAACCAACCGTAGTTGCTGGTGTTCCTCCCGATTATTTCGCTCCTACCGGACAATTATGGGGCAACCCATTATATCGGTGGGAAGTTCATGCCAGCGATGGCTACGCCTGGTGGCTGGAGCGAATAAAGTCGACTCTGGACCATGTGGATATTATTCGTATCGACCATTTCCGTGGTTTTGCAGGCTATTGGGAAGTACCGGGAACTGCAAAGACTGCTGAGTTCGGTCGTTGGGCGCCTGGTCCAGGTAAGGATTTTTTCCAAAGCATTCGCCAATCACTAGGAGATCTTCCCATTATCGCTGAAGATCTGGGGGTGATCACGCCTGATGTAGAAGATATGCGCGATTCCTTTTACCTGCCTGGGATGAGAATACTCCAGTTCGGGTTTGATAGCACCCCACAGGATCCATTCCTACCTCATAATTTCCCTGTGAACTGTGTTGTTTATACCGGGACCCATGATAATGACACCGCACTGGGATGGTTCAATCGTGTTCCAGAGAAAGATAAAGCTTTCTACCGCAGTTATTTGGATCGAGATGGTAGTAATGTCAGTTGGGATCTCATCCGAGGTGTTTGGTCATCCGTGGCGATCTTTGGACTGGCGCCCATGCAGGATTTTCTAAGCCTTGGCAATGAAGCCCGTATGAATTATCCAGGAAATCCGAGCGGGAACTGGACCTGGAGAATGCCGAAGAACTACCAAAGCCTGGAGCTTCAAGAAAAGATCAAGGAATTAAATTATTTTTATAGCCGGTTGAATGCGCCCGTATAAAAATATTTCTACACAACTTAAAAGCTAGGATTGTAATTCAATATGTCATCACAGACCCCATCATCCCCCAACCGTCGCTTGCACCCAAATATTTGGTACCTGACCATCGGATCATTTCTTACCGATGTATCCTCTGAAATGTTGAACAATCTGATCCCCCTCTTCCTATACAATGTATTGGGGGTCCAGACGAGTATTATTGGTCTTATTGATGGGATCGCTGAGGCTACCGCCAGCCTGGTAAAGATTTATTCTGGTGCATTGTCTGACCGCCTTGGAAAACGAAAATCCCTCACGGTGTTTGGTTATGCTTTATCTACCATATCTAAACCATTTCTATATTTTGCCACCACCTGGGAAAGGGTCTTAGGTGTACGGTTTACAGATCGTGTTGGAAAGGGCATCCGCACCGCCCCACGCGATGCCCTATTAGCCGGAAGTGCAAAATCTGACCAGCGTGGACTAGCCTTCGGCCTGCATCGTGCCGGAGACACCGCTGGTGCATTCGTTGGATTGGGTATTGCTTCCCTGATCATCTGGTTAACACAATCTGGCTCTACGGAACTAACGCGGCATACATTTCAAACCGTGGTTCTGGTGAGTATTTTCCCTGCTGTATTAGCGGTCTTAGTCTTGGCTTTGGGTGTGAAAGAAGTGGAGGCTGCCAGGCAGGGAAGCATCAGCCGGCCTGCACTCAATTGGAATGCATTCGCCAATCGCTTTAGGGCTTTCCTTGACTCAATTAGAAAGTTTGATAGACGATTTCTGTCTTTCCTTGTTGTTGTAATCATTTTTACTCTGGGTAATTCCTCTGATTCTTTTATTATTCTTCTTGGACAAAATCACGGACTTACCTTATTGCAAATCATGGGTATGCTGATGACTTTCAATGCCGTATACTCCATTTTAGCTGGACCCTTCGGTTCACTCTCTGACCGCATAGGCAGGCGTAAATTGATGCTTGCCGGTTGGACTGTATATGGATTGGTCTACCTGGGATTTGCACTCTCCCATACAGGTGCACAGGTATGGGTATTATTTGGTATCTATGGAATCTACTATGCTCTAACTGAGGGGGCAGCAAAAGCATTGGTCGCCGATTTTGTACCGCAAGAGCAGCGCGGGACTGCTTATGGGTTATTCAATGCAGCCATTGGATTAATGGCTTTGCCAGCTTCCTTGATTGCTGGCATTTTATGGCAGGCAATCAGTCCTTCAGCACCATTCATCTTTGGAGCATCACTTTCACTCGTTGCTGGATTCCTATTGCTGACCTGGGTAAAATGAATATTAAATGCAATTCTGGCAGGTAATTACCCGCCAGAATTGTGTCGAACGGATTAAATGAACCCCACCGTGTCGTGTGCAACGAAGTTCTGAACCTGCCTTCGCAGGTTGGTGTCCTAGCCGGAGGATCCGCCTTGGCTCTGGCCTATCGCGTCACCTTCGAGAGATTGGACCCCTTGTAATCAGTGTTGGCTCAGAACGCTAAAGAAGCAACACGTGCACAGTAGGGCAACTATCTTATACCACAAAAAAAGTCGCGTGAGTAGATAATATTTGATTAGAGCAGTTTACAAAAACATAAGGTGAAGCAAATCCACCTCCGGAAAAGTATCATGGATAGACTCTTTTGATGGTGCGTGGAAATGGAATCGCCTCACGTATATGCTCAATCCCACATAGCCATGCGACGGTTCTTTCCACACCCATACCGAACCCGGAATGTGGAACGCTTCCATAGCGTCTCAATTCGAGATACCATTTGAAAGCAGCTTCTGGAAGATCGTGCTGCTTCAGACGTTCCAGCAGCAAGTCGTGATCAGAAATTCGCTCGCTTCCTCCGATGATCTCACCATACCCTTCCGGTGCTAATAAATCCACACTTTTACATACCTCCGGACGCCCTGGCCAGGGTTCCATGTAGAATGCCTTCACTTCCGTCGGATAGCCATAGACAAAAACTGGTTTTTCATATAGACTGGTTAATTCTGTCTCATGCGGTGAGCCAAAATCCATCCCCCAACCGATCTTAAGCAGTTCCTTTTTATCAACGTCGTCTGTTTCAGTACGTAATTTATCGATCATCTTGACAGCATCATCATATGAAATGCGCGGGAATGGGGGTGAAATTCTCTCAAGTTTGGTAATATCCCGCTTCAAGGAATTTAATTCAGGGGTGCATTGTTCGATCACACGTTTTACAATGTGAGATACAAATTGCTCTTCGATCTCCATGAGCTGGTCGAGGTCGCAGAATGCCACTTCCGGCTCAACCATCCAGAATTCAGTCAGGTGGCGGCGTGTTTTGGATTTCTCAGCTCTGAAGGTCGGTCCAAAACAATATACCTTTTTAAACGCGAAGATATCCGCTTCATTGTAAAGCTGACCACTCTGGGCGAGATATGCCACCCCTTCATCAAAGTATGGTGTTTCAAACAATGTGGTCGTTCCTTCGCAGGCAGCAGGTGTCAGGATGGGTGTATCCATACCTATAAAACCGTTCGTGTCCAACCATTCACGTATCGCTCGAATGACTGCTGCACGCACCCTCAGGATTGCCCATTGACTGGGCATACGCAGCCATAAGTGGCGGTTATCCAGAGCAAAATCAACCCCTTGCTCTTTAAGAGCCATGGGATAATCCGTGTTGGCTGCCTGCAAAACTTCAACACTTTTCACTCCAACTTCATATCCACCGGGAATTCCCGGTGCCCGCGGATCTGCTCTCACTATTCCCGTGATCTTAACGGATGATTCTTGTGGTAAACGCACGAGGCGGTCAAATAATTCGGGATCGAGGTCTCCCTTAAATGCCACACACTGGATGAAACCATATCCATCTCGGACCAATAGAAAGACAAGTTTGCCTTTATCTGTGCGGTTGTAAACCCAACCCGTTAGGGTAACTTCCTGGGTAATATAATCAGCGATTTTATCTGCTCTAATGATGGGTGCCATTTTCCTTCCTCCCAGCAATATTAAATATCTAGCTTGATATGCAATTCCTTGAGCTGGTTTGGTTCAGCTGGCGATGGTGCATCTGCCATTAAATCTCGTGCGGTTTGGCTCTTGGGGAAAGCGATTACTTCGCGGATGTTCGGCTCGTCTGCCAGGATCATGCAGATACGATCAATCCCCGGAGCAATACCACCATGGGGTGGTGTCCCATATTCAAATGCTTCCAATATGTGTCCAAAACGCTCACGTGCAACCTCCGGGTTCAGTCCAATCAGCGTAAATACCTTCTCCTGCAGATTACGCTCGTGAATCCGGATCGAGCCACCACCGACTTCATAATTGTTGAGTACCAGGTCATATTGCTGACCACGTGCTTTACCCGGATCAATATCCAATAAAGGAATATCCTCCACCATGGGTGAGGTGAACAAATGGTGGCTTGGGTTCCATCGTTTCTCATCCTCATTCCAAACAACAAATGGAAAATCAACCACCCAGCAGAATGCCAGAACATCTTTATCGATAATACCCAGCCTCTCAGCCAGAAGGACTCTCATCCTTCCTAATACCTCATAAACAACTGTAAGTATGTCTGCCACAAACAAAAGCAAATCACCCGGTTTCGCATTCATAGTTTCCAGAATGGATTCAAGAATTTCAGACTTAGCGAATTTCGCAAACGATGAGCGTTGCTCTCCATTGGCACTGATCGCGATATACGCCAACCCTTTTGCACCGTGCTTCTTAGCAATTTCGGTTAATTCATCCAGCTGTTTCCGGCTATAGTCTCCCAATCCAGAGGCATTAATTCCGCTGACTTGTCCACCATCAGCAACTGTGCTTTCAAAAACCTGAAACCCGGATCTTCCCGCCAGCACCTTGATATCCTGTAATTCCATACCAAAACGAATATCCGGATTATCCTTTCCAAAACGCCGCATTGCTTCCTCGTAAGTTAGTCTCGGCCACGGGCTGGCAAAAAGCCGTTTTGCTGGCACAACCTGCGCCACCAGCTTGGTAAACATTTCCTCTACCAGCTGCAGGATGTCTTCCCGTTCCACAAATGACATTTCAAGGTCCAATTGTGTAAACTCCGGCTGGCGATCCCCACGTTGGTCCTCGTCCCGGAAGCAACGAGCAATCTGAAAATACCGTTCCATTCCAGCTACCATGAGTAACTGTTTCAGCTGCTGAGGGGATTGTGGTAGGGCATAAAACTCACCCGGATATATCCTCGATGGCACCAGGTAGTCCCGCGCTCCCTCGGGAGTAGTCTTGAACAGTATCGGTGTCTCAATTTCCAGAAATCCCTTATTATCGAGGAAATCACGAATATATTTAACCACCTTATGTCGCAAGATCAGGTTTCTACGCATCCTTTCACGGCGCAGATCCAGGTAGCGATAGCGCAAGCGGATTTCCTCATTCTCGTTTTCTTCTTTACTGATCGTGATGGGTGTCGTTTTGGCTTGATTGAGAACTTTCACTCCTTTGGCAAGCACCTCAACTTCACCCGTGGGCATGTTTGGATTCGCTAATCCCTCCGGGCGTAATCGAACTACCCCCTTCACTTGGATCACCCACTCTGGCCGGACTTCTTCAAGTGCCTGGTGGATTTCCGGGTATGTGGTTGGGTCAGTCACTACCTGGATCATGCCAAATCGGTCCCTTAGATCAATAAAATTGATCCCACCAAAGACTCTCCGTCGGTTCACCCATCCTGCCAGGGTAACCTCAGCCCCAACATGGCTGGCACGCAACTCACCACATGTATTTGTCTTTAACATTCATTACCTCCGCTAAAAAAACTACGACCGTACTATGTAGAAAAATAAATCGCCCTTCGCATTTTGCGTCGGGCGATTGGTGATGATTGTAAAGGCTTAGTTTCCTTACAGCCTGAAG
>Ga0315297_10000656_pt1 | contig 20324 bp, 25 predicted proteins | sample YL17G15_0_MG_FD_203628 | JGI IMG/M metagenome (GOLD analysis project Ga0315297, IMG submission 203628) | Sediment microbial communities from Yellowstone Lake, YNP, Wyoming, USA - YL17G15_0 | ecosystem: Environmental > Aquatic > Freshwater > Lake > Sediment | place: USA: Wyoming | collected... | reverse complement strand
GCCGACGTGTGGGCGCGCATCGAGGACCCGGGCTGCATCCAGGACTGGTTCCCCGGCATCACCGCATCGACCGTCGACGGGACGAGCCGCGTCATCACCACCGGGTCGGGCTTCGCGATGCCCGAGGAGATCCTCACGTCGGACCCGGTTGTGCGGCGCTTCCAGTACCGAATCGACTTCCCCGTGTTCAACGAGCATCTCGGGACCATCGATGTCATCGATCTCGGCGACGAGACCTCGCTCGTCGTCTACTCCACCGACGCGGACCCCCGCACCCTCGCGCTCGTGATCGGGGCCGCGACGGGCGACGCGCTCGAGGAGCTGCGCTTGGAGATGGAATCGGGTACCGAAGGACAGGAGCGGTAGTGGGACGCAAGATCCTGCTCGTCACCACCGACCAGCAGCGCTACGACACGCTGGGCTGCAACGGCGGTGCGCTGGCCAGCACGCCCGTCGTCGACGGCCTCGCCGCCGCGGGGATCCGCTACGAGCGCGCGCACCCGCAATCGGTGGTGTGCATGCCGTCACGCTCGACGATCCTCACCGGCCAGTACCCCAGCACGCACGGGGTGTGGATGAACGGCGTGCCGCTACCCGTCGACGCGCCGTCGGTCGCCGCGCTCCTCCAACGCGCCGGGTACCACACCGCGTTGGTCGGGAAGGCGCATTTCGAGCCCTACCTCGACTTCTTCGGTCGCTTCACCGAGAACGCGCTCGCGGCATCCGGCGACGAGACGAAGCAGCAGCCGTGGTTCGACGGCACCACCGGACCTCACCGCGGCTTCGAGCACCTCGAGTTCGCCACGCATGGCGCCGCCGGCTCACTGCACTACGCGCGCTGGCTCGCCGAGCACCATCCCGAGGCCATCGGCATGTACTACGCCGCACTCGACGGCTCGCTCGAGGTGAACGCGGCGGGTGGCGGCGACACCGGTGCGCCGCAGGTGCAGAGCAACCCGATCGCACGCGAGTGGTACCACACCGACTGGGTCGCCGACCGCACGATCACCTGGCTGGACACACTCGACGACGATGCCGACTGGTTCTGCTGGATGAGCTTTCCCGACCCGCACCACCCGTGGGATCCGCCGGAGTCGGAGATGGGCCGCATCGACTGGCGCGAGGTGCCGCTCCCCGCGGGCTACCCGGAGTCGGTGACCGAGCGCGAGCGGATCCTCGACGCGAAGCCGCGCCACTGGCGCCAGTGGTACGACGGCACGCTCGTGTCGAACTACGAGGCCCCGCGAGACTGGGTGCCGGCGTCACTCACGGCCGATCAGGTGCGGGAGGTGAACGCCCGGAACGCCGTCGAGTGCGAGCTCATCGACGAGGCGCTCGGGCGGGTCCTCGACCGGATCACGGCGCGCGGCTGGAACGATGACACCGATCTCGTGTTCACGACCGACCACGGCGAGCTCCAGGGCGACTTCGGCCTCCTGTTCAAGGGTCCGTACCACGTCGACGGCCTGATGCGTCTGCCCCTGATCTGGCGTCCGGCGCCCTCGGCTGGCGTCGACCCGGCGGTCGTGACCGCGCCCGTCGGCCTCGTCGACCTCGCGCCCACGTTCTGCTCGGTTGCCGGCCTCGACGCACCCGAGTGGATGCAGGGCACCTCGCTGCCGGTGGACGACACCGATGCAGGCGCGCGCGGCTTCGAGCGGGTGATCACCGAATGGGACAGCGAGCTCTTCGGCGTGGGTGTGCACCTGCGCACGATCACGCGCGACGGCTGGGTGTGCACCGCGTATAGCCCCGGGTTCGTCCACGACGGGACCGAGGGCGAGCTCTACCGGCTCGAGGACGATCCGCACCAGCGCGAGAACCTGTGGGACGACCCCGCACATCGTTCGGTGCGCGACGACCTCGTCGCCGATCTGCGCGATCACCTGGTCCCGACCCGTGAGCCTCGGCTCGCGCTGGAAGCACCAGTGTGAGCGAGGGTGCTGTCACCTCGCCCGGGTCCTGGGCGACCGGGTACTGGCCGAGCCGCTGGCCGGCAGAGGACGGCGGACCGCGTCGAACGCAGACCCCGCGCTCCGGAGTCGGACTCGGCGTGCAGGCCGGCGAATCCTTGGAGGTGACGTCGCGCGACGTGCCGGCGGCAACCATGGTCGTGCTCCGCGATCCGGGTGAGGCCTACCTCCTCCGCCACACGTTCGGCGACGACGCCGTGTCGTGGGTCGAGCGCTTCGACCCGGAGTCGCTCGAGGTGATCGAACGCTCGCCCGACCTTCCGGGCGGCCCGACCTGGCCCGGTGGCGTGGCCGCGCACGCGAACGGCTCCCTCTACATCGTGTTCGGCCGCCACGCGCATCGGCTCGGGCCCGACACCACGCCCATCGCGGCACGGGAACTGCCACGGGATCGCCCGTACAACAGCTTCGTGGTGTTGCCCGACGGCTGCCTCGTCACGAAGGACTTCGGCGGCGCGCGCCCCGGGGGCATTCCGGCACCGTCGGACCCGACGGAGGTGCTCGTCCTCGAGCCGGAGGCGCTGGAGATCGTGGCGCGCCTGGTGCTGCCTGAACGCTCGATCGCGCGGCTCTCGGCCGACGGCGACGACGTCTACGTCGTCGGTGACTCCACCTTGTTCCGCGTGCGTTGGGACGGCACGAGGCTCACCCTCGACGACGGTCTCATGGCCCGGTACCGCACGCTCGACGGTCAGACCTACGGGTGGGACACGGTCATCGACGCCGGCGCAGCATGGTTCCTCGACAACGGCGACGGCAGCGAGCGCTACGCAGGGACGTTCCGGGGTCAGGGGATCTCGCGCGCTCCCCTACACCTCGTGCGGGTCGACCTCGTGACGGCCTCGGTCACCCTCGCCAAGATCTGCGGGGAACCCAACGGCGTGATCGCCAACCCACCTGCAATCGACCCGGAGCGCGGCATCGCCGTCGGTTACGACAGCGGCAACGGCGTCCTCACGGCGTTCTCCTTCGCTGACGACGGCGAACTCGAACAACTCTGGACCCGACCTCAGAACCATGCGTGCCACCCATTGCGCTTCCCCGACACCGGCGAGCTTGTGACCGCCGACCACGACGCGGAGCGCATGATGGATCAGGTGGTCGTGCTCGACGTCGAGACCGGCGCCGAGATCGCACGCGCCGACACGGGGAGCCCGGTGCAATCGGTGCTGTTCCCGGCCGCCGGCTTCGACCGCGACCTCTACCTCTGTTCCTTCACGACCCTCACCCACGTCAGCGTAGGTAGGGTCGGCGTATGAGCCCCGTTCGACCGGTTGATCTCGACGCCGAGACGATCGACCGCCAGATCACCGAGAACCTCCTGTTCGGTCAACTCGAGGCGACGGCTCGTGCCCTCGTGCGCGAAGAGGCCGAACCGCTGCTGTGCCCCGGTGGAGAATTCCTCGTCCGACAAGGCGACCCGGCCGACGCGATGTACCTCGTCACCGGCGGCCGCCTCCAGGTGCTCGGGATCGGGGCCGACGGCGCCGAGACCCGCATCGGGGAGATCGGCCGGGGTGAAGTCGTGGGCGAGATGGCCCTCATCACCCGCGAACCCCGCACGGCAAGCGTTCAGGCCGTGCGGGACACGCAGCTCCTACGGTTGTCGGCCGACGCGTTCACCCGACTCGTCAGCGAGCACCCCGAAGCCCTCCGAAGGGTCAGCGGAACGATCGTGGCCCGCTACGTCAGGGCGTTCCGCACCACCGCTGCGGCCAGCAGCCCCGTCCGGACCATCACCGTCGTCGCCCTCGACGACGGTGCGCCGAAGGAGTTTGCGGCCCGACTCGCGACCGCGATCGATGGCGATGTCGCGCTGCTCGACCTTCCCGCGATCACCGACGCGCTCGGAACCGCGGGGCGTCCGACGCACGATGCCCTCGCTCGCTACGCGGAGCAGGCCGAGGCCGGCCACGACCTGCTCGTCTACGACGCCGGGATCGAGGATCCCGAGTGGACGGAGATGTGCGTCCGCCAGTCGGACCTTGTGTTGCTCGTCGCCGACGGACGGACCGCTTCTACCCCGCGCCCGATCGAGGAGCGCCTTTCCCGAGTGCAGGGATCGCGCCGTACCGAGCTCGTCCTGGTCCACCCGGCAGGAACCCGCCAGCCGACCGGCACGCGGCACTGGCTTGCGCCTCGGCGCGTCGACCATCACCATCACGTGCGCGACGGTCGAGCGGCCGACGTGGCACGAGTCGGTCGTCTCGCGACCGGGAACGCCATTGCGCTGGTGCTCGGCGGCGGCGGCGCCCGCGGGCTCGCGCACCTCGGTGTGCTGGCGGCACTCGAGGATCTCGATATCCCGGTCGATGCGATCGCCGGGACGAGCATGGGTTCGCTCATCGCCGCAGGGCCGGCGCTCGGGTTGCCCGACGCCGAGCGTCAGGCCTCACTGCGCAAGGTGCTCGTCGAGGGTCCATCTGCCCTCGACCTGACGTTCCCGGCGGTCGCGCTGGCGTCGGGAACCCGGATCACCCGCTCGTTACAGGAGTTCTTCGGGGAAGTCCACATCGATGACCTCTGGCTGGACTACTTCTGCGTGTCGTGCAACCTCACGCAAGGCGAGGTCGTCGTGCATCGCAAGGGACCGCTCTGGCGTGCGCTGCGAGCGAGCTTCGCGATCCCCGGCATCTTCCCGCCGATGCGGGAGGGCAATGATCTCCTCGTCGATGGCGGCGTGCTCGACAACCTGCCGGTCGAGGAGATGCGCAGGACGCACGACGGCGCATACGTGATCGCGGTCGATGTCTCGAACAAGCGCGACCTGGTGGCCGGCGATCTCCCAGCCGGCGGGATCGTCTCGGGGTGGCGGGCGCTGTTCGAACGAGTGAACCCGTTGCACCCGAAAGGCAACTCCGTGGGGATCGCGAAGATCCTGATGCGGCTCACGGAGTTGAGTTCCGCGTTCGGGTCCGAAGCCGAGCTCGCCGACTTCGTGCTGCGACCCCCGATCCAGGCCTTTGGCGCGATGGACTTCCGCGCGTTCGACCGGATCGTCGAGGCGGGCCGGCGCGACACGCCGACCCGGCTCGCCGAGTGGCTCGCCTCCGAGGACGCACCGGCGACGATCCGACGAAAGCCGTAGCCACCCCCTGGGCCCTGTGTTGCCCCATCGCGCGGCTTCGGCAAGGATGCAACCCCGCACCTCTTGGAGGGCCGCTCGAACATGTGGTTGATCAGCCTGCGCGACCTGCAGTACCGGTACCGCCGGTTTCTCATCGCGATCGCGGTGACCGCCCTCGTGTTCGGGATCGCGGTCGCCATCGACGGCATCAAGCAGACCCTGCAGCGTGAGCCCGCCGACCTCGTAGCGAGCTTCGATGCCGACACCTGGGTCGTGCGGCAAGGGAGCAGCGGGCTGTTCACCACCAACGCGGTGCTGCCGGCTTCTGTGGTCGCCGCGCTGCGCGAAACGCCAGGCGTGCGGTCGGCCGAGCCGGTGGTGACGGGGCGAACCACCCTCATCACGGGGAAGCGTGAGAACGTCAACCTGCTCGGGTACGACCTCCGGAGCAACGGCCCCGAGATCGTCGAAGGGCGGGCGGCAAGGAGTGCCCGGGAAGTGGTTATCGGGGATGGTGTCGACGCCGCGATCGGTGATCGACTCACCACGACCAGCGGCGTCTTCCAGGTCGTCGGGCGCGCGGACGGGGCGCGCTACAACGGCGGCGCCCCGACGATGTTCCTCACCGTGAAGGGTGCCCAGCGAGTCTCGGTCGACGGGCTCCCACTCATCATGGGCGTTGCGGTGCAGGGGCAGCCCGAGACGTTGCCCAAGGGCACGTCGCTCGCGACGGACGCCGAAGCCGTCGACGATCTCCGGCTCACGATCAAGAGCGCAACTGCGACCATCGACTTCGTCGCGCTCCTCACGTGGCTCATCGCCGCCGGCGTGATCGGGGCGATCGTCTACCTCACCGCGATCGAACGCTCCCGCGACTTCGCCGTGCTGCGCGCCACCGGCTCCCCGAAGCGGATCGTCGTGGGCGGACTCATGATCCAGTCGCTCATCGTGGCGCTCGTCGCGGCGGTGTTGGCTGTCCCGCTCGCGTTCGTCCTGCGGATCGGGATGCCGTTACCAGTAACGCTGAGCGGTGGGTCGATGATCCGTATTGTCATCGTCGGGATCGTGGTGGGCGTGCTGGCCAGCCTGGCCGCCGTTCGCCGCGCGATCACGACCGACCCGGCACTCGCGTTCGGGGGTGTGTGATGCCCGACGTCACGATCCGCGACCTCACGATCGAGTACTCCAGCGGCGGCTACGCCGTGCGTCCGTTCGACCACTTCGATCTCGAGTTGCAGACCGGCCAACTCGTGCTGCTACTCGGCGCGAGCGGGTGCGGCAAGACGACCCTGCTCTCGGTGCTCTCGTCGTTGCTCACGCCCACGTCGGGCACCGTGCACGTCGGCGAGACCGAGGTCACGGGCCTCACGGGCGCGGCGCTCACCGAGTACCGCCAACACGGTGTCGGGGTGATCTTCCAGGGATTCAACCTCATCCCGAGCCTGACCGCGCTCGAGAACGTCGAGGTACCGATGCGTTCCGCCGGTGTGTCACGCAAGGACGCACGGGCGCGCGCGCAGGAGCTGCTGACCATGGTCGGGCTCGAGGACCGCGTCGGGCACCGGCCCGGCGCGATGTCGGGCGGCCAACAGCAGCGGGTTTCGATCGCCCGCGCGCTCGCGCTCGACCCCCCGCTCGTCGTCGCCGACGAGCCGACTGCTTCGCTCGACTACATCCAGGTCGACGCCGTGATCCGGCACCTGCGCGACCTGGCCGCCCCGGGTCGCATCGTCGTGATCTCGACCCACGACGAACGACTGTTACCCCTCGCGGATCGCGTGGTGGAGCTCACACCGCGCGCGATCCTCGACCAGCGCCCCCCCGAGCGTCAGGAGCTTGCTCCGGGCGAGGAGCTGTTCCACCAAGGCGACGCCGGGACACTGGTCTACGAGGTTGATGAAGGTTCGATCGAGATCGTCCGCGAACTCGCCGGCGGCGCGGGTGAGGAGATCCTTCAGATCGTCGAGCCGGGTGGCTACTTCGGCGAGCTGGCCCCCATGTTCGGCCTCCAACGGGCCGCGACCGCCCGAGCCGGCTCCGCACCGGCAGCCGTCACGGCATATACGCTGCGCGACTTCCGGGGCCGACGCGGCTCGGAGGTGCTCGGCGCCGCCGAAGGCGCCGCCGAAGGCACCGCCGAAGGCACCGCCGAAGGCACCGCCAACACCGACGACATCTCGATTGATCCCAGCGCGTAGCGACGGCGCCCCCGCGCCGGCGTGGTCCCTGGCTAGCCTGCGCCCGTGGCCGATACCACCGACCTGTTCAAGCGCCGCAACCGCTTCCGCATCGTGGCGCTGGTGCTGCTCGCGACGCTGAACTACATGCTGGCGGTCGCCCTCGCAACCGTCGCGGTGATCCTGGGCCTCGCGCTGCTGGCGATCTTCAACTTCGAGATCATCCCCGGCTCGTTCGACGAGGCGAAGTGGATGGGGATCGGCCTCGGCGTGATCGTGCTGCTGTCGTTCGCCGTCGGCCTGGTCGTCGCTCTGGTGCGCATCCCGTTCGCACGTCGCCGGCTGGAGCGTCAGGTGCTCGCCGAGACCGGCGCCCAGCTCTCCGATGGTAACCAGCACCGGCAGGTGCGGAACCTCCTCGACGGCCTGGCCATCGCGGCCGACATCCCGCCCCCGCGCTTCGCCGTGATCGACGACCCCGCGCCGAACTCCTTCGGAGTCGGGACCCGACCGGGGACCGCGATCGTCGGCGTCACCACGGGGTTGAGCGACGCGCTCTCGCGCGACGAGCTCGAAGCGGTGCTCGCGTACGAGGTGAGCCGCATCCGCAGCTGGGACGTCGCGCTGTCGAGCTGGACGGTCGCGCTCACGGGCGGCGCGATCAGCGCAGTCGATGCCAATGAAGATCAGATCCTCAAAGCGATCCTGGGTTGGCCCGCCCGTCGCTTCGGGGAATGGCTCCAGGTGTGGGCGCTGCGCGACCAGGGAGTCGAGCGTGATCGAGACGCGGTGCGCTTCACCCGCAATCCCCTGTCGTTGCTGCGCGCGCTCGAGAAGCTCGACGCGAACCCCTCGAACGTACAGCGGGTCACTCGGGCAACTGGCCCACTCTGGATCGAGTTCCCGTCCAACGTCGTCGCCGGATCGACATCGAAGACCGTGAAGCGACTGGCGAACGAGCTGCTGCTCGACGAGCGCATCGAGCACCTGCGTAAGCTCGCCGGCGAGGACCCCGTGGCGAAGGACACTCCGGCCATGAAGGACAAGCCCTGACACGCACCGTTGCACCAGGACGGGGGCTCGCGATTATCGTCGCCTCCTTGTTCCTCGGGACATTCGCGACCGGGTGCTACCGGGTCGCGGCGTCACCCCCGGCGCCGGGGCCCAACGGACAGTTCCCCGCCGAATCGCTCGTCGCGGTCACACCCGCGTGCCAGGTGGCCGACGAGATCGCCGATCAGTTGGGCGCGCTGCTCGTCGCGGCCAAGGCCGCTGGCGTCGGCCTCGAGCCGGAGACGAGCAGCTACCTCCCACCGGGGGTGACCCCGCCACCCCGCATGGAGTCGTGCTACCGCAGCTACGAGATGCAGGTTTGGTGGCACGACTACTACTGCTCGATCGACAAGTGCGGCAACGCGGCGGCGCCGGGAAAGAGCAAACACGGCTGGGGCCATGCGGTCGACTTCGAGGACCGCCTCGGCGAGCTGACGTTCACATCTCCCGGCTACCAGTGGCTCGCCGCCAACGCGGCCCGGTTCGGGTTCGCCCAGCCGCCATCGGTGCAGCAGGGCGGCGAGAACGAAGAGGCGTGGCATTGGGAGGCAGGCGGCGATGCGGCGAACTGAGCCGGTTCTGCGCCATGCTGCACGATCATGAGCGACGATCCCAACGACCGCGACGAGCAGGTACTGGGTGAGGTGCCCGAGGGGCTCGGGTCCGACCTCTACTCCAAGCATCTCGAGGACCTCAAGCGCGAGCCTGCCTTCGGCGAGGCGGTGCTCTCGTTCCCCGACGAAGCCGGGGGACACCACGAGATCGCGCTCGACGACGTCGAAGGGACCGAGGACGCCGCCGACGGCAGCAACCGCACGAAGATCCTGCTGCGCAATGGTGCGATCGTGCTGGCATCAGGTGCGGTCATCGCAGGGGCGATCGCCGCGGTCCGCTATCGCCGCAAGCACCGCTCCTCCTGATGGTATCTGATCGGATACCATCAGGAGCATGGCGGCTGACCGAACCATCCGTACCGCCCGCCGCCGGGCAGGGCTCTCGCTCAGAGAGCTCGCCTCGCGTGCCGGGACCTCTCACTCGACCCTGTCGGCGTACGAGTCCGGGAGCAAGGTCCCGACCGTCGAGACCCTGACCCGGATCGTCCGGGCCGCCGGGTTCGGGCTCGATCTCGAGCTGTCGCTGCGTGCCGGCGGACCCGACCTCGGGGATCGAGGACGCGAGCTCGTCGCGGTACTCGAGCTGGCCGCGCAGTTCCCTGCCCGCCACGACGCCGAGCTCCGCTTCCCGAAGTTCGGCGAGATCGCGTGAGCCGTCTCCCCCAGAAGATCGTGGCGCTCCATCGCGCGCTGGCGTCGGCGGCGATCCCGCACGCGTTCGGCGGAGCACTCGCACTGGCGTGGTGCACGCAGCGCGCCCGCGGCACCATCGACATCGACCTCAACGTCTTCGTCGACCAGAATCACGCCGCGTCCGTCGTCGCAGCCCTTCCGAGGAACGTGACCTGGTCGGATACCGACCTTGGAACACTGCAACGCGACGGACAGGTCCGGCTCTGGTGGGCCGATACACCCGTCGATGTGTTTCTGAACACAACCGAGTTCCACGAACAGGTCGCGGGGCGAACGCGGATCGAGTCGTTTGCCGGCGAGAACGTACCCTTCCTCGCGTGTAGCGATCTCGCAGTGTTCAAGACGTTCTTCGACCGCACCCGCGACTGGGCCGACCTGGAAGAGATGGCTGCGGCGGGAGCCCTCGACGTCGAGTACGTGCTCGGGGTCGTCGTGCGGTATCTCGGTGCGGTCGATGCGCGCGTCGAACGCCTCCGATCACTCGCCTGACTGCACCCACTCGGCGACGAGCGCGGACAGGTCGAGGCGCTCGATCGCAGCGACGCGCTCCTCGGTCAGCTCGCGTCGCATCGCATCGTTCGGTGGCATCGCCGCGTCACGAGCCCAGCGAGTGCCGACGGCGGTCCCGGCGCGCGAGCCGCGGTAGCCGAGATCGACCTTCTTGCGCGGGTCGAGGTAGACGGACACGGCAACGGCACGCACCAAGCCCTCGTCGAGGTCAAGGTCCTCGGCGCGGGCCCGGGCCACAAGGAACGAAGCGAGTACCCGAAGCTGGTTCCAGCCGTCGTTCGACGCCTTGCGCGCCCGAGTGGCGGAGGTCATCACCGCGTTCGCCGCGGTCACCGCCCATCGCGAGGTGCCACCGGCGGCCGCGCCCGAGCGTGCGACCTTCGCGGCCTGGACCGAGCGGGCGATCCACGGGGTGAGCCGCGTCATCGCCTGCTGCTCGAGGAAGCGGGCGGTCGCGGTGGCCTGGGGTGCAGCATCCGAGAGGATCATGCGCCGGGCCGTCGCGGCATCGGGCACGTCGAACGGCTCGTCGAAGGTGCTCTCGAGCAAGCGGTTGATCTTCTCGGCAGCCTGGAATCGAGTCGCACCCGAGGCCTCATAGGCCTGCTGAGCTCGCTGCTGCACCCGGCGCGTGGCCTCGCCGGCGAGTCGCGCCGCGCGTTCGAGACTCGGGTCGGTCACGCCGCGACGGCCGACTCGAGCGCGGCCCGCTCGGCCTGGCGGCGGTAGGCCCAGCCGGGACCGCGCACGACGTACGACAGCCGTTCCCGCCACGTCGACGACCGCGCGACGTCGCGCAGCATGTCGGCGTGCTCGTGCGTGGCGATCCGCGCCGGATCGAACGTCTTGATGTTCTTCGTGAGCCCGTACACCACCGGCTCGTCCTCGCGCTCGAAAGTGCCGAAGAGACGGTCCCAGACGATGAGGATGCTGCCGTGGTTGCGGTCGAGGTACTGCGGGTTGCTGCCGTGGTGCACACGGTGATGGGACGGCGTGTTGAACACCTCTTCGAACGGCCCCAGGGTTCGGATCATGTCGGTGTGGAACCAGTACTGGTAGAGCAGGTTGATCCCGCGTGCCGACGCGATCAACTGCGGGTGGAACCCGAGCAACGCAAGCAGGCTGTACGGCACGAACGTCCCCACCGCGTCGGCCACGGGCTGGCGGAGCGCGGTCGAGAGGTTGTAGCGCTCGCTCGAATGGTGCACGACGTGGATGGCCCACATGTAGCGGCTCGTGTGCATGAACCGGTGGTTCCAGTAGTAGATGAAGTCCCACCCGAGCACGGCGGCGGCAAGTGCGATCGGCCCCGTGCCCAGGTCGGGCATGATCCGGTGGTTCCACATCCGGTCGGTCGTCGTGCGCGAGGCGAGCGTGGTGGTGATCGCAACCCCACCGGCGACCACCGACGCGACCCCGGCGGCGCTCGCCACCTGGCGGGCGAGGCGAGCGCGACGACGACCTTGCGCGCGGCTCTCGGCACCGCTCTCGGTCTTGGCTTCCTCACGGCGTGCGACGAGATCCGCGATGGTCGTGACGGCCACTGCTCCGAGCGCGGTCGCGACGAGCGCCTTGCCGTACTTGCCCTTGCCCGGCGTGATCGGCTTCAACAGCTTCGGGAGGACCAGTGGAGCCAACAGGCTCCCCACCCCCATCGCCAGGCTCGCGATCGTGTCGCGCCGTTCGTAGTCGGCCGCCGACGGGCCGTGCTGCTCGGCGCGACGCCGAAGCAGCTCGGCCTCGAGCGCCATCGTCCCGAAGTACGCGGGAGTGGCCGCGACGGTCAGATCCATGGCGCCAGTCTCGCGCTCGGCGGATCTCCCGGGCCGGTCAGACCTTCCGACCGAGGAACGCGGCAAGCTGATCGGCCGCACTCGCCGACGCGGGCGCTTCGGCGGCAGGCCCGAACGGCGCCTTCCCGTCGGGGCCACGGAACTGGTCGGGGATCGTCGCCTTCGCACCTTCGAGCAGCTGCGCCGCGAGCTGGGGCTCGAGGTCGGTCGACTGCCCGGTGGCCTTTGCGAGATCCCAACCGTGCGTGAACGTGTCGGTGGTCGCCAAGCCCTGGAACGCTGCGCCCGGGAACTTCCCGAACGGCAGGTCGATGATCTTCTCCTGCGCGCCCGGCGCGCCGAAGGCCGCCACTGCGTCCTTGGCGCCGGCGTCGAACGCGGCCAGGTAGTCGCCCTCGGTGAAGTCGGGGACGTCGTTGCCGTCGTCGGACGAGCCGCCCTCGTTCATGTTCTTCGCGAACCATTGGGTTCCCCCGACGATGTGGTTCACCAGGCCGCGCACGTCCCACGACGCACACGGCGTCGGCTGGTCGAGCTGGTCGGCCTTGACGTTGGCGAGCACGGCTCGGGTGGATGCGAATGCCTGCTCGAGTGCTTCGGTGGCCATGTGCGATCTCCTTGGGTCGATGCCCCGTCACCGCCTGCGGGTGAGGCGGGTGAACTTGGAGCGCGCGGGATCGTACCCCTCGACCGGAGGTGGGGTACAGGCCGGCGTCGCGGCTCGATGCGTCTTGCGCCGCTACGCGGCAGAGCGACGAGCCCGCAGTAACCCGATCCCGGCGGCCGGGATGCCGATCGGGGTGAAGCTGTTGCTCTCGGCGGTCAGCTCATCCGCCTCGGCGGGGTTCAGATCGAGATCGGCTGCGGCCACGTTGTGACGCAGCTGATCGAGCGAACTGGCGCCGGGAATCGCGACGACGTTGGGCTTTCGGATCAGCCAAGCGAGCGCGACCTGCGCGGGTGTTGCGTCGTGGGCCCGAGCGACTCGACGCAGTGCCTCGATGAGCGGAGTCGCTCGCTCGAGGTTCTCCGGCAGGCACAACGGATTGTTGCGACGCGCGGGTCCCGGCGGGAGGTTGGTCGCGTCGTACCGACCGCCGAGCACACCCTGCTCGAGTGGGCTGTACGCGATGACGACACGATCGTTGGCCTGGGCGTACGGGACATTGGCGACATCGGGTTTGCGCTGGAGCAGGCTGAAGTGCACCTGGTTCGAGAGGACCGTGCTCCCGAGCTCACGCTCGGCGGAACGCCAGCGATCGGCAGAGAAGTTGCTCACCCCGACGTGGTGCACCGTTCCTGCATCCTGGAGCCGACGCATGCCCTCCATCGTCGAACGCAACGGCACGAGCGGGTTGGGCCAGTGCACCTGATACAAGTCGATCGACTCGACGCCGAGGCGAAGCGCCGACAGGCGGCCGTGCTCCTCCACGCGAGCTGCAGTGGGCCATACCGGGAGCACCTTGGTCGCAAGGAACGCCTCGCTGCGGCGCCCTTCGAGCGCACGCCCCACGATCGCCTCCGACACTCCCCGTGCGTAGACCTCGGCCGTGTCGATGAGATTCACGCCGAGGTCGAGCGCGGTCTGCACCAACTCGATCGCGGTGGTCTCGCCGTAGGACTTGCCGTAGCCCCAGTCGCTCGAGCCGAACTGCCAGCAACCCAGCCCAATGGACGAAACACGAACTCCGTCGGCTTCAACAAACTTCATTCCAGCATCATCCCTCCGGGCGCGTGCTGATGAACCACTGCGCGCGAGGATACGCACACACCGGGCGACAGAGGAGAGGGCATGAGGCTCGTTGCAGGCAAGGTCGCAGTGGTGACCGGCGCCGCGAGCGGCATCGGCCTGGCGCTGTCCGAGCGTTTCGCCCGGGCCGGCATGCACGTGGTCTTGGCCGACGTCGACGAAGCCGGACTGGCCGCGGCGGCCGAGCGCCTCGACGCCCTGGGCGTCGAGGCGCACGCGGTCCCCACCGACGTGACCGACGAGGCCTCGGTGCAGTCCCTCGCGGCGACCGCGGTCGAGCGCTGTGGTGCCGTGCACGTGGTCTGCAACAACGCCGGGGTCTCCACCCGGGCCGACCCCTGGTTCGGTCCCATCTCCGCGTGGACGTGGGTGATCGGCGTGAACCTGTGGGGTGTCATCCACGGGGTCCGTGCCTTCTTGCCCCACCTCGTTGCCCAAGGCGAAGGACACATCGTCAACACCGCCAGCATGGCCGGCCTGATCCCCGGTACGGGCCCGTCCTACGACGCGACCAAGCACGCCGTCGTCGCCCTCTCCGAAGATCTGTACGGCTTCGCTCAGCAGATCGGCCTGCCCGTCGGCGTGAGCGTGCTGTGCCCGGGCTGGGTGCGCACCAACATTGCGAATGCCGACCGCAACTGGCCCGACCACCTGGGCGAAGAACCGCCGCCCGGCATCGGCGCCGACGTGATCCGTGGTCACTTCCGCCGCGCAGTCGACGAAGGGATGCCGCCCGCGGTCGTCGCCGACCTCGTGGCCGCGGCGATCGAGGCCGAGCGCTTCTGGGTGCTCCCCCATCCGGAGTTCGTCGACCTCGCGGTGCGTCGCTGGCACACGATCGCCGAGGGGACCAACCCCGAGGGAACGGTCGACTTCCCCGGGCTGCCTCCGAGCGCGCAGATCATCGCGGAAGTCCGGGCGTCGCTCGAGCCGCCCGCCCCGTAGCCTCTGCGTCGATGACTCCGAGCGCACCTGAGACGCCGGGCGAGACGCTGGCGGCGCGCGCTCGAGCCGTGCTGGAGCACAACCGACGCGGCGCGTGGACCTGCCCGAACCCCGACTTCTACCCGCACCAGTGGCTGTGGGACTCGTGCTTCGTGGCGATCGGTCTCTCGACGTTCGACCCCCAACGCGCCGCCGACGAGCTCATGGCCCTCTTTCGCGGGCAGTGGTCGAACGGGATGCTCCCCCACATGATCTTCGCCGACGACGTGAGTGATGTGGGCAGCGAACGGATCTGGCAATCGAGGAAGAACCCACTCGCCCCTCGCGACGTCGCGACGTCGTGCATCACGCAGCCACCGATCGCGGCGATCGCGGCGTGGCACATCGGACAGGACCTCCCGGCCGACGAACGGCGCGGCTTCCTCGCGGAGGCCCTCCCGAAGCTCGTCGCGTACCACTCCTGGCTGTACCGCGAACGCGACCTTCAGGAGCGTGGGCTCGTGACCCTCATCCACCCGTGGGAGTGCGGCCTCGACACCACGCCGCCCTGGATGCGATCGCTGCGCCGAATGTCGAAGCCGTGGTGGCTCCGGGCGGCCTTGAAGCTGCGCCTCTCCCGCGTCGCACGGTTCTTCCGGCGCGACACCCGCTACGCGCCGGCCGCCGAGCGGCTGAGCGATGACGACGGACTGCGCATGCTCGTGCTCGCCCACCGGGCCAAGCGCTACGACTTCGAGTTGCGGCGGATGCCGCCGAAGCAGTCGGTCCTCATCGAGGACCTCGCGTTCAACTCGTTCCTCATCGTCGCGAACCGTGCGCTCACGCAGATCGCCGGCGAGTTGGACGTCGCGATCGACCCGGAGCTCGAGCACCACTTCCCTGCCACCGTTGCCGCGCTCGACGAGCTGTGGGACGAGTCGACCGGTCAGTACTACTCCCGGAATGCAATCACCGGTGCGCTGCTCGAGGTGCCGACGGTCGCGACGTTCCTCCCGCTCTGGGCCGACGTACCGCCGGACCGGGCCGCGCGACTCGTCGGCCACCTCGCCGACGACTCGGGGTACTGGCCCCGGTACCCGGTGCCGAGCGTGCCGACGGATCATCGGGCGTTCGATGCCCACCGGTACTGGAAGGGCCCCACCTGGGTGAACATGAACTGGGCGATCATCCAGGGGCTCCGCGAATGCGGTGCCGCCGATGTCGCAGACGAGTTGCGGTCTCGCACCCTCGACCTCACGGACCAGCACGGCTTCGCCGAGTACTTCTCGTCACTCACGGGCGAAGGGATCGGCGCCGAGAACTTCTCCTGGACCGCGGCGCTCGTGCTCGACCTCCTCGACGAGTAGCCCCGCTCGAGTACCAGGCACCCCCGGATCGGGCCTGGTCAGACGCGATCCAGCACCCCGGTGGCAAGGCCGGTCAGCACCCGCTCGGAGACCGCGCTCGGATTCGCGCCAGGAGAGAGGATCGCGGTGACCTGCACGAACGTCCTGCCGTCGAGCACTTCCAGGCTTCCCTCGTCGAGGAACTCGTCAAGGGAGTAGTACGCACGGTCGCCGAGATCGGCGACCTTCTTCGGCGGCGGGCTGTCGACTGACCGCAGGGTCTCCCGCAGCGCCCGCAGCGACTTGGCCATCGCGACCCTGGCCGCCTTGCCCCGGGCAACGCGAACCGTTGCGCCGCGCACAGGACCCGTCCCCTCGAAGCCGCACGTCACCCCCGTGCCGGCGACGTATTGCTCGCCGGGCCCGAACGTGGAGCCGAACGTGGCGTTCAAGTCGTCGGTGGTGATCAGGTCGCACACCGCCGCTTTCGGTGCCGCGCCCACCGTTGCGGCACCGAACATGATCAAGGCGGCCGGCAAGAGCATCACGATGACCCGATGCGATCGAGCGGACGTCACGGTACCGAGCGTAGCGATCAGTCGAGCTGTTCGAGCAGGCCGAGCACCTCGGCGTCGCTCGGGATCTGCCACTGCTGCGTGCCGACGTGGTCGTACTGCACGATGCCGTTGGCGTCGACCACGAACACCGCGGGCCGCTGACCCAAGGACAGCGCCTTGCTGATGACGTCGTAGGCGTCGAACACCGTGTGGTCACCGTCGCCGAGGATCGGGAACGGCAGCGGGTTGCTCTTCAGGTAGGACTCGCCGGCCGCGGCCGACTCGGCCGAGATCGCGAGCACCTGGACCCCGAGGGCTTCGAAGCGATCGTGGTCGTCGCGCAACTGCGCGAGGTGCTTCCGACAGAACGGTCAGGCGAAGCCCCGGAGGAACACCAGCACGACGGGCTTGCCCCGCAGGGCCGAGAGCGTGACCTCGCCGCCACCGACCTGGGGCAGGGTGAAGTCGGGTGCCGTAGAACCGATCGAGGCAGTCGAGCTGTGCGCCATGGGCCAAGGGTACCGGGACTTGCGGTGTTCCGCATCGCCATCCGGTTCGGCGCGTCGGCTCCGCGGTCTGGGCTCGGCAATCCGGATCGTCCGGCCCGCCGTAGACCATGCGGGCATCACGGGCCACACTTGGTGCATCACCGATGCAGGCAAGGGGAGCGGCTCGATGGTCATCACCGACGACGATCTCACCGATGAAGAGCTGACCGCCGCGGCGCTCGCTGCGGATCCCGACGCGAGGGTCGGCGACGACGCCGTCGACTTCTGGGAGCTGACCGGATCGCAACCCGCCCGTGTCCTCGGCGACTGGTACATGGCCACGCCGGTCGGCGGCACTCGGTTGGTCTACGGATGGCGCCGCCGCGTCGTCATCCTCGTGATCGTCGCGTTCCTGGCGATCGATGCCTACGGCCTGTGCAACACCTACGGCTGGGTCGCGTTCGGTTAGTGCACGTTCGGCAAGGCTGCCCTCGGGTTGAGGGCGCGTGCCGTGCGGATCAGGGAGTCGTCACCACCGGGGGCCCGGCGACCTCCGGTTTCGTCGTGGTCACGCCGCCCGACCCGACCGAGGGACTCGTTGCGAACTCGGTTCGGGTGTAGTCGACCACCGTCGCGATCTGCTGCGACGTGAGCCGCCCGCTCCACGCCGGCATCTGTCCCCTGCCGTTGGTGACGACGGCGATCTCGCTCGCCACGTCGGGGTACTTCACCGCGGTGTCGGCGAGACTCGGACCGACGAAGCCCTGGCCTTGCTTCCCATGACAGGTGGCACAGAACGCCTGATAGATCGCCGGGCCGGTCTTCGGCGGAACGTACGCCTGTTCTTCACTGCCCCCGCACGCGGCCAGGAGCAACGCCGCGCCCGTCACCAGCGCGAAGACCACCGCCACACGTCGGTTCTTTCGCGGTCGTTCGCTCCACATGCCCGCGACGGTACCGGCCCCGACACCGGAGTTCAGGCATCGCCTCCTGCCGCGCCGTAGGGTCGGCCAACGACCGAGAGGATTTCACCGGTGTTGCTCGGCGGGTTCAACCACGTCGCCGTGCTCACCAGGGACACGGAGCGACTCCAGCGCTTCTACGAGGAGGTCTTCGACGCGGAGATCCGCCCGGGACGCCGGCAGCCTGCTACGCCTGACCACAACAGATCGGTCGCGACCGGGCGAACCTACGACGCAGCGACGGCTCGGGCGGGCTTGGTGAACGGGTAGGCGAGGTGGCGCAGGTACCCGATCTCGGGGACCGGATCGTGGATGCCGAAGCCGGTGGGGCGCTCCCCCTTCGGCAGGTACGCGGTGCCGAAGATCTTGTCGACGATGGGCAGCCCGAAGTTCTTGTCGTTCGCCTTCGCGTCGATCGCGTGGTGCCAGTGGTGCCACTCGGGGGTGTTGATGATCCAGCGCACGACCGGGAAGCGAAGCCGCACGTTCGCGTGTTGGAACAGCGCGAGCAGGGTGATGAACACCGCGACTCCGGCGAAGACACCGCCGCCGTAGCCCAGGAGGAACAGCGGCAGGATCGTGAAGGCCTGGGTGAACGATTGGTCAACGGGATGGAGCCGGCCCGACGCGACCCAGTCCATCTGCTCGATACTGTGGTGCACGGCGTGGAAGCGCCACAGGAACGGCACCCGGTGGGTGAGTCGATGGCCCCAGTAGTTGCCGACCACGACGAGCACGGCGGCCAGCGCGATCGCCACGCCGGTCGGCAGGTACCCGACCAGGTCGAAGGCGCGCAGCCAGATCAGTGGCAGCGCGAAGAGGACCACCAGCACGATCGCACCCACGGCCGAGAACAAGCTGTTCACGAGGATGTGGGTCAGATCGGTGAGGAGGCCCCGGCGGAACACCTTCTGGGGTCGCAGCGCGAAGATCTTCTCGAGCGGGACGAACAACAGGAACAGGACCGCGATGCCCACGACCGACGGGCCCCGCACGAGCAACGCGATCACCAGCGCGGCGACGAAGGTGAGCCCGGAGATCAGGCCCAGCCGGCTGGGCGAGTCGTCGTCGGCACCCGGTCGAGCAGCCGGCTCGGAGGCAGGGGCGACAGCCGTGGTCATCGCGTCATCGAAGCATGGTGACGTGAAGGCCTGCCACCGCTGATCGTGAGGGTTCTGTGAAGTCGCTCAACGGCGGGCGAGGATCTCGCCGTGGAGCGCGACGAAGCAGCCGTCGGGCGCCCCGGCCCAGCCGTGCCATGCGTCGGAGATCGCGGCGAGCTCGGATGGATCGGTGAAGCCGTATTCCACGGCCTGCTCGGCGAACGACGACAGGCGAACGCGGTCGGCCCAGAGCCCGCCCCACCAGGCCCGATCGTCCGGATCGGCGAACGTCCACGTCGAACTCGACGCGCGCACCTCGGTGAACCCCGCGGCTTGCACCCAGCCCAGGAGGTAGCGACCGGCGTCCGCGTTCGCGGCGTTGCGCTCGGTGACCTGGTGGTACAGCGCCAACCACCGATCGAGCAGGGGATCCGCCGGAGCCCACACGAACGCGCCGTAGTCGCTGTCGCGCACGGCGAGCAGACCACCTGGCTTCAGCACACGGTGCATCTCGCGCAACGCGGCAACCGGATCGGTGAGGTGCTGGAGCACCTGATGGGCGTGCACCACGTCGAACGATGCATCGTCGAGATCGAGTGCGTACGCATCGCCGGTCGCGAACGAGACGTTCGCGGCGCCGGTTTCGTTCCGTCGGGCTTCGGCCTGCTCGATCACGTCGGCCGCGGCATCGAGCCCGACGACACGACCGGGTGCGACGAGAGCGGCGAGGTCGAGGGTGATCGTGCCCGGGCCGCAACCCAGATCGAGCAGGTCGAGCCCGGGGGTCAGCTCGGGGAGCAGGTAGCCGGCGGAGTTCTCCGCCGTACGCCAGGTGTGGCTGCGCAGGACCGACTCGTGGTGGCCATGCGTGTACGTATCCTTCACGGCTCCATCGTGCCACTCGCAGGCCGGTGTCAGGCGAAGCGCAAGATCGTCCCGATGCTCCCGAGTGCGGCGACTACGACGGCCTGAGCCGCGATGACCAAGGTCGCGAGCCGCCACGTCTGTGCCCTGAGCTCACGCTGGAGTTCCGAACGCACCTCGTCACCGAGCGACGACAACCGGGCATCGAGCACTGAAACGGTGACAAGCTCGCTCCAACCTCCCGGGGGTCGGTCCATCAGGTAGGAGGCCTCCTCGGCACCGAACGAGTCTTCCAACATGCGACGTAGACGCATCCGTACGTCATCGACCACCATGTTTGCCTCCAGACATCGGGGCCGCAAGACCCGGCCATCGGACCGCAGTGACCGTCGCGTGATCGCACCGATCAGTCGACCGACGTCAGCCCCGGTGCTCGTCGGAGGCCGCCCA
>Ga0315297_10000653_pt1 | contig 20356 bp, 13 predicted proteins | sample YL17G15_0_MG_FD_203628 | JGI IMG/M metagenome (GOLD analysis project Ga0315297, IMG submission 203628) | Sediment microbial communities from Yellowstone Lake, YNP, Wyoming, USA - YL17G15_0 | ecosystem: Environmental > Aquatic > Freshwater > Lake > Sediment | place: USA: Wyoming | collected... | reverse complement strand
GCCTTCAATTTCTTGACATCGCCGTCCGGCCGGCGATATTTTACTTCCATGATCAAATCAAATTTCCATAATCCATTCAAATCCTCCGTCGTGATCCTGGGTATCGCCGCTCTGACTTTCTTGTGGGCTCCCCTGCTCCGGGCTGAACCGGCCCGGCCCACCCATACCTACTCCATTGTCGCTTATGACAAAGCCACGGGCGAGCTGGGCGTTGCCGTCCAGTCGCATTGGTTCTCGGTGGGCTCGCTCGTCCCCTGGGCTGAATCCGGCGTGGGTGCCGTGGCCACCCAGTCGTTCGTCGAAGTCTCTTACGGCCCTCTGGCTCTGGAGCTGATGCGAGCCGGGAAAACGCCGGAAGAGGCGCTGGCCGGCCTGCTTAAAGCCGACCCGAATGAATCTGTCCGTCAGGTGGCGGTCATCGACGGCCGGGGCCGCGTGGCCGCTCATACGGGAAAAAACTGCATCCCCGAGGCCGGCCATATCATTGGAGACGGCTTTTCCTGCCAGGCCAACCTCATGCTGAAGAACACGGTCTGGACCGCCATGGCCAAAGCCTACGAGTCGACGCGGGGGGAGCTCGTGGACAGGCTGCTGGCCGCCCTGGAAGCGGCCGAGGCTGAAGGCGGCGACATCCGGGGCCGCCAGGCGGCGGCCATTCTGGTGGTCAGGGGCAAGAGCTCGGGCGTTTGGTGGAAGGACAGGCTTTACGACCTTCGGGTCGAGGATCATCCTGATCCGGTGGCGGAGTTAAAGAGACTCGTCCGCCTGGACAAAGCCTACAAGAGAATGAACAACGGCGACGAGTTTATGACCGCCGGCAAGGTCGAGGCGGCCATGGCGGAGTATGCCGCGGCCATGGCCATGGTCCCGGACAATGCGGAGATGGCCTTCTGGACGGCGACGACTCTGGCTTCCTTGGGCAAGGTGGAGGAGAGCCTGCCTCTCTTCAGCAAAGCTTTTAGCCTAAATCTCCAATGGGCCGTTCTCCTGCCCCGCCTGCCCAAGGTCGGGCAGTTCCCTGATAACCCCCAGCTGATTCAGAGAATCCTCAGCCTGGCGCCCAAGGCCAAGTCGCCCCGGCCGAATAATAAAGATCAGAACAAATAGGGTTACGAGTCACTCGCCGTACATTTCGGTGAGGATCCGCCTCAGCGCGGAGGCTTCGTCTTCCGTCAATGCGCCAATCTTGGCTCCCAGCCGAGATTTGCTGATCGTTCGTATTTGGTCCGCCGCGATTTCCGCCTCTTGTCGGCTGCATCGGACTTGCAGCCGGGATCGCCAGGAGGGATGCAGCCGGCTGGTCAGAGGGCAGACTGTCACGGTCTGTAATTTCTCATTGAGCGCATCCAAACTCACGATGACCGCCGGACGTTTCTTGCCCATTTCCGCGCCCTGGGCCGGGTCCAGCGACACCCACCGAATCTCGTAGCGCCTCATGATTTCTTAGCCGATCGCCGTACCGAACGGTACCGTGCTTTCTTTTCCGCAATCCTGCCGGCCTCTCCGGTTTCCCACGGAATGCTTTCCAATCCGTCCGCGTCCGCCGCGTCCCACTCGCCCCAGTCTTCGCGGCCGGCCGCCATCTCGCGGGCCGTATCTTCCCATGAGAGTTTCTCCACCACGGGGCCAACGGGCCGCAGGAAAATCCCCTCGCTCCGCTCCTCCATGAGGACGGCCGCACCGATGCGATAACGCCGCAGCGACGCTGCAGGCAACCGGACCCCGCGGGAGTTACCGATACGGGAGACCTTGAGCTCAGTCGTTTTCATGTAATAACTGTAATTACTTTTTAATTGGAAGTCAAGCCATTCGCTGACTAGTTGATGAATGGACGCCCAGCCTCTCCCCTAGCGGAGAATGAGCTTTTGCCCTTCGCAATCGACGATCTTCATCCTGACGTCATAGACCGATTCGAGGAGCGCGTCGCTCAGGATGTCGCGCGGGCGGCCCGAGGCGAACACCCCGCCGTTCTTCATGAACACCAGGCTGTCCGAGTACTTTATGGCCATGTCGAGGTTGTGAAGGGTCAACAGAATCGTTTGTCCCCGCTCCACGGCCAGCTTCCTGGTCAATTCCAGGATCTCTATCTCGTGTTTGGGGTCGAGGAAGGATGTCGGTTCGTCGAGGAGCAGGACGTCCGCGCGCTGGGCCAGGGCCCGAGCGATCAGGATGAGACGCCGCTCGCCGCTGCTCAGCTCAAAGTACGGACGGGAGGCAAACGATTGGAGGCCGACAAAGGCCAGGGACTCCTCCGCCAAGCGGACATCCTCGGCCGATGGCAGCGAAAAAAGCGACAAGTGGGCGGCCCGGCCCATAACCACAAAATCCAGGACCGAGTAGTTGAAGATGGGATTGTGCTCCTGGGGAACGGAGCTGACGAGCCTGGCCCGCTCGGCGTCCTTGAGCGAAGCGATGTCCCGCCCCTGGATGAAAATACGGTTCCGCGGCACGGCCAGCAGGCCCCCCAGGCACATCAGCAGGGTCGTCTTGCCCGCGCCGTTCGGCCCGACGATGGAGGTCAGCCGGCCGGACTCGAACTCCAGGCTGTCGATACGCAGACGAAAATTCCCCCGGGCATAGGACAGTCCCCGCACGCTGACGCTCACAACCAAACCCTCCGGGATTTTTTCAACAGGAAGAGAAAGAAGGGAATGCCGATGAGGCTGGTGAAAATGCCCAGCGGAATTTCGAACGAGGCCAGGCTGCGGGCGAGGGCGTCGGCGGCCAGGAGAAAACTGGCGCCCAGGGAGGCGGACAGGGGGATGACCCGGCGGTTGTCGACCCCGACAACCATCCGGACCAGGTGGGGCACGACCAGCCCGATCCAGCCGATGATTCCGGTCACGGCCGTGGCCGCGGCGGTGGCCAGGGTGCAGGCCACGATGATCAGGATCTTTTCCCTGCGGACCGATATGCCCATGGCCTTGGCTTCTTGGTCGCTCATGGACAGGACGTTCATCCGCCACCGGAGCATGATGAGGAGGATGACGCCCACAGCCATGAGCGGCGTGGACAAGGCTAGGTCTCTCCAGGTGGCCAGGGACATGTTGCCCATGAGCCAATAGAAGAGCGCCTGGAGAGCGTAGGGGCTGGCGAAAAATTCGACCAAGGCCAGCAGCGCCGAAAAGAAGGCCGAGACGATGATGCCCGTGAGCAAAAGGGCCACGATATGGGAGCCCGAAGTGCGGGCGATGATCAGCACGGCCAGGACCGCGGCGATGCCGAAGACGAAAGCCACGATTTGGGGCGGGAAGCCTTTGCCCAGAAAGACAAGTGACACGGCCGCGCCGAAGGCCGAGCCCGAGGAAATGCCCAGGATATACTCATTGACCAGGGGATTCTTGAACAAAGCCTGAAGGCTGGCGCCCGAGACGGACAGGGTGGCGCCCACGGCTACGGCCAGCAGCAACCGGGGCAGACGGATCTGAAAAACGATGTCCTTCAGGGCAGCCGGCAGCCCGGGCTGACTCGAGGGCGAGAAAACCGAGAGGATGACCTTGAACAGCATCCGCGGCGAGATGGGATAGGAGCCGATGTTCAGGGAAATGATAAAAACCACGACGGGCAGAGCGAAGGCCAACCCGAAGATCAGCCTGTCTTTATTAGTCTTTGAGCCACTCATCGCATTGGATCGATTGACAGAGTATGGAATAGCCGTGCTCTATCCCATAGACCTTCTTATAGATCGCGTTGCCTTCCTTGACAAGGTCTAGGTTTTGGAACAGGGCCGGATGGAAAACCTTGGCCAGATACAGAGTCTCGATTAGGACTTCGGCCGGGTCCCACCAGGACCAGAAGCCGAAGGTGTAGAAGACGCGCTTGTCCCGCACGGCCTTGATCGAGCGCAGCCGTTTATCGCCCAAGACGTCGTCCACAGTCACCGCCCGCTGGCTTGGAGAATAATTGCCGTGAACCAGGATGATGTCCGGGTCCCAGCGGACAACCTGCTCGACCGAGACGACCGTCCGATCGGAGACGGAATGGTTGCCCGCCAGGTCCTGGGCGACATTTCTTCCCCCGGCTATGGTCACGGGCTCATAAATAACCGGCGTCCGGACGAGCGACGACCAAAAACAAAGGTAAACACGCGGCCGATGTTCTGGAGCAACCGCGCCCGCCGCCCGACTCACCCGGGCCGTTGTTTCTTGGAAAAAAGCGATAAGCTCCGCGGCCCTCTCGCTCCGGCCCATCACCCGGCCGATCAAGCGGATTTCCTCCAGCAGTTTTTCGACCCGGCCGAGCGACGAGACGGCCACGACCGGTATACCCGTTTTTTGCTGGAGCGAATCGGGGACATGAGTATCGTAGGGCGAAGCGATGATCAGGTCGGGGTTGAGGCGGATGACGTGCTCCAGGTTGACGCTGGCATCCGGATAGGCCACCACGGGCAAGTTTTGGGACCGGGGACAAAGCCTAGGAAACAAAGGATCGTATTTATTCAAAAAATAATCAAACCCGACCAGGTTATCGGCACAGCCCAGGGCGACCAGGATGCGCGAGGCTTCAGGCTGCAGAGAAATTACCCTCGCGACTCTTTGGGGAATGGACACTTCCCTTCCCAGGTCATCCCGGACCTTGAAGGACGCCTTCTCCTCGGGGATGCCCCCCCGGGCGGCTTTCAGAAGAACCGACGAAAAAATGGCCAGGAGCGCAAGCAGAAAAACCCGGCCGATGCTGTGCGCCCTAGTGGTTGTCGGTATTTTCCAAATCACAAGATTTTCCTAAGGCTAAAATTCTAGCGGAAACCAAGCGAGTTTTCCAGTTCCTGCCGACAGCCGAATAATACCGCTGATTAGAAAATCACCACGGCCAGGTAAATTAAGCTCAGCACGGCGACAACGATGGCCATCGCCGCCGCTGCCCGGGATTCTTTGTCCTTGATGGAAACGCCTTGGGCCTGGGACGCGCGGCGAATGATGAGCGGGCAGAGGATCAGGGCGTTGAGGACCAGGGGGATGACCAGAAACCACGACATTTCCGTCCAGAGGCTGAGATGGAACGTGTCGTGGAGGGCCGTGGTGAATCGCTCCCAGCCGCTCAGGTTCACCAGTTTCTTGTGGGCCAACTGGTACAGGTCGAAGCCGCGCATCAGGAACAGCATGGCGTCGCCGATGAGCAGGAGGATGACTCCCAGCCGGGCGGTGTAAGCCAGATGCTCGGGGCTCCGCTTTTTCATGTCGGACGACATCAACCGGCTGTGGATGGAGCCGTAGGCGATGTAGATCAAGAAGCCGAAGTTGAGCCAGGCGGCAAACCGCAGCCAGGATGTGGGCGGGAGGTAGAAGATCAGGTACAAACAGGACACAATGCCCAATGCGGGGAACAGAATGTTGCGGAAGTAGGCGAAGCTTGCGGCCGCAATGGACAGGATGACGAGCTTGGTGATCAACGGCGCCGGGATGATAAAGATCACGGCCACGGCCAAGGCCACAAACAGAATGCCGCTCCACAGCCAGCCGCCGGGGACCCTGAACGGGCGAGGCCGGTCGGGCTCCGTCTTGCGCAGGACAATGATCCCGCTGCACACCAGGAGGAAGGCGAACAGCGTGCCGATGTTGGTCAGGTCCACCATCTCGTCGATGCTGGCCACCGCGGCGAACGTCGCCACGAACACTCCGGTCAGGATAGTGGCCACGTGGGGCGTCCGAAAGCGAGGGTGGACTTTGCTGAAGGTCTTGGGCAGAAGGCCGTCGCGGGACATGCTGAAGAAAATACGGGGCTGGCCGAGCTGGAAAATGAGCAGAACGGCCGTGTGGGCGATGACCGAGCCGAAAGCGACGATGCCCACCGCCCAGCCCAGGTTGGGCGCCGCGTGCTGGAGGGCCATGGTCAAAGGCTCCGCCTGCTCGGTGGCCAGCTTCATTTTCAGCGCTGGATAGGAGATCAGGCCGGTGAACACGGCCGAGACCACGATGTAGAAAACGGTGCAGATCAGGAGCGAGCCGATGATGCCGATGGGCAAGTCCCGCTTGGGATTCCGTGTCTCCTCGGCCACGGTGGACACGGCGTCGAACCCGATGTAGGCGAAAAAGACGATGGCCGCCCCGGCGCTGATGCCCGCCCAGCCGTTGGGGGCGAAGGGCGTCCAGTTCTCCGGCTTGACCCAGAAAAAGCCGATGATGATAAAAAAGGTCAGGACAATGATCTTGATCCCGACCATGATGGCGTTGAACCGGGCGCTCTCCCGGATGCCCCACACCAGGACGATGGTGATGATGGTCACGATCCCCACGGCCAGGATGTTGAAGATGATGGGCAGTCCGAAGATGTGCGGGGCGTCGCGGAACACGATCTTGACCCCGTCGGCGTCCACGATCTTGGCCGCGGTGCGGTAGTCCATGGACAGCCAGTCGGGAAAGTTGATCCCGAACCCCTTGAGGAACGTCTTGAAGTAGTTGGCCCAGGAGATGGCCACGGCGATGTTGCCCACGGCGTATTCGATGATCAAGTCCCAGCCGATGATCCAGGCCACGATCTCGCCCAGGGTGGCGTAAGAGTAGGTGTAGGCCGAGCCGGAAATGGGCACGATGGAGGTGAACTCGGCGTAGCACAGGGCGGTGAAGCTGCAGACGATGGCCGTGATGACGAAGGAGACCATCAGGGCCGGTCCCGCCCCGGGGCGGTACGCGTCGCCGGCCGCGGCCGTGCCGATGGTGGCGAAAATACCGGCGCCGATGATGGCCCCGATGCCGAACAGGATCAGCTGGAACGGCCCCAGGACGCGCTTAAGCTGGTATTCGGGCGCCTCCGCATCGGCCATGCATTGATCCAGAGTCTTGGTGCGAAACAGTTTGCTTCGGGAAAAGATCTTGGATTTGGGGACATAGTCAACGAGCTTCTTTCTCATCGTCTCTCCCGTCAGGAAATTGTCCGATAGCGTCCGCCGCGGCCCAAGATCCTCTCAGGCTCGGACGGAGTGATATATGATAACAAAAAATAAAAAAATAACAATTAAAATGTCCGAGGGTGTGGAGTGGCCGAACCGGAAACCGGCTCCTCTTCAGCCGATGAGCTTCTTGAGGTTGTTCGGCAAGCTGAAGGCCGCGCGGTGCACGTCGGCGTTGTAGTAGCCGAGACCCGCCGCCGGCTTTCTTTTGATGTCTAGCGGGTCCACGGCATCCGACAGAAAATTATAAACCCAGATTCCACCGGGATAGGTCGGCACGGGCCCGGTGTAGAAACGGGCCACGCGGAATATGTCCTTGAGGAATTTTGATTTAGCCCGGAACGTGGGGGCGTGCAGCAGAAGAGAGCCGGACTGGCAAGCCGCCACCCCGCCCGGATTCAGGCGTTTTTTCAAATGGCGGAAGAAGCCTTTCTGGTGGAGGACGGCCGAGGGCCCCACGGGGTCCGAGGAATCCACTAGGATGATATCGAACAGCCGCTGGGATTGGGCCATAAATTCATTCCCGTCGGCCACCACGAGCTCCGCCCTCTTGTCCTTCAGGCAGGCTTTGAGCCAGGGGAAATATTCCCGGCTGACTTCGATGACCTGGGGGTCGATCTCCACCAGAGTGACGTGCTTGACCGGGTGCAATAGGACCTGCTTCAACGCGCCCCCGTCCCCGCCGCCGATGATGAGCACGCGTTCCGGGGCCGGATGGCAGGCCAGGGCCGGATGGACGAGCATCTCGTGGTAGTAGAACTCGTCCTTCTCCGTCGTTTGGACCAATCCGTCGAGAAAGAGGACTGTGCCGAAGAAGTCGTGGTTGAAGGCTTCAATTTTCTGAAAGGCCGAGGAGCGGCTGCAAAGAACCCGGCCCGTCCGGAAAAAAAGGCCGCTGGTCGGAGTGTGGTACTCCCGGAACTCGGAAGAGCCTGCGGGTTTCTTCGGCGTCGTATTGCTCACCCTGAATCCTGGTCGGGGGTCAATAAACTTTGTCTATTGTAATGCCCTGGTAGTACTTTTTCAATATATCCTTGTAGGAGTGGCCGGTCTGGGCCAGCCGAAAGGCCCCCACTTGGCAGAGGCCGACGCCGTGCCCCCAGCCTCGTCCGGAAAAATTGAAAAAGGAGGTTCCTCCCTTTGCATCGACTTCTTTATCAACGACAAACGAAGTCTCCCTCAAGCCCAGGACCCAGCGAATCTTCAAGCCCGTAACAAGCTCACTGCCTTCGGAGCCGACGATTTCGAGCTCCGAGACCCGTTTGGACACGCCCCTGGCTTTGGGGATAATGTCGATGAGCCGTCCCAGAGGATAGAACTGGTTGATCCGAGTCTCTAATTCTTCCCGCGACATCCTAACCTGCCAGCGGTGCAGCGTCGAGGATTTGTCCAGGATATTGGAGGGCGAGCTGTAGTCGACCTCGAGCAAACGCACCTGGCCGCCGGTCAGGATGAAGTTGGCGCGCTCCCCTCCCTCCAGGTCAATCCTGTTGGCAAACGACGACCCGTCATCCAAGTTGCGCAAGAGAAAAGCTTCGGGCGACAGCCCATAGGTTTTGTCCAGGCCGTCCTGGACAATGACCAGGCGGTTCTTGTCCACTCTCTTGAAGATTCCCTGCTGGAAGACCGGCTGATGAAGGGCCAAGACCTTGTAAAGGATGTATCCGAGCTCAGCGCGCGCGACAGGCGGCTCGGCCCCGCCGGCTTTGGCCAGAGGAGGAAAGACTCCGGCGATGATCATGTAAGCCAGGTCGTTCCTTTCCTGCCCCTTGATTTCGGGAAAATCCTTCAGGACATGGTCGGCCTCGCTCTGCAGGAGCAGGTTTTTGACTCTCTCCGGCCATCCCAGGAGGCCGACCAGCCGGGAGGCTAGCTCGGCGTGGCTCAAGGATTTCTTGTCCAGGTCCGGGATCGCGCTTTTTCGTCCGAGGGCGGCGAGAAGCCCCCGCACCCAGGCCGACGTTTCCTCGGCGTCGACCGGACAGCGAAAGCAGGCCGGGTCGGGCTGCTGGGGAATTATGTCCAGGGCCATGAGGGCGGCAATCTTCTTGCTCAAGTCCAGGCCGTTCCAGATGACGGGCGGCAGGGATTTCTCGGTCTTGAGGGTCCACTCCTCCTCTCGCTCCGGAACGCATTCCACGCCCCTTAGGTAGGGCAACGCCGGACCGAGGAATACATTTTCCACATCCTCGGTCATTCCCCCGCATGTGCTTGTGTACAGGGCATCGATCAGGTTCTTGTTAAATAATGCCACTTGGCCGATCGTCTCCCGCACGGCCCGGGTGCTCGGGGCTGTTTCGGCGCTCAAGCCCTTATACACCTGAGACGAAGGCGAATCATCCAGGTCGAACCCCAAGTCCTTGTATTTGCCTATATTCTTCAAGGCGTAGGTTCTGGCGGCAATGGCCTGGGCCTTTTGGGCCTCGATTTCCCCGAAATCGTAAGAGGACATCTCGCAGGGAACGACTCCCTGAAGGTAATCGTCCACGTTCAGGATATTGATTAAGACTATCCCTTCGGTCGTGTGACTGACGATGAAAATGCCCCGATAGGCCTTATCATTATAAGACAGGAAACTTTGCGAATTGGACGGAATGAAGTACAGGACGGTTTCGCCGTCGAGGTCGATCAGCCGCCCGTCCAGGAGAAGGGCGAACGGCCTGGAATCCTTCTCCGTAAGCTCGGTCCGAACAATCCAGACATCCTTGAACCCGAGCTTGTTGAGTTTGGAGATAAAATGAAGGGCATCTCCCCTGGTCAGGAAATCGCCGACCAGCAGTTGCCAGGCACCCAGGGGCCCCCCCTCCGCGGTGGGCAAAACCGAAATCTTATACTCAACCTTGGCTTGGTACCCCCGGGCAGCTTTTTCCGCCTCTTCTTTGGTCCTGGCCCGGCTGATCTGAACGGCGAATTTTTCGGTTAGCTTTTCCTTATGGCCTTTAACCTGGGCCTCGGCTTCATCCTGCCCTAAAAGCTTGTAATCCTTGTCCACCAGGAAGATTTTCATGCCTGAAGATGACCGGATAGTGATATCACTCAGCCCGACGCCCAGGCCAATCTTTATCGCGGGTTTGGGGATGGAATACCCTCGGAAAAACTCCGTGTCCCTGCCGAATTCCAGCGGCCGAGCCAGGAAAAAAAGGATCGGGAAAAAAAGGATAAGGTAATTTATATGCTTTATTTGGGTTTTTTTCATGGTTGCTGACCGAGTCCAGCTAAATTATGCCTGTAAATTTATCCTTTGTCAAGAGTTTTATTCTAGATATGCTACCTTTCTTCTAAAACCTACTATATTTTGTATCCCCCCTGACCTGACGTGAGAATAATACTCTAAAACGAAAAATTTGTAAAATTTCGGCTCTTTTTACTTTTGAGCTCTGAGCCTAGGAACAAAAATCCATATGACAAGGGTAAAAATAAACAAAATAATGGAGTTAACGATCAGAGCAGCCGGTACGCCTAGCGCTTCCGCCAATAATCCGACCCAAAGGGCGCCGATCGGGACAAAGCCGAAAAATGTCAGGCTGTAGATCGACATTACCCTTCCCCTCAGCTTATCGTCAACGAGGGTTTGGACAAGGGCATTTGCCATGTTGAAGACGAGGATTGCCGCCGCCCCGGCCCCCACAAGGACAATCAAGGACAAAGGCAGGGTTCGGGTGAACGAAAAAGCCAACAGCATGATGGGAAACAACAAACTGCCGAGGGTGAGCAGCTTGCCCTTGAACCTGAAACGGCCCAATGAAGCAATAAATAGGGCGCAAGCCAGGGCTCCCACTCCCCTGGCCGAATACAGCAAGCCGTTGGTTGCTGCGTTTCCTTTCAGGATTTTGACCGTCCAGGCCGGGATAATGTTGACAAAGGTCAGCCCGAAAAGGCTGATCATGGCCACCAGGCCGATGACGGTTAGAATAATACGATGGGAGAAGGTATAGCGGATCCCCTCCCGGATATCGCCCCAAACAGACCCGCGGGGCTTCGACATAGGCTTTGGCCCGGCGGTCATGGCCGCCAGGGCGGCTATCACCGCAAAAAAGGACAGGCCGTTGATGACGAAACACCATTCCGGCCCTAAAAGGGCATAAATCAAGCCCGCCACGGCAGGGCCCACCACCGAAGCCCCATTGAACATGGTCGCGTTCAAGGCTATGGCGTTGGGCATATCTTCTTTGTCCTCGACGAGGTCGGTCACGATGGCCTGCCGGGCCGGGGCATCGAACGCGTTGGCCGTTCCCAGGGCAAAGGCCAGGAGCACGATGTGCCAGGGTTGAATCCAACGCATAAAAGTCAGGAAAGCCAAAACAAAGGCCAGGACGGCCATCAGGCTCTGGGTGATGATCATCAGCCGGCGCCGGGGAAAGCGATCGGCGATAACCCCGGCATAGAGCATGAACAACCAGGTGGGAAGCCCGGTGGCAAACCCGACCAATCCCAGGTAGGCCGCCGAGTGCGTCAGCTCGTAGATCAGGAAGCCCTGGGCCGTAATCTGCATCCAGGACCCGAACAAAGAAACGATTTGACCCCAAAAATAGAGCCGGTAGTTGCGATAGCCCATGGCCGTGAAGGCGCGCTTCCAGCTGAGCCGATTGATAACAGACTTAGCTCGCTGCAAAGGATTGAGCCGCCGGCCGGTTTTCTTTGTGTTCATGGTTTCGAAATGAATTGAATTCAGATATGCAAGATGAGTCACTATACACGAAAAACCCCGGGATTTCGAGGGTCCCCTTGACGGAGCCGGACATTCCTCACACAATGGGAGTCTGATTTTTATGCGGAGGAGGCCTCATGAAAAAAGCGATCGCGACTCTCGCGGCCTTTATGTTTGTCATTATCTGCACGGCTTTGAATGCCGGTGAAATAAAAAGCTTGTCACACCTGTTTTCGCTGGGACACGGCCTTGCGGATTCGGACGGCGACGGCCTGGCCGACGCCCTCGCTTTTCACATCGTCATTCCCGATCAACCCACGGCCCAGGAGGCGGCCGCCGCGGCGGATATCGCCGGACGGGCCAACCTGGAAAGCCTGGTGGCGGACTTCGATCTGGTGATGACGGAATCACGGTTTTTACGTGAAAAGAAAACCGAAAGCGTGATCCTGATCGGCCCGCGGCTGCGCGCCGTCCAAGACCTGTTCCTGAAGGATAAAAGCCTGGCCTCTCTCGGCGCTCAGGAGGGAGCGGTTACGTGTTTCAATCAGGCCGGCCTCGAAGGGCTGGCCCTCGTGGCCGGGTCGGATGAAACCCTGCTCAAAACAGCCCGGGCTTTTTTCCTGCGCTGGCCTTATTTTTGGGAAATCTGGGGCCGGGAGGACGGATCGACTTATTTTTCGCTCGAAAAAGACCTCGGCCGATTCTTGGAGCAGGAAGGCCTTTCCCCGGCCGCGGTGTCCATCAAGCGAGCCCGCTACGAGTTTCCCTCCCGGGAAACGCCGCACGAATCGCTGAAAAGGCTGTTGTTCCAAACAGGCCAGGTCAAGAACCTGGAAGTTGAAATCGCCGTGGCCGCCGGGGACGGCTTGGACAAGGCGTTCAAAGCCCTGGCCGGGCTGGCCGAGGACAGGGCTCGGGGACGACGCACGGAAATCCTCTCCTATCCGGGCTGCGGCCTCCTGACATTCCACATCCTGAGAGGCCCGGAAAGCCTCACAGCGACCCTGCCCCGGACGGGATTTCCAAAACGGCTCTTGACGCCGGGGTATAAGCCGGCGGCCCGGCCGGAATCAAAGGGAAAAGAATTCGACCTTCTGGGCCTATTCACCGCCAAAGCCCTTCTCGCCGACAGCGATCAGGACGGCCTGGCGGATAACGTCGAGACGTCCATTGTCATTTCCCGTGATTCCGCGGTTGTTTCTCTCTCGGACTTAACCACGCGCCTTACGCTGTCTTCGGCCGGGGCTTCGTTTCCACTGGTCTATCTGGACAAGGAGATCGACAACCCTAAATCCCTGACTGCGCCGGTGCTCATCGGAGACAACAGCCTCAGCCGCGAGCTCCAGAAAACGGGGAAGCTCAAGCCGGCGGGTATGGCCCCGGGACAAGGCCAAGCCGCGATCGTTCCGGCGGCTTTTCATAAATCCAGCGCTCTGGCCCTGTCGGGCGCCGACGCCCCAGGTCTCGAATCCCTGTTGCGCTACCTCGGCCGGACGTTTCCCTACCTCACCGAATACGGGAAAGGAAACCCTCAGCTGGCCGACATTTTATCCGATGTGGAAAAATTTATCGGCGGGGAGCGCGGGGCCGCCGAGGCCTATTTTCATATCCAACTTAAAAAACTCATCGATGAGCTCCGGGGCAAGGACCTGGAAAGTTTTCAGGCCGAACTTGTCCTTCCCGGGGAGAATCCCGAGTTCGTGAAGGAAGCGGAAGCCCTGATCCGCTCCGGCCTTAATCCCAAGAAGCTCGTCCTGAACGCCTCAGCCGCGCAGTCGGGCAAAGTGGTCCTGGAAAAAACGCGGGATTTTTCCTGGGAGGCGGACGACGCCCTGGGCCTCCTCGTCGAGAAGATCAAAGGCTTGAACCGAGTTCCGAAGACGGTGACCATCGAGGCGGGGCTGAGCGAATCCCCGCCAACGCGGCAAAGCCTGAAGGCCCGTTTCGAGCGCGCCGCGGCGGAGCTCGGCATCCCGCATGTCGAAGCCAGAGTTTTTTCAGCCTACAAGCAGGGATTTTTCTGGCTGAGGGAGGAAGTCCTCCCCGAGCTCAAAGGCAAGAACCCGGCCCGGATCTTGATCCGCTGGGCCAAGGAAAATGACGATTACGGCCGGATGAAGCGTTTCTACTCCGAGCCGACGCGCTGGCTCCAGGAATTGTATCCCATCGACGAACTCCTAGCCGAGGCGCTCGGCCTTCCGCTCGACAGAATCGAGTTCGAGGCGATGGACGGGCCGGCGCCCGTCTATCGGGTATCGGCCTACGACCCGCAGGGAGCGAATATCCTCGAGCGGGATTTCAGCCCGCGCCTCCGGGAGATGCCCTACCTTCCGATTCTTCCCGAATGGGGAACGGTCAAGGTGAGCACCGGCTGGCTGAAACTCGCCGCCGACGGCCGCGCGGTCCTGGACGCCCCGCTCGAATGCGACCTTGAAAAGTTCTGGAATTTTTATAAAGAGGAGGTCCTGGCTCCCGTGTACTCGACCATCCTCAAAAAAACGGACCACAACCCCCTCTTTTCCAAGCAGCCCTTCTTTAAAAAGCTGACCGTGGAGCTGTGGGCCAGCGAACCCGACTTCCGGCTGGGCCTGGACGAGGAGAGGATCAGCAGCCTGGAGGCCATGCACGACGAGCTGTACTTCGACACCCTGGATTTCTTGCGGGGAATCACGGACCTCGACCGGACCGAAGACACGCCCGAAGACACGTCGCGCTTTTCCGCGCCGGGAAACGTCATGCCCATCATCCATCCTTCAAGCGAAGGCCGGCCGCCCAGGGTCAAAGTGACGTTTGAGGACAACCGGGCGCCGGCGCCCCAGCTCGAGGTCCGTTGGATGGAAACCGGCCGGGAGGAAATCAGCCGGACGCTCGCCTTCCCCGCCATTAAGCCCAAAGCCCTCTCCCTGCCGGCTCTTGTCTACAGCGGCCGGGACGGCCGGGTGGAAAGCCTGACCGCGCTCCTCGAGCTGGACAAGGAGGAAGCCTATACCCAACTCATCGACATCGTCCAAGCCTGTCGGGAACGTGTTGCCCGGGGGCTCACGGCTCGGGCCATGCGCTTTCCCGGGCTGGGGTCGCTCGTCCTGCGGTTGAAGTTCAAGGACCTGGAAAAGGAAGAACGGCTCCCGATCCTGCCGCCCTTGACCCAGGGTCCGCCGGCCGCCGCCCCTCCGACCGCCGGCCGTCCGACGATTCCCGAAGGCATCCTCTCCCCGGACATGGTTTGGGAAGCCGTGCGCCGGCTCGACGGCTCCGGCCCGGTGCGCGCCTATACGGCCGGCAGGTCCTACGAAGGCCGGCCCGTCCCCGTGCTCGAAGTCCACACCCCCGCGGCCCGCTACCTCTCCATCCCGAGGCTCGCCACGTTCAAGCCCACCCTCTATCTCAGCGGCCGGCAGCACGCCAACGAAGTCTCCTCCACGAGCTACATTTTGATGCTGGCCGATCGCCTGGCGCATGACCCGGCGTACGCCGATTATCCCAAGAAAATCAATTTCGTCCTCCATCCCCTGGAGAACCCGGACGGAGCCTCCCTGGCCTATGACCTTCAAAAGCTCACCCCCGATCACAGCCTGCACGCCGGACGCTACAGCGCGCTCGGCCTGGAGATCGGATACCAGACCGACGCGGCCAAGCCCCTCCTCCCCGAGGCCCAAGTGCGAAGGGACATCAACGCCGAATGGCTGCCGGATATCTACTTGAACCTTCACGGCTATCCCTCGCACGAATGGGTCCAGGCCTTTTCCAATTATTCCCCCTTTCTCTTTCGAGAGTACTGGATCCCCAAAGGCTGGTTTGCCTATTACCGCGCGGTCACCAATCCCTACTACCGCCAATGGCAGGAAGCGGGCCAAGCCCTGGAGCGGACGATTATCCGGGACATGCAAGCCCGGGCCGGCCTCCGAGAATCCAACGCCAAATTCTATAATCGATACTTTCGCTGGGCCACTCGCTGGCAGCCCCACCTCAACGAGCTCGAACTCCACGACGGCCTGAACCTGATCCAGAAACGGCGGTCGTCCCAAGAAACCAAGCCGGACAATCGGACGCGCATCACCTACATCGAAGAAACGCCGGAGCTCATGGACGAAACAGCTCAGGGCGGCTGGCTTCGCTTCCTGACCGAACAGGGGTTGACCTACCTCTTGGCCCACATCAAGTACTTGTCCCAGGCGCGCTTCGATATCCTGAGGCTCGAAGAAGAGGTCTCCGACAGGGTCCGTATCCAGTTCTTTCGCAGCCGGCCCGGCGTCTCGCCGAGTCGAGAACAGTGAGCGCCCGAAGGCTCAAGCGTGACAGGATGTCTTAGGCGGCGTTCTGGCTTCGCGCCCGCGAAGCCCAATAGACCGGCAGGCCGGCCAGAATGATGAGCAGCCCGATCAAGGATTTGACGAAGGACATCATGAAAACGTTGACCACCACGGCGACGGAGATCAATAAAAACAGCGCCGGCACAAGGGGATAGCCCCAGGTGCGGTAGGGCCGGGGCATTTCGGGAAACTTGCGGCGCAAGGCGATCAAGGCCATGGCCGTCAGCCCGTAAAAAATCCAATCCCCGAACGTCACGAACTCCAGGAGCTGCCCATAGCTCTTGGTGAAAAGCAAACCGCAGGACCAAACGGCCTGAAGTCCGATGGCCAAGGTGGGAGTTTGAAAGCGCGGATGAAGACGCCCGGCCGCGGCCAAGAAAGCGCCCTCCTGGGCCATGGCGGCGTACACCCGGGGACCGGTCAGGACGGCCACGCTCAGGAAGCCGAAAGTGGACACGACGACGGCCAGGGCGATGAACTTGGCGCCCCAGGGGCCGGTCATGGCTTCCACGGCGTCCGAGGCCAGCTTGGTCGAACCGGCCATTTTGTCCAAGGGAAGGGCTCTGACGTAGACGAAGTTCGACAGCATATAGATCACCACGACCAGGGCGACCCCGGACAGGATAGCCAGGGGGATCGTCCGGGAAGGATTCTTGACTTCCCCGCCGACGAAATTGAGGTTCTGCCAACCTCCGTAGGAAAAAAGCGCGGGCATCAGGGCCAGCCCCATGAGACTCAGCATTCGCCAGGATAGGCCCCCCGGGAAAACCGGGCCCAGGCTGAAAGCCGCCGGAGTCTTGTACCAGACAAGCCCGATGCCGATGAGGGCCAGCAGGGCCACGATCTTGAGCGAATTGAAGACGTTCTGAACGATGCTGCCCGGCCTGATCCCGAAATAATTGACCAGGGACAGAATGAGTATGAGACCGGCCGCCAGGAGGCTTGTCTCCAGGTCGCTGAGCGGCAAAAAATATCCGATGAACCGGGCGCAGGTGTAGGAAACGGCGGCCAGGGCGCCGGTCTGGATGGTGCTGAACACCGTCCATCCGAAAAGAAAGCCCAGCCACCGGGAAAAGGCTTTTTCCAGGTAGACATACTGGCCGCCGGACCGGGCAAACATCGCGCCCAGCTCGGCAAAGCAGGTCGCGCCCAGGAGGGCGGTAAAACCTCCCAGGCCCCAGACGAACAGAAGCTGGGCCGGAGTCTGAAGATGCTTGGCGCTCTCGGCCGGGTTCATGAAAATGCCGGCGCCGATGATGGCCCCGGTGACGATCATGGCCGCGTCAAAGGTCCCCAGCGTGCGTTTCACACACCGCCTCCTGTCCGCTTAAGTCCAAAGGCGCTCTCGGCCTCGGGATTGACAGCCATCATATTTTTTTTCCGGAGGCAAATCAACCGGCGCCGGCGAGGGGATCTTTCCAGCCGGGACGGTTTCGAATACAATAAGGGCCAGGAGGAAACGATGAAAAAAACAGCCTTGATTTTGCTCCTGTTCGGCATAGCCTTCGGCCTGATCCCCACGGCTATCCATGCCCAGTCGGTCCAGGACGTCCTGGACAAGATGATCGCCGCCCAGGGCGGCCGGAACGCCCTGGCCGCGGTTAAGGATTCGACCTACACCGGCTCCGCCGAGATGGTCCAATTCGGGATGAGCGGCACGATCACCTTGTACCAGAAAGAACCGAATAAGATGCGAATGGACATAGAGGTCATGGGCATGGTCATCACTCAAGCCTTCGACGGCGATATCGGTTGGTACATCAATCCCCAGACCGGAGCCGAGGAACTCATGAACGAACAGCAAGCCGCGGACATGAAGCATCAAGCCCTGGGCAGCGACTCCCTGCTCCGGCCGGCCCTGTACGGCATCACTTACCAGCTGAAGCCCAAGGAGACGATCAACGGCCAGGACTATATCGTGATCGACCAGGTGTTCAAAGACGGCCTCCGCTCAACCTTTTATGTCGACCCCGCAACGCACTTGATCTACAAGATCAAAACCTCGGGCACGAGTCCGGCCGGGACGGAGATGACTTCGGAAATCCTCTCGGCCGATTATCAGAAAGAAGGCGACCTTGTAGTGGCCAAGGCTCAAACTATCTACCAAGCGGGCCAGGAATTCGTCCGGCTGAAATTCTCCAAAGTCGTCTTCAACAGCGGCTTGGAGGATCAATTCTTTAAAAGAACGGGAAAATAGGCCCGCCCGAGACGGTTGCCCGGGGGGCGGATGGAGGTTGATATGTCGAAAAAGATAATCGTGTTGTTTATCTGCGCGTTCTGGCTCGTCTCCTGCGCCATCAATCCCGTTACCGGCAAGAAGGAGCTAAACCTTTTCACCGAACAGGGCGAAATCGAACTGGGCAAGGAAACCGACCCTCAGATCCGTCAACAGTACGGCCTCTACAGCAGCGCCGCCCTGTCGGCCTACGTCACCGGAGTGGGCAACCGGCTCGTTCCCTTCAGCCACCGGCCCAAGCTGGCCTACTCCTTCCAGGTCCTGGACTCGCCCGTGGTCAATGCCTTCGCCGTTCCGGGAGGCTATGTGTACGTCACCCGGGGCGCCCTGGCCCTGATGAACACCGAGTCCGAACTGGCCGTCGTCCTGGGCCATGAGCTGGGCCACATCGCCGCGCGCCACTCCATTCGGCGGATGAGCGAGATGATTCTCATCCAGGTGGGCTTGGTCGTGGCCGGCACCATCAGCAAAACCGTGGCCGAGATCGCGGGCGTGGCCAGTATCGGCATACAGCTTCTTTACCTCAAATTCAGCCGCGACGATGAGCGCCAAGCGGACGCCCTGGGAGTTCAATACTCCCGGGCGGCCAGCTTCAACCCCGGGCAGATGGTCAATTTCTTCGCTTCCCTGCAGAAAATGGGCGACATGTCGGGCAAAAGCAGCCTGCCGGGGTTCCTGTCCACGCACCCCCTGAACGACGAACGGATCAAAAACGTAACGGCCCTGCTGACCGCCGGCGATCAGGGCCTGTCCATCGGGCGCGAGGCTTATTTGCGGAGCATCAACAATATCGTCTACGGCGATGACCCTCGCCAAGGCTACGTCGAGAACAACGCTTTTTACCATCCGAGCATGCGTTTCGTCTTTTCCATCCCCCAGGACTGGAAAGTGCAGAACACGCCCAGCCAGGTCACCCTGGCCTCATCGGACGAGCAGGCGGCGTTTGTCCTGCAGGCGGAACAAAGCAACGACAGCCTGGAAGCTTACGCCGCGCGCAAGGCTTCCGAGCTCGAGGGGCGGCAACTGCTGAAAGAAGAAAGCCTGACCATCAACGGCTTGGCGGCTTACAGCCAGCTGTACGACATCGCCCGCCAGGACAACCCCACGCTTCGAGTCCGGATGTCCTTCATCCGCAAGGGCGGCTTGGTTTACACCCTGGCGGCCTTGAGCCCGTCCACCTCTTTCGGCGGCTACGATTCCGCCTTCCGGGGAATCCTCCGTTCATTCAAGGAGCTGTCCGACCCGAACTTCATCAACCGTTCGCCCCAGCGGATGAAACTCATCAAGGCCACGGGAGCCCAGAGCCTGCAAGACATCGGCCGGGCCGCGGGCATGAAACAGGCTCTGTGGCCCAAAATGGCCTTGCTCAACGAGATGGAATTGACGCATAAGCCGGCGCCGGGACAGTTGGTGAAAATCATTCAATAGGCCGGGGGGACGGCCCTCCCCCGGCCGGATCTTAACTCAGGCTTCGGTTTCTTTCAGGACGGCATGGGCCAGGCGCAAAGCCCGGAGGCCTTCCTCGCCGGTCACTTTGCCCGGCCGGCCTTCGAGCTGGCAGCGCATAAAATTCTGCAGCTCTTTCTTGAGAGGCTCTTCCTTCTGGATCTTGAGAGTCCGGATCTCCGTCGGGCCGCTGTTCAGGGGAAAGACCTTGACGTCCTGGTCGATGTAATCCACGGAGTAGTACGAGGTCGGCTCGAAGATGCGCAGTTTGCGGACCTTGCCCTGGTGGACGCGGCTGGCGGTCAGGGTGGCGATGCAGCCCGACTTGAACTCGATCCGGGCGTTGGCGATATCGATCTTGTCCGACAGGACGTGAATGCCCTTGGAGCGGATGACGGACACCTCGTCCTTGATCAGGGACAGGATGATGTCCAGGTCGTGGATCATGAGGTCCAGGACGACGTCCACGTCCAGGGACCGGGCGGAGAACGAGCCCAGCCTCTGAACCTCGATGAACTTGGGCTCGGAAATGAGGCCCTCCAGAGCTTCCACGGCCGGGTTGAACCGCTCCAGGTGGCCCACCTGAAAAATCAGGCCGTTAGCCCGGGCCGTGTCCACGAGCTGCTCGGCCTGCTCCACGGTCTCGGTGATGGGTTTCTCCACCAGCACGTGCTTGCCCTGGCGGAGAAGGTTCAAGGAAACGGCAAAATGTTCCGTGGTGGGCGTGGCGACGATGGCCGCGTCGATATCGTCCAGCATCTCCTCGTAGCCGGCATAGTATCGCACGCCGTGCCGGTTGCCGATCTCCATGGCCTTCTTGAAATTGGTGT
>Ga0315297_10000652_pt1 | contig 20359 bp, 15 predicted proteins | sample YL17G15_0_MG_FD_203628 | JGI IMG/M metagenome (GOLD analysis project Ga0315297, IMG submission 203628) | Sediment microbial communities from Yellowstone Lake, YNP, Wyoming, USA - YL17G15_0 | ecosystem: Environmental > Aquatic > Freshwater > Lake > Sediment | place: USA: Wyoming | collected... | reverse complement strand
ATCTTTTCCTTCCTGGCGCAACTAACTCCAGTAAGAAAGCCTTGCAACAAATAGCTATGACGGAACAACAGCAAGAGTTCGTTCAGCAGGTGTACAACTCGCAAGGCATACTCTTCCGTATCTGCAACGTGTATGCCCGGGATGCTGAAAGCAGAAACGATCTACGCCAGGAAATGCTCCTTCAGCTCTGGCGGTCCTATCCCTCGTTCCGAAGAGAGTCAACATTCTCCACATGGATGTACCGGGTAGCCTTGAACACTGCGTTGATGTATAACCGCAAAGAGAAGAGGGAGCATCAGTCTCTTCCCATCGACAATATCCCGGTGGGCGAGATCCCTCGTGAAGAGCATGAGGATGATGAAGGAGTGCGTCTCCTTTATTCCTGCATTCAGGAGCTCCCGGCACTGGACCGCGCAATCGTGCTGCTGCATCTCGAGGAAAAGACGAATTTGGAGATTGCAAATATCCTCGGTGTGAATCCCGGCAATGTGAGCGTCCGTCTTGTACGTCTTAGGGTGCGCCTCCGGCGTGCGCTCGAGGCGAGAGGCATCAGGAAGGAAACACTGCAATGAATGATGATGTGATCAAGTCACTCTGGGACCAGGGCAAGCGGCAAGAGCCGCAAATGGACCCCCAGGAAATCAACGATATCCTGAAGAAGAGCGTGCGCAGGGGGTGGCCAAAACTCCGTCTGAATGTGTGGATCTGTGGTGCCATGACAGTAGTCGGGCTGATCTTTGACGTTCTGAATTTCGTCGGCAATCTTACCAATTCGCCCTGGGTTGTGGTGCACCTCGTCTTGACCGTAATAGCATTCGGATTTCTCGCCTTGTCCATGCGCGTACTGCGGGACCTGCGAGGTCTTGATGAGTCGAACGAGACCGTTGCCGTTTTGGTGCAACGCCAGCTGCGTTTCTTTCATACCACATTCGAATGGTGGCTCTGGATCGCTTCGGTGACAACCTGGATGCTTAGTTTCAGTGTGGTCGTCTGGATTGAAGACCAGGTTGGCCGTTATAGCATTGTGGCGCCCGTTGAGTTCATAGCCGTTTCGGCTGCCGTGATTTTTGGGAGCTATGCCCTCCTGCGGATGGGGCATTATCCGATGCTTCAGCGAACGCTGGCCGCGCTGCACGACCTGGAATCACAGATCACCGAACAGACGCAGAGGGTTCAGGCGTGGAGGAAGTACTGGATTATTGCGACGGGGATCCTGGTTGTCCTTGTCACGGCTGCTGTGGTATGGACGATTGCAGTTTGGCAGCAGGCACCGTGATGCGTGATAGGATCATACATCAGGCAACATACCAATGATGAGAACTCTTCTGTAGAAGACATATCGGGCCCCCGTCCTTCGATCCCTCGACTTCGTCTCAACAAAAACCGTTGAGACTCCCCGCCTGCCCAAAATGGCCATCTGAGGCGGGCAGTCGCTCGGGATCGAATCCCGAGCGACTTCCGAGCGGTTCCAAAGTGGAGTCGAAGCCTGCCCGCCACGTGGTTCCACGATGGCAGGCGGGGATTCGACTCGTCGCATCAAAAAGCGATGCGCCTCGCTCAGGACAGCGGGACGTACAGGACGCGCAAAAAAAGAAGCGCCCCGCTCGTCGGGGCGCTCTGCTTTTCACGTGATCAGGGCAGCTTGAACTTCAAGTTGAGTGAAGGAAGGGCTTGTGCGCGGGGCATCGATGCTCAGCACGCGCTATCGAAGAGGAGCTCTCCGCCACAATCGTGACGACGAAGAGGTGAACAGAGCTGTCTCCGGATTGGCTTGCAGGTCCCCCCAGGTGCCGACCTAACATCCTCCCTTGATCTTCTTGACCTTTTTCACAGCGGCCCCTGGCTTTGATCTAGCCTCTTCCATCATCCTGAGCAGTTTGATCCGTGCAAATGACCGAAAGCGCACGACATCTTGATCCCATCTGACGTTGATGATGGGGGGCGGATTCTCTGCAAGCATCGTCTTGCGGAATCCCTCGAATCCCCCTTCCAGTACACTGATGTTCGTATACCCGAGCCTGTCGGCGACTAGAGCAGCACGCTTCGCCTCTTGACCATCCTGCGAAACGAAGACTTTCAGGTTGTGTTTTCCCGCAAGGAGCAGACCCGCATCCTTCTTGAAGAGATCGGATGCTGCCAGATTGCTCGACCCCGGCAGGGCCGCGTGCGCGTACTCTTGCGCCGGTCGAATGTCAACAAGAATAAGTCGTGGGTCCCGATCAAGGATTCTGAAGGCTAATTCGTCGTATGAGATCAGCGTGACCGGGTGCATTGGCTCATACTCCGGATTTGAAACCTCGCTGAGAATCTCACCCTGCCGGCTTGGAAGCCAGAGGAGGATCAATGCCATGATGAATGCGGCAGTACCGGCTGCCATATGGGCAAGGCGAGGGAACGCGTTTGACGGCGCATCCTTGCTAATCCGCTTTTCCAAACGCGATGTTAGGCTGAAGGCTCCGATCGCGGCAATGATGAGAAGAAAACTGAACAATCCCTTCGATATGCCGAGAGAATCGTAGACATAAATCGGACCCCAATCAGTCGAATTAGCGAAACCGGAGATGAAGGGATAGAGTTCAGCATACAAGAAGACTCCGAGCAGCCCTCCCCCCACAAATGTCATTGCGTCGAGTTTGCCGATGGAGAGAGCGCACATGCTCGTGCCCGGGCAATAGCCGCCAATGATGAATCCGACGCCCATGATGATTCCACCGACAATAGCTGGCAGGAGGAACATAGTATTAACATAAATGAGCCCCGTGTCGAGGAACCCAAAATGCTCCAGGAGCGCCACTCCGATAATGGCGGTAATGGCAGCTGTGAAGAAAACGCGGAGAACGGTGAAATCATATCCGTAGAAGAGTCCTGTAAGACGACGTGATGATGAGAAGCCCGCCTGTTCCAGGATCATCCCGAATGCGATCCCGATAACGAAAGCGACAACGAGATTGAGCTGGTCGCTGATAAGATCGGGTACAAAAGGTCCCATGGTCGTTACTCCATTTTCAAATCCAGAGTTTTCGGAAAAAATAGGCTACGACATATCCGCTACCGAAGATTGCCAGCATCGTGACGAATCCTGCAGTGGAGAGGACGGCCATTCCGCTCAAGGCAGCGCCGCTTGTGCATCCGCGCGCAAGCTGTGCGCCAAATCCGAAAAGAGCTCCGCCAATGAGAGCGAAAAGAAGGCGCGTTGACGGACGGATGTGCGGGCCATGTTCCGTCTGCAGTTTCAAACGGTTCGAGATCAAGCCGGAGAGAAATCCGCCGACGACGACACCCAGCACTTCAAACACCAGCCACGTTTTCATCGGGTTTCCCTCAGCGGAAGCCTTTTGATAGAATTCATTCGATGCTGCATGCGATGAGGCAACTGCCGGCACGGCTGTGGCAATGACACTCTTCATAGCCCCGCTCGCTCCGAGACCTCTCCCCGTGACAAAGATCGTTGCCAGAAGGACCAGGCCGAGCAGAAAACCTGCAAGGTAAGGGTTCATATAGTTTGATTTCATAGTGCTTTCTCCTCGAGACGCCCTCACGCTAATGAGTGACGAGCTTTGGACCGGCGACATCTTTCTGGTCTCCCCCTGGAGGCGTTGACGATCCGGTTACAGGGTGAATTTCCTCGCCATCCTCAAGCTCTTCGACGCCGGTGATCATTGCCTTGAGATTTGAGGTGGTAGTCGCTCCTGTTGTAATCAGGTAAAGATGCACGATAAGAAAAGAGATCAGGACGAAAGCGCCGACCGTATGAAGTATCGCAATAGTCTCCAGACCTTTGATCGTCAGACTCTCGATGCCATATCGCTGGGGGTATCGGTAAAAGTAATAGAGCAGTCCTGTCGAGACCATCGCTGGAATCAAAAGTGCTTTAAGAGAAAAATAGACGAGCTTTTGCAGTGGATTCAACTTGCTCAGGGTCGTCTTTTTCGTAGGGTGGGGGGCATTCCGGAAGATGCCGATCAAATAGTAGTCGATGTATGCCCGGACATACTTTCTCGTCGGGATGTACTGTCTCCACTCACCCGTCGTGATATGCCAGAATATCGCAAAGGCGATCAGAACAAGAAAAGCGGTCGCGGTGAAGTTATGAATATCCACCGCCTGCTTATACCCAAAAAATTGGAGTGATCCATGGATCTCGAATCCAGAGAATGCCAGCAAGAGAATCATTGCAGCCTGCGACCAATGCCAGAATCGTTCAAAACCCCTGTAGATGGTGACCTGCTTCTTCATTGTCCCGGCTCCGTTCTCGTTCGTTTCGTGATGACGATCCGTGTGGCAGCGTGTCCCAGTGTTCCGATGAGCGAAAGAACGATGAGAGAAAGACCGAATGTCTCGACCAGAGTATTGTGGTCTCTCCCGGGAAGATAACAATCGGTAATGGAAGCGATTCTGCTTCGATCACGTGTATGGCATTCTTCGCACTTCACAGTCTCTGATTTTGGAGAGACCATATGGTTCAACGGGAGATACATCTCTGTTTTCACGAAGCCGTATTCGCCGCTGTAAGGGAGTCCCACTTCCTTCATTCCTTCCTCTGCTGCACGGGGCCAATTGAACTCTTTCCAGAATCCCCCATCTCCATGTTTCGTTGAAACAGTCTTCGGTTGAATGAGATAACGATATTTCGTGTCATAGATCTGGTTGGAGCGATGCACTCTCACCGGCATGATCTTGGCATCAGGATCGTTATAGCTTCCTTGAAGCGGATTCATCGGGAGAGGTTCAATACCGGAGAGAGTATCTCCCAGGAGATAGTGCGAAGCCGTTCCGTTGAACCAGAAATACTCCGGTATGAGATTCTTTCCCCAGGCGAAGCTCCCCTTCTTTGATGTATAGGTAATAACGCCCGTGGAATCGCGTTCTTCATAAGGCTCCCCGTTTCTCAACCTGCCGGCGGTGGACCAGTCCCAGGTCATTTTGACGGGATTTACCTTTGCGTAGCGAGGGATATGGCATGTCTGGCAGGCCACCTTCATTGTGTGTTCATTGATAATCTCTTCCTCATGAGGAAGGGAGCCGTGGCATTGTTCACACGTGGACCGGTTTCTGTTCATCGAAGAGAGAGTGTACATTTTGCCGAGCATCTGGTGATTCTCGGCCCGGTGACAATCTACGCAATGAAGATCTCCACCGTCTGTTGCCATATGGACATCGACATCGCGGGTTGCCTCCAGGAGAGCAGTTTCAAGATCGCCATGCTTAACGTTGTTGCCTCCTCCACTGTTGAAATGGCAGACGCCGCAATTCTCACGGATCGGTCTTCCGACACTTTGCGCTACGAGAGCGAGATTGACGCTCGGGTCCGGATACCCCGAAAGGCCCACGGTTTTGACGTAGGTACCGCTGTGATCGTGGCAACCAAGACAATCTACATTAAGAGAATCGTTGAAATTGAACGAACGGTTTCCCCACCCATAGCCGATATGGCATGAATTGCAGGTTGTCTCGTTTCCCGAAATCCCAATACAGAAGTTATTCAGAATATTCTTCTTGCCAACAGTACGAATCCCTTTTCCTACGATGTACTCTTCCCGTTCCCATTTCCAGTGGGATGTCGCCATCACCTCCGTATGCCGACCATTATGACAGCCGATGCAGGCGGCTGTCACGTCTTGCGGTCTGCGGAAGCTCTTCCGGAGTTCCTGAAAATTGGCATGTACCACCGACGGTCGTTTCTTTATCTTATATCGCTCCTTGAGTTCACTCAAGGGAGTATCGAAACGGACCTTCTCAGGAAGCTGAGAAACGATGACAACAACGATGATCAGAATCGCTGCCGAGAGGGCGAGTGCTCGCTTGACCATAAATGGGTTATCCTCCTTTGCAGATCACTCCTGTAAAACACCGTTGAGCATCAATGCGACCGTATCCTCTGTTGAGCCAGGGGGTATGCTGTGAGTGCACTCCCGACGAACTACCTTCCAGAACCGGGACCGGAGATGGCAACAGCTTTCGATCACACTTGATGATAGCTCCGCTCTATTGCCGCGTATGTCCCTTGCCTGTCGCGGGCTATTGCCTTCTCAATCAGGACGCTCTATATCTGTTTCGCCAGGACTTTACACGCTTCGTCAACTGCTCCGACGAACGTATCGACCTCATCATAGGTATTATAGAGAGCAAGCGATGCCCGCACTGTTTCGGCAACACCAAACCGTGCAAGCGCAGGCTGTGCACAATGGTGGCCCGCTCGCACAGCGATCCCCTGCTCGTTGAGAAATCTTCCCACAGCCTCTGGTGCGATGCCATCAATCAGAAACGAAATCACTCCAGCCCGGTATGTGGGCATACCAATGATTCGGACCTGGGGCAATGCCATAAGCCGCTGAAGAGCATAGGAAACTAGTTCGTGTTCATAGAGTGCCGCCGATTCAAAGCCGATGCGGTTGAGATAGTCGATTGCCGCACCAAGTCCCACTGCCCCCGCGATGATCGGTGTCCCGGCTTCGAATTTATAAGGCAACTCCTTGTAGATTGTTTCATCGAATGTCACCCGTTCGATCATGCTTCCTCCGCCTTGCCAGGGTGGAAGCTGCTCGAGAAGTTCCGATTTTCCAAATAGTACGCCAATGCCGGTCGGACCGAACATTTTATGACCGGAGAACGCAAAGAAATCCGTGTCGAGCGATTGCACGTTGACACGGAAGTGCGGAACCGATTGTGCCCCGTCAACGAGCACTTTTGCGCCATGCCTGTGAGCCATGGCAATCATTTGTTGGAGAGGAAGAACCGTCCCGATCGCATTCGATACATGGGTAAGGGCAACAAGTTTCGTCCGCGGACCCAGCAGTTTTTCGTACTCATCGAGGATCACATCGCCATGATTGTCGACCGGAATGATACGAAGGACGATACCGCGCTCCTCCCGCAGCAACTGCCAGGGAACAATGTTGGAATGATGCTCAAGCGTCGTCAGGAGAACCTCATCCTTCCGGTCGAGAAACGAGCGGCCGAATGTTTGCGCAACAAGATTGATCGACTCTGTTGCCCCATGGGTAAAGATGACCTCCTTGGTGGAACGGGATCCAAGAAACTCCCGCACTTTGGCTCTGGCGTTCTCATACGCGTCAGTCGCTCGTCCTGCCAATTCATGGACACCGCGATGGACGTTTGAGTTATCCATCTCATAATAGTGCTGAAGCGCCTGGATTACCTCGAGCGGCTTCTGGCTTGTTGCCGCATTATCAAACCAGATCAGCGGCTTTCCATGGATCGTCTGTTGCAGGATAGGAAAGTCTTCTCTCACGGCCCGGACACTGAACATGTGTTGATCGCTCGAAGAGACAACCGGAGGTGCACCGGCTGGCATGAAGTACGGTCGTTGGTAGCTGACGCGCTTTGGCAGCGAGACAATCTGCTCCTGCTCAACCTCGGCCATGAGTGACCTGAAATCGAGCGCTCCCCCCGTCATATCGTTTGCCGCTGTTGGCATGCCGTGTGAATCTTGCGGTGGTTTGCTTTCCAGCGGCTGTGATTTCGTGGCTTGGGGAATGTCCATCGGAGGTGCACCTTCCGAGGGTGGAGCGAACATCTGTTGCACTCCCATGAGGCCGGTCAGATCCGCTTCCGGCCCCGGGTGAGCACCGGGGATCTCCGCAAACAATCGCCGCGCGATCTTGTCCAAGGCTTCCACACTGAGGGGATCTGAAGGAGGCGAGGTCTCTTTTCTTTCCAGCTCAGGCGTGGACGACGACAATTCCTGTTTGTCAATGCTATTGATAGTCATAGTAATTTGACACCTCCACGTTCTCAAGCACGCCGAGAGAATCTTCGACAAGTGTAGCGACAGAGAAATAGAGCGTTACGAGGTACGACGCAATAGCCATGGTGTCGATATTCATCATCCGCACGGAGAGACTTGGCATCACTTCGTTCGGAATACCTTTTTGATGCAATCCGATCACTCCCTGTTCCTTTTCTCCAAGGCGCATCAAGAGAATGCTTGTAGTACCGCCTCCTACCGAGGGTCGTGACTTACCATTGACCAGCAGCTTATCGCATGGAACGAGGGGAACGCCCCGCCAGGTGATGAAAGGCTGGCCGAACATTTCGACGCTTGGAGGGGGAACTCCTCTTCGGGTGCATTCACGGCCGAATGCAGCGATCGCCTTTGGGTGAGCAAGGAACAGGGCAGGTTTTTTCCAGACTCGTGAGAGTAACTCATCCAGATCGTCAGGTGTCGGTGAGCCTTTGCGCGTCTGCACACGCATCGACGATGTCGCGACGTTGACTAATCCGAAATCCCTATTATTGATGATCTCCCACTCTTGCCGCTCTTTTATTGTTTCGATGGTGAGGCGGAGCTGTTCCCGCAACTGATTAATGGGATTATTGTAAATATCTGTGACCCGCGTGTGGACGCGCATGACACTCTGGACCACATTCAGAGGATACTCTGCGGGCTGCTCATCATAGTCCACAAAAGTTTCTGGCAGTAGTGTTTCACCAAAATGGCCTGAGGTTACTTCGATGATGCGCTCGCCGTACTCATTGACCATCGTGGCCTTTGCTTCCTGTCGTTGTTTGACGATCTTCTCGAACTTCGCGCGCATATCGGGTGCTTTACTCAACAGTTTCTCGAATTCAGCGCGCTCGAGGGAGAGCAACAAGCAGGGTGTGAGCGCCGTGACCGTGGCTGTCCGCATGGTGTCCTGAATCAGAGCGATCTCTCCGAAGTAGTCACCGTCACCGAGAATTGCCAGCTGTATCTTTTTGCCGTACCGACTGGTAGTAGTTACTTCCACTTTCCCGTGGGCAATGATGTAGAACTTGTCTCCCGGTTTTCCCTCTTTCACGATTGCGATACCCGCTCCCGCTTCTTCGCTGACGAATTTCGTCGTCAGCATCGTGATAATCGACTCATCAACATCACGAAGAAGGGAGATGGCGCGAAGGTGCTGCGGCTCGATATGGGTTTCTTCACCTTCGGTCGTGATGCGTATTTTCTGATCTTCCCGCAACATGAGTTTCCGCCTGTTGATGCGGTACGTACCTGAATCGACCTGAACCCAGGGCAAAAGTTGAAGGAGCCATCTGGGCGAAGTCCCAACCATTTGAAGGCCGGTCTTCGTCGTTGTCGCCAGAAATCGTGCAGCGCTCGTGCTTACACTTTTCTGCGATTTCTCTGTGGTTGCGTCCTCAGACATAGCCATACTCCTTTCTGGAGGGTGGGAGAACCGTTCTGTGAGTGTTTTGATTCATTGTGCGAAATTCTCGGTCAATTTCATTTCACGGAAATGTACGTGGAGCAGCCCTGCGCTGCAAACATCATCGGTCCGATGTCTCGTAGACGAATCGACATGGAAGGGCTCCTTCATGAAAAAACAGGTCTGGAGCTAGGCAACGGAGATGGCGATCTTCGCTTTCGTGGAGTACAGCCCGGCCTCAGAATGTCTCAATGCGACATTCAGGAGGCAGTCTCCGCCATCGTGAATGAATTCAAGAAGAGTGGATAGACAGGTTTGATAACTAGGAATTGGCATGAAGATCTTTTCCATTCATATACGGAAAAAATCTCTCCCAGCTCTCCGGCGTCAGAACATTACATGTCGCAAAATTAGGCAGACTCGGGCTCGGAAGCAAGGGGGAACTTACCAATGCGCAGTGAGCATGAATCCAGACTTGTGTGCGGGGAACCGTCAAATGACCCGTAAAACTGACTGAAGTATGATTGCGTACTAAGCTGCGATGTTTCTCCGGTCAAGAAGTAGAGGCAAGGGGGGCCGCCAATGACGGAAAGCCGCGAATATGGGATATATTTCTCGTGCCCTCTGGCGGGAATCTTGACAAATCGATGAGGTGAACGATGACGGTCAAGGACAAGGCAGGAGCATTTTCCCAAAAAGGACTATTTCTTCCGTTGTGGCCGGAATCGGACTCGCGGCGCGCTGTTTGCGACGTCCCGTCACACTTCTGGACGGGGTCCTGATTATCCGCCGACTCGTCCCTGCCTGTGCTGCTGCTCCGGCAGGCAGGCGCCGACTTGCCCGCCGAAACGTAGTGTAGGCGGGAGTTACGACGAAGGCGGAAGGGACGCAGGCGGGCCCCCCGCTACGCCGGGGACTCACAACTTCTGTGAGTGCCTTCTTATTTTCATAGTGACCCTGTAGCTGGGGGCCACAGCGGGGATCTTTCTCACGAAGAACTGAGCCGCGTTGCGGTCTCCATCGGCTGCAATTTCATAATACAAAGCTTCACAAAGGCCTTTCTCTCCGCCACTGACGCATGTTTGAACAGCTTTTCGAAATCCGACACGAAATGATGGACCTCGTGGGAGGCTTGCACGACGTCGACTTAACCCTCCATTTCTGAATTCAGAGCTCCCAACCGTTCGACAAGTTCTAGCCTCGCCTCTTCAATCGTTCTCAGCCTCTCCACGCAGTCATGGTATTCTTTGAACACTCGGATGCGAGCTACCGCTGGTCCTCGGGAACCACCAGTTGAGTCGGCCGAATAGTTTCATCAGTGTCGGCACGAGGACTATGCGGATGAGCGTTGCGTCAATCGCTACCGCGAAGGCGAGCCCAAGCCCGAATTCGCGCGTTGCCGTGATCTGTGTGAATCCAAATGAACCGAACAATACCACCATGATCAGAGCAGCGCTAGTAATGAGACCGCCAGTCTGTGCCAACCCGCTCGCCACCGCCAGCCGGTTGTCCCTTGTGCGCACGTACTCTTCGCGAATCCGGCTTAGAAGGAATACTTCGTAATCCATCGACAGGCCGAACAGTATGGTGAAAAGCATAAGCACGATAAACGAATTGAGACCACCCGGCGGATCCAGTCCGATCAGGCTCGCGCCGATGCCGTCTTGAAACAGATAGACTAGAAATCCATACGAAGCGAGAACGGAAATGAGATTCATGATGACTGCTTTGAGCGGAATGAGGATAGAACGGAACACGAACATAAGGACAGCAAACGTGATCACGAGTACTAGCGGTACGACCCGAGTGAGGCTCCCAAACAGTTCTTCGTCAAAATCAAGGATGCTCGCGCTGAAGCCGCCGATGCGGACTCCGAGGTCTGCATTCCGTCCTTGGGACGATAGCGAGTCGCGAAACTCACGAATCATTTGCATCACTTCCTTTGTCTCGGGCGCTGATCTCGGCACAGCAAAGATAAGAGCAGTTCGGTCGTCCGTTGCCACTACGCCTGCTGCTTGCTGCCGAACGAGCGGTGGGAGGTCCGCAGTCTTATGGATGTTTGCACAGAACGGTCCGAGGATCGTCAGAAGGGAGGGAAAGCCTCCCACTGTTGAGACGCGCGGGTCTGAAGCGAATCGATCAGCAAGGGAAGAGACCGCCGTCAGGTGTGCGGGCGACCACAGGGTCTCTCCTTCACGGCATGAGACGAGAATTGCGATCGGTCCCATCCATCCAGCAGCAAAGTTTTTTTCGAGAAGTTCAAATCCTTCACGAGCCTCCACACCTGGGGAGAGATCATGCGCGCCCATGTTCCATGGAGTGAGCCGTCGCGCTGGAAGGATGAGCAGAGCCAGAACGATCAACGTCGGGATGACATATCGCAATGGTCTAGCCATCGCCTCGTTCGCCCATCGCGACCATATCCTGCCGACTTGCGATTGAGTCTTAGGATGGCGAGGCCAGTTCAGTCGCTTGCCAATCAGAAGTAAGACGGCTGGCAGCAATGTAAGTGTTGCGAGCACCGCTGTGACCACCACAGTGACTCCGCCGATTGCGAGCGTGTGCAGAAATCGTATGTTCACCATGAACAATGCCGCGAAGCCGATACAAACAGCGAGACCAGAGATGAGCACGGCATGTCCTGCAGCCAGGGTTGCGGTCTCCACTGCGGATGGGAACGATGCGCCGCGTGCGAGTTCCTGGCGGCAGCGGCTTACGAGAAAAAGCGCGTAGTCGACACCGACTCCAAGACCGACCATCGTCACGGCGTTTTCTGCGAAAACGCTCACGGGCATGAATCCACTCAGTGCGTACAGCACAGCGAGGGCAACCGCAGTCGCTCCAAGAGCAAGCAACAACGGCAGTCCGGCGGCGATGGGCGCACCGAACACCATGAGGAGGATGACGAGCGTGAGAGGAATCCCGAACCGTTCTGCATTCAACAAATCGTCCGAAGAATTCACGTCGAGATCGTGAAACATCGAGACCATCCCGGTCAGTTTGAGAGCGAACTTGTCACCGAGCCCAGCGCCTGCAACGACGGAGCGGATCCAGCCGACGTTCGATTCTGCGTCGAAAAACGTCTCCGCCGGTGGCGTCACGAGGAGAAGTGCCGTATGTCCGTCGCGTCCAACGAGGCGAGTATCACCGGTATTCCAGAAATGTCTCACACTATGCATTCCGGCAGAATCGAGCACACGCTCGAGTGTATTCGCGGCAACGGCGAAACGGGGGTCGGATACTTCAATATCCCCGGACACAAGCACCGCGGGAAAAACGAATGCCGAGCCGTCCCCGAATGCCCGGTTGATGTCCCGTGAAACCAGCTCTGAAGGACTGCCCGGGACTGCATCCGTGCTTCCGCGAAGTGCTCCGCCAAGGCGGGGGGCGAATACTGCCGCGACTGCAAGAGCGATACCCCACAGGCTGACGACCACGACCGGCCGACGAAGAACGAACCTCATCAACGTACGCATTGGGATGACCCTTTCGGATTATGAGGCCTTGAGAAATCGAGTTTGCTTGATTTTATCTTTGTCGCCGGCAAACGGACCTTCGCCCACTCGGTATAATTGGATTTCAGGAACCAGTGTCTCGGGATATTCTTTCCACGCTTCCCGAAAGTCTGCATTAAGGTCAACGAGGCGGTGCAGCATTGCCTCGCGATAGGTTGTGAGCAATTCCTCGGTCGGCTCGGTATCCACCTCGAAGACGAATCTCGGACGAACCGATGCATCTTCGCGCTCGGCGAGCGAGAGACAGAACGAGTGAGTGATTCTCGCAAGCGCGGGCTCGGCATACAGACATTGTTCGATGTCTTCCGGATAGATATTCGCCCCCATGACAGAAATCGTGTAGTCGCGACGGCCATAGATCCACAGGAACGGAAGGCGGAGGTTTCCGCTTCCGGCTGACTTCTTCAACTCTTCCATATCTATACCCGCCTCAGCCAGCAGTTGCGCCACTTTGTCGAACCGGGCGACTCCGCCTTCGTCGTGCACATTGTAGCGGATGCGCGGCGAGAGGAGAGACCCACGCGAGATGGTGAACCAGCTCACGATTGTCGTTTGCCTCAATGTAGTGCATCAGCGGGTTGTACTGGAAGAGCATCGGCAGCCGCGAGTCGGTACCGAACAGCTTCTCCCGCACATCAGCGCGGTCTCTGCAAAGTCTGCGGATTGCGATTGCGAGCGGCGTCTCGCCGGCGATACCAATCTCGAGGTCGGTTGCCCCGAAGCCGCTGAAGACGGTCTTGAAGTGCCGCAACAAGTAATCGCGCAATCCTTCCGACATCCCCTCCCCACCGACCAATCCCTCCATTGTGTACTCATCGAATGGAAATCCTTCCGACTCGGCAGCGTCCATCAGGTGCTTGAGAAATGGCGGATAACCGGCAATGAGATAACGGTATCCCGGTCCAAAGAAGCGCATGGTATGCAGGATCTTTCCAATATCCGGACCCGTGCATTTGACGATGCCGTTCTGTGCCATCGCTACTCCCATGTTGACTCCCGTGGCCCACGCACCCATCGAGAACGCGTTGATGGTGACGTACGGCTGGCTGCCGTAGCAGTATTTGGCAAAGTAGCTGATGAAGATATGGCTCTGATGTCGTTCCTTTGCTGTGCGCACCCAGTTGTAGGGCGTACCCGTGCTGCCCGAGGACTCATCGATCGCAACTTGTGAGAGAGGCAACGTCCCGCCTACACATCTTTCTTCAGTCGAATAACACTTGATGTAGTTTTCCTTGTCGGTTTCGGGCGGCTGGTTGTTCCACTTGTCATTCGCAGCCAGGAATTTCGCATATGCAGGAACGTTCCTTGCTGCCCGATAAAATGCCGCCCGGGCGCGCAGCCTGCCGGCCCAATCGAGGAACCACGGCGGCAGTGTCTGGAAGAAAGCGAGAAAAGTCTCAAATCGGACGCAGGCTGCCTGCATGAGCAAGTTGAAGAACTTCAAGAACAGGAAGCCCAGCCGTTCGTTTAGCGTCGGTCTCGGGATGGCTAGCGCGGGTCCTTCGCATGATCGGGTCCGTGCGACAGAGCCGGATTCTTCTTCCCAGTTGACCTGTGTTATGTTCATGATGTGTTCCATGGTCATTCTCCTATGCAGTAGTTGTTCAATTTCTCGTATGCATAATACCCGATCGATCGACAACTGTTGCCACGGAGCTATCAGGGAATTGTAAAAGAATTGTCATCCCCCGAGGTCAAATGCCTTCCGCCGCACAGCGCAGCGTTGCCAGTCTGATCATTACACAACTCCAGAGATCTCGATGAACCCGATTGGAGTGCGGCGAAGTTCTTGCCCCTCGGAAAAACTGGAAGCTCGATTTTGTTCCGGGCACCTTCATTGTTTGTGGATCTGACAGGAATGATCTCAAGGTGAGGCGTTTGTTGTCCCGCTCTTCGATTTCGCTCCTCAGGCAGGATTCTGGTCCCGCTGTACGGCCTGCCTGCGCCGATGCTTTTTTTCGCGGTTCACCCGCCGAAGCGACCCGTCCGCCGGAGCACGAAGTGCGCAGGCGGAAGCGAAGGCGAAAGCCCAGACTTGTCAGGGCAACCATTCCCGATGATCGATGAGAAAAGCGCACTGATATTTGATATGTTTTACTTCTTTCTGGTACTTTATTTGCTAGATTTGTAGAGAGCAAATTATCAGAACTTGTTCGAAAGGAGAAAAGAGGTGACACACCAATCCTCAAAAAGAAGCTATCCATCAGCCCTGGGCAAGAAAGTGATAATCGTTGGAGCCGGACCGGGTGGCTTGGCAGCGGGAATGCTTCTTGCATCAAAGGGATATTCCGTTGACATCTATGAAAAACAAGGCCGGGTCGGTGGGCGAAATTCCTTTTTCAAGAGAGGCGATTACGTATTTGATACGGGTCCGACATTTTTCATGATGAAAGATGTGCTTGAGGCAATCTTCAAGAAGTGCGACAAGAAACTTGAAGACTTTGTTGAAGTCGTCAAGCTCGATCCGATGTACCGGCTGAAGTTTGCCGATGGAAGAGTATTGTATCCATCCCCGGATAAGGAGAAGATGAAACAAACGATGGAGGATTTTTCCAGAGGGAGTTTTAATGGCTACTTGAAATATCTCGAAAAAGAAAAAAAGAAATACGACAAGCTTATCCCCTGCCTGTCCATCCCTTACAGCAAGCTCAGCGATTTTTTGTCCAGACAGCTCATTACAGCTATCCCGTATCTGGACGCTCACACCAGCCTGTATGGAGTCTTGTCGAGATACTTTGACGATCCAGACACGAGGATCGCTTTTACATTTCAGGCAAAGTACATCGGAATGTCTCCCTGGACTGCTCCGGGCACTTTCAGCATAATCTCGTATATCGAGCATGGTGGAGGGATCTATCATATCACAGGAGGCCTCAACAGGCTTGCCCACGGTATGGCCGAAGCGTTTAAGCAGTCAGGAGGAAGAATACATCTCAGCTCGCCGGTCAAGAAAATAGTCGTCGAAAACGGAGAGGCGACAGGTGTCATGCTGCAAAACGGTAATTTTGAAAAGGCCGACTATTTGGTCATAAACGCAGATTTCGCACACGCTATGAGCGAGATCGTAGATCCGAAGAACAGAAAAAAATGGACGGATGAGACGCTCGCGTCGAAAGACTATTCATGCTCTACCTTTATGCTGTACCTAGGTGTAAAAAACGAATTCAAGGATATTGCTCACCACAGCATAGTCTTCGCAAAGGATTACAAACGGAATGTTGACGAGATCACGAAAGGCATGAAGTTGTCAGAGGACTTTTCGTTCTATGTTCAAAACGCTAGTGTGACAGACAAAACGGTGGCACCGAGGGGGAAATGCACTCTCTATGTTCTCGTGCCAGTACCAAACAACAAGAGCCGTATTGATTGGGATAGGGAGAAGCAGGGTTTTAGAAACAGGATCGTTGAGGCACTTGAAACAAGAGGTGGCTACAAAGAGTTGAGTGAAAACATTGAGGAAGAAACGATTGTTACTCCGAAGGACTGGAGCGAGGACCATTCCGTTTTTCTCGGCGCGACTTTCAACCTGGCACATAATGTAGGTCAGATGCTCTATTTCAGACCCCACAACGAGTTCGAGGAATTCAGGAACTGCTATCTTGTGGGTGGAGGCACGCATCCGGGAAGCGGACTACCCACGATCTATGAATCGGGTAGAATCTCCGCTGAACTGATCATGAAAAGGGATGGGATAGGTCTCTGATGGTAAGAATCGCCTCACCGGTACTAGTGTTCTGCCTCGTTATGGCATCTGGAGAAGTGTTGGCGAGCGACAGCATCAGTGTCTATGTTAAGGTCGAGGGCTTCAGAAGCGACGACGGTATTTGCCGGCTCTTGTTATTCGAGAGCAGTAAGGGTTTTCCCGATTCGCGTGGAAAAGCTGCAGCTGTGCTCAGTGGAAAGATTCACGGACGAAGGGTGGGATTTAGCGTCACGGTAAGACCGGGGAGATACGCAATAGCGATACTTCATGACGAGAATGCGAATGAAAAGATGGACAAAACCTGGTATGGAAAACCCAAGGAAGGTTTTGGTGCCTCGGGTAATCCAGAGATCGGCTTTGGCCCGCCCGGGTTTGAAGAGTCAGCGGTAATCCTTGACGAGAAGAACAATCATCTTACAATCACGCTCAACTACCTGTGAGCAGGTTTCTATGAACTTTTTTTCGTTTCTGAAGCTGATATGGATGATATACGGGAACAAAAAGGCAGACGCCGAAAAAATCCAGGAAATGGGTCTTCTTGCCGTCAAAATCGGGCAGGTACACGCGCTGAGAATAGATTTCCTGAACGAAGAAACATGCATCGAATTGTCAAAGCTCTACCGCGCAAATGTTCCTATCAAAGCGGAACAAGTTCTGAAGAACATTGACAGGACGAAGTTCTCATGGATTGACGAAACACCGCTTGCGAGCGCCTCAGTCGGTCAGGTTTACAGGGCCAGGCTTCTCACAGGCGAAGAAGTCGTTGTGAAGGTTATCAAGTCGAATTTCAGGGAGATCTTCGAAAAAGATGTATCGTCGGTGAGGAGGTTTTTCAAATTTGTGATCTTCTTCTACCCGAAGCTGGCGCGGGTCTTTGATCCCATAGGCATTCTTGAACATATTGAAGAATACACGCTGCGAGAACTGAACCTTCTGAACGAGATAGAAGGGCACGAGATCCTGAGAGAAATATATGAAAAGAACAGAGGAGTGTACGATCTTTCCTCGCTGAAATTTCCGAAAATACACAGGGAATTGTCATCTGAAGATGTAATGGTATCTGAGTATATTCCAGGAAAGACATTCGACGAGATTCTAGATAATGAAATGGAATACTCCGACCTCCTGCTCCTTTTCAAAATCCATGGATTCTATATGTTCAACGTCGGAACATTTCATGGTGACATACACCCGGGAAACCTCATGCTTCACGATGGTAAGATCTATTTTGTCGATACCGGTGCTATTGGGTATGTCAGCAAAAAGTTGAGTTCGGGACTTCTGAATTTTTTTGACGCACTGTCCGTGTACGACTACGATCTCTGCGCTGTGAGACTTAACGAAATGGCCGAGAGCGGAATTTCCGGGAAGAAATTTGAGAAGTTCAAAGCGAAGTTCAATGTTCTCTACTCGGATTTTGAAGGAAGAAGCGTGAAAGAGGTGTCTTTGACGAGAAAGATGATGGAAACGATCAAGCTAGGTGTGAATTCGGGTATGGGATTCGAAAAAGGTATGTTCTCGATCATCAAGAGCCTGATGTTTCTTGACGGAATGGTTCTCCGGTGCAATCCGGACGCCGTGCTTCTGGAAGACATGAGGCAGTTCCTGGGTGAATTCAGAAAGGGAAGAGACTGATCTTCTTGAAATAGGTGACATCTGACTGCGGGTGTTTCAAGACAGGCTCAGCAATCGCTGGGCCCTTCTTTTTCCAGTGGAGTCAGGGAGGTAAGCTGCGTCCTGCGCCAAAGACCACAAATCTTCTGTTGAACGTACATCCGAAACGCGGCGACGAGACTCCGATGCGGTCGATATCCCCGCCCCCGCTTCTGCAGCTTCTCAGTATCTCCAGCTTACGGTATCCGCTCCTGCCGGTGCGGTTGCACTGATGCGGGCAAGGATCTTCGGGGCATACATTTGGTTGTAGCGAAGCCGTGAGAGGGCGTTGGGACGGGTGTGATCGCCATTCCAGCAGTGCTCCGCGCGGTCCCCGTAGTCCACCTCGCCGCCATAAAAGGGGTTGGTTGTCCCTTTGAGAAACTCTTCGAGCAGGTAGACCGCATTGTTCAGATAGAAGTTGTCCATGGTCCCGCAGTAGACGTGGATCTTCCCCTCCAGCTTGGGGCCGAGCGTGGCCCAATCGCGCTGAAGGATGTGGGAAAGGTCGTAGTGCTCCCTCCAGTACGCCGCGACGTCCTTGTCGATCTTCCCGGTCACCTTGTCCCAGATGCGCTTCGGATAGCCGTCGGCACCAACTGGGGAAAAGACCGCTTCCCAGATGTCCCACTGTTGGCCGGATCGGCTCCTGGTGCCGAGGGCAAGCTCGAACATGTTTGCTTCTTCGAGCGTAACGCTCACCTCACCCAGCCAATTGCGCATGCCGGGACGAGGCGTGTGTTTCCAGCGGCTGTCCGCGTAGTAGGCGTTGTCGTTCTTGTAGATGTTCACCTGGGTGTAGGCACGGAAGTCGACCGGGTCTGGACAGGCTGCGAAACAGCCGTTGAAATCGTCGGGATAGAAGACCTGCACTGCCAATGCTTCCCAGCCTCCGGTGGAGCCGCCGTAGGTGAACCGCGCCCAGCCCTGACCGATGCCGCGAAACCGTTTTTCAACCTCGGGGATGAGCTCCTTCATAATGGCATCGCCGTAGGGACCGAGGTTCTGCGAGTTCACGGCGTAGGAGTCGTCGTAGTACGGATTCGCGTGTTGGATCTCGATAATGAGGAACCGCGGGAAGTTCGGTCCAATCCATTCCTTGTAGAAATCATAGGCGTACTGCTGCACGATGCGATTGTAGCCGCTCACGCGAAACCTCTCGCTGTAGTCGGGCTTGAGAGAAGTGTCGGGCGGCTCCTCGCGGAACCCACCGAAGGTGGCTGGAAAGTGACCGTGGAATACCATGAGCGGATACCGGGCGTTCGGGTGTGCCTCCCATCCTTCGGGCAGGAGGACGTTTGCCCCGAGGTACATCGGGCGGCCCCAGAATTTCGAAAGCAGGTTGCTTTGGATGCGGATGTGCTTGACGTACTTTGTGTCCCTGGGTTGTGGGATGGGGGGTACCTCCTGGTCGAGGACGACGCTCAGGGCCTTTTTTGACTTCGGGTTGAACGAGATCCACCGGGGTGTCGAGAAGAGATTCCCCGGAGCGCGGTTCCATTGCTGACCTTCACCGCGGTCCATCGGGAGCTTCACTGTGTGTCCGTCAGACCGGTGGAAAGTTTCGTACTTGTGCAGCAACGCCTGCACGCGGTAGCGGCCCTCAGGGACGCTCGCCAATGACCGGAGGGGGAAACCGAACGCCAAACCGTCGACGACTTGTGATTGCCCTTTGGTCCATCCTTCCACGTCTATGCCGAAGATAAGCTGGGTGTTGAGCCCGAGGTCGATTTGGAACCGCGGCTCGGCTGTGCTGTCTGTGGAGAGCATGAGCAGCAGACGGCCGTCGAAGGCACCGGTGTGGAGATTGGAGGGAATGGTCACCGAGAAACGGGGCTGGCCAAAGAGTGGAACGCCGGCCACGAAAAGGCACAGAAAGAAGAACCGGGTGAATTGCCGCGAGCGCATAGTCGCCTCCAGAGTTGTGGCACTGAGCTTAGCATCCTGCGACGGAGTAGTGCGGGTTGCAGACGTCGCTCCGAATATAATGAAATGGATGCCGAGTTGCCGATGACTCGCACAGCAGGTCTCATGAGCATCCACGAGGACCCAGGTCCTTCGAACCTTTGGCTCCTCTTTAACCCTTCGGGGTTCCCGCCTTCGCAAAAGAGCTTCGGCGGACAGGCGCTCAGCACAAGTCCCTCGACTTACCGCCTTCCGCCAGAATGACGGCGGACAAGTCGGCGGTTCGCTCGGGACAAGCTACTCCAGAGGCCGAATCTGAAAAGGGTTGGTCTCCTTTTTTTTTGTGACAGCGGCAAGTTGGTGCATACCTCCATCCGCCCACGTGCACGCATGACCGATCTCTGTAAGCCCGGGCTTAACGTTGGTGAACC
>Ga0315297_10000651_pt1 | contig 20361 bp, 15 predicted proteins | sample YL17G15_0_MG_FD_203628 | JGI IMG/M metagenome (GOLD analysis project Ga0315297, IMG submission 203628) | Sediment microbial communities from Yellowstone Lake, YNP, Wyoming, USA - YL17G15_0 | ecosystem: Environmental > Aquatic > Freshwater > Lake > Sediment | place: USA: Wyoming | collected... | reverse complement strand
GGCCCTGCTCCAGGGTCGCGTTCTCGGTCAAGATCCAGGTCGTCAGCCGGGCCGCCGGCTCTTCGGGATGCGACCCGCCGAGGACGAGGAGCGCCCCTCCTTTTTTCGCTCCTTCGAGGACGTAGACGTTCGCGTCGTTGGCGCTGCCCTTGATGGCCGGAAAATATTCGCTGAGCTTTTTGACCTGGGTGACGCCCGGACCGATGACGACGGGTTCTTTGAGATGGCGGCTCTTATAAAAGCTCAACCCCGAGAATGCGACGAGGACGAGACCGAGGGTGATGATGATGGTTTTTCGAATCATGCGAGTCCTCTTCAAATCCCCCCTCACCCCCCTTTTCTAAAGGGGGGAAGGGGGGGATTATTCTATTATTTCAGCCTCAGCAATCTCAACAGAAAGGGGAGAAGGACGATTACGTACAGGACCTCCTCCTGCCATTTCTTGCTTTTGAGGAGGTTCCACCCCATCAATAGGACCACGAAAGCGACCAGGATGTAATAAAGGACGGTTATGATCATCGCCATCTCCTCTTAAAAAAAGGTCAAGAAGGCCAGCTTCTTGCTGAAGATGACCATCAGCGTCCCGACGAGGATGATGAGGACCGCCGGGATGATGCAGTATTTCAGGAACGTCGAGTATCTCTCTTTCAAACCGACGGTCTCGACGGTCAGCCGGCCGATGATGGCCGTCGGCGGGATCGCGTCCCCGAGCGGCCAGATGACGCTCATGCCCGCCAGGGCGATAATGGGATTGAGATTCATCGTGTTAAAGAGGAGGACAAGCGGCACGCCGAGCACCGGCGCCGCTCCCCACATCAGCACGGATTCGGACAGGGGGAGCGTCAGGAAGAGGGTCAGGATGACGACCATGGCCGGGAGAGTGACAACGGTCACCGAGATCAGGCCGCGCACGCCGGTCAGGGTCATGATCTGGACCAGAACCCCGACGCAGGTCAGCGTCCCGATGAGGGGGAGGAGCTGGTGGACGGTCCGTCGTGAGACGTCCAGAAAGTCGATGCGGACGGGCGACAGGAGGAGGGTGATGGCCGCGGCGAAGGCGAAGACGAGGGGCAAGCCCATGATCGGAAAATCGAACGGCCAGATCCGGCCGGCGATGATCAGGGCGAAAAAGATGAGGAAGGGGAGCAGGATCTTGGCCCAATTCATCCCGGCCGGCGGCTCGGGAAGCTCTTTCAAAGCCTGCTCCAGGTTCACCGGTTCCGACTTCCAGCCCAGGATGAAGATCGTCAGCAGGGACAACAGGAGGCAGGGGACCATCAGAGGCAGGAAGAATCCGACATAGGGCATATTGACTCCGGCCGCCGTGAGCATGGCCCATAGGCTCACCGGCGGGGCCGCGGCGCTCAGTCCGGCGATGACGAAGACGATGGCCGCGGCCTTGGGCTTGGGGATGCCCATATAACCGAGGACGGTCGCGACCATGCCGCCGACGATGAGGACGGTCACGCTGCCGGCGCCCGTCAGCATCCCGGGAATGAGCATGAGCACGGCCAGCATGATGAAGAGAAGGAATTTGTGCCTGTGGAATCTCTTGAGGATGCGGCGGACGACGAAGGCCACCCCGCCGGATTCCTTGAGCAGATTCATGAACAGGGTCGCGGTGATGAAGATGAGGCAGATGTCGAGGTAAGTGAAGGCCCCCTCGGCGATGTGGCGGGCCGGGAGGCCCGCCCCGCCGACGAGTCCGCCGACGAGGGCGGCGGCGAGCATGGACAGCTCGGTCGATATCTTGAAGAACTTGGCCGCGATGTAGGCCGCGACCATGGCCGCCAGGATGATCGTCGCCGAGGTCGTCATGCTCATGGGCCCGCGCTCCTTATGGCCTATTGGGACCACATACCGTATGTGGACCTTCCCGAATAACTCTAGATGAATTCCCCCTTTTTTTCAATCGGAAGACATGGCGGAGCGGGGACCGAAGACCGGCCGGAGACGATTCAGTAAAGCACGTAAGCTTCGCCCTTGTCCAGGATGTGCTTGTCGATCCAGGCGGTCATCAGGTCCCGCCGCTTGAGCGTGTCGGCGATCTCCTCGTCCGTCAAATATTCGCCGACGACCTCCCTGATCGCGGGGGCGGTCAGAGCGCGCAGGATCTCGACGAATTTCCGGGGAAGCTGGTCCATGATGAACTTCCGGCTCACCCTGTTATGCTCGTCGTAGAGAAGTGTCGTCGTGAAATCCGGGCCTTTTCGGAACGACCGGGAATGGTCGATCAGGATCATCCGCCAGTCCTCGGTGATCAGGTAGTTCTTGCTGTGACGGTCGGCGTTGGCGATCAGATTGTCGAAAGCGCGCTGGAGGCACAAAGCCCGGAGAAAAGAAGTGACCCTGTTCGGAGGCGGCTGTCTTTCTTCATTGACGATGGTAAAGTAGTCCTTCCAGGACACGACCCATAATTGGCACGAGCCCCTTTTCCCTTGGCGTTCCTTTTCCACGGTCGGAGGGACCATGTTCAAGCCCAGATATTTGCTCAGCCGGTAAGCGACGATCTCCGCTTTCCAGCTTTCCATATAGCCTTTCATCCGGCCGATGGCGTCCTTCCAGATAGCCTGATGCCCGACCCCATCCTTTTCCATTGTTAGGACCCAGGGCCGGGTGACGCCCTCGCTTTCCTTCATCTGGTATTCGCCGACGATTGTCGCTGTCCGCAGGAACTCCTCCCACTTGGCCTGCTCTAAGATCTCTTTGGGCTTAAATTGCGCGTTGGAGGCAAGGCCAAGCCATATCGGACCGGCTAAGAAAACGGTAAGTACGGCTTTTCTCAAGTTCCCCTTCACTCCGGCGGCCAAGGTCCCTCTTCTTCTTATCTTTATGAGCTGTTGATAAATAAAATAACACCAGAGGCGCCGGACGTCAACTCCGCCATTGACAACCCCGGGACCCAAAGATTATATATTGAGCATCGACAACTGACCCTAACCTCATGAAAATGAATATAATTCCGGCCGCTAAAAGGGGACGGTCCTCATGATCGACCAGACGCTCCTCCATTACCGCATCTTGGAAAAAATCGGAGAGGGCGGCATGGGCGTCGTCTATAAGGCGCTCGATACTCACCTCGACCGCCCCGTCGCCATCAAGGTCCTGCCTCCGGATAAGGTCCAGGACGCGGACCGCCGGCAGCGTTTCGTCCAGGAAGCCAAAGCCGCCTCCGCGCTTCACCATCCCAACATCATCGTCGTCCATGACATCACCGAGGACCGCGGCCTGAATTTCATGGTCATGGAGTATGTCGACGGTTCGACTCTCGACCGCCTCATCGGCCGCAAGGGATTGAAGCTCAACGAAGCCCTCGGCTACGCCGTCCAGATCGCCGACGGATTGGCGAAGGCCCATGCGGCCGGGATCGTCCATCGGGACTTGAAGCCGACGAACGTCATGGTCACGTCCGAGGGCCGGGTCAAGATCCTCGACTTCGGCCTGGCCAAGCTGATGGACGAAGGCGAAGCCGACGCGCTCGGTCCCACCCGGACGCTGGACCGCTTCGAGAAACCGCGGACCGAAGAAGGGTATATCGTCGGAACGGCGGCCTATATGTCGCCGGAGCAGGCCGAGGGCAAAAAGGTCGATGCCCGCACCGACATTTTCTCGTTCGGCGCCCTCCTATACGAAATGTTGACCGGACAGAAAGCCTTCAGCCGCGAGACGAGAATGTCCACGCTGGCCGCCATCCTCCGCGAGGAGCCTAAAGCGGCGAGCCAAATCAATGATGCACTGCCGCCGGACATCGAGCCGATCCTGGCCCGCTGCCTCCGCAAGGACCCCCAGCGGCGCTGGCAGAACATGTCCGACCTCAAGGTCGTGCTCTTGGACATGAAGGAGGATTCCGAGTCCGGAAAGCTCCGCGCGCCCGTTTCCTCCGCCCGGCCGCGCCCCAAGAAATGGATTCCGGCAGCCGCGGCGGGCCTTCTTTTTCTGGCTGTCTCATCGGCCCTGATCTGGCTCTTTTTCCTCAAGCCCAAGCCCCCGACCGAATACGAGCAGATCCGGCTGACCTTCGAGTCGGGAACGACCATGTATCCGACGATCTCTCCCGACGGAAGCATGCTGGCCTATGTCTCGGATAGGGCGGAAGCCGGCAATTTGGACATTTGGGTTCGGCCGGCATCGGGCGAAAATCCGCTCCGGCTGACGAACAATCCCGCCGACGACAAGTTTCCATCGTTTTCGCCGGACGGGACGAAGATCGTCTTCTCGTCGGAGCGCGACGGCGGCGGGATCTACGTCATCGAAACGCTGAACAGCGAAGTCCAGGGCGGTCAGGCCCGCCGGATCGCCGGCCGCGGGAGATTTCCGAAATACTCGCCGGACGGTTCGCGCATCATTTATGTGGACGTCCCGGCCTCTTTGGACACGAGTTTGACGAAAATGTATTTGGCTTCGCCCCAAGGCGGCGCTCCGGTCCCGTTCCAGCCGGATTTCTGCACAGCCCCCGATTTTCTTTCGGGTCCGATCTGGTCGCCGGACGGAAAAAATATCCTGTTCCTCGGCCGGCGCACCGCTGACCCCACGACCTTGGATTGGTGGGTGGCTCCGCTCCAAGGAGGACCGGCGGTCCGCACAGGCGCTTTGAAGGACCTGGCTCTCTCCTACGTCTGGATTTTTCCCTGCGATTGGGCCGGCGACCATGTTTATTACGTCTCGGGCGGGACGACGATCGAAGGCGTCAACCTGTTTCGCGTCCGTTTCGAGCCGGGCCGCTGGAAAGTCGCGGGGCCGCCCGAACGGATCACGGGAGGCAGCGGGATGCAGTATGGGGCGTCGGTCGCGCGCGACGGCCGCGTCTTTTTCCAAAACCTGGCCGCCGTCATGAATATCTGGGGCGTCGCAGCCGCGCCGGACCAGGGGATCGTCAAAGGGGAGCCGAAGAAGATCACCGCGGACATGTTGGCGAAATGGGATCCGAGCGTCTCGCGCGACGGCTCCCAGCTCGCCTACAACGTGTTCGGAGGCTTGCGCGCGCGTCGGACCGAAGTGCGGCTGCGGGATTTGGCAACCGGAAAAGAGAAGACAATCCCGGCCGGATCAATGACGATGGGAATGAGCCCACGGATCAGCCCGGACGGGTCTCTGGTCGCTTACCGGGACTTGGTGGCAGGTCAATTTAAAACCTTCGTGGCGCCGACCGGGTCATTGATCGGCCGCGAAATCTGCCAAGACTGCCGGATCCTTGACTTCTTTACCGGCTCAAAATTCGCCTTGGCCCGGATCGATCGTTACCAATTAGCCCGGTTCGATCTCGCCACCGGAGAGACGAGGCCGGTTCTGCAACTTATGAACGGAACGGTTCTCGACGCGGCGCTATCTCCCGATGATCGCTGGGTTGTATGTCGGTTAGGTAGGCCGGACGGCCGGGCGGCGATCTCTATCGCTCCGGTCGGCGAGACGGCGGCGTCGGATAACGACGGGATCCTGATCGCGGAAGACGATCGCTTCCTCGGCTCGCCGAAGTGGTCCCCGAACGGCAACATCATCTATTACCTTTCCAGCGTCGACGGCCACTGCTGCATCTGGGCCCGGCGTCTCGACCCGGCTTCGAAAAAGCCGGCCGGGGAAGTTTTCGGTGTGTTGCATGTCCACCATGGCTCCTTCAGAATCGACATACCGGACGGCAACGAAGCTCTCGGCGTGGCCGACGACAAGCTCATCTTCTACGGGGCCGAAGCGACCGGCAACATCTGGGTGGCCAAGCCGAAAGCGCGGTAACCGGGATCGGCCCACTCCCCGCGGTCTATTTACATATTTCTCCGTTCCTATAAAATAAAACGCTGAGGAGGACCCATGAAGAAGATCATCGTCACATTGTTTCTGATTATCTGCGCCGCTCATTTCGCGGCCGCCCAGCCCGCGGAAGGCGTCCCCAAGACGATTCTGCCGCTCAGCCTCCTCCAGGAGATCATCAACGAAGCCTCGGGGGATCTAGCCCTCCAGAACGAGATCCTCATCGCCGGCGTCAATCGCAACCGGCCGCCCGAGGAATATCTCAAAGGCTACTGGGACGCCGCCTTCATCCTGGCCAAGCTCAAGGAGTACGGCATCAAGGAGTCGCAGATCATCGACCTGCCTACGCGCGGGCCTTTGACCTGGGACGCCGAGATGGGCGAGTTGTGGATCATCAAGCCCATCAAGCGCAAGATCGCCGACCTCAAGGAGATCGCGGCCTCGCTCTGCTCGGGCAGCACGACCGCGGATGTGACGGCGGAGCTCGTCTACGTCGGTCCCGGCAATCGCGACAATTATTACGAAGGGAAGGACGTCAAGGGCAAGATCGTCCTGGTCAATGGCTCGCCCGGCGGGGCTCAACAGCTCGCCGTCGAAAAGTTCGGCGCTTTGGGCCTCATCGGCTACGCCTCGAGCCATCCGGAATTCGACCCCGACGAGGTCGGCTGGAACTCCGTCCGGAGCTCCGAGAGCATGAAAAAGACGTTCGGGTTCATGATCTCGACGCGCCTGGGCAACGACCTCCGGGACCAGCTGGAGCGCGGGGCGAAGATCGAGGTCCGGGCCGTGGCCAAGGCCCAGATGGTCCCCTATAAAGAGCAGATGGTCGAAGGCTTGATCAAGGGCACCGAGTTTCCCAACGAAGAGCTCGTCTTCACGGCCCATCTGTATGAAGGTTTCGCCAAGCAGGGCGCGAACGACGACATCTCCGGCTGTGTGGCGATCCTCGAGACCGCCCGGACGCTTCAGAAGCTCATGGGCGACGGCAAGATCCCCCCGCCCAAGCGATCGGTCCGTTTCCTCTTCGTCCCCGAGATCTCGGGGACGCAGGCCTACCTCCGAAAATATCCGGACATCGCCGCCCGCTTCTTCGCCAACATCAACGAGGACATGGTTGGGGAGGGGCTGATCAAGAACCAGAGCCTGATGGAGCTCATCCAGACGCCGGCCTCCCTCCCGACCTATCTCAACGACGTCATGCGGGCCCTCTTCGAATGGGTCGGCACGACCCAGCGCAACAACGAGCGCAACGAGGCCTACCTGCCGATCTGGTCGCCGACCGGATCGCGCGATCCCTTCTATTACGTCATCGATCCCTATTCCGGCGGAAGCGACCACGTCGTTTTCGCCGACAGCGGCATCCGCGTCCCGGCGGTGATGCTCATCGTCTGGCCCGACCAGTGGTATCACTCGAGCGGCGACCTGCCGGATAAGTCCGACTCGACCCAGCTCAAGCGGGTCGCGTTCATCGGGGCGGCCGCGGCCGTGTTCCTGGCCGGCGGCGGTCCAGCGGAGGCCGAGCGCTTGATCACGGAGGTCTCGGCGCGGTCGTCGGGCCGCTTGACCCAGGAGCTTCTCCGGGCCGAAGGCCTCATCAATGGCGCGGAGTCGGCCAAGCTCCATGATGTTTACAAGGACGCGGACAATATCGTCCTCCAGGCATTTTCAAGAGAAGAGGCGGCGCTCGCTTCGACGCGGTTCTTCATCAGGAACGACGCCGCGCTCGAGGGCCTGTTGAGGAGCAAGATCAAAACGGTCCAGGACACGAAGCCGCCTTATGCCCGGGAACTGGAACAGGTCTACCGGAGCCGCTGCCTGAAAGAGAAACTGACGCCGCAGAAGCTTTCCCTGACGGCCGACGAGGTCCGGCTGGGCAAGCTCGTCCCGGTCAAGACGGACAAGATGAAGGGCCTCTTCGATTCCGCGGGATTCGCGGCCGCGCGACGGGAGATGAAGGACGCGCCGGCTTATTTGCTCGGACGGGGCGAGGCCGAGGTGAGGAATTTCATCGATGGGAAACGCAGCGTCCTCGAGATCCGGAACGGCGTTTCGGCCGTCGCCGCCCCGGTCCAGCTCAAGGACGTCGAGAACTTCCTCAAGGTCCTGGAGAAAGCGGGGTATGTGAGGCTCGTGCGGCAATAAAGAAAGAACCTTGCTCAGTTAGTCCGAGGCTAATTGAGATCCTTCGCTTTGCTCAGGACGACCCAAAGGGTCGGATCCTTCGCTTTGCTCAGGACGACCCAATGGGTCGCATTGCGACATCAACGGTCATTTGAATATCTTCTCCAGCGCGGCCACCATATCCATATTCTTTTCGAACTCGACCAGCGGGATCTTTTTGGCCTGGGAGATGATCGTGAACCGGTTGTCGGCGTTGCCCTCTTTTTTGACGAACAAGATGTCGGATTTCGGGGCGACCGTATCGATGCTCTGTTCGTCCGTCGTGTCGCCGGCCTCGGCTCCCTGAGCCCGCCGCTTCATGCCCTCGATATGCGCGCCCAAGATCGTGATCTTGGCTTTCCTGGCCGCGTCGATCAATTCCGCGGTTCTCTTGAGCTCGTCGTCGATCGAAATCCCGGCGGCGCCCATACCCTTGAGGCTGGCGCCCATGGTGACGATCAGCGTTTTATAGCCTTTGACCTTGAGGTCGTTGACCGTGGCCAGCGGGACGACGTCGTAGACGACGCCGACCCGTTTGAGGATCGTGTTCAGGCTCGACGGTCCTTCGCTCTGGCCGCACGAGGTCACCAGGATCGGGGGGGATGCCTTGGGGCTTTGGACAGTCTGGGAGCCGCTCATGCCCGAGAAAGAGGCCGCCAGAAAGATGGCCATCGCCGCGAACGAAACCGACCGAATGATATTTTTCATGATGCCGCTCCTTTATCTCCGATAATGTCCAACCAAGGCCATCCTAATGAAAATGGCCGGGGAGGTCAAATTCCGAGCTTTTTGTCGTTGAATTTTCCGTCGAGTTCGCTTACGATGAGGCGAAAACGCCCATGAGCACCTTCGGCCTGATCGGGACCATCACTTCGGACTACATCACGGATGATTCCGGCCCCCGATACCGGGGGCTCGGCGGAATCCTCTACCAGGCCGCCGTTTTATGCGGATTGAACGAGGATGTTTTTCTCCACGCGAATTGCGGCGAGGACCTTCGGGCCGAGGTCGAACCGCTCACTCGCGATTGGAAAACGCTCCGCAGGGACGGCTTGAATTTCGCGCCCGGGGCCGGAAATCGGGTCTTTCTTCATTATTCCGAGCGGCTGAAGGAACGCGAGGAGGTTCTCGAATCCCATGTCCCGCCGCTCGAACCGGCGAAAATCCTGGACGCCCTTCCGGGCTTCGACATGCTCCTGATGGTCTTTAACTCGGGCTACGACCTGGCCCTTTCGGATTGGCGGAGCATCGTGGAGGGGACGTCGCGCCCGATTTGGCTCGATATCCATTCGCTCGTTCTGGCCAAAAAGCTCCATGTTCACAGAGAATACATCTCCGTTCCCGAGTGGCGGGATTATGTGAGAGGCGTCAGCTATCTCCAGGCCAATCGCCAGGAGGTGGCCTCCCTCCTCGGGCATCCCGAGCGTTGGCCGGATGTCGGGGAGATCTCCGCATTCGTCCATGAGGCCTTCCGGTTCGGCGTCCGGGCCGTTTTCGTGACCATGGGCAAAGAGGGGGTCCTGGCCGCGACGCCGCGCGAGTCGCGGACCCTCCGCGCGCCCGTGGCGGACTGGGTCGTCGATACGACGGGCTGCGGCGATGTCTTCAGCGCGAAGACGATGCAGCTGCTGGCCCTCGGCGTCCCGGTCTTCGAGGCGGCGGAGGAGGGCGTCGAGCTGGCCTCGCGGGCGGCCGGCTTGGCGGGGGTCCGGGAGACCTATGAATTGGCTCTGAATTCGGAGGGCCGCTGAGTCATATCCAGCCTGTCCGATCCGGCCCAAAATAGCGCTTTTTCCAAGGCGGCCGATGTGATATACTCCAAGAAAATGGAACGGAGAGATCTTTTGGGGATCACTTATTTTTCCGATTATCTCAAACCCGCTCAGATCGTTCACGACCTCAAGGCCAAGGACAAGGTCCGGGCCATCGAGGAACTTCTCGACGTCCTGGCCAAAGAGAAGCGCATCTTGAACAAGAAAGTCATCCTGACCCGGCTCATCGACCGGGAGAACCTCATCTCCACCGCGTTCGGCGAAGGGGTGGCCGTGCCCCACGCCCGCGTCGACACCGGGGGGGAGATGGCCATCGCCGTCGGCCGGTCCGAGAAAGGGCTCGATTTCGACGCCCCGGACAAGAAAAAGGTCCACCTGATCATCCTGGTCGTCTGGAACCCTTCCCTTCCCGGGCTCTTCAATCACCTCTTCGCCGGTCTGGCCCATTTCCTGCGGCGGGCCGATTTCCGGCAAAGGGCCTTCGAGGCCAAGGACAAGACCGAACTGTTCAACATCCTGTCCGAGATCGAGCTGAGGCTTCCCCACGAGGACAAGATCATCAGCCGGGCCGGCCTGTTGAAGAAGCTCCAGGAAATCGAGATGAAGAAACTGAAGGCGCCCAAAGCCCAGGTCAAGACGCTCCAGGCTCAGGCCAACCTCATCCGCGAAGAGCTCGACCAGGCTCTGTTGGCGCGTTTCGACAGGTTGATGGAGCGCTACGGATTCGCCGTGGCCGACGTCGAAGAGGGCGTCTGTCAGGGCTGCAACATCAACCTTTCGACCCAGATGAGCTCGGCGATCGAGGGGTCGAACGACATCTACGTTTGCGAGAACTGCGGCAAATACATCGTCGCGGCGAAGAAAAAGAAGAAATAGCCGCTTGCGCGTTTTGAATTTCGGTGACAGATAACTCAATCCCTAAATTCTGATCATTGAATTAAGGTATCGGGTTGGCTGTCACCGAAATGAAGTCAGGATATCGAAATCGTGAGGATGAAGATGGGACCGAGTTTATCAAGAGCCGAGCTTAATAAGAAAGAGGTCAGGATTTTTCCCGGGGCATTTCTTCTTTTGGCGTTGATCCTAGGGTTTGTGTGCTGCGGGCGCCGTAATCTCGTATCGAGCTCTGACCAATGCGTGTGGGTGTTTGAATCTTATGAACCATCGCAGTGGGAAAATGAGTGGCGTCGCGGAGAAGAGTCGGGTGAACGTCGAGATCGCGAGTGTGAGGTACTGGCGCAACCAGACGAGGTGAGACGCTCCGTACAGCTAATAAACGCAGTCACGGGTCTTGTCCTGCATGGCAAGCCTGTGCCGCCTGGATCGGATAGCCTCTTCTCCCGCATGATCTACTCGCGTCGCTGCGGCCCGAACCTTAAGGATACCGGTCAGCGGCGTGTGCAGCTGATCGAGCCGCTCATCGGCATACTGCGTGATCCGCTCACCATATGTCCACGGCCACGAAGGGTGAAAGACGAGGTCTACGAATCGTTTGATTTGGGGGAGAGCCCTATTCAATCCAAGCGCCATTTCCTCATGGGCCCGGCGGCTCCATGGACCGATACACCGGATGATCCGAACTCTTGGCGCGTCGGCGGATTCAATCCGTGGGCCAGCGATGCGACGAACCAGGGAGAGTCTCGCGTAGGGCAGAATGTCCTCATGGATATTGGCGCCTCCTTATATGGCGGGTGGCATAGCGATCCCGGCTACGCCAGTGCGCTCTGGTTCGTCGATCGTTTCAAACGGCATCACCTATCATTCGATTGGATCGTCTCGTTTGAAATTCAAAAGCACGACCCCGACCATATCTATATGAGTGTCCCGGACGACATCTTGCCCCACTACATCTACTTCAACCAGGGCGTGGAGAAGTCTCCCAACGGAAGGTGGAATCCCTGGCGCATTCTGCAAGGCATGGGTATGACGCCTCACGATTACGTCGTGATAAAACTGGACATCGATGTGCCTGACATCGAAAATGCACTCATCGACCAAGTGGTGAATGATCCAAGGATCCGTCGGCTCGTCGATGAGATGTTCTATGAGCACCACGTCAATGTCAAGGCCATGCGGCCGGCGTGGGGGACGGATAGCTCCCTGACCATGTTGGATTCATACCGTCTCTTCGGATATTTGCGTTCCAAAGGAGTGCGCATGCATAGCTGGCCATAACTAGGGGCCAGGCATTTCAAACCTCATCCCTGAGAAATGGTCCAGACATAAGATGAGTTTTCCGGCAAAATCTCTTGAAGGAGGTTTTGTCGATGAAGACGTCGAGGTTCACGGGGGAGCAGATCGCCTTTGCCCTGCGGCAGGCAGAGACGGGCACGGGAGTTTCAGAGGTCTGCCGGAAGATGGGGATCTCGGAGCAGACCTTTTTCCGCTGAGGGTATGGATTTGCTTTTTCGCGCTCCGCGACATTCCTTCCTATTAAGCTCGGAATCAATACCTCCCATCGCGAAATGAGGATCATCCGGGTCGCGAATCGAGTCAAGAACATGAAATTTGCCTGTCACATAAACACTAAAAGCGGACTGTTTTTAGGGCATTTAAAGACGAAAAGTGGACTGACGAGGGCGGTTGCCGTTAATACCTTCGATTCACAAAGGAGGTTTTAACGTTGTCATTCCGGACTTGATCCGGAATCCCTTTTTTTTAATTTGGATTCCCGCTTTCACGAGAATGACAGTACAAGGATTATTGTAAAGCCCTTACGGAAACGCAACACTAGATTTGAGTCATTGAATATAGCGATGGAGTTGTCTGGCGCCGGAATGAGCTACTTGATCGTCTCCTTCACCAGAAACGCGGGCTTCATCAGCTTGTAAACGGGGAAGCCCGCCGGCCCTCCCCCGAATCCTCCCGAAGCCAGGTCCTTGTCGAAATAGTTCCAGACGATGAGCCCGTCGTCGCTTTCCGGCTCCAGGAGATAGGCCGCGACGTTGGCCAGCGGCTGGGCCGTCGTGACGAAGACCGTCCCGGCCTGGAATTCGACCTGGGCCCGCCCGTAATCCCCCTTGACGGTATTCGTCCGGTGGCCCTGGTAGAGCCGCTCGGCGCCCTTGACCTCTTTCATTTTGAACTGATCGACCTCGAGTGTCGCCGGCTGGATCAGCCTCTCCACGAGCAGGCCGTGCTGGCGGAGCTTCTGAACGACCTCGGGCGCGGCCTTCGGGATGAGGTAGCCGGCCGGGAAGGGCACGGTCCGCTTGAAGAAGAAATCGGCGAAGTAGGGGATGACGTAGGCCTTTTTTTTGTCGGTGGGTTTCAAACGAGGAGGCGGCCCGCCCGGCTGCGACGGGCCCATCTCCATCTCGAACCCAAGCACCGTGATCGGATTGGGCAGGGCCTTCAGGTCGAACTCGACCCCGAAGGCGTCGGCCGGCTTGGGCGCCAGGCCGCGGGCGACCGTGCGGGCGTCGGTCTCGGCGATCATCTTCGTCAGCTCGTCGGCGTGGGCGTAGCAGTAGTCCAGGGTCCCGAAGAGGAGGGCGTAGTTGCCCGCGACGCGTGTCTTGAAATCGCCGTGGACGTAGTTCTCGTCCAGGATGCCCAGGCGGTTCCGGACGCCGATGTAGTTGGTGATGTAGCGCGGCTGCGGGTCGAGGGTCTCCCAGCCCTTTTCGGGCGCCCGCGAATCGCGGAACCCGCCATAGCCGAGGGCCAGCGTCTTGTACTTGTCCTTCATGATCTTCTCGATCTCGGGCATCATCTTGGAGCGCTGGAACTCGATAAGCGCCTGATCGCCGTTGGGGTTGATCGGCCAGGAATAAGTGACGGTCTGCTCATGGTACGCGCCGTCCGTCGTGTGGCAGTCGATGAGCAGGAGCGGGTCCCAGCGGTTGAGGACGTTCTCGACGAGCCCCGCCACCTCGTAGCTTTCGAGCTTGATGGCGTCGCGGTTGAGGTCGAGGTTCTGGCCGTTGGTCCGGATACCGACGCCCTGTTCGGGGCCGGGCTGCTGGCGCCGGTTATTCGGGTTGATCTTTTCGTTGCCGTCGGCGTTGAAGATGGGCGCGACGAGGAGGACGAGCTTGTCGAGGTAGGGCGGCTTGGCCTGGAGGAGGATGTCGCGGATCATCATCAGGGAGGCTTCTTTGCCTTCGACTTCGCCGGCGTGGATGTTGGCCTGGATATAAATGACCACTTTTTTGGCGGCGCGGGGTTCGATCGGGGACGCGGGAACGGGATTGCCGATGATCAGGAGGGGCACGTCGCGGCCTTCCGCGCTGCGGCAAAGCGTCTCCACGCGCAGAAAGGGACTCAGCTTCTGGACCTCGAGGATGAAGTTCATGACATCGGCATAGCGGGACGTGGCCGCGTAGTTGGTCGCCTCGGCCACGGTCAGGGGCTTGGTTTGGGCGGGAGCTTGAGCCTGGGTCTTGGCCGGCTGGGAAAACATCGGCACGGCGAGGATGCCGACGCATAGGATCATGACACTGGGGATCGTTGTCCGGGATGGGCGCATACACTCCTCCTGGCGATGACGATGAAAAAAGAAGTCTATTGCAATCCGCGGGCGAGGTCAACATAATGAAACCGTGGCCGTTGAACAGTTGCGGGGACATGATTCCCTGTCCCCGTCGACAGTGACGAATTTAGTTCATTCCCAGATACTCGTCATACGGAGGACAGGGTATCGTGTCCCCCTCGTCTTGGAAACTGTTCGACGGTCACAATGAGACCGCATGACGTTTAACGTGAGTTTCGAAAAGGAAGAGGCCCTCCGCCGGAAGATGGCGGAGCTCGGCGTCCGGGAGGGCGACCTCGTCGAGAAATTCGTCCGCTCGGGGGGGAAAGGCGGACAGAACGTCAACAAGGTCGAGACCTGCGTTTATCTCAAACACCTGCCGACCGGCATCGAGGTTAAATGCCAGCAGGAGCGGTCGCAGGCGATGAACAGGTTCCTGGCGCGGCGGATCCTTGTGGACAAAATCGAGACGATGGTCCGGGGGAAGGAAAGCGCGGAACAGCAGAGGATCGAGAAGATCCGGAGGCAGAAGAGAAAACGCTCGAAGCGGGCCAAGGACAAGATGCTGGCCGATAAGCATAAACGGTCGGAGACCAAACAGGGACGTTCCTTCCGGCCGGGCGCCGGCGACGATTGAAGCAGAGTCCGCCGGGGGGAAATCGGCAAGATGCGGCCGGCGAAAGGTGCGACCGAAAATCGCTCGAAGGAAAAAATCGAGAGGAGGGGGAATCATGACCAAAAGAACCGTTCTCGCGATCGTCACGTTCATCATGTTCTGGCAAGGGACATCGGTCCCGAGCTTCTCTTCCGGAGATGCCCAACCCGCGGTCCTGTCCATCAGGGAACGGGCCGAGCTGGTCTATAAGATCACCCAGAAGCGGCTCGAAACTTTGCTGCCCCGCATCATGAGAGAGACCGGATTCGACATGTGGATCATCACCTGCAACGAGGACAATCTCGATCCCATCTTCGAGACGATGATGCCTTACGAAAACTGGTGTCCGATCACCCAGATCCTGGTCATGTTCGACCGCGGCCCGGCCAAAGGGGTCGAGCGGCTGAACGTCTCCCGGACCGATACCCAAGGGCTCTTCACAAACGTCTGGGACGCCGCCGCCTGGGACGCTAAAAAAGGCGAGAGCCAGTGGGAAGGCTTAGGCCGGATCGTCCGCGAGCGCGCCCCGAAGCGAATCGGGATCAACGAGGGCGAGGTCCAGTGGATCGCCGGGGGATTGACCAAAGTCCTCGAGCAGAAGATCGTCGCGGCCGTCGGCCCGACGTACGCGCCGCGCCTCGAATCGGCCGAACCGCAGGCGACGCTCTGGGCGGAAACTCTCCTTGAAGAGGAGGTTGAGATCATGGAGCGGGCCGCCGCCCTTTCCCACTCGATCATCGCCGAGATGTTTTCTAACGCCGTTGTCACCCCGGGCCAGACGACCTCGGACGATCTCCGCTACTTTTACTGGCAGAGGGTGGCCGACCTGGGACTCAAGGTGTCTTTCAGCCCGTTCGTCTCGATCCGCGGCCGGAGTCCCGAGAACCGGGAAAAGTTTGGCAAGGACGACAAGGTCATCCGGCCCGGCGATCTCCTCCACTGCGACGTGGGGCTGAAATACATGCGCTGGAACAGCGATCACCAGGAGATGGCCTACGTTTTGCGGACGGGCGAGACCGACGCCCCCGAGATCTTCAAAAAACAGATGACCGAAGCGAACAGGCTCCAGGACGTCTATTGCGGCGAGTTTAAGAGCGGGTTGACCGGGAACGAGCTTTTAGGAAATATGCTCAAGAAGGCGCGCGAGCTGGGCATTCCGAATCCCCGGATCTACTCCCACTCCCTCGGGCTGTTCCTTCATGAGCCTGGACCGTTGATCGGCCTGCCCTGGGAACAGGTGAGCAACCCGGGCCGGGGTGAGGTCAAGCTCGTCCCCATGAGCTGCTTCACCGCCGAAATGAGCGTTACGGGACCGGTCCCCGAATGGGGCGGCCAGGACTTCCGCCTGCCTCTCGAACAGGATGTCGTTTTCACGGGAGAGCGGGCCCTCTTTCTCGACGGCCGGCAAACCCGTTTCCACCTGATCAAATAGGGACTATAGCGGTAACACGAACCGAAATCGCCGTTAGGGCCTGTCATCGCGAGCGAATACGCGACAATAATCCCCCTTTATCCCCCTTTAGAAAAGGGGGAGACTCGATAATCCCCTTTTCCCAACCTTCAATAAAGGGGGCTAAAAATCTCCCCCCTTTTCTAAAGGGGGGTATGGGGGGATTAGACTGCCTTTATTTCAGTAGCTCAGGCCGCTGCCGATCGGATATTGCTCACTGACCTTGACCGGAAGCTTTCCGGAAGGCTTGATCTCCCCCTTGAGCAGCTTGATGAACGTCTCGAAATAGACCGCCTGATTACCGAACCAGCCCCGCTCGCCGTAGCCGACGAGGAACGCGGGAACGCCCTGGATCTTCCTGATCAGATTGGGATTCCCATAGGCCATGGCCACGACTCCCCTGGGCTTGGCGCCGATGACCCTGTTGATGAAAGCCAGGTCGGTTTCCCGAAAGGGCGCCGCGTCGCCGAGTCTGTTCCTGGGGACGAAGAGCGACAGGACGACCAGATCGGCTCCGGAGACCGCCTTCCAAACCTTGTCGTAGGCGGCGGGATCCAGGTCGGGACGAAAGGTGAAGCTTTGGATTCCCGGAAAGGCCGCGGCCAGTTTGGCCGCGAGGGCCGCCGGCGAAGGATCGGCCTCGTATTTTTGGATGTTAATATTGACGATCTTGGCCACTTCGCCCCGTGCCACGGGCAACACGCCATCGTTCTTGAGAAGCGTCAACGACCGGTCGGCCGCTTCCTGGACGATGGCCGAATGGGCCGGCGTCCCGACGAACTCGCCCACCCTGGATTCATCGACGAACCGGTTCTTGTGAAGACCAAGGCGGGCCTTCAGGATGAGGAGCTTCCGGACAGCATCATCGATCCGGCCTTCGCTGATCCGGCCGGACTTGACCGCGGCCGCAAGGGCGGCGATGGTCGCGGCCGGATCCTTCGGCTTGAGGATGATGTCATGGCCGGCCTCGAAAGCCTTGACGGCCACGTCCTCGGCCCCGAACCGTTTGACGACGTTGTCATACCAAAGGTCGTCGGTCGTCAGGAGGCCTTTGAAACCCAGCTTATCCCGGATCCACCCCGTCGCCAGCTTTTTCTCGACACTCGCCGGAAGCTTGGATCCGTCGGTGACCGAGGGCACGGCGATGTGCTCGCTCATGATGAAGTCGACGCCCGCGTCGACGGCGTGTTTGAAGGCCGCGGACTCCTGGGCCTCGAACGTCTCCGCGGGCTTGTCGATCCAGCTCCAGTCGGGTGCATCGGGCATCCTCTCGACGTCGCCGCGGCCCGGGAAATGCTTGGCCGTGGTCAGCATGCCGTTGTCGTGATATCCACGGATATAGGCCCGGACCATCCGGCCGAGAAGGGCGAGATCGCCGCCGAAGGAGCGGACGCCCTCGGCCGGATTCTCCGGCCGCCAGGCGATGTCGACCACCGGCGTATAGGTCAGATGGATGCCCATGGCCCGGCCTTCGACCGCGGCCGCCGACGCCGCCCGATAGACGAGGTCTTCCGAGCCGGCCGCGGAAAAAGCCATATTGGCCGGATACTCGCTCGCGCCGGTCACCTGTTGGCCCGGCCCGCCTTCGAAGTCGGCGGCCGTGAGGATAGGGATCCGGGCTTCCTTTTGGAGACGATTGAGGAGGTGGGCCACGTCGCGGGGCGTTCCTCCGTAGAAGACGAACATGCCCAGACCGTGGTCGCGGGCCAGCTTGATCCACTGCCGCATCCTAGGGTCGTCGTCGGAGATGTAACCTCCGGAGAGGTCCGAACAGACGATCTGGCCGATTTTCTTTTCCAGAGTCAATCCGGCCAGGGTTTTTTCCGCCCAAGCCGAAGCCTCCGCGGACGAGGACGGAGCGAGGGACAGAAGAGCTTTTTCGGCCGCTGAGCCCGGCGTTCCGGATCGGTCCTTGCCCCCGTTATCCGAGCAGGAAGGAAGGGACAGAACGGCGATGATGCCGATGAAGAAGCCGCACACGGCGGCGGATCGATGGAGCGTCATGGATTCCTCCTTATGATCCGATGGGAATTGTCGCCAAGTTTCTTATTCGGCCAAACGAACCAGCGCGCGGAGCAGCAGATTCGTCCCTTTTTCCAGGTCTTCCCAGCGGACGGCCTCCTGAGGAGAGTGGCTCACGCCGTCGGGGCTGGGGATGAAGATCATCCCCACGTCCGTTTTGGAGGCGAGGATCTGGGCGTCGTGCCCCGCTCCGCTCGGCAGGGGCAGATAGGGATAGCCGAGCTTATCGCATTCGCTTCTGAGGATGGCCATGATGCGCGGCGGGATGGTGACGGGCTCGGTCCGGTCGATGAGCTTGGAAGCGAAGCTCAGCCCGCGCGTGGCGGCGATGTCGTCGGCCAAGGAGAAGAGCTCACGCTCGAGGGCCTCGAGCGTCTCCTTGGCGTGGCTCCGGAATTCATAGGAGAAATCAGCCTGTCCGGGGATGATGCTGAACGCGCCGGGCAGAACCTGGACCTTACCGATCGTGACCATGCTTCCGTAGTGGTGCGTGGCGACGTGTTGAGTGCTCTTCAAGGCGAAGTCGGCCAGGCCGAGGAAGGCGTCCCGCCGGAGCTCGAGCGGCGTCGTGCCGGCATGTCCGGCGGTGCCGCTGAACGAGCACCATCGGTAATGCTTGCCGGCGATGCTGGTGACGATGCCCACCGGGATGTCATCGCTCTCCAGAACGGGCCCCTGCTCGATATGAAGCTCGAGGTAGGCCTCGAGCTCGGGGGCCGTCGTGTGGGCCTCGAGAATGCCGCCGATCGTGAAGTCCGTCCCCTTGAGGATGTCTTTGAGCGGCCGGCCGATCTGGGTCCGCCCTTTCTCCAATAGCTCCTTGTCGAGACAGCCGATGAAGGCGCGGCTTCCGAGAAAATCCCCGACCAGGTTGCCTTCCTCGTCGGTGAACGCCGCCACTTCGATCGGCCGGGAGATCCCGGCCCCACTTTCCTTGATCGTCCGCAAACACTCCAAGCCGGCGAGCACCCCGACCGAGCCGTCGAACATCCCGGCGTTGATGACGGTGTCGAGATGAGAGCCGACCATGATCGTCCTTCCGGCGCTGTCCTTCCGGCCGAAGATGTTTCCGGCGCCGTCGAGGCGATAGGTCAGGCCGGCGTCCTCGATCCTTTGCTTGAGCCAGGCCCGTGCTTCAAGATCGGCCCGGCTGAAGGATGGCCGGGTGACGCCGCCGTTCGGATCGCGGCCGATCCGGCCGAGGTCTTCCAGGTCGGTTCTAAGTCGGTCGAGGTTGATCTGAAGTTTCATGTCTTCCTCTCACGGGGAAATGGACGTGACTGTGGCAAATCCACCCTCACCCCCCTTTTCTAAAGGGGGGTGAGGGTGGATTATGAAGACCACTTCGCTTCGCCCCTCGCGGTGCCATTCGAGATTACCTTAAGAGCGCGACCATCTCCCGGACCGCCTCCGAGATCCCGACGACGGCCGATCGGGCGACGATGGAGAAGCCGATGCTCAGCTCGGTGATCATAGGGATCGCGACGACCGGGTGGACATTGTGATAGTCGAGGCCGTGTCCGGCCGTGACCTCGAGGCCCAGCTTGTGCCCGAATTCCGCGGCCTTGACGACGTCGATCAGCGCCCTCTCCCGCGCCTTTCCCGGCTTCAAGCCGGCGTATATCCCCGTGTGGATCTCGATCTGCGGGACCCCCAGCCCGGCGCAGGCCTCGATCTGTTTAAGGTCCGGATCAACGAAGATGCTGGGCCGGATTTGTCCCTTTTCCAGGTCCCGGATGAACGGGGCCAGCGCTTTCCGGTTGGCGGCGACGTCCAAACCGCCGGTCGTCGTCAATTCCTCGGGCTTTTCCGGAACCAGGCAGACGACGTCCGGTCCGAGCTCGAGAGCGGCTTTTTTCATGTCCGCGGTCGCGGCCATCTCCAGGGTCAACTTGGTCTTGATGACCTCCCGGATGAGGCGAAGATCGCGCTCTTTGATGTGGCGGCGGTCGCTCCGCAAGTGAGCGGTGATCCCGGCCGCGCCGGCCTGTTCGGCGAGGAGCGCGATCAGGGCGGGCTCGGGTTCCGCCGCCCGCCGCGCCTCGCGCAGGGTGGCGAAGTGGTCGACGTTGATGGAGAGTCTCAT
>Ga0315297_10000649_pt1 | contig 20369 bp, 20 predicted proteins | sample YL17G15_0_MG_FD_203628 | JGI IMG/M metagenome (GOLD analysis project Ga0315297, IMG submission 203628) | Sediment microbial communities from Yellowstone Lake, YNP, Wyoming, USA - YL17G15_0 | ecosystem: Environmental > Aquatic > Freshwater > Lake > Sediment | place: USA: Wyoming | collected... | reverse complement strand
TTCTCGACACATCCCTTCTTGCGGTGGCGGTTCCCCAGGTAATGCTGGTTGGGGTTCACTTCCTCCGGCGGCACCTCCGGCGCGCTCCAGTTGAAGCGCCGGGCCCAGTACGGGCAGGCGGCCATGCAGGCGCGACACCCGACGCACCAGTTGTAGTCGATCACCACGATGCCATCGGGCTCCTGCCAGGTGGCACCCACCGGGCAGACTGGCACGCAGGGCGGGTTGGCGCACTGGAAACACTGGGCGCCCAGATAGAAGTGGCCCTCCATCGGCACCTCGTGCTGGTAGGTCGCATCGGCTTCTTCCAGATTGACCACCCCGTTCTCCATCTCGAAGATCCGGATGTACTGCGTGTCCTGATGCCGATCAAGATTGTTCTCGTTGATGCACGCCTCGACGCAGCGTCGGTATCCCTTGCACTTCGAGATATTGAAGGCGTAGCCGAAGAGGACCCCCGGCTGCGCGTCGGTAGTGGCGATGGTGGCGTCTTCGTTGTAGCGGAGCTTGGCGAGGCGCTCCAGTCGCGCGACCGTCTCGGCTCGCTCTTCCTCGGTCATGCGGCGATAGTGCTTCTGGGTGAACTCCTCCCATTCGAGCAGCTTGAGCTCGCGCTCATCGGGTGTCGCCGCGGTGAGCGGCGTACAGGCGCCTGCCGCGGCAGCGCCCGCGGCCACGCCGGCGAGAAGGAGGCCGAGCGCCTCCCGCCGGTCGACGGGCTTCTGCAGCAGGGTGCCGTCGTCGGCGCCCGGCGGCAGGCCGGGGGCGGGGTCAGCACTCATGGGGCATGGCCTCGGGTTCGCTCCAGTTGCGGCGCGCGGAAGGGGATGAGCGTCGGGACGGCCGGCTTGTGCGGGTCGTGGCAATCGGCGCAGGCCATGACGACGCGCCGCCCCTCCCAGCCGTCGAGCCGCTTCCCGTGCGCGCCGCCGGCCCACGCGTCCGCCTGCGAGAAGTGGCATTGCGCGCAGAGCCGGTAGCTCTCGTCCAGACGGGCATGCTCGCCGCTCTTCAGCGTCAGCACTTCGACATCGTCGGGTGAGTGGCAGGTCGAGCAGATGGCGCCGGTCTGGTCCGGGTGCACCGGCTTGATGTTCTGGTGCGCATCGCCGATGCGCTTGTTCTCCATCACGATCTTCTGCCCCTGGTGGCACGAGGTGCAGGGATACTGATTGAGGGACGCCGCGCGGGAACGCAGCGCGATCGGCAGCGTGATGGTCCCAAACAGGCGCGTATACCCGGCCTCTGGAGCGGCGCTCCGCCGACCGACCTCGAACGGCCGGCCACCCGGTCCCTTCCAGCGAACAACGGGTAGCGTCTGCACGGTCGTCAGGACACCCGGCTCCAGGGTCGCGTTGCGGGCCGCTGTCGCGGAGTCGACCTGCACCTCAGCGGTTCCTGGCGGGGGCTGGTCCCACCCGACCTGACGCCCCTCCTGGCAGCCGGACGCGAGACACACCGCCGCGATCCCCGGCACCGCGAGTCCCCACCGCGCCGGGCTCATGGTGCGGCTCCGTTCTGGGCACCGGCGTCCCCCGCCGGGCGAGTGAAAACCCCGGCATCCGGATCGAGGCGGACGTGGCACTGCCGGCAGCTGGCCCACGCCGGGTGCGACGTCCGGATTTCAGCGACGGCCGCAGGGCCCGAGTGGCAGGCGAGGCAGTTCTCCCGGAACTCCAGTGCATGCGGGATCGGCGGCGGGCTGCTATCCGCCGTCTTGGGGGGCAGCGGCGGCCAGACCGACGTGGGCCACGTGAGCGAGGCATTCGCCCGAGGAGGGCCGCCGCTCGGACCGTGGCACAAGGGACACCGTGCGTTCGGGCGCGCGATGGGAATCGCGATGCCCATGAGCGAGTCCTCGCCCACGTGGCACTGCAGACAGACGCCCCGCTCGGGATGCGGTGTCACCGGCACGTAGGCGTCAAAACGCTTCGAGAAACCGCCGCGTTCGTGGCAGGTCCGGCAGGCATCGGTCCGGAACTCCTCGGGCGTGACCGCATGCGCGATCCGGGGTGGCGCGCCCGGATAGGCGCGCAGGAACCGATGGGTCTTCAGGTTGCGCGGGTGGGCCGAGCGTTCCCGGCGGGCCCCCGGCGCGATCGCCAGCATGCCGGGGGTGGTGCGGAACACCTGCGCCTCGGCACGGATCGGCTCCCCAGGCGCCGCCAGCAGCGCGACGGCGACGGGCGCGGGCTCCGGTGGCCGAGCTGCGGGCGCGCGCTGCAGCACGCCCCTCAGCGCCGCGACCGCCGTGACCGCGGACGCGATCAGGAAGAGACGCAGTGCGAGCGCGGTCGGGTGCCGGTCCTGCGAGCTCACGGGCCGCCGGGCGCGGACACCCGCTCCAGGCGCACGGCGCACGTCACGGCGGGCTGCCCGGACAGGGGACAGCAGGCGTCGAGCGTGAGCTTGTTGACCAGCCGCGACTCGTCGAACCATGGAGCGAAGAGCTGACCGCGTGGGGGCTGGGAGCGGTAGTCGATACGGGCCTGGATCTCGACCGAGCCGCGGCGACTCACCAGGCGTACGGTCTCGCGGTTGCGGATGCCGAGGTCGCTGGCGTCGTCGCGGTTGATCTCGACGTAGGCGTGCGGGAGGGCGTGATGCAGCGTTGGGATGCGCTGCGTCATCGAGCCGGCACCCCAGTGCTCGAGCACGGTCCCGGTCGTGAGCCACGACGGATACTCGCGGTCCGGCGACTCGGCGGGCGGCTGGTAGGGCCGCAGCCAGATCCATGCCCGGTGGTCCGCGTGGCCGTAGAAGTCGAACTGGCCCAGGCCTTTGCCAGCCGCGGGGTCGTGGGCCGTGTTGTAGCGCCAGCGGGTCTCGCGTCCAGCCACGTACGGCCACATCACCCCCGGCTGTGCCCGCAGCTCGGCGATGGGAGGCAGCGCGCTTGGCGGCTCCGCATGGAAACGGCCGTACTCCTCCCAGATCTGCTGCACGTGAGTGGCCGGATCGTAGGGGAAGAGATTCCCCAAGCCGAGACGGCGCGCGACCTCGATCAGTTGCCAGGCGTCACCGGTCGCGTCACCGGGCGGCGCGACGAGCCGCTGGAAGTACTGTGCGCGCCGCTCGACGTTCGCGTAAATGCCTTCACGCTCGAGCCACATCGCCGCGGGCAGGACGACGTCCGCCACCTCCGTCGTGGGGGTGGGATATGCCTCCGAGACGACGATGAAGTGATCGCCCTTGGTTGCCGCGCGGCGATAGCGGTCGAGGTTGGGCAGACTGACCATCGGATCGGTGGCCTGGATCCAGAGAAACCGGATATCGCCCGTCTCGAGCCGGCGGAACATCGAGAGGGCAGGCGCGGTCGGCTGGGATGCGATCCGCTCCACCGGCACGCCCCAGATCTCGGCCGCCCGGCGGCGGTCCGCCTCGTCCTGTACCACCCCGCGCGGGAGGGTCTGGGTCAGGGTGCCCGCGTCGTGCACGGCGCACCCTCCGCTGGGCTGTCCCGTGGTGGCGAAGGGGCTGTTCCCGGGCGAGGCGACTTTCCCCACCAGCAAATGGATGTTGTAGAGCAGGTTGTTCAGCCAGGTGCCGCGCACGTCCTGGTTCACTTCCCGGCCCCAGACCGACATCACCTTGCGCTGGGGGTCGCCATAGAGCGACGCGAGCCAGCGAATGCTCGCCGCCGAGAGGCCGGACAACGCCTGGGCGCGCTCCGGCGTGTAGGCCGCGAGGAACGCCACGTACTCGTCCCAAGTGGCGTCCGTAGCGTCGTCCCCCACGAGGGCGCCATCGGTGAGGCCGTAGCCGATGTCCGTCTTGCCCCGCTTGAAGGCGACGTGCTGGGTCACGAACTCGCGCTGCACCCATTTCCGGGCCACGATCTCGTTGCAGATGGCGTTCGCGACGGCCAGCGCCGCATGCGGCGTATGCAGCAGGGAATGGTCGCACGCATAGCTGGTCCGCGTGGTGCGGGTGGCCACGTCGACGATGCGGACCGCGGGGTTGGCCCGCTTGCGGTCCAGCATGCGGGAGAAGAGCACCGGGTCGGTTTCGGACAGGTTGACGTCCCACAACACGAAGACGTCGGCATGCTCAATGTCTTCGTAGCAGCCGATTGCGCCGTCGAGGCCGAAACTGCCCTGGAGGCCGGCCATCGCGCTGGCCCCGAAGAGACGCGTGCTGCTTTCGACATTGTTCGTGCCCAGTCCACCCTTGAAGAGCTTCGACGCCGCGTAGGCGTCGGTGATGGACCATTGCGCCGAGCCATAGAGGGCCACGCTGTCCTTGCCGTACTGCTTGACGGCCTCGCTGAGCTTCCGCGCCACCAGGTCGAGCGCGTCGCTGAGAGGCACTTCGACCAGGGTGCCGTTGCGCCGGACCAGGGCGCGCCGGATGCGGTCCGGCCCGGAGAGCGCCTGCACCGAGTTGTAGCCCTTCACGCAGGCCAACCCCTTGCTTACCGGAGAGTCGGGGTCGCCCTTCACGGCCACCGCGCGCCCGTTCTCGATGCCGACGAGCAGCCCGCAGCCAACCCCGCAGAGGCGACACGGCGCCTTTTTCCAGGCCGGGCCGGGCTGCCGCTCTCGTGGCAGGACAGCGCCCACGGGGAGCGCCATGCTTGGGACGACCGCGGATGCGGCGGTGGCCGCCGACGCGGCGGCCACCTTCCGAAAAAACGTCCTCCGATCGACCGGTTTCACGGGAACCTCCGGCGAGGAAAGCAGCGGCGACTCTTCCCTGCCGCTTCAGAGGCCCGGGAGCAGCGCGACACGGCGCGGTGAGACGACGATCGGGTGAACATCGCAAAGACGGACTGAAGGTATGGGGAACGAGAGATGAAGGCTTCTTCAGTCCATGGCATTCCCCCCCCGGCGTCGCCGCGTCAGCCAGAAGGTGAAGCCGAACATGAGGGCGCGGTAGGCGAGCAGCGGAAGGGCGATCCGGAGCATGTCCGAGTGGGAGCGCCACGAGGCGGTGACCCTGCATCGCGAACCCGGTCTTCTTCGAGCTCACCGTGGCCGCGGTCGACGCTCGCCGACGGGAAACGCTACGAGCTGCAGGGCGCGATTTGGTCGGAGGGCCGCCCCAGCTGGGTCACCGATCCCGTGCCCGTCACGCAGGCGTCCGGCATCGTCGAGCTCGGCACCATCAACGTGACGCCATACCGGGGAGGCGGCGCGTTCGCCACCACCCTGCGCTGCGGTGATCAAGAGGCTATTCTCGACTACACACAGCAGGGGACGCAGCTGAAGGTCGGAGGCGAGACGTTCGACATGCGCCAGGTCAGCTCGGCGTCGGGCGCGAAGTACGAGGCTGTCAACGATTCCACGACCATCTTCTGGAGCAAGGGGCCGAACGCGCTCGTCACCGCGCGCGGCCAGCAGTACCCCGAGTGCCAGCCTGCCGGCTCAGCGAGGCAGGTTTTCCGGGCCAGGGGGAACGAACCCGGCTGGTCGCTGGAGGACGTGGTCGTGACGATCAGCGACCGTCCGTGCGCCGATGACATGAGTGGCATGCCCTACCCGGAGACCGTGGTGGTGCAGCAGTGTGGCCGCGAGCTCAGGGGGTGCGGAGGCGATCCCGCATCGCTGCTCAAGGGGAAGGAGTGGGTCGTCGAGGACATGGACGGGAAGGGGATCATCGATAATTCCCGGGCATCGCTCAACTTCGGCGACGACGGCCGGCTCTACGGCCGCGCCTCCTGCAATACCTACAGCGCGAAATACACGCTCACCAGCGAGGGGCTCACGGTCACCAGCCCGGTGACCACGGAGAAGGCCTGCGCTCCGTCGCTCATGCAGCAGGAGGACCGGTTCCTCGAGGTGCTGCGGAGCGTGCAGCGCTTCGAGATCGATTCGAATGGCGCGCTCATCCTGCACGGCCCGCCTGCTCCGCCCGCCGCTCGAGCAGATCATGGACGTGTCGGCAGAGATTGCCGTGGTGGTAGCCGAGGTGGCGTACCGGGAAGGACTGGCGACCGTGTCCCGCCCCACCGACCTTTCAAAGTTCGTGCGCAGCCATCGCTATCACCCCGTGTATCCGGTAATCCAATGATCCGCGTGACCGTACTTGCCCCCGCCATCCTCGCCGCCATCCTGGCCGCTACCCCCGCCGCCGCGCAGGGCCCGATCGACTTTGCGAAGCTGGTCCCGGCGAAGGACAGCTTCGTCGTGCTCCTGCAGGGCAAGCCGGTCGGCTACGAGGTGATCACCCTCGACCGGTCGGCCAGCGGCTTCGTCATCAAGGACGACACCAGCCTCCCGCCGCGCATGCAGCAGCACACGGAGGTCACCATCGGCGCGGACGGCGCCATGACCTCGGTGACGCAGCGCGGGGTGCTCACCGGCAGGGAAATGAAGGTGGACGTCGCGTATGCCGGCGCAAGAGTGACGGGGAGCGCCACCACGCCCGGACCGGCCGGCGCCATCACCACGAAGGAGGTCTCGGCGGAGATCCCGCTCTACACCGTCGACGACAATGTGCTGCTGCCGCTGCTGCCAGGGGTAGCGTGGCAGCCGGGCCTCAGCATCGACGTGCCGCTGTTCTCCTCGGGGCAGAACACCCTGTACCAGGTGACGCTGACCGTGGTCGGCACCGTGAGCGTCAAGGTGCCGGCCGGGACGTTCGAGGCCTGGAAGGTGTCCGTGAAGGGCCTGCCGCAGGCGATGACGGTCTACGTCAGCACCGTACCGCCGCACCGGGTACTCAAGGCAGTGTCAGAGGGAGCACCGCTTGAGTTTGTTGCAGCCCGCTGACCCGCGGGTCAGCATCATTGTCCCCACCTTCAATCGATCGCCGTTCCTCGCCGAGTGCCTCGAGAGCCTGTTCGCCCAGACCCTCCCGCCGGCGCAGGTCATCGTGGTCAACGATCGCTCGACCGACGCCACGCGCGCCGTGGTCGAGCCGTTCCTGTCCCGCATTCTCTACCTCGAGACCGCCGCCCAGGTGGGCAAGCCGGGCGCCGCCAATCTCGGCCTGGAGCACGTCACCGGCGACTACGTGTGGGTGTTCGATGACGACGACGTGGCGCTCCCCGATGCGCTGGCGCGCTTCACCGCCGCGCTCGAGCGTCACCCCCACTGCGGTTTCAGCTGGAGCCCGTGGTTGTACGCCGACACCCGGCCCGATGGGCGCCTCGGCCCCGTCGGATGGGAAACGACAGAGCCGCCCATCGACGAACTCGGCTTCGTGACTGCGCTCCTCGAGCGCAATTCCTTGGCGGCGCCGCGCTCTTCGCGCGGCGCTATCCGGCCGTGCGGGTGGAGGGCGGCGCCACCTTCATCTACCGGCAGCACGAGGGCGCGCGCGGCAATACCGCCGATCGCTTCGCGGCCCCCGCGCGCTTCGCCAAGTGGCTGCAATACGACCAGCGCATTTTCAGGGAGCTGCAGAAGGACATGCCGCTCGCCGAATACCTGCCGCCGGGCCACGACCTCGCCACGTCGTCGCGCCTCGCCCTCATCGAGCGCTTCACCCTCATGGCCAGCCACCTGCTCGTCGACGAGGCGCTCGAGGACCTGACGCTGCTCGCCCGGCTGGCCGATCAGGGCGCGCTCACCGGGGCGGAGCGCCGACCGCTCCGCCTCATCGCCTATGCCGATCCATGGTACGGGTGCGGCAGCGTCTGGGACCGCCCGGAGTTCACCACCCGCCTGCGCCAACTGGCCACCACCTCGCCCCTCGTGCGCGCCATTCGGGCCGAGGCCATCCGGAGCTTCCTGCGCGGCGTGCGCAGCGAAGGCCTGGGTCGGCTGCCGCTCGTGGCGCAGCGCACCCTCCGGCTCCTGACCGCAACCAGCCTCACCCGCCGCGCGCCCGATCGCGCCGGCTGAGCGCGCGCTGCAGTCGCGGGCCGTGCTTCACCGTCCAGGTACAGATCTCCGCCAGCGGCTCGTTGATCGACTCGCCGAGTTCCGTCAGGCGGTCTTCTCGGGCGGTGAGACCGCGCACGTCATCATCCAGGCGCTCGGCGGCTAGCCGGCGCCACCAGCCCGTTCGGCGACCGCGGCCCCGTGAGTCGGGATCGGCGGGGCCTGGCGGTTGGACGCCCTATTCGTACCCCATGTCTATCGCCGCGGCGTTGATGTCGGGCCCTGCATTACGGGTTCCGAAATACATGAGGAACCTCAAGGTGTGGTTCGCGTTGTAAACCGCTCCCCCGGCAGTTCGCGAAAAGATCTGGAAATAGCCGAAATCGTATGAGAATCCCTTGCCAAGCCGATGGCTGATTCCGATGAAGATTCGGAACTGGTCGAAGGTGTTGTTGGCCAGGCCCGTGCCGAACTGCACCAGGATCTCGCTGGCAACCATCGGGAGGGGGACTCGTGGGTTGCGCGACACGGGCAGCGTGAAGCTGGCAAGATACCGGGGACGTATCGAGAAGACCCGAGCGGTTGTCTCGTCCCCCGCGACGATCTCTCTCCACCGCAGGTCGGTCCTGAAGCGCTGTACCACGAGAAAGTTGCCCAGGGTTGACGTCGCCAGGATCTGCGCATCGACCCGGTTCTCCGTGGTGAAGTCGCTGTTCCTGAGCTGCGGTACATAGGCCCACAGCTTCGCCAATGCCAAGTGCAGCGATATCCGGTCGTTGAACCAGTAGCCACCCCCCAGGCGAAGCCAGTACAATCCCGGTTCCTTGAGGAACCGGTTTCTCTGTATGAGGAAGTCAGTTGTCACACCCCAATGATCACCGAACCTGTGTGTCGTAAACAGGCCGATCCATGCGAAAGCCTGGTGATTCACCTCTCTCGGAGGCGGAGCGTCTTGTGCCGCGGCGACACGAGGTGACAGCGGCATTGCGCAGAGGACCACGAACAGGACGAAACATCTCGCACCGTGCACGCCGCGAGCTAGCTTGCCGTTCAGCGGGCCGCGGCCAGGGTGTTCTTGTAGGTCACCCCGTCTTTCATGATCACCAGGAAGTTGCGAGCCGGGTCCGCGACGAGCGCGATGTTCTCGATCGGGTTGCCGTCGACGAGCAGCAGGTCCGCCAGCGCGCCTTCCTCGACCACGCCAAGCCTCCCAGGATAGGGATTGCGCTTGCCCGACAGCGCCAGCAGCTGCGCGTTCGTGCCCGTCGCTTGTGCGAGGGCCTCGGCCGGGGTGAACCACGTCGCCATCTTGGCCAGCAGCGCGCCCTGCTTTCGGGCGAGCGCCTGCGAAAAGAGCACGTCGGTGCCAAAAGCGGTCTTGATGCCGTACTTCTTGGCGAGCCCGTAGGTCTTCGGAGTGCCCGCGAAGACCTCGAGCGCCTTGGCGCGCTCCTCCGATCCCGGCGGGAAGGCTTCGGCCAGTTCGTCGGGGAGGGGCTGCATGCTCAGCCACACGCCCTTCTCCGCCATCATGCGGGCCGTGGCGTCGTCCATCAGGTGCCCGTGCTCGATGCACTGCACGCCCGCGGCGATCGCGCGCTGGATAGCCGCCGACGTGTAGGCGTGCACGGTGACGTAGGTGCCCCAGTTCGCCGCGGCCTCGACGGCGGCTCGCAGTTCCGCATCGGTGAACGTCAACGCATCGATCGGACTGTTCGGCGATGCGACGCCGCCGCCTGCTGACAGCTTGATTTGCGAAGCACCCTGTAACAGTTGCTCGCGCACGCGCACCGTCATTTCGTCCGGGCCGTCCGCGATCATCGCCGCACCCACCTGCTCGCCGCGCGACGTGGGCGCGCCAATCGTCCGCGGCACTTCGAACGACTGGCGGAAGTCGCCGTGGCCGCTGGTGACCGTGATCATGGCGCCCGACGGGTAGATGCGCGGACCGGGCAGGGCGCCTTCGTCGATGGCGCGCTTGAGTCCGAACGCCGGTCCACCCACGTCCCGGACCGTCGTGAATCCGCGCATGAGCGTCGCGCTCGCCTCGGCGGCGGCGAGCACGTTCAGGTAGCCCAAATCGACGGTCAGCAGTTCCGTGAAGCCGGGCCGCACCAGCAATGTGTGCCAGTGCATGTCGATCAGGCCGGGCATGAGCGTGCGGCCGCCGCCGTCGATCACGGCGCCGCCGGCCGTCGGGTCGAGCGCAATCGGCGCGCTGGAAATGCGTTCGATCCGGTTGCCGCGCACCAGTACGTTCGACGGCGCCGACAGGGACTTGTGCGTGCCGTCGAAGATACGGACGTTCTGGAACAGCGTCGCCTGGGCGACTGTCGTCTGCGCCGCGGTCGGGCTGCCGATCGAGCACAGCCCCGCCGACACGGCGATCGACCTGATGAATGTGCGCATCATGGTTCAGGCTCCCCAGGAAGTCTGTTGTGGCTAAGTCTCGATTCTATCGCCTGCCATACTACCTGCTGCTCGAGCGGTACGTGCGGTCCGCGAGTGGCGGCCCTACTGATCGGCTTGCCCCGCAGCCTTCTCGTATTCGTCCAGGATCTTGTCTTGGTCGGGGCGCTTGACGAAGGGGAACGATGCCGTGAGTTGGACTACCCGGTTGCTGATGGCGCTGCCCGGGTTGTCGATCAGCAGATCGGCGAATCCGATCATGTAGCGCACCGAGAACAATGGTCGCCCGCGCCGTGCCGCTCCCCAGGGCGAGTATCCAGCCTCGAAGGCCACGCCGTAGTCCCACCGCTGATAATACGGGGACGAATTGACATTGACCACGATCTCGTCTGACAGCGGCGGCGCGGTGGTGTAGAAGCTGGTCGTTGCGGTGTTGAGGCGGTAGGAAACGTAGGGTCCCGCCCCGATGCGGAACTTGTTCACAGGCCGGAAGAACAGCAGCACAGGCAAGTCCAGCGAGTTGAACTCCAGCTTTGTCTTGGTCGTGCGGCTCAGCAGATCGTTGAGCGCGGGGTTGCCCAGGGCGTACGCCGGAACCGGCCCGGTGCTGTACCCTCCCTTGGGCGAAAACGGCGCGAGTTCGAAGATGAGCCACCACTTCGTCGACCCGAGCCGGGCATCGAGCTGAACCCCATAGTTGAACCCCCACATGGCCGACGCCCCTTCAGCTCCGGACAGGGTGGTCCTGTTGGTCCCGAGCTTCATGCTCAGGTACAGGTTATCGGTCGCCACCTTGTCACCGATCAGAAGCACCAGCAGCATGGTCTGCGCGTTCGCGGGGGCCGCGCCGGCCAGCAGGAAGAGAAGTCCCAGGAAGGCGCCGATAGTCCAACTTCTGCAGTTCGCCGGTGCGGGAGTGCGCATGGGGGGTGACCACTAACGAAGAATGGATGGTTCAATGGGCTTGGCGCCCAAGCGAGAAAGCATATTATGCTCGCGGTAGACTGGCGGCAAGCATAAGGATTGCCTTAGCGCGGCGCGTACGCCGACTTCACCATCCTCGACGCCAATCCACTCAAGGTCGACGTGGAGAAGATGAAGGACATCGGCGTCGTCGGAACCGTGCTGGCGGGAAACGCGACCAGGCAATAACGCGAGGAGCCGGCGCCACCTGCCCGTTCGGCGGATACCACCCCCGACCGCCACCCGCGATCCTTCCTTCGACACCATCACCCTGAAGGAAGGTCGCCATGTCCGCCGAACGCTCCACCATCGCCCAACTCTCCGACCAGCTCGCCGACGCCGTCGAGCGTACCGCGCGCGCCGTCGTCTCCGTGCACGCCCGTCCCCGCATGCCCTCCACCGGCGTGCACTGGCGCGACGGCATCGTCGTCACCACCGACGCTACCGTGAAGCGCGAGCAGGATATCACGGTGACCCTGCCCGATGGCCGCCGCGTGCCGGCCCAGCTCGCCGGCCGCGATCCCGGCACCGACCTCGCCGTGCTCCGCATCGAGAGCGGCGCGCTCCCCGTCGCCGTGCTCGGCGATCCCTCCACGCTCAAGCCGGGACACCTCGTGCTCGCCCTTGGCCGTACCGGCGACGGCGGGCCCCGCGCCGCCTTCGGCGCCATGAGCGCCACCGGTGGCAAGTGGCGCTGCTGGAAGGGCGGGGAACTCGATCTCTGGCTGCAGGCCGACGTCACCCTCTATCCCGGGTTTGGCGGCGGGCCCCTCGTGTCGCCCGACGCCCGCGTGCTCGGCATCAACTCGGGCGGGCTCAGCCGGCCCCTCACCACCACCATTCCGGTCAGCACCGTCAATCGCGTGCTGGAGCACCTGCTGGCGCGCGGATACGTGGCCCGCGGATGGCTGGGCGCCGCCATGCAACCGGTCCGCTTCTCCGACGCGGCGCGCGGGCGCATCGGCATCGAACAGGCGGCCGGCCTTGTCATCCTGTCCGTGGAGCCTGACGCGCCAGCGGCGCTCGCCGGCCTGATGCTGGGTGATGTCATCGTCACCATCGATGGCAAGGCGCTGGAGCATCCCGACCAGGTGCTCGAGATCCTGGCCGGCGACGTGGTCGGGAAGACGCTCGCCCTCAAGTACGTTCGCGGCGGCAAGCTCGAGCACGCCGACCTCCTCGTGGGCGAGCGCCCGCGCACCCGGCGATGAACCCCGCGTATCTCGCCGAGCCGGCCGACTGGCTCCGCGATAGCGTGGTGCAGGTGCGGCAGGGCGCGTCCGCGGGGTCGGGACTGGCGTGGGGATGGGACCTGGTGGTCACCAGCGCGCACGTGGCGCACGCCGGCGAGGTGGACATCGTCCTTCCCGGCGGAGAGTGCCGTCGGGGCATCGTGCGCGCCTGCGATCGGGCGCGCGACGTGGCGGTGCTGTCGGTCCCCGGTCTCGGTCTACCCGCGGCCCGGCGGCGCGCTCCGTCGGCGCTGCGCCCGGGTGAGGTGATCTTCGCCATCGGGCATCCCTTCGGCGTGCAGCGCGCCCTGAGTGCAGGCATACTGCACGCGGTGGGACCACTGCCGGAGGGCTATCCCTTGCCGGCGCCACAGCGCCTCCTGCCCTGGGTCCAGGCCGACGTGCGCCTCGCGCCCGGCAATTCTGGCGGGCCACTCGCCGATGCGGAGGGATGCGTGATCGGGCTCAGCACCATGATCGTCAACGGGCTCGCGCTCGCGGTGCCCTCCACTGCGGTGGAGCACCTGGTGCGCGCGGCGGCATGAAGCTCCGGGTCTATCTTGGCGTGCGCGATGCCGCGCGGCGCCAGCGGCTCGTGGAACTGCTGCGCCGCGATGCCGACGTGGCCCTGGTCGGGGAGCCCGGCGAGGCCGATGTCGTGGTGGACGATGCATCACCCGCGGGGCCCATGACGGCGGCGCTGGAGGCAGAAGAGGGAACGGCACTGACCGCCCGGGAGCGCGAGGTCTTTCGCCTCATGGCCGAGGGGCTCGTGAACCGCCGCATCGCCGCCGAGCTCGGCATCTCCTCACACACGGTGAAGTACCATGTCGCTTCGGTGCTCGCCAAGCTCGGCGCGCACACCCGGGCGGAGGCGGTAAGCCGCGGGCTCCGGGAGGGACTGCTGCCGCTGTAGCCCGGTTACATTTGTGTGTGCGTTTCCATCCGTCGATTCCGGAGGCAGTCATGTCCCGATCCTTTCTCGCTGCCCTGGCGCTTGTCACCCTCGCCGCCCCTGTCGCTGCCCAGATGGGCACGCCGCCGCAGTCAGGTCGCGGCCTGCTGGCGGGCATCACCCTCACCCCGGCGCAGCAACAGAAGGTCGATTCCACCTGGAAGGCGCATCAGCCGATGCGCGACAAGATGCAGGCCCAGATGCAGCCCGGTCAGCGGCCCGATTCCGCCCAGATGGCGATGCTCCGCACCATGCGCGACCAGAACCTGAAGGACATGCGCGGTATTCTCACGCCGGATCAGCAGAAGGTGTTCGACCAGAACCTAGCGCAGATGCAGAGCCGCATGGGTGGACCTGGTGCCGTGATGGGCCCGCCGCCGGCCGCCGGCGCGGCCCCGTCGGCGCCGGCTCCGGCGAAGTAACGACCGGTCCGCCCGAGTGATCCGGCACATCGTCATTGCGGCCACGCTGGCCGGGTGCGCCCATGGGCAAGGCGCCCCGGCCGCCGCACCCGGTGCGGTGGCGACCACGTTCCGGGCCCGGGGCAACGAACCCGGCTGGTCCCTCACACTGGACGACAACACCATGACGCTGGTGACCGACCACGGGAGTGCCAGTCGGGTCATGCCAACGCCCCCGGTGCAGTCGACGGCCGCCGGCCGCCGCTACGCCACGGAGTCCGACGGCAAGGACGTGGTCGTGACCATCAGCGACCGTCCCTGCGCCGACAACATGAGTGGCATGCCCTTCCCGGCAAACGTGGTGGTGCAGCTGGATGGCCGCGAGCTCAGCGGGTGCGGCGGTGAGCCCGTATCGCTCCTCACCGGAAACGAGTGGGTGGTCGAGGACATCGATGGAAAGGGGATCATCGACAATTCGCGCGCGTCCCTCAACTTCGGCGACGACGGACGCGTCTACGGCCGGGCCTCCTGCAATACCTACAGCGCGACGTTCACGCTGACCGGCGAAGGCCTGACGGTCGCCAACGCGGTCACCACGGACAAGGCCTGCGCCACCTCGCTCATGCAGCAGGAGGCCCGGTTCCTCGAGACGCTGCAGAGGGTGCAGCGATTCGAGATCGGCCCCACCGGGGAGCTGATTCTCCATGGGCCCGAGGGGCCGGGGATTGTGGCGCGGAGGTAGTCGTGAGTCATGAGTCGTGACTGTCATCGCCGGGAGACGAGGCGTCGCCACCGGATGACGGCGATGCTCAAGGGTAGCTCACGACTCACGACTCACGACTCACCATTCACCACCCACGACTCACGACTCACGACTCCTCCCGGCACACCCCATGCTTTCCCAGCCTCCACCCGTCCCGGAGGCCCGCATGAATGTCCCCGCGTCGTTGCTTGCCCGTCTCGCCGTCTACGCTGCTGCGCTCTTCGTTGTCGCCATGGCCCAGTTACCCGGGCAGGCTCCTTCCGGCGTGTCAGCGCTGCGCACCGCTCAGCCCGACATTGCCATCAGCCCGGTCCGCTACCTCCTCGCCGGCATTCTCCTCGCCGGAATCCTGATCGAAGTCCTGCGCCGGAGGCCCCTATGGCGCTGAAGAACACCGCACCCATCGGCCGCACCGTCAAGGCAAGCTTCAACTGGGTGACCCAGGCGGGCGCGAACACGCTCAGGAATCTCCCCTTTGGTGGTGCCCTCGGCGTCGTCATTGCCGGCGGCGTGCTCTGGCTCGCGCCCCACTTCGTGCCCGACGGCTGGAGCGCGGAAGCGGTCATCAGCCTTGGTATGGGCGCCGGCATCGTGCTCCACCGGCTGCTCGACTGGGGCCTCGGCTGGTTCGTGGAGCCGGTGCGCCGGCATCTCGGGTCGCGCTGGGAAGCGTGGCTCCAGCTGGACAAGCTGGACGGCTACCAGAAGCGCGGCCTGCTGCCACCCGATCAGGCGCAGGTCCTCACCGCTCGCATCGTGAAGGATGACATCGACGCAAAGGCCAAGGGGCGGCGCTAGCCGCCGCCCCCTCACCGCCTCACGTCCTCACGTCCCAACGTCTATTCTTCCACCCATGCCCCGCACCGCGACGCCCCGACCGACCCTGCGCCAGGAAAAAGCCCGCTGGGCAATCGGTCGCGTCCTCATCGGTGTCGATGAGGTGGGTCGCGGTCCACTCGCCGGACCTGTCGTCGCCGCCGCGGTCGTATTTCCGGCCAACGTCAAGCGCATCGCCGGGCTGCGCGACTCCAAGCTGCTGAGCGCTGCCCAGCGCGAGCGACTCGTGCCCCGCATCCGCGAGCGCGCGCTTCGCATTGCCGTCGCCGCCGCCTCCGTCCGCGAGATCGATCGCTTCAATATCCGCGTGGCCACCGCCATCGCCATGCGCCGCGCCGTGAGCCGCGTGCTGGCCGGGCTCGAGGCCTGGGAAATCCTGGTGGACGGCCTCCCGTTTCCCGAGCTCGGCTTCCCGCACCAGGCGCTCGTCTCCGGCGATGCCCACTGCGCCTCCATCGCCGCCGCCGGCGTCATCGCCAAGCAGGTCCGCGATGAACTCATGCGCCGCCTCGCACTCCGCCATCCGCTGTATCGGTGGGAAACCAACATGGGGTACGGCACCGAGGAACATCAGCAGGGCATTCGCGATCACGGACCCTGTTGCCACCACCGCCACACCTTCGCCCCAATCGCCCAGATGAGTCTCTGGTAGGAGCGCCCCCCTCACCCCTCCCGCTGTTTCAGTCCCTCCTCCCGCTGTCGCCGTTCCTCCTTACGCCGTTTCAGTTCCTCCTGACGGAAGGATCCACGGCAGCGCGGGAGCGACCGCCGCGGCGGCGGCCGCCGGATCGGACAGTCGGGGCACCTCGAGCACCCGGTCCAGGCCGGACAGGCGCACGATGGCGTCTCGATTGGTGGCCGTGGAGGCGTCGGGTACTTCGGGGGCCGAAAGCACCACGCCCGCCGCGAGGATCCCCCCCAGCTCGAGTGCGCCCAGCGTCAGCAGCGTGTGGTTGATGGTGCCGAGCCGGTTGGCCGCCGCCACCAGCACCGAGGCACCCAGCGCCTCCGCCAGGTCCACCACGTTCCAGTCCCACGCCAGCGGCGCGAGCAGGCCCCCCGCCGTCTCCACCAGTGTGATCTCGGTGCCCCGCGCCACCCGCTCCACCTCGCTCACCACGGTGTCGAAGTCGAGCTTGTCAGCGCCCTCCAGGTCGGCGGCCACCGCCGGTGCCACCGGCGTGCGCAGGCGGTAGAGCGCGTGCACTGGCGAGCGCTGCCCCGTGGCGGCCGCGAGCTGCACGCCATCCTCAGCGGCAGATGGATTGAGGTCGGTGCCCGTCTCCACCACCTTGATCGCCACGACCCGGCGGCCGCCGAGCACCAGTGCCCGGGCCAGCGCGCACCCCACCCACGTCTTGCCGACCCCGCTGTCGGTGCCGGTGACGAACACGATGCGCGGCGCAGCCGACGCGGCGTTGCTCATGCCGGCACCGCCACCGGTGCGCCGCACACCTCGATGATCGAATCGCATGTCACGCGCAGCAGCATGGTGAACTCGTCGTCCGCCAGGGTGAGCGGTGGCATGAGCACGATGACATCGCCCAGTGGCCGCAGGAACACGCCGCGCTTCCGCGCCGCAGCGCACACCTTCATGCCGCGCCGTTCCACCGCCGGATACGGCGCCTTCGTTTCCCGGTCGGCCACCAGCTCGATGCCGGCGGCCAGCCCATACTGGCGGATGTCACCGACGGCCGGCAGCACTCGGAGCTCATCCAGCAGCGCGGTGAACCGCGCCACCTTGCCGGGCAGTTCAGCCAGCAGGTCGGTCTGCTCGAAGATGTCGAGCGTCGCGTGCGCGGCGGCGGCCGCGAGCGGGTTGCCGGTGTAAGTGTGCCCGTGGAAGAACGTGCGTCCCTCCGACGGATGCCCGAGGAACGCCCGGAAGATCCGCTCGGTGGTGAGCGTCGCGGCCATCGGCAGGTAGCCGCCCGTGAGTCCCTTGGCCAGGCAGAGGAAGTCGGGCGCCACACCTTCCTTGTTCGACGCAAACAGCTCACCCGAACGCCCGAATCCGACTGCCACCTCATCCAGCACGAGCAGTGTGCCCGTGCGATCGGCCAGCTCCCGTACCCGGCGCGTGAACCCGGGCGGCTGCGTCACCATGCCGGCGGCGCCCTGCATGCCGGGTTCCAGCACGATCGCGGCGAGTGTGTGGCCACGCGCGTTCACGAGCCCCTCGAGAACATCCTCGCAGCCCTCGATGCCAGGCGATGGGGCCTGGATCGTCTTGAACAGCAGGGGACGATAGCGTTCGTGGAAGAGCTCGATCCCACCCAGCGAAACCGAGCCGATCGTGTCGCCATGATAGGCGTTGCCGAAGGTCAGGAAGGCGGTTCGCTGCTTCTGCGCCCCGCCGTCGGCCTGCTGCCAGAACTGCAGCGCCATCTTGAGCGCCACCTCGACCGCGGTCGAACCGTTGTCGGAGTAGAACACCCGCGTGAGCCCGGCCGGTGCCTTGTCCACCAGCCGCTTCGCCAGCGTCACCGCCGGGGCCGTGGCGTTCCCCAGAAACGTCGCGTGCGCAATCCGGTCGAGCTGCTCCCGGATCGCCTGGTCGATCTCCGCCCGCCGGTGCCCGAACAGGTTGCACCAGAGCGAGCTCACGCCGTCGAGGTACCGCCGCCCATCGGCGTCGATGAGATAGTGCCCCTCACCGGCAACGACCATGAGCGGATCGTCGTCGGCGTACGCGCTGTGCGGCGTGAACGGATGCCACACATATGTGCGATCAATTGCCTTGAGCTCTTCACCAACACTCATATTGCCTCACGTCCTCACGTCCTCACGTCCTCACGTCCTCACGTCCTCACGTCCTCACGTCCTCACGTCCTCACGTCCTCACGTCCTCACGTCTCCGCAGGCACCAGCTCCGCCACACGGAATCCCGCATCAGCAATCATCCGCACATCCGCCTCGTACCCCGCGCCCGGCGTCGTCAGGTAGCCGTTCACGAAGATCGAATTCGCCGGCCACAGCGCCAGCGCCTGCAGGTGACGCAGGTTCACCTCGCGCCCGCCCGCCACCCGGATGTCTCGCGACGGGTTCACGAAGCGGAACATTGCCAGCAGCCGCAGGCAGTCCATCGGGGCGAGTCGTTGGAGACCACCCATCGGCGTGCCCGGGCGCGGGTCGAGGAAGTTGACCGGGATCGACTCCACCTCGAGCGCCTGCAACTCGAACGCGAGCGAGATCCGGTCATCCTCCGCCTCGCCCATCCCCATGATTCCGCCGCAACACGCCTCCAGGCCCGCCGCGCGCGCCCGCTTCACCGTGGCGACGCGATCATCCCAGGTGTGGGTGCCGCACAGCTCGGGATAGAACCGCCGGGATGACTCGAGGTTGTGGTTGAAGCGGGTGACCCCCGCCTCGGCGAGCTGCTCCGCCTGCCCGTCCTTGAGCAGGCCAAGCGACGTGCAGACGTTGATGTTCATCTCCGCCTTGATCCGCCGCACCGCTTCGCAGATCGTGTCGAGGTCCCCCGCCGAGGGCCCCCGCGTCGCCGTCACCATGCAGTACTTCACCGCCCCCATCCCGTGCGCATGCCGCGCCCCCTGCACCAGTTCCTCCACCGTCTGCATGCGATACCGGTCCACCCCGGTGTCGTGCCGCGACGACTGGCTGCAGAAGGCGCAGTCTTCCGGACACTGGCCGCTCTTGGCGTTCTGCAGCACGTGCAGCCGCACGTCCCGGCCATGGTACCGCTGCCGGATCTGGAACGCGGCGCCCAGCAGCGGCAGCAGGTCGTCGTCGCTCGATCGCACGATCCTCCGCGCGTCGTCGGCCGAGATCATCGTGCCGTCCAGCACCTGCTCGGCGAGCGTACTCCAGAAGCTCACGTGGACTCCAGGGATAGTTGATGGGAGACTACTGGAACCGGTCGACGGACGGTAGACCACCGATTGGAACGAACCGCGGTCAGTTGCTCCGCCCTTGGTTCCTCCGCTGTTGGTTCCTCCGCCGTGCAGTTCCTACTTTGGAGGATACTTCAGCATCACTTGTTGTACCGTCCTCAGTCGCTCCGCGAAGTCCAGCAGTGTCATGTCGAATACGATATCGTCGCTCCCGCTCAGGGCCCCGAATGCGCCCCCGGCGGTCCCCATCTGCAGCTCCGACGCCTGGAAGAGCCGCATTTCCTTGATCTCGCCTACCGGCACCACGTGCGTCGAGTCCGCCTGCCGGTAGGTCACCTTGTCCCCGTTCAGGCTCAGCAGCCGGATGTCCCAGAGCAGGTCGTCGTTTTGGAGCGTGATTTGCCACCGGTCGGCCTTCGCCTGGGCCGCCGACGGGGCAGGGGCCGCCAGGGCGGCCAGAAGTCCGAGCAGGATGAGCGGGCGCATGGGGTCTCCGGATTTGGGCTGCCCTTCATGTTACCTGCTTTTGGCCCGGAGGTGCCGCTCTTGAGTTTCCCCGGGGCAACGCGCACGTTTCGGCGGTTGGGGGGCGTAGCTCAATCGGTAGAGCAAGGGACTTTTAATCCCTAGGTTGTGGGTTCGAGTCCCACCGCCCTCATCCTGTTCCCTGTTCCCGCTGTTGCCGTGCCCCCTGACGCCGTCGCGGTTCCTACTTACGTAGTCGCATTTTGAGCCGCATACTACCCGAGGCTCCCTCACCCCGGCCTCCATGAACATCCTGTCAGACCGCCCTGTCTTCACCGTCGATGGTGAGGTCTTCCACTGGGGCGACGTTGTGCGGCACGCACAGGCCAGAGGTCGCTGGGACGAGCTTCAGGCCGAAGCCCGTCAGGGCCTGGCCTGTGAGTCGCATTTCGATACCATCGAGGAGGACGGCGCCGAGGAAGCCATCGATGAGGCGGCGGCAGAGTTCCGCTATGAGCGCGAACTCATCACCGCCGAGGAAATGGAGACCTGGCTCGAAGCCCGCGGGCTCACCCCCGAGGCCTGGATGGGCTCCATCCGCCGGGCCGTCCTCCGTCAGCTCTGGGCCGACGACCTCGACGACATCGTGGCGGAGCATCCCGCGTCCGAGGAAGAACTCGACGAAGCCCTCCGGATCGACCTGCTCTGCTCCGGTACCCGC
>Ga0315297_10000648_pt1 | contig 20393 bp, 17 predicted proteins | sample YL17G15_0_MG_FD_203628 | JGI IMG/M metagenome (GOLD analysis project Ga0315297, IMG submission 203628) | Sediment microbial communities from Yellowstone Lake, YNP, Wyoming, USA - YL17G15_0 | ecosystem: Environmental > Aquatic > Freshwater > Lake > Sediment | place: USA: Wyoming | collected... | reverse complement strand
ATTCGTTCTTTCCGCGATTTTGCCGCCGATAATAAATGCCGATGATGCTTTTGGGATCGATCGCTATTGACTTTTTGGCATGTTGGATTAAGATTACAACCACGTAGACGGTAGGGGTTCTATGACAGAAAATGACGTGCTCGGGTCTTGGAAAGAGATCGCCGATTATCTCGGGAAAGAGATCCACACCTGCTGGAGATGGGAAAAAAAGCTCGGCCTTCCGGTCAACCGTATCGATAGCCGCTCCAGCCGCTCCCGGGTCTTCGCCTACAAATCGGAGATCGATCAATGGCTGCGCGACAGGGCCAACCGCCGCGAGCTTCCAGCTGAAAATTTCTGGGCCAAAAGAAAACTGCTGCTGGGTTTCGCCGGCCTGGCGCTCTGCGGCCTCGTTCCTTTGATTTTTTGGCTGAGCGGCCGCTGGTCCGCTTCCGCGGCGACGCCCGACCGGCTGTTGTCCATCGCCGTCCTGCCGTTTGTCGACGCCAACGGCCCCGAGCACGAAGCCTATTATGCCGACGGCATCTCCCAGGAAATCATCCGCAGCCTAAAAGCCTACAACCGGATTGTCGTTATTCCCATCCCTCCCGCGAACAAGAACACGCGCCTCCTGGGAAAGCCTGAGGTGATCGGCCGGGAACTGGGCTTGGACTATGTTCTCAAGGGATATTTGAGCCGGCAGGAGGAATCGATTTTTCTGATCGTCGAATTCTTCAGGGCGAAAGATGAGCAGCCCGTCTGGAGTTCAAGATACAGGGAGCCGCTCAAAAACTTGATCGCGGTCAAGGACGATGTCCAATCCCGGGTCTGCGGGGCGTTGAATATTAAAAGAACGGGGTCTGCCGCGGCCGCCTTCAATTCGGCGACCAGCCCCAGCGCTGTGACCCTGGAGAACTACGTTAAGGGCAATTTCATCCTCTCCCGCTTGGAGGGCGAGACTCAGGATCCCTGGCTGTTGTACCATCAAGGCAAATTTTACAGCGAGCAGTTCACCTCGGCCGATAACGAGCTGGCCGTCAGCCTATTCCAGCAAGCCCTGACCAACGACCCGGGCTACGCTCTGGCCTACATCGGCCTGGCCAATTGCTATGTGGGCTATGTTTCGTTCAACTGGGATTTCGACTTGCAATGGTTGAACAAGGCGGAGGAGCTGCTGAACAAGGCCCAGGCCATAACCCCCGACCTCCCCGAGTACTACGGCGGGCTCCTGTTGGTGCTTTTGCTGAGAGAATTCTCCTTCGAACAAGACAAAAAGGAACAGATACTCAGCCTGGCCGGCGAAGCGCTCAAGCGCTATCCCAACGACCAGCAGTTGAACTCCCTGATGGGCATTTACTTTTATCGACGATACGGCCGGGACGGTCAGAGACAGGATCTCCAGAAGTCCATCGAATGCAAGAAAAGAGCCTTCTGGCTCAATCCCTACGCCTTCAACAACATCATCTATGCGGAAATGCTCCTGTTGAACCAGGAGTATGACAAGGCGACGGAAGTCTGCAGCCTGGCGGCCAAGCTGGATGAATCTCTGGCCGCCCGGTATGTCTTGGGAGAAATTCACTATTTTCGAGGCGACTTGGACAGCAGCCGATTCGTGTTCCTGAGCTTCGAAGCCGTCCCTAAACTGAAGTTCATGGCGCTTTACTACCTGGCCATGATCGCCGCCCGCCGGGGCGATGCGGCTGAAGCCCGGAAAATATTGAATGAGATCAACCTGCTATCGCCCGACGATTACAGGTTTTTCCCGAGCCGGCTGAAGTTGGCCTCGGCCTATTGCGGGTTGGGCGATACAAAACGCGGGTTTCGATACTTGGCCGAGTACCTCGACAGCATCAAGGCCTCCAGCGACCGGTTCATCAATTACGGCTACATCGACCTGGACAAGAACTTTGACAAGTTCAGGAAGGACCCAAAATTCTTTGAATTATTGAAGACCAAGGAGTCTGCCTCATGGCTAAGAGCAAGCAAATCGAATTAACTCCCAAAATGCTGGAGTCTTTGGACGCGCTGCGTCAGGCCTTGGCCGGCCTGCCTCCCGGCGAGTCGAAAGCGCGGGCCGAAGCGGCCTTGGCCCATCTCAGCCGGAGCTTCGAGGGCCCAGCCCAGCTCAAACTGAGCCGGCAGTGCCCGATCAACACTACCATCATCCGATCCTAGACAGACTCCCGCCGGCGCGTGGGAATGAAACTGAGGGGGCTGACCCTCACCCTGAACGACGCCTGCAACTATCGGTGCGCCTATTGCTATAAGGATAGAAGTCAGAAGGCCGTTCTCGGCTACCGACGGGCCCGCGAAGCCCTCGCCTTTTTTATGCCCTATCTGACGAAAAAATTTCAAATCAGCTTCTACGGCGGCGAACCGCTGCTCGCTTTCGAAACCATTCGCCGGCTGACTTCCTTTTTGAGGGAACAAGAGGCCCTCTTCGGCAAGAAAGCCCGGTTGACCATCACGACCAACGGCAGTCTCTTGTCCGATGAGGTCATCGATTTTCTCGGCCGCGAGCGATTCGCCGTGACTCTCAGTTTCGACGGCCTGGCCCAGGACAAGCAGCGGCTTAAGGGAAGCTGCGAACAGATCCTGGGCCGACTCCCGGCCTTGCTCCGCCGGCCTCGTCTCAACCTCAGCGTCAACTGCGTCTTCACACCCGAAACCGTGGACGACCTGAGTGGTTCGATCCGGCTCCTGCTGCAATCGGGAGTAGGGCGCATCTTTTTTGCCCTGTCCGTCTTGAAGGCCTGGGACCGGCCGTCGCTTGTCCGGCTGGGGGCCCAGCTGGACATAGTCCGCCGCATGACTCTCCTTCGATATCGCCGCGAGGGCGATATCCCAGTCGAATACTTTCGCGACGGCGGGTCCACTGGAATCTTCGCCTGCGCCGGCGGGAGGAACTGGCTGGCCATCTCCGCGGAAGGAAAGCTCTGGGGGTGTGTCTTCTTCGGCGATTATTTCTACGGAAAAGAAAAGTCGCGGGACTATCGGGCTTATTGCTTCGGCTCCCTGGCTCGCTTCCGCCGGAACCCCGGCCCCATCCATGCCCGGCACGCGCCGTCCTACAGCCGGCTTTCTCAGGACAATTTCCGATCGGCCCGGGGGCCATGCTTTCTGTGTCCGGAATTGGAGCATTGCGCCGTCTGCCCCGCGGTAGCCGCTTTTTCCGGCAGCCCGCTGGGTTCCATCCCGGACTCTATCTGCGAAATTCAAAAGATGAGGAGCCGCCAAATTCGGAAATTTCAGGAACAGTACGCATGAGGGAGGACAGGGTGAAAAAAAATTTAAGGCGTTTGGGAATGAGAAGTCTATTCGGCCTGGCGTTGACGGCGCTTTTAGCGGCGCAGGCCGGCACCATCGGGACGGGCGCGGCGACGGCCCGGCCCTCGGGCTCGACGTCCGCCGTCCCAAGCCGGCAACTGCTCCTCGACTTCGGTTGGAAATTCTGCTTGGGCGACGCCTCTTCGGCCGAGGGCGATTTCGGCTACGGCCGGGATCTTCTCTTGGCTAAAGCCGGCGAATCGGGAGGAGCCGCGGCCCCCGGTTTCGACGACAGCGCCTGGCGCTCGCTCGACGTCCCTCATGATTGGGCCGTGGAGCAGGATTTCGTCGAGGTCAAGGACGAAAACGTCAAAGCCCACGGCTACAAGCCAATCGGCCGGCAGTTTCCCAAAACGACTGTCGGTTGGTACCGAAAATCATTCGCCGTTCCCCAAGCCGACGAGGGTCAGAGGCTGGCGGTCAAATTCGACGGCGTTTTCCGCGACTGCCAGGTCTGGCTCAACGGGCATTTCCTGGGCCGCAACCTGAGCGGCTACTCGGAATTCATCCTGGACATCACCGATACCATCGAATACGGCGGCCGGAACGTGCTTGTGGTCCGTGTCGACGCCGGGCTGTACGAAGGCTGGTTTTACGAGGGCGCCGGGATCTACCGCCATGTCTGGCTCCAGAAATACAACCCGGTCCACATCCCCGAGTATGGGCTGTTTGTTTGGACCGAAACCGGGGCGGGCGAAGCCCAGGTCCACGTCGAGACTCAGGTGTTCAACCAATCCTTGAAGGACGCCCAGGCCGAGCTCCAAACCCTGGTCCTCGATGATCAAGGCCGGACCGTAGCCGCGGCCGGACCCGAGCCTCTCCGGCTGGGGCCCGACCTCGTGGCCGAGGTCACACAAAAAATCCCAGTGGTCCATCCGCGCCTGTGGTCCCTGGAGACGCCGAACCTTTACCGCCTGGTCTCGGAAGTCCGGTCGGCCGGCCGGCTGGTCGACCGGCGGGAAACCGAGTTCGGCATCCGCACCCTTCTCTTCGACAAGGACAAGGGCTTTTTCCTCAACGGCCGCCCGGTCAAGATCCAGGGCGTCTGCTGCCACCAGGACCACGCCGGGGTGGGGAGCGCTCTGCCTGACGCGCTGCAGTACTACCGCATCGCGCGGCTGAAGGACATGGGCTGCAACGCTTACCGCAGCAGCCACAACCCGCCCACGACCGAGCTTCTCCAAGCCTGCGACCGGCTGGGAATGCTGGTCATGGACGAGAACCGTTTGATGGGCAGCACGCCGGAGTTGATGGGGCAGCTGGAGAAGCTTATCCTCCGCGACCGCAATCATCCCTCGGTCATCATCTGGTCGCTGGGCAACGAGGAGTTCGCCATCCAGGATACCCCGGTCGGACGCCGTCTGGCCCAGTCCATGAGGCAGCGGCAGCGCGAGCTTGATCCCTCCCGGATGTGCACCTATGCCGGCAACAACGGCAAGAACTTCGCCGGGATCAATGAAGCCGTGGACGTCCGGGGCTTCAACTATCACCTGGGCGATATCGACCAGTACCGGAAGGAGCATCCCGACCAGATCCTGTGGGGCAGCGAAACGGCCAGCACCGTCTGCACCCGCGGCGTCTACGCCAACGACGCCGAGCGCGGCTATGTGGCCGACACCGACCTCAACTTCCCCCCCTGGGCCTCGACTGCCGAGCAATGGTGGAGCCTGTACGCCGCCCGGCCCTGGCTGCTGGGCGGATTCGCCTGGACGGGGTTCGACTACCGCGGAGAGCCCACGCCTTACGGCTGGCCCTGCATCAACTCGCATTTCGGCATCATGGACATGTGCGGCTTCCCCAAGAACAACTTCTATTACTACCAAGCCTGGTGGACGGGCAAGGACGTTCTGCATATCTATCCCCATTGGAACTGGAAAGGCCGGGAGGGGCAGGCGATCGATGTCTGGTGCCAGAGCAATGGCGACAGCGTCGAGCTGTTTCTGAACGGTCGAAGCCTCGGCCGCAAGACCATGCCCCGCTGGTCGCACCTGGAATGGAAGGTGCCCTATGAGCCGGGCGTTCTGTCGGCCAAGGGCTGGAAAAAGGGAAAAATCCTTAGGGCCAAGGTCGAAACAACGGGCGCGGCCGTAGCCCTCCGGCTCGAACCGCACCGGACGAGCCTCCGGGCCGACGGCGAGGATGTGGCCGTGGTCAACATCGCAGCCCTGGACGCCAAAGGCAGGGAAGTGCCGGTGGCCGACAACTTGATCCGGTTCGATGTGTCCGGCGGCGGCCGGATCATCGGCGTGGGCAACGGCGACCCCAGCAGCCACGAACCGGACAGGTACCTCGGCGGAGGCTGGCAGCGCCGGTTGTTCAACGGCAAATGCCAGGTCATTATTCAGGCGACGCGCGAGGCCGGACCCATTCGGCTCGCGGCCGGCGCGGCCGGCTTGAAGCCGGCCGAGGCCGTCATCGTCGCCGCGCCGGCTTCGCCCCGGCCCCGGGTCGACTCAGACCGGAGCGCTTGTATTTTTTAGCTGATTCTGGTATCCTGAATGTTCAGTTTCAGGGATTTATCCAACAGGAGACTAGTTTTTTGAAGAATTTCGGCGAAGTTGACAGCAAATTCCGTTTTGTTCATGTGGCTTCGAAAAGGGCCAAAATGCTCCTCAAGGGAGCCAAGCCCAAGATTAAGACTAAGTCCAAGAATCCCATCCGTATCGCTCAAGCCGAAGTCAAAGAGGGCGTCATCAATTTTGAGATTATCAAGTCCAGGAAGGAAGAGCTTCCCGAGCCCGAAGAAAGGATTTTCCTCGGAGGGGCCGGAGTCGAAGAAGCCGATGAATCGGCCGATGCTGCCGCAGAGGGCGTAGAGGGTATCGTCGACGAAGAGGAAGCCGAAGCGGAGTTGAGCGTCGAGTTTGACGAGGATGCGTCCGAAGAGTCGGGACAAGACGATAAGTGAAGACCGAGGCCCGGGGCCTCAGGCGGGTTCCCTGCCCGCCTGCTGATAAAGCTCCACGTAGTCGAGCGTAATCAGCTCGGCCTGAGACACCCCCCACAGCTTGACCAGGCGGATGATCCGGCTCCGCTCGCCCTCGAGCTCCACAAACACACCCAGGCTCGTTTCGTCCAGGCAGATCTTGAGCCGGTCCCGGCGGAAGACGGTCCGGTATTTTTCGTAGCGAAAAACGGGAATCAGGCCCAGGGCCTGCAGGATCTTCCGCGCCCGCTTTTCCCCTCGAACCTCAACCTCGAATTCTTCCCGAACTTTGAACCGCCGCGATTTTTGGGGAGTGCCTTTGAAGGTGAGGAAGCACTTTTTGCCGACGGTCCGAAGACGGAGGGCCTGCCTTTGGGAGGTCAAGGATTTTCCGCGGAAGTCGTAGAGGGTGTTCGTCTCGCGGGCCCGTTCTTTTTCAAGGCGGGCCCCGAGTTTGAGGAGCTGTTCCCGGGCCGCCGCGGCGTCGTCCCTTCGAATCTTGACTTCGATTTCGGTCATGGCCGGACTCGGAACGGGGCCGAGGCTATTGGTCCCGGTTCAGGACGAAGTCGGCCAAAAGCGCCAGCGATTCCGTGCAGGCCGTGCGGGGCAATCCGGCCAGACTGTCCTTGGATTTTCGGCAGTATTCGGCGGCCCGGCTGAGAGCGTAGTCCACTCCGCCCAGGGATTGCACCCGGTCGACGATTTCCCGCCGGGCCTGGAGGTCGTCCTTCCGGTCTTTCAGCAGTCTTTCGATCCGTCCGACGAGCGCCGACCCGTCCCGGCTGAGGGCGTAGATCAAGGGGAGGGTGATGCGTCCTTCGGCCAAGTCCGCCAGGACCGGTTTTCCCAGGCGGCTTTCCTCCCCGGTGTAGTCGAGGATATCGTCGATCACTTGAAAGCACAGGCCGAGGTTCAACCCGTATTCGGCCAGGGCTTTCTCTTGGCTGTCGGTCGCCCCTCCCAGAATGCCGCCCAAAAGGCAGGAGGCGGAAAACAGCGCGGCGGTTTTCTTGCCGATGATGTCCAGGTAATCCTTCTCGGCCAGGCTCAGCCGGCCGCTCGACCCGAACTCCTGGATCTCGCCCTCGATCATCCGCACCGAAACTTCGGTGAGGATGGCCGTCACCCGAGGCGAACGGCATCCCAGCGAGAGATTGATCGATTTGATGTACAGGTGATCGCCCAGCAGCACCGTGACGTTGGGCCCCCACTTGGCGTGAAGAGTGGCCTTGCCCCTTCGCGTTCGGCCGTTGTCGATGATGTCGTCGTGGATGAGGCTGGCCGTATGGACGAGCTCGACCAGCGAGGACAGCAAGACGCGCTCCGCCCCTTGGGGGCCGAAGATCTTAGAACTGAGCAGGACTAAAGCCGGCCGAATTCGCTTGCCCGTCTTCTGGAAAAGGTAGCCGCCGATTTCTGAGATCAAAGGAACGGTCGACCGGGAAATATTCTTGAGTTTTTTCTCGACCAGGTCGATGTCTTTTCGGATATGGGCATAGATCCGACCGAGTTCGGGCCGCTTCCCGAGCCGGGGGGAAGAATGAGGAAGTGCCGCTGGTTTCATGGGGCCTTATCTTAGCATTGGCCCTCTGATTTTTCAAACATTAAAAAGGGCGTGGAAATTGCGGGTGGTGGCCTCGGCCAGGACCTGAAGCGGAACGCCCTTGACCTCGGCCAGTGCGCGGGCGACGTCCGCCACCAGGCGGGGCTCGTTGCGTTTCATCCGGCCCCGCCAGGGGACGGGAACGAGGTAGGGGGAGTCGGTTTCGACCATCAGCCTGTCCAGGGGAATCCGGCGGGCGACCTCTCGGATGTCTTCCGCTTTGGGGAAAGTGATGATTCCGGTGAAGGACACGAGGAAGTCCCTGTCCAGCATTCTCCGCGCGAGGTCCCATGTTTCTGTGTAACAGTGGAGGACTCCGCGGCCGGCGTACCCGGCCTCTTCCAGGATGTCGGCCGCTTCCGACCCGGCCTTCCGGGTATGGATGATGACCGGAAGGTTCAGTTCCCGGGCCAGGAGGATCTGGCTGCGGAAGGCCCGGCGCTGGGCTTCGGCCGGAGAAAAATCATAGTGGAAGTCGAGCCCGATTTCGCCCAGGCCGCAGATAGCGCGGGAGGAAGCCAGCTCTCGTATAGTCCTCAGGTGTTCCGGTTCGAAGTGTTTGGCCCGATGAGGATGAACGCCGGCCGCTAACGCGACTTCCGGGTGGCGCCGGCCGAGCTCCAGCAGGGTCGTCAGGCTGGTCGGATGAGTCAGCTCGGCCGGACACAGGACGGCCGTGACGCCGTTCTCCCTGGCTTTCTCCAGAACCCGGTCGCGATCCCGGTCGAAATCCTCCATGTCCAGATGGGCATGCGAATCGACCAGCTCCCCGACGGCGGATGGAATGGGCACCTCTCCTTGTTCGGGTCCGCGCTCCGATTGGGGAACGCGGACCGGAGACACGCTCGATTACTGGAGCCGGTCTTTCAACAGCCGCAGCGGGATGGCGCCGTTGGCCAAGATTTTTTCGTAAAATTCCTTGCGGTTGAAGGCTTGGCCTTTGTGTGTTTCTTTATAGGTTTTTTCCAGGTCGTTGATTTCCTGCATGCCGATATAGGTGAAAGCGGCTGCGCCCGGTTTGAGCAGAATCTGATTATATATCCGTTCGGCTTCCGCGTCGGTCACGAATCCGCCCCGGGTCCAGTAGGCGATGGCCTGTTCTTTGGACAGGGCGGCCTGATGGATGTTGAGCTCCATCTGGAAATCGATGACCGTCTTGAGCTGCTGTTTGAGCTGATGAAGCCGCATCCGGAGGTCATAGCTTCCGTAGCCGGCGAATTCCAGCTGCTCGCCCAAACCCATGGACCAGCCCATGAGCAGGGGCTGGTTGGGGAAGAGCCGCCGGACCAACGATGTGTTTTTCCGAGACAGATAGGCGGGCAGGAACTTGCCGGGATAGATCCTGGCCGCCGTCCAGAAGGGGAAGTAGAAGTCGTTGAACTCCATCATGAAAGATTCCGCTTTGTCGGCGGACAGACTGGCAGGAACGGGACGGGCTTCGACAGTGTATTTTCCGTTCGAATCATAGGCGCCGGGCGTGATGAGATTGGTCAGCGTTCCGCTCTGGTGTTCCACCGGCATGGGGATGATGTCCGGGATTTCGCCGGGGACGCCGACCAGGCCCTTTTTCTCGAGGAAGGATTTAATCGATTCGGCCGTGCTCTTGGCCTTGGAGGGGAATTCGTCCCGGCCGGGATGTTCGACTTGGATCTTGTCCAGGACGCCCTTGATGACGATGTTCCGTAACTCTTCTTGGGGACGGTTCATCTGCTCCAGGTTGACTTCGGGATACATGATCTTATAGAAGGGTGCGCCGATGATGACCATCTCCCTGCGGATGTTGTTGTAATCGGCCTTGGCCCGGGCCACCAATTCGTCCATGAGCAGGGAGCCCTGGATGGTCAGGCGCAACAGCCTCATGTGAGCCTGGTCGCCCAGCATGGGGTTGCCTGTGGATTTGGGCAGGAGGCTGGATGACAAGTATCTCTGATAGTCCTCCAGAGCCGCGACGGCCTTGGGCCATTCGGCGTTGATCTTGTTCCGCGTGTCGCCGGAGGCGCCCCCGATGAGTTGGGGCAGTTCTTCCTTGTAGAATTTCAGGATGCCCGGGAACTGGGCGATGGCGGTTTCGGTGAAGATCGCAGCCGGCGTTTTCAGGTTTTCCTTGGCCTGTTTCATGAAACCGGGGAGCTGTTTCAGTCGATCATAGGCATTCTTAGCCCGGGCGTCCGCGCTCGCAAAGCTCCCGGCGAGGAGGCTCCGCACGGTGTTGACCAACACCTCGTTGTAAACCAGGGGGTTGTATTCCCAGGGGACCAGGTTCTCGTGCCGGAACTTATCGTATTCCAGAGCGTCCAGTATAATTTCCCGGTCGACTTGAACATCGGGGGAAAGGCTGGCCGCCGTGATCTTCGACACGAACTGGGCGTTGAAAGCGTCCAGGGAGTTCAATCGTTTTTCCAGGTTGCCCTCGCTCCAGTCCTCGATTTCGCCGTCGTATTTGTGGTAGCCGGCCATGGTGGCGGCCGTGGGATAGAATTTCCAGTACTCGTCCAGGAACGAATCGAGGGTTTTCTGGAACTTGGCGTCTTCCTGGGTCTGCACGGCGAACATCGCGCCGCAGGCGAGCAGGAGAGAGGCCGTCAGGGCGAGAGGGATGAGTCGTTGTCTCATGGCATCGTCCTCCGTCTTTCACATGATGGGAGATATCTCCGCTGGGCTTTCGTCCGGCTCTATCGCAAGCCCTTAAAAAAATTATCCTAGCACAAGCGACCGGCCATCTGCAAATGCTGCGGCCGCGGCCGCCCCTACCAGCGGATGACGGCCGAGGCCCAGGTGAACCCCGAGCCGAAGGCCGTCAGGACCAGGATGTCGTTCGGCTTCAGGCGGCCCTGGCGCATAGCCTCGTCCAGGGCGATGGGAATGGATGCGGCCGTGGTGTTGCCGTAGCGGTCGATATTGCGGACGACTTTGGTCAAGGGGATCTGCAGCTTCTTGGCCACCATCTGGGAAATTCGGTCGTTGGCCTGATGGGGGATGAGCAGGGTCACGTCATCGATCGTCAGGCCGTTGTGCTTGAGACCGGTCCGGACCGCCTCGGGCATCCGCTCCGAAGCGTTTTTAAAGACGTTGCGGCCGTCCATCCGGGGGAAAAATTTGTTGGCCGCAAACATCTCGGGCTGGAAAACCGGGTGTTTCTTGGGGCTGGGATTCTCCATCCACAGGTCGCTCACGAACCGGCCGTCGCAGTAAAGATGCGTGGACAGGATGCCGCGGCCGTCATCGGCCGGGGAGGGCTCGACCACCACCGCCCCGGCTCCGTCGCCGAACAGGACGGCCATGTCCCGGCCCTCGTCCGAAAAGTCCAGATTGGTGGATTGGACTTCGGCCGCCACGACCAAAATCTTTTTATAGGTCCCGGTCCGGATGTACTGGTCGGCGACGGACAGAGCGTATATGAATCCGCTGCATTGGTTGCGGATGTCCAGGGCTCCGATGTTATCCAAACCCAGTTTGGCTTGAACCATGACCCCGATTCCGGGGAAGTAGTGGTCGGGCGATAGGGTGGCGGCGATGATGAAATCGATCTCGCTCTTGTCGGTTCCCGCCTGGGCCAGGGCTTCCTTGGCCGCCTCGACAGCCAGGTCCGAGGGCCCCACGCCCGGGTCGGCCCAATGCCGTTCGGAGATACCGGACCGCTCGCGGATCCAGTCGTCCGTGGTGTTGCTCATTTTTTCCAGGTCGAAGTTGGTAACCACCCGCGGGGGCAGGTACCGGCCGGTTCCGGTGATGATGGCGCGTTTGTTCATGGTCAGATGAGGGCCATTATACCCAAGCGCATTTTTAAAAGTAAAGACCTCAATTTCTTGACCGCCGCCGCGGCCGGGGTTATGATGAAAAAGCTATGAGACTCCGCTTGTCCGTGCTCGGCCGAAACGTCGCGGTCTTTCTCCTCGCGGCCTCGAATGTCCTGAGCCCGGGATCACTGCCCGGGGACGAGGATCTTCTCCGAATCGAAGCCGCCCTCCGCCCCAAGAGTCTGTCGCGGAGCGAAGAGGGCCTGGTGGTCCTCAAAGTGCTGATCAAGCCGGGCCTGACCATCAGCCCCCATCCGGCCTTCACCATCGAATTCGCGCCCAGCCGGGAGCTTGTTTTTCCTAAAAGCTTCTACACGCACTCGGACCTGAATATGGAAATTCTTGAGAAAGACGGCGAGCAATTCCTCGACCTTCAAAAACCGATCGAGATTCCGTTCACCGTCAGCCTGGAGGCCAAACGGGGCGGTCATATCCTGGAGGGCAAGATCAAATACTTCGCCCGTTCAAAAAAAGACGGTTGGTGCCTCAAAAACACGGCGCGCTTCGCCATCCCTTTTTTTACCCGTCAGACGATCTCGGTCAAGAAAAAATAGGCGGCTAGAGCCAGCTGTTTTCCCTGTACCAGGCCAGGGTCTCGGCCAGGCCCTGTTCCAAGGAATATCGGGTTTCAAACCCGAGCAGCGCCTTGGCCTTGGAGGTGTCCACCGACCAGGGGCCTTCCCTCATTTCCCGGTATTTGTTCAAAGTCAAGGCGGTCATGCGGCCGGAGAGGCGGCCGGCCGCCTCCGAGACCAAAGCCGCGGCGAATACCAGCGGCCTGGGCATGGTCAGACGGCGAGGTTTTTTGCCCAGGATCCCGGCCGCGGTCCGGCCCAAATCGGACCAAGCCGTGGATTGGGGAGCGGCGATATTGATGATTTCTCCGCTGGCGACCTTCTTTTTGAGGCAGAGGTCGAGCGCCCGGACGAAATCTTTAATATAGATGAGGCTGACCTGCGGGTCGATCCCGGCCAAAGAGGGAATCAGGCCCTTGGCCGAGAACTTGAAATAATCCAGAAAATCCGTGTCGCGCGGCCCGTAGACCGCCCCCGCCCTCAAGATGAGAACGGGAAAACGAGACTTGAATTTCAAGGTTTCTTCCTCGCCCAGGAGTTTGCTCTGGCCGTAGTGGCTGACCGGGGCGGCCGGGTCGTCTTCTCGGCGCGGCCGCCCCGGCCATGAGGGGCCTCCGGCGGCTATGGAACTCACGTAGATCATGCGCGGCCGGAGGCCTTGCGAGGCCACGGCCCGTAAAAGACTTGCCGTTCCGAGGCGATTTGCGCTATAATACGCCTCCGGTTTGCGCGCTTTGGTCAGGGCTGCCAGATGAATGACAAACTTGATATCCTTGGGCAGCGCGGGGACGGAGACGAGATCCCCTTCAAGGATTCGGACGGGCAGCCCCTGAAGTCCTCGCAACCGGCTCGGGTTTCTGACTAGGGCATAGACGGTGACGCCTCTCTTCAGCAGATATTCAGCCATATGGCTTCCCATAAAACCCGTCGCGCCCGTCAGGAAGATTTTCATAGGCTAGATTGTAAGGTTTTCGGGTGAGTCGGTCAAACCGAGGGGGCCGGGAGGCCGTCGGGCGCTTCCGGGACTCGGCGGACGATGTCCCCTGAATATTTCTTGTATCGGAGGAGCGAATGGATCTTTTTGAAAAATGCTACGCGTTCACCCGGGCCGAGGAAGCCATGGCCGCCGGCCTGTACCCCTACTTCACACCCATCGAAGAAGTCCATGGGAACACGGTTAAAGTTCGGGGCAAAGAAATGATCATGGTCGGCTCCAACAATTACCTGGGATTGATAGACCATCCCGCGGTGAAAGAAGCGGCCAAGAAGGCCATCGACCAGTACGGCGTGGCCACCTGCGGGTCCCGCTTCCTCAGCGGCACTATGGACCTCCACGAGAAACTCGAGGTGCGTCTGGCCCAGTTCATGAAGAAGGAAGCCGCCCAGACGGTCAGCACGGGTTTTCAGACGAACCAGGCCATCATCACTTCGCTCGTCGGCAAGGGCGAGGCCATCGTCTGCGACCGCTTGGTTCATGCCAGCATCATCGACGCCTGCCGGCTGTCCTTCGGCGAGGTTCATAAATACAAGCACAACGACATGAAGGACCTGGCGCGAGTCCTGGAGGCTGCCGGCGGCCGGGCCAAGCTTGTCGTCGTCGACGGCGTGTTCAGCATGGAAGGCGACGTGGCCAACCTGCCGGAGATAGTGCCCCTGGCCAAGAAGCACAAGGCCCGCATCCTGGTCGACGATGCCCACGGGATCGGGGTCATGGGCCAGCACGGCCGCGGGACCTGCGAGCATTTCGGGCTCGAGGACGAGGTCGACCTGGTCATGGGCACCTTCAGCAAATCCTTCGCGTCTTTGGGCGGTTTCGTGGCCGGGGAGAAGAAAGTCATCTCCTACATCAAGCATTTCGCCCGGGCCCTGATCTTCAGCGCCAGCATCACACCCGCCTCCGTGGCCACGGTCCTGGCCACGCTGGACATCATCGAGAAGGAACCGGAACGGCTCAAAAGGCTGTGGGAGATTTCCCGTAAGATGAAGAGCGAGTTCGAGGCCATGGGCTACGACACCGGAGCCACCGAAACGCCCATCATCCCCCTCATGATCGGCGACGACGAGCGGGCCTTCATGCTGTGGAAGTTGACCCGGGACGATGGAATTTTCACCAACCCGGTCATCTATCCCGCCGTGACCAAGGGGACGGCCCTCATCCGGACGAGCTACTCGGCCACCCATACCGAGAAGGAGCTCAACACGGTCCTGGAGAGCTTCCGCAAGAACGGCAAGGCGCTGGGGCTGATCCCCTGAGGTCTTGAAACGTTCCACTCCGTTCTTTTATCGCTGAACCCCGCCCATGCCTGCGGGGTACGACCCAATCATCGGGGAGTTCGCGCCATGAGAACAATCATTCGAAGCCTTAGGGCCGGAGGGCTGGCCCTGGTTTTGACCGTCCTCAGCCTGGGAGCCGGGGACAACTTTTTGCCCCTCAGCCAAGTCAAACCCGGCATGATGGGCAAGGGCCGGACCGTCCTTCAAGGCACGACCATCGCTGAGTTCGATGTCGAGGTCCTGGGCGTCCTGCCCAACCAATCGCCCAAGAAGAGCATCATCCTGGCCCGGCTCAAAGGCCTGAACCTGGAAAACACCGGGGTGATCATGGGCATGAGCGGCAGCCCGGTCTATCTCGAGGGTAAACTGGCGGGCGCCGTGGCCTACAGCTTTCCTTTTTCCAAGGAGCCGATCGCCGGCATTACCCCCATCGAGGAGATGCTCAGCATATCCTCGGAGGCCGCCAAGCCGCCGGCCACGCTGATCTCCAGCGCATCCTCGGTCCGCGTCCTGACTCTGGAGGATTTCTTCGACTTGAACCGGGACTTTTTCAAGACCGGCGGGACGATCGCCGACGCCCAAGGCCGGATGCTGGCTCCTCTGGGCGTGCCGCTGGTTTTCAAGGGCTTCCCCTCGGCCGCCATGGAGAAAAGCCGGCCGATCCTCGCCCGGCTGGGTTTTTATCCCGTGAGCGCGGCCTCGGCTCCCCAGGCCAAGGAGACGCTCATCACCCCCGACTCGCGCGTCCGCGAGGGCGATTCGATCGCCGTCCAGCTCGTCGCGGGCGACTTGGATGTGTCGGCCGTGGGAACGGTGACCCATGTGGACGGCGACAAAATCTACGCCTTCGGCCATCCGCTCTATAACTTGGGAACGGTGGATTACGCCATGGCCAAGGCCCGGATCCTCACGGTCATTCCCAGCCTGCAGTCCTCGTTCAAAGTCGCGTCCCCCGACATCCTCATCGGTAAATTTTCCCAGGACCGCTCCTCGGGCACGTTCGGCGAGATCGGAAAGATGCCCAAGTTCATTCCGGTCAACATCCGGATCCAGGACCCGACGCTCAAGAAACAGGAATTCAAGATCAAGGTGATCAATGACAGAATCTTGGGGCCGTTCCTCATCAACCAAGCCCTGTCCGCCCTGTTCAGCTCGGCCGAGCGCTCGGTGGGCGACCTGTCCCTGAGCCTGGAGGGCGACGTCTATCTCGAGGATGGACGCAGCGTTCACCTGGAGGACATGTTTGCCGGGAATTTCGACAAGCCGGTGGCCGACCTTGCCGGCCTGGTCATGTCCGTGTCCTATTTTCTTTTAAACAACGATTTCCAGGAGGTGGGCATCCACCGCCTCGACCTGAATGTCAAGGTCGAGGAGCAGCTCAAAGTTTGTTTTCTGGAACAGGCCCTTCTGGACAAGTACGAGCCGGCGCCCAACGAGGTCATGAACCTGAAGCTCAAATTCCGGACCTATCGCGGGGAGAGCCTGACCCAGGACATCCCGCTCGTGGCCCCGGCCCTTCCGGCCGGCTCGGAATTCCAGCTGGTCGTGGGCGACGCGGCCACGATGTCGCAGCTGGAGATGAGTCTCTATCGCAACCCGGTCATGATGCCCCGCAGCCTGGCCCAGCTCATCCGGTTGTTGAACAACCTGCGCAAGAACAATCGCCTCTACTTCAAAATCATCGCCTCTCGGCCGGGGCTTTTCCTGAGGGGCGAGGAAATGCCGAACCTGCCCTTGACCATGAAATCTCTGTTCGGTTCGTCCCGGTCGACCACATCGGCCACGGAGCTGTCCCAGTCCACGCTCAGCGACTTTCAGCTTCCCCTGGAATTCATATTCCGGGGTTCGGCCCTGATCCCGGTCAAAATCAAGAAATAGGAGACGTCGGAATGAAAAAAGCGGGGGTCGTCTTAGTTCTCTTGGGACTGTGGGGGGCGGTGCTGTTCGGCGTCACGGCCCAGAAGTGGGTCGTCCTCAGCAGAGATGATGTCCTCAAGGGCAAATGCCAGGGCGTGTCTCTCTCCTCGGACGGCGAGCTGTTTTTAGCGCCCAAGGAGGAATCCCTGGAGGGGCCGGCCGAGGAATTCTATCTGTGCTTGGCCCGCGACCAGGAAGGCTCTTTTTTCCTGGGGACGGGACATGCCGGCAAAATCTTCAAGGTCACCACAGAGGGCAAGCCCGAGCTCTATTTCCAGGCCGGCGAAATGGACGTCACCTCCCTGGTCGTGGGCCCGGACGGAGTTTTATACGCGGCCACGTCGCCCAACGGCAAGGTGTATAAGATCAGCGACAAGGGCAAGGGCGACGTTTTTTTCAACCCGGGCGAAAAATACATCTGGGCCCTGCTTCCGGGCGAGGGGGGGAAGCTCCTGGCGGCCGTGGGCGAGAGCGGCGGCGTCTACGAAATTTCGCCCGAGGGCGACGGGCGCCAGATTCTAAAAGTCCAGGAGAACCACATTCTGTGCTTGAAGCGGGATAAAAATGGAGACCTGTTCGCCGGAAGCGGAGGGAACGGGCTGGTGTATCGTTTGTCCAAGTCGGGCAAAGTAGCGGTGCTGTTCGAATCCCCCTTCGAGGAGATCAAGAGCCTGGATTTCGACGGCGAAGGCAATGTCATCGCCGCCGCATCCGGCACTCCGGCCAAGGGCAAGACGGAAGAGGTCGCCTGGCCCGCGGCGGCGACCTCCGGGGCGGAGATAACCGTCTCCGCGGCCAGACCGGCGTCGGAGACTTCGGCTGTCAGCTCGAGCGCCGCCACCGGGGCGGGCAGGGAGCCGTCCGCCGTGTACATCGTCTCGCCGGAGGGCGCCTCCAAAAAAATCTGGAGTTCGAACGAGGAGCTGATTTATGCCGTCCTGTGGCGCGATTCGGAGAAAAAAGCCCTGATCGGGACGGGCGGCAACGGCCGGGTCTATTCCGTGGATAAAGATGAAAAATCTTCGCTCCTGCTCCAAAAAACGAGCGAGCAGGTTTATTCTTTTCTGGCCCTTGAATCCCGGGTGTATGTTCTGTCCAACAACCCTCCCCATTTCGACGTCATCCTGCCCGAGCAACGGTTTGACGGCGAATACCTGAGCGCCGTCCAGAACGCGAAGCTTGTGTCCACCTGGGGCCAGATCGGCTGGCAGTCCGAGCTCCCTCAGAGCACGTCCCTGCAGCTTCAAACGCGCAGCGGCAATTCCTCGGCGCCCAACGCGGCTTGGAGCGACTGGTCCCCTCCCTATCAGCGCAAGGACGGGGAGCAAGTCCTGAGCCCCAAGGCCCGGTTCCTTCAATTCCGGGCTTTGCTCAAGACGAATTCGGGACGCGTGACGCCGCGGCTGCAAAGAATCACCCTCAATTATCTGCAGACGAACGTTGCTCCGGTCATAAAGCAGGTTGAAGCCCTTCCTCCCAATGTCGTCTTTCTGAAGCCGCCCGAGCTGGAGGATGTCGTCTGGGGCGCGGCCAAATCCCTGGAATCAGAGCCGGCCAAGCCGGAGGACCTGGCCAAAACAGCGGCCTTGGCCAAAAAAACCGTGCGCAAGGGGTTGCAGACCGTCGCCTGGGAGGCCGCCGATGAAAACGGCGACAGCCTGCGCTACACGCTCTTGGTCAAGAAGGAAGGGGAGACAGCCTGGCGCCTATTAGAGAATGACTGGACGAACGCCCTGTATGCCTTCGACACGGCGTCCTTGCCCGACGGCCTCTACCGTTTTAAGGTCGTGGCCTCGGACGCGCCCTCCAACGCGGCCGGCCTGGCCCTGACGGCCGAAAAGGTCAGCGGGCCCGTCACCGTCGACAATACGCCTCCGGTCCTGAAGAGCGTGTCCGTGACGCGGGATCGCCATTTGATCCGGCTGAGTTTCCAAGCCGAGGCCAACTTGTCGCCCATCGTCGAGGCCCGGTGCTTCATCCGGCCGGGCGAGTGGGTCACCATCCTGCCCGTGGACGGGATCTGCGACTCGCGCCAGGAGACGTTCAACCTGAGCCTCAGCCTTCCGGCCAACGCGGATAACCTCCTTGTCCTTCAGGTCAAGGACGAACACGGCAACATCGGAGTTTACCGCCAAGCGTTCTAAAGCCGCCCGACGGAGTCGAAGCCCGGCCGGCGGCCGGAGACGTCTCCGCCTAGCTCTTGGCCCGTTCCAGGTACTTGTTCTCCCGCGTGTCGATGCGGATCACGTCCCCCTGCTGAATGAACTGGGGGACGCTCACCTGAAGCCCGGTCTCGAGGACGGCCGGTTTGTTGGAGGCCGATTGGGTCGCCCCTTTGAGGAAGGGCTCGGTCTGGTCGACCTTGAGGTCCACGGTCAAAGGCGGCCGGATGCCCACCGGCCGGCCCTCGTACATCTCCACCGTGAAGACGATATTGGGAACCAGATAATAAACGCTGTCGCCGATGACCTCGGTGTGGAAGCTGATCTGGTCGAAGGTCTCCCGGTTCATGAAAACGTATTCATCCCCGTTCTGGTACAGGAATTCCATTTCCTGCTCTTCGACATAGGCCTGCTCGACGCGGTCCTCCCCCCGGAACCGGTAATCCTTGAATGTCCCTTCTTTGATGTTGCGCAGCCGGGTTTGCATCATGGTCTTCCAGTTTCCGGGCGCGACGAAGTTGGCCTCGACCACTTTGTAGAGCAGGCCGTCGAGCTTGAGCACCATGCCTTTGCGGATCTGGGTGGCGTTGATCATGTTTCCTCCTCGCGGCCGGGCGGCGGCGAATCCTCCGGCTTGAACCTCAGGGTCGGGGGCTAGGGGTGTTCGCGCTTCATTCCCTCGTCGATGAAGACCACGGTGGCCTTGGCCCCGGCCTGTTCCAGGGCCTGGGCCACCCGTTCGGTATCATCCGGTGCGTAGGCGAACAGGCAGCCTCCTCCGCCCGAGCCGTTGATTTTACCGCCGTAGGCCCCGGCCCCCAGGGCGGCGGCCATCATGGCCTCGATCTTGGGCGTGGAGATTTGAAGGTCGTCGCGCAGGACCCGGTGCTGGGCGTTGAGCAGCCGGCCGAATAACCTGTGGTCGAATCGGTCGGCCCCGAACAGGGCTTCGCCCTGCACGGTCAGGTCGCGGGTCCGGAGCGTGCCGGTCAGGAGTCGCTTCTCATCCGGGAGAAGGGTGTCGATGGCTTTCCGCTCCCGTTCTCCCAGGGGGCTCTTCAAGCTGAAGTCCGGGATCTGGCAGCGGACCGCGGCCAGGCCGTTGAAGACGTTGCTCTTGATGAAGCCGAGCATGCCGGTCGTGTCTTTTTTCTGGAGCGAGTTGGCCAGGACGAACTTCCCCAGCGGCCGGCGCAGGTGGGTCAGCTTGAACTCTTCCCCGAAATGGATGTCCACCACTTGGCCTTTGGCCGAGGCGAAATGGTCCATTTTTCCGCCCGGCTCCCGGAACTCGGCCACTTCGGTCTGGAAACCGAGCTCGGCCACCGCATCCGTGTCGGAAATCCTCGGGTCTCCGGCCGCCTCGAGCAGAAATCTCACCCAGGCGATGACCAAGGCCGAAGAGCTCGACGCGCCGGCGCCGATGGGGATCGTCCCCCTCACCAAGCAATCCCAGCCGTGCTCCAGCCGCGCCCCGGCCCGGCGCACGACGTTGACTCCACTCTTGAGGTAGTCCCTGGCCTTGGAATAGGGGAGAGGCCCGTCCAGGTTGATGTCCTCGACGTCGTTGATATCGGGAAGGTCGATGTGGATCAGCCGATCCTTCCGTCTCCGTCCGGAGATGGTGATCCTCAGGTTGATGGCTCCGGCGATGATGGCCAGGCCGAAATAGTCCTGATGCTCTCCGAACAGGCACATCCGTCCCGGAGATGACACGATGAGGTCGTAAGGCATACAAACGTTTTAGCGAAGTTGACCCCTCCTGTCAAATCCCTTCTGGGCCTGATCCCTGGCTCCCCATTTGCTTTTCGGTTTCATTTTAATTATATA
>Ga0315297_10000645_pt1 | contig 20405 bp, 35 predicted proteins | sample YL17G15_0_MG_FD_203628 | JGI IMG/M metagenome (GOLD analysis project Ga0315297, IMG submission 203628) | Sediment microbial communities from Yellowstone Lake, YNP, Wyoming, USA - YL17G15_0 | ecosystem: Environmental > Aquatic > Freshwater > Lake > Sediment | place: USA: Wyoming | collected... | reverse complement strand
CATGTGACCCTTCCCGCTCCGTTGGAACGTTGAGCGGCGGTATGGACGGCTGAACGCGCCGACCGGACGTCTCGGGTGGGCGAGAGCGCTTAGAGGTCGTTGAGGTCGAGGATCCGGCCGACGCCGGAGGCGACGGCGGCGAGGGCTCTCAGGTCATCGGGGTCGGTGGTGATGATGTGATCGCCCCTGCTCGCGGCGCTGGCGACGACAATCGCGTCGACTGCGTCGGAGGTCGCGGCCTGACCACACAGGACGCCCGCCGCCCGCGCCAACTCGGGGTTCAGCGGCTCAAGCTCGCAGCTGCGCAGGGCGCGGACGAGGTTGGCGTTCCGCGGGCCACGCCAGACCTGGGTCAGCACGACGGTCGGAATGGTGATGACATCCGCGTCGAGGTCGACCTCGTCCTGGAAGGCCCAGAACCGCGGGTCGCCGCGATCAGCGGCGATCAGCGCGCCGGCGTCGAGCGTGAAGGAGGCCATTTCACCCCACCCCGGCGGAGCCAGGCCCGAACCTGCTCGCGCTCTTCCGCAGTGATCATGCCGTGCTCGGCCTCGTACTCGGCGATGGCGGCGCGGCGTTCCTGGAGTAAGTGGGTGCGCCGAAGCTCCTTGGCGATGAATCCCGACACGGATGTGCCTTCGGCCTCCGCCTCGGCGCGGATGGTCTCCGCGAGGTCCTCCGGCAGGGAGATGGTCAACTTGGTCACCGGCATCCTTCGATCGTAGACCGGGCGTTCATACCGGGGTATGACCGACCCCGCCTGGCGTGGTGACTGCGCGTTCCGCTAGTCTTTCCTTTCTGCCGCCACGGCCTTGCCACGCCGGAGCGCAGCGCACGATCGAGCACCACGTTCCATAGGACTCATTCGCCAACCGACGTCCGCGCAGGCCAGTTGGGAACCGCGCGGCACAACCGACACACGCTCCGCCGGCCCGCTCGGGCCGGGGGAGCGTTCGCGTGAGACGGCGTCGCCGCCAGAAGCATGACGGCGGTCGCCGCCACTACCACCGACGAGGAACGAGCGAGAGCAACGATGGCTGCCAAGGGGATCCTCGGGCGCAAGCTCGGCATGACCCAGGTCTGGGATTCGGAGAACCGGATTGTTCCGGTGACCGTGATCGAGGCCGGGCCGTGTCGCGTCGTGCAGCTCAAGACGCCCGAGCGTGACGGCTACGCGGCCGTGCAGCTCGCGTTCGGCGCGACGAAGCCGCAGCGCCTCTCGAAGCCCGAGCTCGGTCACCTCGCGAAGGCCGGTGCCGACCCGTCGCGTGACCTGGCCGAGATGCGGGTCGACGACCTCTCCGGCTACGAGGTCGGTCAGGTGCTCGGCGCCGACATCTTCAGCGCCGGTGAGCGCGTCGACGTGACTGCCGTCAGCAAGGGCAAGGGCTTCGCCGGCGTGATGAAGCGCCACAACTTCAAGGGTCAGGGCGCGAGCCACGGAAACCACAAGAGCCATCGCAAGCCCGGCGCGATCGGCGCTTGCGCCACCCCCGCCCGGGTCTTCAAGGGTCAACGGATGGCCGGGCACATGGGTGCCCAGAAGGTCACCACGCTGAACCTCGAGGTGGTCGAGGGCGACGGTGAGCGCGGTCTGCTCCTCATTCGTGGCGCGGTGCCGGGTCCGAAGGGCTCGCTCGTGTTCGTGCGCAACGCGGTCAAGGGCCCCGAGGTCACGTTCGTCCCGGCCGCGAAGGCCGCAGCGCCCGCCGATGCAGCCCCCGCGCCGGCGGAAGGCGCCTCCGCCGAGCAAGCGGCCGCGGACGGGGTATCCCCGGCCGCAGCGAGCGAGGCCATGGAGTCGGTTGCAGGAGGTGAGCAGGAATGAAGGTCGACGTCACCTCCGTCGCCGGCGCGAAGGCCGGCAGCGCAGATCTTCCCGACGACCTGTTCGGCGTCGAGCCGAACATCGGGCTCATGCACCAGGTGGTCACGGCGCAGCTCGCCCATCGCCGCGCCGGCACGCACAGCACGAAGACCCGTGCCGAGGTCCGTGGTGGTGGCGCCAAGCCATGGCGTCAGAAGGGCACCGGCCGCGCCCGCCAGGGCTCGATCCGCTCCCCGCAGTGGCGCGGCGGCGGCATTGCGCATGGCCCCAAGCCGCGCGACTACACCCAGCGCACGCCGAAGAAGATGGTGCGGGCCGCCTTGCGCTCGGCGCTGTCGGACCGGGCCAGTGAAGGTCGGGTCAAGGTCGTCGACTCGTGGGGGATCGACGAGCCCCGCACGAAGCAGGCGATCGGTGTGCTCGAGACCCTGGGCCTGCGTCCGAAGGGCGAGCGTGCACCCCGCGTGCTCATCGTCCTCGACCGGAGCGAGCACGCGGTGTGGAAGTCGTTCCGCAACCTCGGCACCCGGGTGCAGATCGTGCTGCCCGAGGAGCTCAACCCCTACGACATCCTGGTGAACGACTGGATCGTGTTCTCCCAGCCCACACTCGACGCCGCGATCGAGCGCTTCGCCGACACGCCGGGCACGGGTGCGGCCGAGAAGTCGCCGGCCGCCGCACCGGCGCCGAAGGCTGCCGAAGCCGAGGAGTCCGCATGAACCGCGACCCGCGCGACGTGATCATCAAGCCGGTCGTGTCCGAAAAGTCCTACGCGGCCTACGACGGCAACGTCTACACGTTCGTCGTCGCGCCCGATGCCAACAAGGTGGAGATCCGCCAGGCGATCGAGGCGATCTTCAACGTCAAGGTCACCAACGTGAACACGCTGAACCGCAACGGCAAGCGCAAGCGGAACCGCAAGACCGGCACCTTCGGCCAGCGCACCGGGCAGAAGCGGGCGATCGTCTCCCTCGCCGAGGGCGATCACATCGAGATCTTCGGGAGCTGATGACGATGGCGATCCGCAAGCGCAAGCCCACCAGCCCCGGCCGCCGGTTCCAGACCGTCTCCGACTTCGCCGACATCACGCGCGACCGTCCCGAAAAGTCGCTGACCACCTCCAAGCCGAAGACGGGTGGGCGCAACTCCTACGGGCGTATGACGTCGCGGCACCGTGGTGGCGGTCACAAGCAGAAGTACCGCCTGGTCGACTTCAAGCGCGACAAGGACGGCGTGCCCGCCAAGGTGGCCGCCATCGAGTACGACCCGAACCGCAACGCACGTATCGCGCTGCTCCACTATCGCGATGGCGAGAAGCGCTACATCATCGCTCCGCAGGGTCTCGTCGTCGGCGACATGCTCCAGAGCGGGCAGGGCTCGGAGATCCGTCCCGGCAACGCGCTGCCGTTGCGCTACATCCCGGTCGGGACGATCGTCCACAACGTCGAGCTGAAGCCCGGTGCCGGCGCCAAGATGGGTCGGGGTGCCGGGGCGGCGATCCAGCTCGTGGCCAAGGAAGGCACGTTCGCCACGGTGCGGCTCCCGTCGACCGAGATGCGCCGGGTGCCGATCGACTGTCGGGCGACCGTCGGGACCGTCGGCAACGCCGAGGCCTCACTCATCAAGATCGGAAAGGCCGGGCGCAACCGCTGGAAGGGCAAGCGCCCCCACAACCGTGGTGTGTCCATGAACCCGGTCGACCACCCGCTCGGTGGCGGCGAGGGCAAGAGCTCCGGTGGCCGGCACCCCGTGTCGCCCTGGGGCAAGCCCGAGGGTCGCACGCGCAAGAAGGGCAAGAAGTCCGACGAGATGATCATCCGCCGTCGCCGCAGCCGCGGCTCGCGCCGATAGCCAGGGAGACACCGTGCCGCGCAGCCTCAAGAAGGGCCCGTTCGTCGACGACCACCTCGAGAAGAAGGTGGACGCTCAGAACGCGGCCGGTGACAAGAAGGTCATCAAGACCTGGTCGCGCCGTTCGACGATCACCCCCGACATGGTGGGGCACACGATCGCGGTCCACGACGGCCGCAAGCATGTGCCCGTGTACATCAGCGAGTCGATGGTCGGCCACAAGCTGGGCGAGTTCGCCCCCACCCGCACGTTCCGGTTCCACGCGGGTCAAGAGCGATCGGCGAGGCGGTAGCGGTGGCGGACACCATGGCCACCGACGTGGCCCCCCGCGAGACGGCGGCGCGTCTGCGCCACCTGCGTACCTCGCCCACGAAGATCCGACCCGTCCTGAAGCTCATCGTGGGCAAGGACGTGCTGAACGCGCGCGACACGCTGCGCCTGTGCGAGCGCGGTGTCGCCGACGAGGTCGGCAAGCTGCTGGACTCGGCGATCGCCAACGCCGAGCACAACGACAGCGTGCCCGAGGACGAGCTGTTCGTCACCCGGGCGTTCGCCGACGAAGGTCCGACGCAGAAGCGGTGGCGTCCCCGTGCCCGTGGGCGCGGCACGCGTATCCGCAAGCGCACGAGCCACATCACGATCGTGGTGGCCCGCTTCGCCGACGACGAGCTCGAGCGCCGCCGCCGGCGTGAGGCCGCGGCCGGCGGCCCGGCCCGGCGCCGCCCGACCCGTCGCCGCACCCCCAAGGCCGAGCCCGAGCACGACCACGACCACGACGAGGAAGCCGGAGCGGCCGAGGAGTCGACCGACGACAAGCCGGCCAAGAAGTCGACCGCGAAGAAGACCGCCAAGAAGTCGACGGCCAAGAAGACCGCGAAGAAGGCCGCCAAGAAGTCGACGGCCGAACCGGCGAACGACGACAAGCCGGCCAAGAAGTCGACGGCCAAGAAGGCCGCGAAGAAGACGACCGCCAAGAAGAGCGCCGCGAAGAAGCCTGCGGCTGCCGACGAAGACAAGGACGCCTGATGGGCCAGAAGGTCAACCCCTACGGGTTCCGGCTCGGGATCACCACCGACTGGAAGTCGCGGTGGTTCGCGGAGGGCAAGGAGTTCCGTGAGTTCCTGATCGAGGACTGGAAGATCCGCGACTACCTCAAGAAGCAGCTGCCGCACGCGGCGGTGAGCCGCGTCGAGATCGAGCGGACTCGCGACCGTCTGCGCGTCGACGTGTACACGGCTCGCCCCGGCATCGTCATCGGTCGTCGCGGCGCCGAGGCCGACCGGCTGCGCCAGGGACTCTTCAAGATCACGGGCAACGCCCAGATCCAGTTCAACATCCAGGAGATCAAGCAACCCGAACTCGACGCGATGCTGATCGCCCAGGGTGTCGCCGACCAGCTCGCCGGCCGAGTCTCGTTCCGGCGTGCGATGAAGCGCGCGGTGCAGACGGCCATGAAGGCCGGTGCCCAGGGCATCCGGGTCCAGTGCGGCGGTCGTCTCGGTGGCGCCGAGATGTCGCGCAAGGAGTGGTACCGGGAAGGTCGGGTGCCGCTGCACACCCTGCGCGCCGACATCGACTATGGCGGGGCCGAGGCGCGTACCACCTTCGGACGGATCGGTGTGAAGGTCTGGATCTACAAGGGCGAGATCCTGCCCTACAAGTCGGCAGCCGAGGACAAGATCACCCGCGAGGCCGCCATGGCGGTCGGCGAGACGTCGGGCGAGGCCCAGCCCAAGCGCCGGGTCGTGAGCGCCGGTGGTGGTCGTCGCCGCAACGAAGAGACCGTCGAGGTCACCGTCGATCCGGCTGCGGACGAGAAGCCCGAGGATTCGGCTCCGTTGGTCAAGGAGGCCGATCCCGAGCTCGAGCGCCTCCTCGCTGAGGAAGAAGAGATCGAGCGTCGCACCCGCGAGCACCATGAGGCGCCGAAGTTCCACGGGGACGAGGACTAGCCGTGCTGATGCCGAAGAAGGTTCGGCACCGCAAGGTGCAGCGGGGCCGCATGCGCGGCAACGCCAAGGGCGGCACGCGCGTGACGTTCGGCGACTACGGAATCCAGGCGTTGGAGCCGGGCTGGATCACCAACCGCCAGATCGAGGCCGCTCGAATCGCCATGACCCGCTACATGAAGCGTGGCGGGAAGGTCTGGATCAACATCTTCCCGGACAAGCCGGTCACCCAGAAGCCGGCCGAGACGCGCATGGGCTCGGGCAAGGGAAACCCCGAGCACTGGGTTGCAGTCGTGAAGCCGGGCCGCGTCATGTTCGAGCTGTCCGGCGTGTCCGAGACGATCGCCCGCGAGGCGATGCGGCTCGCCATGCACAAGCTGCCGATCAAGACCCGCTTCGTCATGCGCCAAGAGGAGGCGTGATCGTGAAGTCAGCCGAACTGCGAGAGCTCAACGACGCCGAGTTGGCCAACAAGCTGCGTGAGTCGAAGGAGGAGCTGTTCAACCTCCGGTTCCAGCTCGCCACGGGCCAGCTGGAGGACTTCTCGCGGATCAACGACCTGCGCAAGGACGTGGCGCGCTGCAACACCCTGTTGCGTCAGCGCGAGATCGCTCTTGCCGAGGGAGCAATGCAATGACCCAGACAGAAGAGACCCGAGCGAACCCCCGCAAGGTGCGGGAGGGGCTGGTCGTGTCGGCGAAGATGGACAAGACGATCGTCGTTGCGGTCACCGACCGCGTCCGTCATCGGCGCTACGGCAAGACCCTGCAGCGCACCCGCAAGTTCTATGCCCACGACGAGGCGAACGACGGTCGCGAAGGCGACCGCGTGCGCATCACCGAGACTCGACCGCTCTCACGCCTCAAGCGTTGGCGCCTGGTCGAGGTGTTGGAGAGGGCTCGCTAGCTCATGATCCAGCAGGAGAGTCGTCTCAAGGTCGCCGACAACTCGGGCGCGCGCGAGGTCTTGTGCATCAAGGTCCTCGGCGGCACCCGTCGGCGCTACGCGGGGATCGGCGACGTGTTCGTCGCAACGGTGAAGGACGCCGTGCCCGGTGCCGCGGTCAAGAAGGGCGAGGTCGTGAAGTGCGTCGTCGTGCGCACCAAGAAGGAGCGACGACGCCCCGACGGCAGCTACATCCGCTTCGACGAGAACGCGGCGGTCCTGATCAATGACCAGATGCAGCCCCGCGGCACCCGCATCTTCGGCCCGGTGGGTCGTGAGCTGCGTGACCGCAAGTTCATGCGCATCGTCTCGCTCGCTCCGGAGGTGCTCTGAGATGACTGCACCGAAGCTGAAGCTCAAGAAGGGCGACCGTGTGGTCGTGCTCTCGGGCAAGGACATCGGCAAGGAAGGCGAGATCACGCGAGTGATCCGCGAGCGGGACATGGTGATCGTCGACGGCGTGAACGTCGCGAAGAAGCACCAGCGCGCGACGAGCGCCACGATGCAGGGCGGGATCATCGACAAGGACATGCCCATCCACATCTCGAACCTGGCCCTGCTCTGCCCGTCGTGTGGCAAGACCCGGGTGGGCTACCGGTTCGACCCCGACGGTACGAAGTTCCGAGTCTGCAAGAAGTGCGGGAAGGACGTCTGATGGCCGCGCCGACGCGTGAGAAGCCGCGCCTCAAGGTCCGCTACGACGAGCAGCTCCGCGCCGCACTTCAGCAGGAGCTCGGACTCACCAACGTGATGCAGGTTCCCCGGCTCGACAAGATCGTCCTCAACTGCGGGATCGGCCAGGCAACCCAGCAGGCCTCACTGATCGACGGTGCCGTCACCGACCTCTCGATCATCACCGGCCAGAAGCCGCTGGTCACGAAGGCGAAGCAGTCGATCGCGGGCTTCAAGCTCCGCGAGGGCAACCCCATCGGGGCGAAGGCGACCCTGCGGGGCGACCGCATGTGGGAGTTCTACGACCGCCTCGTGAGCCTGGCGATCCCTCGCATCCGCGACTTCCGGGGCATGAACCCCAACTCATTCGACGGACGTGGCAACTACACGTTCGGTGTGACCGAGCAGCTGATCTTTCCGGAGATCGACTACGACAGCATCGATACGGTTCGTGGCATGGACATCACGATCGTGACGACGGCGCAGTCCGACGACCACGGTCGGGCGCTCCTTCGAGCACTCGGGTTCCCATTCCGCCGCGACCAGGAAAGCAGGTAGCGCAAGTGGCGAAGAAGGCACTGGTCCAGAAGCAGGAGCGTGAGCCGAAGTTCAAGGTTCGCGGCTACACGCGTTGCCGGCGATGCGGGCGCGCGCGTTCGGTGTACCGCAAGTTCGCGCTGTGCCGGATCTGCTTCCGTGAGATGGCGCATGCGGGCGAGATCCCCGGTATCACCAAGGCCTCGTGGTGAGGGAGGCCAGCAGATGACGATGACCGACCCCATTGCAGACATGCTCACCCGGATCCGCAACGGCAACGTCGCGTTCCACGACGAGGTCATCATGCCCTCGTCGAAGGTGAAGGAAGCGCTGGCGAAGATCCTCGAGCGCGAGGGCTACATCGAAGGGTTCTCGGTCGAGGTGCTCGACGACAAGCCCGGCAAGAAGCTCACGATCATGATGAAGTACTCGTCCGATCGCGAACGCACGATCTCGGGCCTGAAGCGAGTCTCGAAGCCGGGATTGCGCGTCTACACGAAGTCGACCGATGTGCCGCGAGTCCTGGGTGGGATGGGGATCGCGATCCTCTCCACCAACCAAGGGCTCATGACCGACCGGGAAGCACGGCAGCGCCGGGTCGGTGGCGAGATCCTCTGTCACGTCTGGTAGGAGCGAGCAGATCATGTCCCGTATCGGAAAGCAGCCCATCACGATCCCCGCGGGGGTCGAGGTGACGCTCGACGGTGGTCACGTGACGGTGAAGGGCCCCAAGGGCACCCTCGAGCACGAGGCGCCGGCGACCATCACGATCACCCGCGAGGGCGACGACCTCGTCTTCGCGCGCCCCGACGACGCGCGCCAGAACCGTGCCCTGCATGGTCTGACCCGCTCCCTCGTCGCCAACATGGTGCAGGGCGTCTCCGAGGGCTACTCGCGCGACCTCGAGATCGTCGGCGTCGGGTATCGCGCGATCGCGCAAGGCCCGTCGAAGCTCGAGCTCCAACTCGGGTTCTCGCACGCGGTTCACTTCGAGGCACCCGAGGGGATCACGTTCGACGTCCCCCAGGCGACCCGCATCACCGTCCGCGGCTTCGACAAGCAACTGGTCGGCCAGGTCGCCGCCAACATCCGCAAGATCCGCAAGCCCGAGCCCTACAAGGGCAAGGGCATCCGCTATGCCGACGAGCGCGTGCTGCGCAAAGCCGGCAAGTCGGCGAAGTAGGAGACGTCTGAAGTGCTGCAGAAGGTCGCGGGACGCAAGCGCCGTCACCGTCGGGTTCGCAAGAACGTGCGAGGCACCGCCGCGCGTCCCCGCCTGGCGGTGTTCCGGTCGAGCAAGCACCTGTACGCGCAGGTGATCGACGACACGACGGGTCGCACGATCGCGTCGGCCTCCACGATGGAAGCCGACGTACGAAGTGGTGCGACCGCGACCGTGGACGCCGCGAAGTCGGTGGGCACGCGGGTTGGTGAGCGCGCGAAGGCCGCAGGTGTCTCTGCGGTCGTGTTCGACCGTGGTGGCTTCCGCTACCACGGACGTGTCGCGGGTGTCGCCGACGGCGCGCGAGAAGCAGGGTTGGAGTTCTGATGAGGCGAGGAACCGCGCCGCAGGCAGCCTGCGGCGCCCGAGCCGGGGCCCGAGCGGCCCGGCACGAAGTGCCAGGAGCGAAGTAGATGGCAGAAGGTCAGTTCGAAGAGCGGGTGATCGCGATCAACCGCGTCGCGAAGGTGGTCAAGGGTGGACGGCGGTTCTCGTTCACTGCGCTCGTCGTCGTGGGTGACGGCCAGGGCAACGTCGGCCTCGGATACGGCAAGGCCAAGGAAGTCCCCGCCGCGATCCAGAAGGGGATGGAAGAAGCGCGCAAGAACCAGTTCTCGGTTCCCTTGGCGGGCTCCACGATCACCCACCAGATCCTGGGCGAGCACGACGCCGCCCGGGTGCTGCTGAAGCCTGCGTCACCCGGTACCGGTGTGATCGCCGGAGGCGCGGCGCGTGCCATCCTCGAGGCGGCCGGTGTGAACGACATCCTGGCGAAGTCGCTCGGGTCGTCGAACGCCATCAACGTGTCGCGGGCGACGATCGCGGGGCTGCGGGGCCTGCGGCGTCCCGAGGAGATCGCACGGCTGCGCGGCAAGTCGGCCGAAGAGGTCGCGGGCGGCCCAATGCTGCGTGCCTACAAGGAGCGCAACTCGCCCAAGCCGGTCATCACGGAGGTGGCGTGACGATGGCGACCAAGCTCAAGGTCACGATGATCCGTTCTGCGATCGGCGCGAAGCCCAAGCAGCGCGGGACGCTCCGTGCGTTGGGGCTGCGCCGGATCAACCAGACGGTGGAGCACGCCGACCGTCCCGAGATCCGCGGCATGGTCGCGCGCGTTCCCCATCTCGTCTCGGTGGAAGAGGTCTGATGCCCATCAAGATCCATGATCTGAAGCCGGCCGCCGGCTCCCGGAAGCCGGCGCGTCGCGTCGGCCGAGGCATCGCGGGCAAGGGCGGCAAGACCGCCGGCCGCGGCCACAAGGGCCAAGGCGCTCGCGGCACGGTCCCGACCCGCTTCGAGGGCGGCCAGACCCCGATCGCGCGCCGCACGCCGAAGGCCAAGGGCTTCCGCAACCCGTTCCGCGTCGAGTACGCCGTCGTGAACCTCGAGGCGCTCGAGAGCTTCGACGCCGGGGCGACGGTCGATCCCGACTCGCTGCGGGCGCGGGGCCTCGTTGCCAAGCGCGGCTACGTCAAGGTCCTCGGACGCGGCGAGCTCACCAAGAAGCTGACGGTCAAGGCGCACCGCTTCTCGAAGTCGGCCCAGGCGGCCATCGAGGCTGCGGGCGGGACGACCGAGCTGATCGCCCTTCCGTGGGGCGAGGGACGCCCGCCGGCGGGCAGCAACAACGCCCTCACCAATCGGTAGGCTGACCGACCATGCTGTCCCGACTCCGGAACATGTTCCGGGTCCCCGACCTGCGGAACAAGATCCTGTTCACGCTCGTGCTCATCGGGGTCTACCGCCTCGGTGCCCACCTGCCGGTGCCGTACGTCGACTTCAGCGCGATCAAGACCCTGCAGGACTCATCCAACAACAGCGGTGTCGTCGGGTTCCTCGACCTCTTCTCCGGCGGCGCGATCACCAACGTCGCGATCTTCTTCCTCGGGATCATGCCGTACATCACGGCATCGATCATCATGCAGCTGCTCGGCGTGGTCATCCCCAAGCTCGAGCAGTGGCAGCAGGAAGGCCAGACCGGCCAGAAGAAGATCACCCAGTGGACGCGCTACCTCACCGTCGCGCTCGCGCTGGTGCAATCGACCGGCTTCGTCTTCGCGCTGCACCAGGGCAGCGGCGGGCTGATCGGCTTCGGCGGCAAGCTGCCATCGGGGATCGACTTCATCCCCGGGTTCAACTTCTGGCGGGCCGGGCTCATCGTCCTCGTGTGGACCGCCGGTACCGCGCTGGTCATGTGGTTGGCCGAGCTCATCACCCAGCGCGGCATCGGCAACGGGATGTCAATCCTGATCTTTGCTTCCGTCGTGTCGCGGCTCCCCGCGCAGGGGGGCGCGCTGTGGAGCGAGGGTTCGAAGTTCCAGTTCTTCACCGTCATCGGCATCGGCATCGCGATGATCGTGGGCATCGTGTTCGTCGAGTCGGGGCAGCGCCGCATCCCGGTCCAGTTCGCCAAGCGCGTCGTGGGCCGGCGGATGTACGGCGGCCAGAGCACCTACATCCCGCTCAAGGTGAACCAGTCGGGCGTGATCCCGGTGATCTTCGCGAGTTCGATCCTGTCGTTCCCGGCGCTGATCGCCTCCGCGATGGGCAACAACTTCACCGGGGTCCAGGAGTGGATCAACGACAACCTGGTGAACAACCAGGGCTGGTTCTACATCGGCTTCTACACACTCCTCATCATCTTCTTCGCGTACTTCTACACCGCGATCGCGTTCAACCCGCAGCAGCAGGCCGACATCATCCGCAAGCAGGGTGGCTTCATCCCCGGGATCCGGCCCGGTCCCCCGACCGAGAAGTACCTGGCCAAGGTGCTCAACCGGATCACGCTGCCCGGGGCGCTCTTCCTCGCGATCATCGCGATCACGCCACTGCTCGTCTTCGCCCTGTGGGACATCTCCCAGTTCCCCTTCGGCGGCACTGCGCTGCTGATCACTGTGGGCGTGGCCCTCGAGACGATGAAGCAGATCGACAGCCAGCTCATGATGCGCAACTACGAAGGATTCCTCGCCTGATGAGGCGAGCGGGCTGACGGGTTTCTGATGAGCGCACGCGGCCCGAGGCTTGTGCTGCTCGGGAAGCAGGGTGCCGGCAAGGGCACTCAGGCGACCCGGTTGGCGGACCACTACCACGTCGCGCACCTGTCCACCGGCGATCTCTTCCGGGACGCGGCGAACCATGGCCACGCGCTGGGCATCGAAGCGAAGCGGTTCATGGACCGCGGCGAGCTCGTGCCCGACGAGACGGTCCTGGGACTCGTCGAAGAGCACCTCAAGGTGGACGACCGCGCCGGTCGGGGGTTCGTGCTCGACGGCTTCCCGAGGACGCGCCGTCAGGCCGAGGAGCTCGAGCGCATCCTCGCCGGAAGGCCATTGGATCTGGCGATCGACCTGGACGTGCCGACCGAGATCGTGCTGCACCGCATCGCGGGGCGACGGGTGTGTTCGCAGTGCGGCGCGCTGTACCACATCGACAATCCGCCGAAGGAGAACTGGACCTGCGACGTGTGCGGTGGTCGCGTCGAGCAGCGCGACGACGACACCGAGGAATCGGTGATGCGGCGTCTCGAGCTGTACGAGATCGAGACGCTGCCCGTGATCCAGTTCTACCGACGTGCCGCCACGCTTGCGCACGTCGACGGGAGCCAGGAGAGCGACGGCGTGTTCGAGCAGCTGGTCGAGACCGTCCAGGCGGGCTTCGACTCGACGAGTCCGTGATCACGCGCAAGACGGCCGACCAGATCGCCCTGATGCGTCGGGCCGGCGCCGTCGTCGCCGAGATGCACGAGGTCTGCACGCGCGCGTCGAAGCCGGGGGCCACCACGCTCGACGTCGATGCTGCGGCCCGCGAGGTGCTCGATCGTCGGGGGGCCCGGTCGAACTTCCTCAACTACCACGGGTTCCCCGCAGTGGTGTGCACGTCACCAAATGAAGTGATCGTCCATGGCATCCCGAGCGAGACGGTGGTGCTCGAAGAAGGCGACATCCTCTCGATCGACTGCGGCGCCATCATCGAGGGCTGGCACGGGGACGCGGCGATCACCGTGCCGATCGGCGACATCGACGACGAATCGAAGTTGCTCATCGATGTGACCCGTCGCTGCCTCGAGGATGCGATCGCCGAGATCGTGGCCGGGAACCGCCTCGGCGACATCGGCCACGCGGTCGAGTCCCGGGCCCTGGCGGCCGGGTTCTCGGTGGTGCGGGAGTACGTCGGGCACGGCATCGGTACGGCGATGCACGAGGAGCCCCAGGTGGCGAACTACGGGCCTCCGGGACGCGGGATGAAGGTCCGCGAGGGCCATGTGCTGGCGATCGAGCCGATGATCAACGCCGGGACCCAGGAGACCCAGACCCTGGCCGACGGCTGGACGGTCGTGACGAGGGACGGCAGGCGCTCGGCCCACTTCGAGCACACGATCGCCTGCACCGACAACGGCCCCGAGGTGCTCACCCTTCCCGGATAGGGCCCGAACACCGGCGGAGCACGGCGTTCGGCCGGGGTCCGCCCGCACGGCCCCCGGGGGGCCTAGGGTCCTCCCGTCGGCCTCCACGGCGACTTGGGCTGTCGCGCTCTCGTCGTGTAGCCTTTCTTCTCGGCCCAGAGTTGGTTTTGGCGTGTTTTCGCGCGCCACGCGGACGTGAGGAAAGTCACTGGCAAAGCCCAAGGACGACACGATCCTGGTCGAGGGAACGGTGGTTGAACCGTTGCCGAACGCCATGTTTCGCGTCGAGCTCGAGAACGGGCACAAGGTGTTGGCCCACATCTCCGGGAAGATGCGGATGCACTACATCCGGATCCTCCCCGGTGACCGGGTTCAGGTCGAGCTCACGCCCTACGACCTGAGCCGCGGCCGCATCACCTACCGGTACAAGTAGACGAGAGCGAAGCGAACGTCATGAAGGTTCGACCGTCGGTCAAGAAGATCTGTGAGAAATGCAAGGTGATCCGTCGTCACGGGTCCGTGCGCGTCATCTGTCAGAACCCCCGGCACAAGCAGCGTCAGGGTTAGAGGAGCATTCATGGCCCGCATCGCCGGTGTCGACATCCCCCGCGAGAAGCGGTTGGAGATCTCACTCACCTACATCTTCGGAATCGGACGTTCGACGGCGCAGCTCGTCTGCGACCAGTCGAACCTGCCCCGAGACACGCGCGTGCGCGATCTCACCGAGGACGAGGTCGCCAAGCTGCGCAGCTGGATCGATTCCAACCTCAAGGTCGAAGGTGACCTCCGCCGAGAGGTCTCCGCAAACATCAAGCGCAAGGTCGAGATCGGTAGCTACGCGGGCATCCGGCATCGCCGGGGCCTGCCGGTGCACGGGCAGCGCACCCGAACCAACGCGCGCACCCGCAAGGGCGCGAAGAAGACCGTGGCCGGCAAGAAGCGCGCCAAGAAGTAAGACGAGCAGGAAGCAGGAACGGTGGCAAAGGCAACCCCGGGCGCACGGCGTCCGAAGCGACGAGAGCGCAAGAACGTCGCCTACGGCGTCGCGCACATCAAGTCGTCGTTCAACAACACGATCATCACGATCACCGATCAGCAGGGCAACGCACTCGCCTGGGCTTCGTCGGGGAACGTGGGCTTCAAGGGTTCGCGCAAGAGCACGCCGTTCGCCGCGCAGCTGGCGGCCGAGACGGTTGCCCGGCGCGCGATGGAGCACGGCGTCCGCAAGGTCGACGTGGTGGTCAAGGGCCCCGGCTCCGGCCGCGAGACCGCGATCCGCACGATTCAGAACACCGGTATCGAAGTGGTCGGCATCAAGGACGTCACGCCGATCCCGCACAACGGTTGCCGCGAGCCGAAGCGGCGCCGGGTATGACTGGGACCATTTCGACCATCTCGACGAGTTCGACGGGGAGGAGCTGACCGTGGCGAGATACACCGAAGCCGTCTGCAAGCTCTGTCGCCGCGAGCGCATGAAGCTCTTCCTGAAGGGCGCCAAGTGCGACTCCATGAAGTGCGCGATCGAGCGCAAGCCCTATCCGCCCGGCGAGCACGGTCGGGGTCGCATCCGCGAGAGCGAATACCTGCTCCAGCTCCGTGAGAAGCAGAAGGCCCGTCGCATCTACGGCGTGTTGGAGAAGCAGTTCCGGAACATGTACGCCGTGGCATCGCGCCAGCAGGGCATCGCCGGCGAGAACCTGTTGCGGATGCTCGAGTCGCGCCTCGACAACGTCGTGTTTCGTGCCAACTTCGGTGCCAGCCGGAACCAGTCCCGCCAGCTCGTCCGCCACGGTCACGTCACCGTGAACGGCAAGCGCCTCACCATCCCGTCCTACCAGTGCCGTAAGGGTGACGTGGTCGGACTGGCCGACAAGATCAAGCAGAACATCGTCATCCGTCACAACCTCGACACCATCGACCGCGCCGCTCCCGCTTGGCTCGACGTCTCCAAGGACGCCGTGCAGGCAACGGTGCGCGACCTGCCGCTCCGGGACCAGATCGACGTTCCCGTGCGCGAGCAGCTCATCGTCGAGCTCTACTCGAAGTAACCGCCAAGCACTGTTCGTCGTAGCCCCCGAGCGGGCCCCCCGGAGGGGACCGCACGCACGCGAGAGAAGTCCTGCTCATGCTCATCATTCAGCGTCCTGAAGTCGAGGCCGGCGATGCCGACGGCAACACGCAGTCGTTCGTCATCGCCCCACTCGAGCCTGGCTTCGGCCACACTCTCGGCAACAGCCTGCGCCGCACGCTGCTGTCGTCGATCCCCGGTGCTGCCGTCACCCAGGTGCGCTTCGACGAGGCCCTGCACGAGTTCGACACGATCCCGGGGGTGAAGGAGGACGTCACCGACCTCATCCTGAACCTCAAGGACCTCGTGCTCACGTGCTCGAGCGACGAAGGGGTGAACCTCCGGGTCGACAAGCGTGGTCCCGGCGACGTCACCGCCGGCGACATCCAGACCACCTCGGATGTCGAGGTCCTGAATCCCGACCTGCATCTCGCAACGGTCAACGCCAAGGGCCGGTTCGCCATCGACCTCACCGTCGAGCAGGGCCGCGGCTACCTCTCGGCCGAGCGCAACAAGCGCACCTCGACCATCGGCGTGATCCCGGTCGACGCGATCTTCTCCCCGGTCCGACGCGTGTCGTTCTCGATCGAGCCGACCCGCGTCGAGCAGGCCACCAACTACGACAAGCTGACGATCGAGATCGAGACCGACGGTTCGATCTCGCCCAGCGACGCACTCGCATCGGCCGGCGACACGCTCCGAAGCCTGGTCGCACTCGTGGCCGACCTTTCCGACGAGCCCAGGGGCCTCGAGCTCGGCGAGGTCTCGCCGACGATGGCGGCGTCGCCCGACCTCGAGCTGGCGATCGAAGAGCTCGACCTCTCGGAGCGTCCCCGCAACTGCCTCAAGCGGGCCCGCGTCGACACGATCGGGCAGCTGGTCGCCAAGACCGAGGACGACCTGCTGGCGATCACCAACTTCGGCTCGAAGTCGCTCGAAGAGGTGCTCCAGAAGCTCGACGAGCGTGGCCTGTCGCTGCGCGTCAAGGAGTAGACGATGCCGACGCCGCGCAAGGGCCCACGCCTGGGCAAGGACCCGGCCCACCAGCGCCTCATGCTCGCCAACCTCGCGGCGAGCCTGTTCGAGGCCGAGCACGTGGTCACCACCGTCACGAAGGCGAAGGTGCTGCGCCCGTACGCCGAGCACCTCATCACCAAGGCCAAGCGCGGTTCGATCCACGACCGTCGCGTCGTGATCGCGAAGATCCACGACAAGCAGGTCACCCACAAGCTCTTCGCCGAGATCGGGCCCCGCTACGCCTCCCGCCCGGGTGGGTACCTGCGGATCTTGAAGCTCGGCCCGCGCCCCGGCGACAACGCGCCGATGGCCCGCATCGAGCTGGTCTAGCCACCGTCACCAAACCGTCGGCATGACCCTGTTCGATGCCGCCGCCGGCGACGAGCGCCCTCGACGGTCGTCGTCGGAGGAGACGCCGCTTGCGGCGTCGACCGGTAGGGACGACGACAGCGCGCCCCGAGGGTCGGCACCGGAGCGGTTGCAGCTTGTCGTCGCCTACGACGGTTCGGGGTTCCACGGGTTCGCCGCGCAGCGCGACGTTCGCACGGTCGAGGGTGTGCTGTCCGAGGCGTTGGCGCAGATCCTCCGGTCGCCCCCGGAGGCGCTGCACCTCGTGTGCGCCGGGCGCACGGACGCCGGCGTTCATGCCTGGGGTCAGGTCGTCAGCCTCGACATAGCACCGGAGGCCGAGACCGGGCACGTCCTCCGAGCGGTCAACCGCATGTTGGGACCCGAGGTCGTGATCCGGTCCGTCGACCGGGTTCCCGGGGACTTCGACGCACGGCGATCCGCGATCTCCCGGACGTACCGCTACACGATCCTGAACCGCGACGTGCCCGACCCGTTCCTCGTCCGCCAGGCTTGGTGGGTGCCCGAGCCGCTCGATGTGGCCCTGCTGCGCCTCGCCGCCGACCCGTTCATCGGGGAGCACGACTTCGCCGCGTTCTGTCGGCGAGGACCCGAGGGCTCGACCACGACGCGGCGGGTCTTCGAGTCGCACTGGCTGCCCGACGACCGCCCGGGGGTGCTCGTGTACGAGGTGCGGGCGAGTGCTTTCTGCTGGCAGATGGTGCGTTCGCTGGTCGGCACGATCGTCGAGACCGGGATGGCGAAGCGTCGGCCCGGGGACCTCCTCCGGATCCTGCGGTCGGGGGATCGCGCCCAGGCCGGGCAGATCGCACCGCCACAGGGCCTGTCCCTGTGGGAGGTCGCGTACGCCAGTGGGATGGGTCAGCCGGGCGCGTCGCCGAGGTAGAGGAAGCCGTAGCCCTCGTCGCGGAACGTGAGGCCGGCATCGGTGAGCGCGACGCCCCAGTCGCCTCGGACCGCGGGGTCGGTCTCCTCCATGCCGTGGTCGGCAACCAGGACGAACGCCGTGTCGTCGAAGACGCCGGCCCGTTCGACCGCATCCATGATCGTGCCCATGCGGGCGTCGGTGTCGCGGATCGCGGCGGCCGCGATCTCGGAGTACGGCCCGCCCTCGTGCATCGCCGCGTCGGTGAGCGTGAAGTTGGCGAACATGAAACGCGGTCGCGGGTACTGCTCGTCGCGGTACGTCCCGTCCCAGATACCGACCGCCTGCTCGGTGCCCATGTGGTCGACGATCGACGACCACGAGTAGTCCTTCGACGGTCGCACGAACCGCTCGGTCGTGTGGGGAAGACCCTCGGGGCTCTTCGGCATCGGTGGGACCTCACCGCGGCGGAAGAATCCGAACGTGGAGTAGTCGGCGTCGATGTCGCACGGCTCGTTCACCGATGCGGTGAACGCGTCCGGCTCGTGGCGGTGCAGCACGGTGTGGATGGACTCGACGCCATCGAAGGCATGGTCCATCGCCCGAGGCCAGGTGGCGTTCGAGTTCGTGATGACCTGCTCACCGGTACGCCGGTCGAACCACGCGTTGTGGAGGATGCCGTGATGGCCCGGCAGGCGGCCGGTGAGGATGGAGGTGTGGTTCGCGAGCGTGACGGTCGGGAGCCCGGCCATCGCGCCATGCGCGTACCCGGTCCCCATGGCGAGGAGCCGAGCCGTCTGCGGCGCGTCCCCCCGCGCGGCCATGTCGTAGAGGACGTTGGGGTTCGACCCGTCGAAGAGGAACACCACGACGTGCTGCGCCGCGCCGCCGGCCAGGTCGAGGACGTCGTGGCGAACCTCGCCGTCCTGACCTGCGAGGTGGCGACCGTCGGCACCGGCCGGGACCCCGAGCAGCGCCAGGACCGTGGGCGCGACGTCGACGAGCCGGGCGGCACGAGGGACCAGGCCGTCGTGGCGCACGCCCTTGCCGGCGAGCACGAACGGGGCCCGGGCCTGCACGAGCCCGAGGGATCCGTGCTCGCCCCGGTGCCCACCCTGGTCCTCCCAGTTGTGGCCCGCGGAGTGGATCACGCAGAGGTCGGGGGCCGCCGGGTGGTCGAAGAGCTGCGCCACCTGCTCGAACGCGTGCGGGTAGGAGTTCTCGGAGCGATGCGGGTGCTGGTGGGCAACCTCGTCGCCGAGCGACGGGCACCGGCTCGTCGACTGATCGGCGAGCGGGTCGCGGCCCTCGACTTCGAGCACCTCGAAGGTGCCGTCGTCGCGGCGCACGAATCGGACCGAGCCGTCGTGGGACCGGGCCTCGTAGGCACCGGCGCGGGCCAGGAGCACCATGTCGACGATCGGCTCGAGCTCGGCGGCGGTGAGGACCTCGAGGGCGGCCTCGGCCGCTGCGGAGCGTTCGCCGGCGAGCCAGGTGGGGGTGGTCAAGTCGACGCCGGACGCAGTTCTCGGTGCGATCGTCATGGGCGCAACTCTACGGCGTGGCCCCGTATGGCCCAACGGCTGGCTCCCCGATTGCTGCCGGACCGTACGGATCGGTAGGATTACCCCTTCGTGCGCCACGGCCCCCGGCTGTCGGTGCAACCCACATCGCTCCACGTCGAGGATCCGCGTGCGTACCTTCCAGCCCAAGCCCGATGACATCCAGCGCGCCTGGTACGTCGTTGACGCCGATGGCGCCGTGCTCGGCCGCCTCGCGTCCGAGATCGCGACGCTCCTGCGCGGCAAGCACAAGCCCATCTGGGCGCCGCACATCGACACCGGTGACCACGTGATCGTGGTGAACGCCTCCAAGCTCGACGTCAGCCCGCGCAAGCTCGCCGACAAGAAGTACTACCGCCACTCGGGCTACCCCGGTGGCCTGCGCGAGGAGTCCCTCGAGCACCTGCTCGCCCGCGACCCGGAACGTGTCGTGCGCCTCGCGGTCCGGGGCATGCTGCCAAAGGGCCGTCTCGGACGGGCCATGATCGGCAAGCTCAAGATCTATCCGGGACCGACTCACCCCCACGCCGCCCAGCAGCCGACCCCGAGGGCTCTCACCTCGGCCCGGCGTGCCGGCTGATCCAGGAGCTCGTCGTGCCCAAGCCACTGATCCAGACCACCGGACGTCGTAAGTCGGCGGTCGCTCGTGTACGCCTCCGCCCCGGTACCGGCGTGGTGACGGTCAACGGTCGCACCGTCGAGGCCTACTTCCCGGTGCCCACCCACTGTCAGCACTCGACGGAGGCACTCCGCGTGTCCCAGACCGCCGAGGTGTACGACGTCGACGCCACCATCCACGGTGGCGGTGTCAGCGGGCAGGCCGGTGCGCTCCGTCTCGGCATCGCCCGGGCGCTCGTCGCACTCGACGACGAGCTGCGTCCCACCCTCAAGAAGGCTGGCCTCCTCGTGCGCGACGCACGCGAGAAGGAGCGCCGCAAGTACGGCCTCAAGAAGGCCCGTAAGGCGCCCCAGTACTCGAAGCGGTAGTCGCGCCCCGTGGCGCGCTGTAGTTGACGTGACCTTGCGATTCGGAACCGACGGTATTCGCGGTGTCGCGAACCGCGACCTGACCCCTGAGCTCGTCACCGCGCTCGGGCGCGCCGCGGCGCGAGTGCTCG
>Ga0315297_10000641_pt1 | contig 20442 bp, 18 predicted proteins | sample YL17G15_0_MG_FD_203628 | JGI IMG/M metagenome (GOLD analysis project Ga0315297, IMG submission 203628) | Sediment microbial communities from Yellowstone Lake, YNP, Wyoming, USA - YL17G15_0 | ecosystem: Environmental > Aquatic > Freshwater > Lake > Sediment | place: USA: Wyoming | collected... | reverse complement strand
CCATCCTCTACGATCGCCGTCGCCGTTGCCCCTTCCCGATCGCCGGCGATGCCGAGGAGGCGGAAATTCCAAAGATCCTCCTGCTGAAGCGGCGAGACGGGACGTTCTTTCAAAGACGCTATTTTACTCTGTTCCTCCAGTTTCTTTTTCTGGAGGGCCAGATCGAGCTCGATGAAGGGTCTGAACGGATCCGGTTTCCCTGCCGCGTGATAGACGTAGGCCGCCGGGGCAACGGCGGAAACCGTTTTCGTCGCCTGCGAAGTCGAAGGAACCGCTTTTGCTTCCGCAGCCAAGGAACCGACGGCGCCGATCCCGCCGGTAAGCACAAACACCAGGATGCCGCCCACAATACCCGCTATGGAATGTCTTCTCATCATTTCCTGTCCACAAACATGTAAGTCTTCACGGTGCAGGATGTCTTGATGACACGACCCCGGCCCTTCACCTCCTGGGCGTCGCCCATGTTGATATCCTCGATGTTGATGATCCGCGGTATCCAGGCCACCTGTTCGAAAAAGGAAACCGTGTGATGGAAACCGCCCGCCAATTGCATCCGGACGGTGATCTCGTCGTAAAATTTTTCCGGTTCCGCCGGCTTCGGGGGTTGCCCCTTGGCGGCGGCCGGAGGAGGAGTCCCCGGTTTCGCCTCCGGTGTCTTCGGGGGCGGTGGAGGAATGGGTTCGAACAGGAGAAAATTCACACCGACCCTCTGCCCGGACTGGACGACAGAGGCCAGAAGACCCGGGATCTCCTTTGCATTGGGAAGTTTCAGCAGCGCCACCTGAAAGGCCGCCTTGAGCTCCTTGATCTCCCGAATATACTTATCGATCTGCGCCACCGCCTGTTCCTTCTCCGCAACCTGCTGCTGGAGGGTGGTCAGCTTGGCGCTAAGGACCGTCCCCTTCGCAAGTGCGTCCTGAAGGAAGAGCAGGTAATAGAGATAGCCCAGAAGGATATAGACAAAAAAGATGATCAGCGCCTTTTTTTTCGGAGATAACTTCTTGAGGTCATCCAATGTCAAGGCCATGGCTCACAACCCCTATTTCATGACACACGTCAGAGCGAACTGCTGCAGCTTCACGCCGGCAATCTCCTTCTCCTTGGAGATCACGAGATCGACAGACTGAATAAACCCTGCCTTTTCCAGGTCTTTCATGAACCGGGCCAGGATGCCGTTGTCCCTGGCCACCCCCTCGATACGCAGATTTTTCCCTGTTTCGATGATCCTGTCCAGCCAGAGGTCCTTTGAGGGAACGACCATATTCAACTCATCCAACATGCGGACGGGAAAGAACCGGTTGACCTCCAGCGTGTTGATCACCCCCAGTTTCTGTTCCAGTTCTTTCTTGTCCTTCTTGAAACCCTCGATATCGCCGACCTTCTTGTCCAAAACGACAAGCCTGGCGTCCGCCTCCCGGATCTTTTTCTCAAGACCGCTGATAGTCATACCGAGATAGAGGTGGCCGGAGATGAGAATCACAAGAAAGAGCAGCAGGGAACCGGAGATGATGATGATCTGGCGCTGGATGTCCTCCTTCTTTTCCTTTTCCCGATAGGGAAGCAGATTGATTCGGATCATTTGTCACCTGTCTTCCGCAAGGCCAGGCCCACGCTGACGGTGGCCATGGGACCGATGCGATTCGCCGTTTCCTGATCCATGACGTTTTTGGCAAATTGGATTTTTTTGAAGGGATTGACGACTTCCGCCTCGATGCTGAGACGGTGGGACAGGTCCTCCGCGATACCGGGGATCATCGCTCCGCCGCCGGAAAAAAGAATCTTCTTGATATTTTCCGCACCGAATGTGGTACGGAAATAGTCGACCGAACGCTCGATCTCGGAGCAGAGCGGATCGGCATCGGCGATCAGCCCTTTCCGAAAGAGGCTCCGCGCCGGTTCGCCTTCCCCGGCCCCCTCGATCTTCGCCTTTTCCGCCTCCTCAAAAGGAATCCCCAGCCTCTCCGCAATCACCTCGGTGATGGAATTGCCGCCGATGGTGAAATCCCGGGTAAAGATCGACATCCCGCCCTTCACCACATTGAGGTTGGTCATGCTCGCCCCGATGTTGATGAGGACGGCCACGTCGTTCTCTTCGAAGTCGTAATTTTCCTCGTACATGGTTTCGAGGGCAAAGGAATCGACATCCATGATCACCGGGAGGAGACCCGCGTCCCGGATGACCTCCGTATAGCCATCGATGATATCCTTCTTGGCCGCCACGAGGAGGACGTCCATCTGACTGGGGCTGTAAGGGTTTTCGCCCAGGATCTGAAAATCGTAATACACCGTCTCCATGTTGTCGAAGGGCAGATACTTCCCCCCTTCATCCCGGATGAGATCCCGCAGTTCCTCCTCATCAATCCGGGTAAAGGTGACCTTCTTCACGATCACGGCGGCCCCGGATATGGAGGTGACGATCTTCTTCCGCTTGCAGCCGGACCGTTTGTGTAGTTCTTTGATGGTTGCAGTCAGGACTTCCGGCTCCGCCACGGTGCCGTCGACGATGACTCCCCTGGCCAGGGGCATCAGGGAAAAGCGGCTGAGGATACGGCCTTGGGGGGTATCCTGTATCTCAGCCAGCTTGATGCAACTCGATCCAATGTCAAGCCCGGCAAGCTGTTTTCCTCCCGAAAACAAGCCCCTGATGTCGAACATGAGATCACCATCCTGAGATAAGGGTCTTGACCCCGCCTGCCGCGGCAGTAGCGGGATCCTTATTGTGCCTTCCGGTAAACCAGCTCCCCTTTTCTAACCATGCCGAGTTCGCTTCTCGCCACCATCCCGATATAGGACAGATTATCCCGGAGAAGCGTGATGTTTTTTTTCAGAGCGATGTTTTCGAGGGTAATCTCATGATTGTTCTTCTTGAGGGACATCAATTTCTCCTTCATCCGGTAGTTGTCGATGAGCCCCCTGTCCCCGAACGTGATCAGGGCTCCCATGAGTAAAACAAGGACGATGAGACATCTGCCTATCTTCATCTCTCTGATACCCCGCAACGCTGTGAAGACGTCAGAAGGACGTTGCATAACTCTATATACAAAAAGAAAGAGCAGTGCAAGACGAAATTTTGAAAAAGGCGAATTTTTGTGAAGATTTATTTTTTAGTGCGCCGCGAACCTCAGGGCGAGACGGAGGGGGAGACAAGGAATTCATCTCGTATGGCCAAACCCGCCGTCGCCCCTCTCCGTCGGAGAGAGCTCCCCGCATACGGCCCAGACCACACGGCAGACCCGGTGCACCACCATCTGGGCGACGCGGTCCCCTCGCCGGATGACGAAGGGCTCCTGGCCGTGATTGATCAGAATGACCCCCACCTCTCCCCGGTAGTCCGGGTCGATCGTACCGGGGGCGTTGACCAGCGTTACGCCGTGGCGAACGGCGAGCCCGCTCCGGGGCCTGATTTCGGCCTCGTAACCTTCGGGGAGGGCAATCGCGACACCGGTTGGTACCAGCGTCCTTGCCCCGGGAAGAATCGTCACCTCTTCCCTGACCGCCGCCATGATATCCATCCCCGCCGCTTGCCCGGTCATGTAACGGGGCAGGGGCAGATCTTCCGTTCCCGGCATTTTTCTGATGGACACTTCGATCTCTTCTATCATAATCTTTGTTTGAGAATGTTCATTACACCCTCGTAAAAAGGCCGCAGGCAAGGCGCGCGAATCCTGAGGAGTGAGGCGTACTTTGGCGTACGCCGCAATAAGCCTGCCCCTGCGAAAGCAGGGGAAGGATGAAGCGCAACGCAGCATCCGGACTTTTTACGTAGCCGTCTTCATTACGCCAATGCCTCTTCGGACACAGGACCGAGCGCCGCAACCGCCAGCGCCTCCGGCCGGAACATCTTACCTGCCAGTATGCGGATCTGCTCGCTCCCGACCGCCTCGATCTGCTCGATGATCTCCTCTGGTGTCACCTGCCTTCCGAAACATAACTCGTTCCTGGCCAGTGCCGTCATCCGGTTGTCCGTGCTTTCCATGCCGAGGAGGAAATTCCCCTTGATCAGTTCCTTCGCCGACCGCAACTCTTCCTCCGTAAGTCGTTCGGAACAGGACCTCTCCAGGCACTCCCGGACAAGGCCCATCACCTCACGGACCCGGTCTCTGCCGGTTCCCAGGTAGATTCCGAGAAGACCGGCATCCATATAGGGGGTCAGATAGGAGTAGACCTCGTAGGCGAGGCCCCTCTTTTCCCGGATCTCCTGAAACAGCCGCGAACTCATGCTCCCCCCCAGGACAGAGTTCAGGAGAAACGCCGCATGACGCTCTGGGCTGACAGCCGAGGGCGCTGGAGAGCCGATGAGGAGGTGCACCTGTTCCAGTTCCTTCCAGAGAACGTCATTCCCCGGCCTGGCCACGGGGACTTCGATGCGCTCGCAAACGGATGAACCGAGGAGCGATCCGAAGGACCGCCGGACGAGATCTACGAACCGATTGTGTTTAAGATTTCCGGCCGCGGTGAGAACGAGATGTCTTCCCCGGTAGCGGGTCTGGAAGAAATGGAGGAGTTCGTCGCGGCGGAAGGCTTCGATCCGTTCTTTCGTCCCAAGAATGGGAAGTCCGAGGGGATGTCCTCTCCAGAACAGGCTCTCAAAGAAATCGTGGATTTTATCGTCGGGGGTGTCCTCGACCATCCGGATCTCCTGAAGAATGACCGACTTCTCGCGGCCGATGTCCTTCTCGTCGAAACGCGAACCGGTAAAGAGATCGGCCAGAAGATCGACGGCCAGTTCCAGATGGTAATCCGGGATCTTGATGTAGAAGGAGGTGAGTTCTTTCCCTGTGGCGGCGTTCATCACACCGCCTACGGAATCGATGGCAGAGGCGATATCGAAGGCGGACCGCCGGTCGGTGCCTTTGAACAGCATGTGTTCGATGAAATGGGCAGCCCCGTTGTTCAGGCCATTTTCATGGCGGGAACCGCCTTCGACCCAGGCTCCGATAGAGACCGACCGGACATGGTCGATCTCCTCGGATATGACCCGGATGCCGTTGTCCAGAATGGTCTTACTGACCATCGGCGGCTCCGCAAAAAGTCCATATGCTTCGTTGCGCTTCCTCCTTCGTCACTGCGGCGTACAAAGAGTACGCCTCATTCCTCAGGAGTCGCGCGCCTTGCCTCTGGAGCTTTTTGCGAAGCCGCCCCAGATGGCTCAGTACGACTTTCTTAGAGAGCATCACCATCGGCTCCCAGTGCTTCCTTCCTGCTGAGACGGATCTTACCCTGCTTGTCCATCTCCAGCACCTTGACCATCACCTCGTCCCCCTCGCGGAGGATGTCGGTGACCTTGTTCACCCGCTCACGGGCGAGCTGCGAGATGTGCAGAAGACCCTCCGTTCCGGGCAGGATCTCAACGAAGGCGCCGAAATCCACGATCTTCTTGACCGTGCCCTTGTAGATCTTGCCGACCTCCGCGTCCTCGGTCAGCCACTTCACCATGGCCACGGCCCGGGCGGCGGCTTCCGCGTCGCTGGAGGCGATGGTCACCGTGCCGTCATCCTCCACGTTGATCTCGACGCCCGTCTCCGCCACGATCTGGCGGATGTTCTTGCCGCCGGAACCGATCACGTCGCGCACCTTATCCGGTCTGACCTTGACGGTGGTGATCCGCGGGGCGTAGATTGAGATGTCCTGCCGAGGAGCGGCAATATTCTCGCGCAGCTTGCCGATAATGAAGAGCCTCCCCTCCCGGGCCTGATTCAGGGCCTTTCTCAGGATGTCCCGGGTCAGATTGTCGATCTTGATATCCATCTGCATGGAGGTCACGCCCTTTTCGGTCCCGCATACCTTGAAGTCCATGTCGCCGGCGTGGTCTTCATCGCCGAGTATGTCGGAGAGGATAACCACCTGGTCGCCTTCCTTCAGGAGCCCCATGGCTATCCCGGCAACGGTATCCCGGATCGGCACCCCGGCGTCCATCAGGGAGAGACATCCGCCGCAGACAGTGGCCATCGAAGAGGAACCGTTGGACGAGAGGATCTCGGAGACGATCCGGATCGTATAGGGGAACTCCTCTTTGGGCGGCAGGACGGGAAGGAGGGCCCTTCGAGACAGGCCGCCATGGCCGATCTCCCGTCTTCCCGGGTTCCGGAGAGGTCTGGCCTCACCAACGCAGTAGGGCGGAAAATTGTAGTGGAGGAGGAAGGAGCGCCTCTCCTCCCCGGCGATGTAATCCATCCGCTGCTCGTCATGGGAGGTCCCCAGGGTCACGGTGACCAGGGCCTGGGTCTCGCCCCGGTTGAACAGGGCCGACCCATGGGCGCGAGGCAGGAGCCCGATCTCGGAGCTGATCGGACGGATTTCCGTATTGGAGCGGCCATCGATTCTTCTGTTCTCACGGAGGATCATCTCCCGGAGGATGCCTCTTTCCAACTCCTCGATGATCTCGAGAATCTTGGGCTTGAGGGAAGAATCATCGGCCGTGAGCATCTTGACGACGTCTTTTCGGACCTGATCCAGCTTCGCGTAACGCTCTAACTTGCGCGGCATGCCGTAACCCTCTTTCAGTCCCGGCAGCGCCGAATCGGACACCTTCGCCACGAGGGACTCGTCAACGGCCGGAATCTCCACGACCCGCTTGGTCTTTCCCGTCTCCTGACGCATGCGGTCCTGCAGTTCGATCATCGGCCGCATCGCCTCAAGACCGAAATTGATGGCGTCGACGATTACATCCTCGCCGACCTCATTCGACCCGCCTTCCATCATGACCAGGTTGACGTCGTAAGGCCTTCCCTCCGTGCCGGGGACGATCTTCCGTCCCACTAAAAAGAGATTGATATCGCTTTTTTCCTGAACCGCTACCGAAGGATTGCAGACAAAGGCGGCATCCACGCGACCGACCCGGACCCCGGCAATCGGTCCCTTGAAGGGGATATCCGAGATCTCAAGCGCGGCTGACGCGGCGAGCATCGCCGCCACATCGGAGTCGTTCTCGTCGTCCACGGAAAGGACCGACGCCACGATCTGGGTCTCGTGGAAATATTTCTTCGGAAACAGAGGCCTGATGGAGCGGTCGATGATCCGCGAGGTCAGGATCTCCTTCTCGTTGGGACGGCCCTCCCTCTTGAAGAAACCACCGGGGATCTTCCCGGCGGCAAAGGTCATTTCCTGATAATCCACGGTCAGGGGCAGAAAATCGACCCCTTCCCGTATCGTCTTTAAGGAAACAGCGGTGACCAGAACTACCGTATCCCCGTATTTCACAAGGACGGCGCCGTCCGCCTGTCCCGCGACATAGTCCGTCTTGAGGGAGATACTCCTCCCCGCAAAATCTTCATTGAACAGTTTACTCATATTTTCCTCTCGATTTTTTTAATTCCAGTGCGGGGCATGGAAGGAGTAAGGCGTTAAGAAGTGGGGCGCTTTGCCTACTCCGCACTCCTTACTCCTTACTTCCTACTCCTGATCGACACCCCGCACCCTGCGCTCAGGTTACTTCCTGAGCCCTAAACGCTGAATCACACTTCGGTAGCGTTCCACGTCCTTGTTCTTCACATAGTCCAGAAGCTTCCGCCTCTGGCCGACAAGCTTCAGGAGCCCCCGCCGGGAATGGTGATCCTTTTTGTGGGTCTTGAAATGTTCCGTCAGGTATCCGATCCTGGCGCTGAGGAGGGCAATCTGGACTTCCGGGGATCCCGTATCCTTTTCGTGCAACTGATAACTGCCGATGATATCTTTTCTTTTTTCCACATCTAACACTTCTCTCGTCCTCCCTTAAGTCTATGACGCAAGTCTCAAGGCCTTCGGCCTCAGTCGTTAAATACCCGTAAAATCCTTACTGTCTGTTTTTTACTTTCCCCTGAAACCAGTTCGTCCGAGGCGTAGAGCATACGGCCGATGGCTACCAGGCGCCTGCCGGTAACAAATTTTATCACATCTCCGGCGCTAAAAAAAGGAATATGATAGCGGGCGAGAATCTCTCCATCCGGCTGATACCCGTTCCGCAACTTATCCGCCAGCACCGGATCCGCATCGATGACGGCCATACCGGGCAGGACCTCCGCCATCGGCATCAGATGCGCTGCTAAGAAGCTCTTCTTTTCCAGCGCCTTCATGCCTTCCATCGTGAGCGCCTGCTCCTCGCGGAAACAACCGCTGCGTATCCTGCGCAGGACTGACATGCACCCCCCGCACCCGAGCGTTTCCCCCACCTCCGCACAAAGGGAGCGGATATAGGTGCCCTTCGAACAGGAGACCGTAAAGGTCACCTCGGGCAGCCGGACCTCCTCGATCCGGACGTTGTAGACCTCCACTTCCCTCGGCAGCGCTTCGACGTCGATCCCCCGACGCGCCCAGTCGTAGAGGGCCCTCCCCCGGAACTTCACAGCCGAGTAGCGGGGCGGCGCCTGCTCCCGCCTTCCCGTCAGACCCATCAGCGCCTCTTCCACCTGCTCCCGGGTGACACGGGGCTCCTCCCGGAAAATGACGCGTCCTTCGGTATCGAGGGTGTCGGTCCGGACCCCCAGAAGGAGGGTAGCCCGGTACTCCTTGTCGTCAAGCGCCAGGAACTGGACCAGCTTCGTCGCCTCATTGATGCAGACGGGAAGGACGCCGGTCGCCAGCGGATCCAGGGTCCCCGTATGGCCCGCCTTCCTGATCCCGAGCGTTCGCTTGACCTCCTCCACCACATCCCGGGATGTCGGCCCCGACGGCTTATCGATGACGATGACCCCGTTCATGCTTCTGCGGCGGACATCCTGATCGCCTCGAGCACACGCCGCCGGATGTCCGGAAGCTCCCCCATCATCAGGCAGGCGGCGGCATTGATATGACCTCCCCCTCCGAAGGCTCGGGCCACGCGTTCCACATTGACTGCACCCTTGGAGCGGAGGCTCAGCTTGAAACGGCCGTCCGTGAGCTCCGAATAGAGGATGGAAATCTGAACCCCCCGGATGGTTCTGGGCAGATCTACAAAGCCTTCGGTATGCTCCGGCAGCGCTCCGGCAGCGGCGAGCGCCTGCTGCGTCACGGTGAGTGATCCAATACTGCCGTCCCCGTCGAGGGTCAGCGTGGAAAGAACCGCCGCCAAGAGACGGATCTTGGCCGGCGAATTCGTATCATACACATTTTCCGATATCCACTGGGGATCGGCGCCTCCGTCAACCAGATCCGCCGCAGCCAGGAGGGCGCCCCGGCCGGTGTTCCCGTAACGGAATCCGCCCGTATCGGTCAGGATGGCCGTATAGAGGCAGGTAGCCGTCTCCCCGGTCAGCGCAAATCCCATATGCGCCGCGATCCGGCAGATCAGCTCTCCCGTGGAGCTTGCCCGCGGATCGATCAGGGTGGCGTCGCAGAACCCGCCGTTGGCGACGTGATGGTCGATGTTGATCAGGCAGGGAATCGCCGCGATCCGCGCCGCTTCTCTTCCGACCCGTCCCAGTTCTCCGCAATCGAGAATGAAGGCGGCATCGAAAAATTCCAGAGGGGGGAGCTCATGGATGATCCGGTCGCTCCCCGGCAGGAAACGGTAATTTTCCGGTGTGATGTCCTGATTGTAGACGGTCGCCTCCTTCCCCATTAGCCGCAGCATGTGGTGAAGGGCCAGCTCCGAACCGAGGGCGTCCCCGTCAAGCCGCTCATGGGCAGTGATCAGAAAGACCCGGCGCCGGCCGATCAGTTCGCTAATCCTCTGCAGCATACTTCTCCTCTTCCCGGCTGATTTCCGAAAGCAGACTTTCGATGCGATTCCCGTAGGCAAAGGACGGATCATAGGCAAACAGGAGCTCCGGGGCAAAACGGAGCTGCAGCCTGCGGCCCAGTTCTCTTCTCAGGAACCCGGCCGCCTTCTTGAGCCCAGCCTGGACGTCCTCGCTGCACGCATCCTTCCCCATTTCGACGAAAAAGATCTTCGCCGTCCGGAGATCATCGGTGACCTTCACACCGGTAATCGTCACGGAACCGATCCGCGGATCCCTGACCTGCTTGAGGAGGAGATCGGCAATCTCCATCCTGATGAGATCCGCCACCCGGTCCGCCCTTTTGAAACTACTCATGTTTTCTACTCATATTTACCTTCTTCGATATCCCCGCCATCCACCAGATCGGAAAAACTCACGATCTCGATCCGGCTCCGGACCACATCCGCGAGTAAAAGCTGATCGATGAAGTTCAGGATATGGTCCATTTTGGCGTTGATATAGGGCTTGTCGTTGCCCACAACACTGAAACCGATCCTGGCCCGTCTCCAGTGGTCGTTGTCGCCGACTTCCGCGATGGAGACATTGAATTTATTCCGCGTCCGCCGGATGATCCGGCTCAGAACGCCGCGTTTCTCCTTCAGGGATCCGCTCTCGGGAATCCTGAGATCGATGAGTCCCGTTCCGACTACCATAGCATTCCATTACAGTTTTTACAGCTTTCTTTCGACCTGCTCCTTTACATACGCCTCAATGACATCCCCCGTGTGGATATCGTTGAATCCCTCGATGCCGACGCCGAACTCAAATCCGACAGCCACCTCTTTCACATCGTCTTTGAACCGCCTCAGGGACGCGACCCGGCCGTCATAGACGACCACACCGTCCCTCAGCAGCCTGAGGCTGGAGGTCCGGGTGATCTTGCCGTCCGTCATATAACTCCCGGCAATCGTCCCCACCTTGGGAACGCGGAAGAGCTCGCGCACCTCGGCACGACCCTGGACCACCTCCTTGTAGATGGGTTCCAGAAGGCCCTCCATGGCGGCCCTCACATCGGCAATGACGTTGTAGATGATCTCGTAGAGCTTGATGTCCACCCCCTCCTGCTCCGCCACTTCCACCACCCGGGCGTCAGGCCGGACATTGAATCCGATGATGACGGCGTTGGAGGCCGAGGCTAACATCACGTCGGTTTCGGTGATCGTTCCGGTGGAGCTGTGGATGATCTTCAGCTTGATGTCGTCGGTGGAGAGCTTGTTCAGGGCGTCGATCAGGGCTTCGACGGAACCCTGCACGTCGGCCTTGATGATGACGTTGAGCTCCTTTACCCCTTCCTTCATCTTCTGAAAGAGCTGTTCGAGGGTGATCTTCGAGGAGGTGGAGAGCTCCCGTTCCCTTTCCTTACGGATCCAGTATTCGCCGATGCTCCGGGCCTTCTTTTCATCCTCGACGCAGATAAATTCCGTGCTCACCTGCGGTACCCGGGAGAACCCGATGACCTCCACCGGCATGGAGGGACCGGCCTCGCTGATCCGTCGCCCCTGATCATCGATTATCGCCCGGACCCTGCCGAATTCCGTCTTGGAGACGAAGGCGTCTCCCTCCCGGAGGGTGCCCTCCTGGATAAGGACGGTCGCCACCGGACCGCGGCCCCGATCCAGCTTCGCCTCAATGATCACCCCGCGGGCGGACCGGTCGGGATCGGCCTTCAGTTCCATGACATCGGCCTGAAGGAGGATCATCTCCAAGAGCTCCTCGATCCCCTCCTTCTTTTTCGCCGATACCTCGCAGAAGATCGTTTCACCGCCCCACTCCTCCGACAGCAGATTGTACTCCGTCAGGGCCTGACGGATCTTCCCCGGATCGGCGCCGGCCTTGTCGATCTTGTTGATGGCCACAATGATGGGAACACCGGCCACCCGGGCATGGTTGATCGCCTCAACCGTCTGGCCCATTACCCCGTCATCGACGGCTACGACCAGGATCACGATGTCCGTCACCTGAGCCCCTCTGGCCCTCATGGCTGTGAAGGCCTCATGACCAGGCGTATCCAAAAAGACGATGTCCCTCCCCTTGATCCGCACATGGTAGGCGCCGATGGCCTGGGTGATCCCGCCTGCCTCGCCATCCATCACATGGGTCTCCCGGATGGCATCGAGAAGGGAGGTCTTGCCGTGATCCACGTGACCCATGATCGTCACGACAGGCGCCCGGGGCTTCAGATTTTCGGGAGAGGTCTCGGTTTTCTGCAGGGGCTCATCAAATTCGCTCAGGGCAGCCTCCACCTGGTAACCGAAATCGGCGGCAATCAGCGTAGCGGTATCTAAATCGATCGCCTGGTTGATGGTCACCATGAGACCCATCACGATCAGTTTGTTGATGACCTCTGCCGCCTTTATGCCCATCCGCCTGGCAAGTTCCCCGACGCTGATCGATTCGGCGACCTTGATCCTTCTCTTGATCGCCTTCGGTGTGGTGATCGGGGTCTTTTTCATCTTGACCGGAGCTGCCTTCTTCTCTTCGCGCCACCTTACGGGCCGTTCCTCACGCTCGATCTCGATCCGCCGATCCTTCCGATCGACCAGTTGCTTGATCAGGGTCTTCTTGCGCGGAGCCGCCACTTCCCCCATCAGGACCTCGACAGGCGGCTTTCCCTTCTTCTTCGGTCTCTCCGCTTCCGGTCGGCCGGGCTTTTCTACCCCGGGAGGGATGGATCCCTTGACGATTCTCAAATCCGCTCTGCGGGGGAACTCTTTCCACGGGATCACATGCGCCGGTTTCGGCACTTCCGGAGGCGTTTGCAATTTTCTTTCCGCTTCCGACAGGGGGGCCTTGATTTCGCGGTGTCTCGGATGCCGGACGGGCAGGGGTTTTTTTTCTGTCTCCGGCGCCTTTTGAACGGCTTCCGGCGCCGGCTTCTTCTCGGGTTCCTCCTCCCCTGCTTCCGCGGGTGCTTCAGGCAGGACGGGCTCTATCGGCATCACCGGCTTCGGCGCCTGTTCCCGGGGGGACACGGGCCTGGCCAAAGTCTCGCCGGCAGGCGTCTCCCGGTAGATAGACGTTCGCACCGGGGCTTCCTTGGGAACAGGCTCAGGCGCCGCTTCCTTCGGAACGGTTTCCAAAGGCGGCTTTCCCCTGGCAAGCGCCTCTTCCGGCTTCAGCGCTTCGGCGGCTTCCTCCGGCTTGATCTCTTCAATCGGCGTCCGAACCGCCCTTCGCCTGATCACCGTAGACTTGATTCTCTTTTCAACCACCTCATGAGGCTCGGGAGCAAGCAGTTCTGCCTGAATCCTCTCCATCTCGCCTTCATCGAGCGTGCTCGATTGCGATTTCACCGCAATACCGATCTTTTCCAAGCGAGAGATCAGTTCCTTGTTTTCCAGCCCCAGCTCCTTGGCCAGTTCATAAACTCTTTTTCTCAACATGCCCAACCATCTCCCCTTCAGATATTCGCATTTCAGGACAGCCTAAGCCGGAATCCCTTTTTCCCCGCCGGCCTCCTGGTCGATGAGCTTTCCCGCCTCGGCGATCCACATCGAGGCGGTCTTCTCGCCGACCCCCGGGATAGACGCCAGCTGTTCGGAATCGGCTGCGGCAAGCATGGCCACGCTCTTCAGCCCCGCCTTGAAAAGTCGCTCCGCTGTGGCCTCGCCGATACCAGGAATCTTCATGAGAGACTGATAGCCGTTGTCCGCCTTCGCAGCCGCCGTCGACTCACTCTTGACATCGATTTTCCAACCGGTCAGTTTCACGGCAAGCCTCACGTTCTGCCCGTTTCTCCCGATGGCCAAGGAGAGTTGGTCATCGGGAACGATGACCTCCATCGCCCTGTTTTCTTCATCGACAAATACCCGGTTCACCTTCGCCGGGGACAGAGCGCTGCAGACATACTTGGCCTGATCGTCGGAATAGGGAACGATGTCGATCTTCTCACCGCGGAGCTCCTGAACAACGCTCTGAACACGCGACCCCCTCATGCCGACACAGGCGCCCACCGGATCGATATCCTTATCCCTGGTCTTGACGGAGATCTTGGACCTCTTCCCCGGTTCCCGCGATACGTTGACGATCTCGATCAACCCTTCGGAAATCTCGGGCACCTCCACATCGAAGAGGGCCTTGAGAAAATTGGGGTGGGTCCGAGAGAGGATGATCTGGGGACCCTTCGTGATCTTCTTGACATCGCAGATGTAAGCTCTGATCCTCTCGCCCCGCTTATAGGATTCCCGGAAAATCTGTTCCGAAACGGGTACGATCCCTTCGGCGCGGCCTAAATTTACGATAATGTTTCCGCCTTCGAACCGCTGCACGAAACCGTTGGACAGTTCCCCCTTTCTGTCGTGATACTCCTCATAGATGTTGTCCCGCTCCGCGTCCTTCACCCGCTGGATGATGATCTGTTTGGCCGTCTGGACGGCAATCCGGCCGAAGGTGCTGGTTTCGATCTTGATGCCGAGGCTGTCGCCCGGTTCCGCTTCCTCATCCAGGGCGCGTCTCGCTTCTGCGACAGACACCTGAAGATCGGGATCCAGAACCTTTTCCATCACGGTCTTGAACTGGAAAACCTCGATTTCACCGGCCTCCTCGTTGTAATGGGCCTCCAGCTCGACATCGGGTCCCAACTTCTTGCGGGCTGCCGTCAACATGGCATCTTCCAGGGCCTTGACGATGATCTCCCTGTCTATCCCGCGATCCTTACCCATCTGTTCGATCAGGCGTCTAAGTTCCGGAAACATTACCAAAAACCTCCGTAATCATTCTTTAGAGGCCCGGCGAAACGCCTGGCCTCACAACTCAAACTCTAAATTGGCCTTTACCACCGCCTCCCGGGGAATCCGGAAGGACTTTCCCGCATCACGAATCACAATGACCTTCCTGCCGTTCTCATCCTCATAATCGATCAGCTCGCCGCAAAATCGCCGCCGTCCCTCGATCTTTTCCGCGAGGCAAAGACTGATCTTGAAACCTCGATACTTCAGGAAATCCCTGTCCCGAAAGAGCGGCCGATCCAGGCCCGGTGAGGAAACCTCCAGGGTGTACGGGCCGGGAGGAACGTCGTGAATGTCTAACAGATCCCCTAACTGATTGCTGATCTCGGCGCAGTCATCGAGGGTCACCCCCCCTTCCCGGTCCATGAAAACCCGCACCACCCAGCGCGTTTTCATCCTCAGGCACTCCACCTGAACCAGCTCCATCCCGACGGAAGCGAGAAGCGGTTCGGCCAGCTGCCAGATCTGTTCTTCGTGGGGTTTCATAAAAACGTTCTTTTTTTAGAAAAAAAAAGTGGGCTTAAGCCCACTCATCAAAACCCGCCGATGATTTTCACGCTTCCTAACACACCACTTGACCGATTGCAAGGAAAAAAACGGATTTTCCAGGCAGTCCGATTTCCAGGGCCGAAAGAAGATAAAAATGGAGCGGGCGACCGGGATCGAACCGGCGACGTCCAGCTTGGGAAGCTGACATTCTACCGCTGAATTACGCCCGCCCACAGAAAAAACGGCCTGTTCATCCCATGGAAAACGGACGCCCATCTTAATCAACGGAGGCATTTTGTCAAGATTTTTTTACGCAAGATCTTTTAAGCAAGACCCGACGGCCGCGAAAAAAGACCCTCAGTGCGGAGGAATCCGCATTTTAAAACTTTCCTTACGTGAGGCGCAGGCGGACGGAATTCCCATGTCCGTCGAGTCCCTCCAGTCCGGCAAAACGGACAGTAGGACCGCCGTACCGGGCGAGGGCCTCCCGCGAAAAAGAGAGAACATTGGTCCGCTTGACAAAATCGTAAACGCCCAAGGGGGAAGCAAAGCGGGCCGTTCCCCCGGTCGGCAGGACATGATTCGGGCCCGCCATATAGTCCCCCAGCGCCTCCGGGGTGTGCATCCCCAGGAAGACCGCCCCGGCATTCCGGATCTCTGTGAGGAGTTCCCGAGGATTGCGCACCATCAGTTCGAGGTGCTCCGGCGCGAAACGGTTGGCCAGATCGACCGCCTCGCCGAGATCCCGTGTCACCACCGCGGCCCCGAATGCCGCAAGCGAGCGGGCGGCGATACCCCTCCTCGGGAGGCGATCCAGCTGATGGTCCACCTCCGCAGCGACGGACCGGGCAAAGGCCTCGTCCGGCGTCATAAGGACGGCGCTCGCCATTTCGTCATGCTCGGCCTGGGCCAGCAGATCGGCGGCGGCAAAAGACGCTTCCCCAGTTCCGTCGGCGATGATCAGCACTTCGCTGGGACCGGCAATCATATCGATCGCCACCCGGCCGAAGACCATCTTCTTGGCCGCAGCAACATAGGCATTCCCGGGACCGACGATCTTGTCTACCTGGGGAATCGACGCCGTTCCGAAGGCCAGGCCCGCGATCGCCTGGGCGCCGCCGATTTTGAAAATCCTCTTCACGCCTCCCAGCTCCGCAGCGGCAGCGATCAGCGGATGGAGCTGCCCGTCGCGGGAAGGGGTCGCCAGAATGATCTCGCCGACGCCGGCGATCCGGGCGGGAATCGCCGTCATGAGCACGGTGGACGGATAGCAGGCCAGTCCCCCCGGCGCATAGATGCCGACCCGGGAGAGGGGAAGGATGCGCTGACCGAGCTCCACCCCTTCTTCGTCCGCAACCGACCACCCCTCCTGGCGCTGCCGCTCGTGGAATTGTTCGATTCTCCGGGCGGTTAGGCGGAGGAGCTCCAGATCTTCCGGACCAACCCGCGCGACCGCGTCCCTCCTCTCCTCCGGCGAGGCCTCGACAGTCGCGGCCGTCACGACATGACCGTCAAACTGTCCGGTATAGGCAAAAACGGCTTCATCCCCCCGCCGGGCCACCTCTTCCACGATCCGGCCGACGGACGCCCAGAGTTCGGGATCGAAGACCCGCCCTCGTTCCCGGATCCGCCGGAAAAATCCTTCAAATTCGACTTCGTCCGTCCGGATGATTTTCATGATTTCACCTCAACCCAATCCCTGAATAGGCTGTTCAAAAATGCCCAGATGCAAGGCCCCCGATATCCTGAGCCGTGAGGCGTACTTTTAGGTACGTTGAACGGCGAAGGATGAGGGAAACGCAGCAGATGGGCGTTTTTCAACAGTCCTATCCGGCGACCCTGCGGATATCGGCCCCTAAAGCCGACAATTTCTTCTCAATCTGCTGATAGCCCCGGTCGATATGATAGACGCGGGAAAGAACCGTCGTCCCCTCCGCCGCCAGGCCCGCCAGAATGAGGGAAGCAGAGGCCCTGAGATCCGTCGCCATCACCGGCGCCCCGTGGAGCTTTGAAACTCCCCTGACTAAGGCGCTCTTTCCCTGAATGACGATATCCGCCCCCATCCGAATCATCTCGCTCACATGCATGAAGCGGTTCTCAAACACCGTCTCCGTGATGACGCTCAGACCTTTTGCGACCGCCATCAAGGCCATGATCTGGGCCTGCAGGTCCGTCGGAAATCCGGGATAGGGCAGGGTCTTGACATCCACGCTCCGCAAGGTTCCACCGCCCGCGGCCCGGAGACTGTCTTCGGCCACGTCGATCCTCATCCCGGCATCCCGCAGTTTGGCGATCAGCGCATCTAAATGCAGGGGGTTGCAGCCGAGGATCCGGACATCCCCCCCGGTAATGCCGGCGGCGATCAGGAAGGTTCCGGCTTCGATCCTGTCCGGGATCACCGCCGCCTCCGCGGGATGAAGCCGTTCCACCCCTTCGATTGTGATCACATCGCTTCCCGCGCCGTGGATCCGCGCCCCCATGCCGATGAGCACCTCGGCCAGATTGACGACCTCCGGCTCGCGGGCCGCGTTTTTCAGGAGGGTCTTCCCCTCGGCAAGGGTCGCGGCCATCATGATGTTTTCCGTCCCCGTGACGGTGGAAATATCGAAATAGATTTCTGCGCCTTTCAGGCGTGTGGCCTTCGCCTCGACATAACCGTCTTTCAGCGTCACCTCCGCCCCAAGCGCCCGCAGGGCTTTGATATGGAGGTTGACCGGTCTCGCTCCGATGGCGCAGCCTCCCGGCAGAGAAACCCGCGCTTCCCCCATTCGCGCCACGAGCGGGCCTAACACCAGGATCGAGGCCCGCATGGTCCGAACCAGGTCGTAGGAGGCCTCACAGCTGGTGATCACGCCGGCATTGATCCGGAGGGTCCCCTGCCCTTCGATCTCGACGCCGAGGCTGTTGAGGAGTTTCCGGATCGTCTTGATGTCCATAAGATCCGGAATATTGTGAAAGGTGTTCCATCCTCCGACCAGAAGCGCAGAGGCCAGGATCGGCAGAGCGGCGTTCTTGGCCCCGCTGATCCGGACATCCCCTCGAAGGCTCTCACCCCCGACAATCACGATCTTGTCCATCGTCCGTTCCTTTCGATTCCTTCCAGCCCAATCTCACCCCTGGAAAATAGGGGGAGGGGCTGCTATCCCATTTCTTTAAAATTACCTTGACGGCGGCATGTCTTCGTGAAGGACGCATTGGAGATTTTTCGGGGCGCCTTGCCCCCGCAACGGAGCGTCAGGCCTTCCTTCTCGCCGATGCGACACGATCCATCCCTCCGTAGTCTTTCCGGAAACCGATATCCCCATAGGCTCCCTCATCCCGGAAGAGGGTCTCGACAAGCTCCTTCTGACCCGCTCCGATCTCCAGGAAGATCCGCCCGCCCCCCTTCAGGCGACCAGCCCCTTCCCGGATGATCTCCCGGTGGAAAGCGGCGCCGTCCGGGCCGGCGATCAGCGCCGCCCGGGGTTCGAACTCCCGGACCCCCGGCGGCAGCAAGTGATATGCGTCAGCGGGGATGTATGGCGGGTTGGAGACGATCAGATCGAATTTCCCTGGAACAGTTGCAAAGAGATCCCCCCGGATAAAGTCCATACGCTCGGCCACTCCGTGGACAAAGGCATTCCTGCGGGCCACTGTTAGGGCCCCCGGTGAGACATCCGTCGCCGCCACCCGGGCCGTGGGCAACTCTCTGGCCAGGACCACGCCGATCGCGCCGCTCCCCGTTCCGATATCGATGATACGCAGGTCGCCCCCGACGGGGCTGTAAAATCCCAGCACCTCTTCGATGAGGCATTCCGTCTCCGGTCTCGGGATCAGGACCTCGCGATTGACCTCGAAGCGGAGGGACCAGAACTCCTTTTCCCCCACGATATAGGCAACCGGCTCGCCCCGGCGTCGTCTGTCGACCCACCGCGCAAACCCGGCGGCTTCCTCCTCCGAAAGGTTCCTTTCCGGGTGCATGCAGAGCTGCAACCGGTCGGTTTTCAGGAAGTGCGTGAGGAGAACCTCGGCGTCGAGACGGGAAGACGGGCTGCCACACGCACTCAGGTCGCAGGCTGTCCGGTGAAGGATGGTCCGGATATCGGTCATCTCGCTCCCTCGCCGCATCCCCATCGCCGCGAGACCTTTATTGCGCAACTTGAAAATCGGATCCCGGAAGCGCGCATTGGAGATTTTTCGGGTTACCCTGCCCCCGCAGCGCAGCGCCCGCAAAGACGACTGTTTGAGCGCGAAGCGCGAGTTTCGTCTTTGCAGCGAAGCGAGGAGGCGCAGGGTCGAAAAATGTCCAGCGCGCGAAGGGATCATGATTTTCAAAGATCTCGCTGCGGGAACACCGAACGGGGAAAGGATCCCTTCCTCTCAGGTCGACTGTTTGAGCGCTTCGGCCTGAAAATTGGTCGTCAGGGCATCGATCATGAAGCTGATATCCCCGTCCAGAAAGTTTTCCAGGCTGTAGGAGGTGAGTCCGATCCGGTGGTCCGTCACCCTTCCCTGGGGGAAATTGTAGGTCCTTATCCGTTCGCTCCGGTCCCCGCTCCCCACCTGGTTTTTTCGGGTCTCGGAGATCTCGGCATTCTGTTTCTTCACCGCCGCGTCAAGGAGCCTCGCCCTGAGCACCTTCATCGCCTTGTGCTTGTTCTTGAGCTGGGATTTCTCATCCTGGCAGGTGACGACAAGGCCAGTCGGCAGGTGGGTGATCCGGACGGCAGAATCGGTGGTGTTGACGCTCTGCCCGCCGTGACCGCTGGAATGGTAGACATCGATCCTGAGGTCGCCGGGGTCGATGTTGAGCTCCACCTCTTCCGCCTCCGGCATGATGGCCACGGTCACGGCCGAAGTATGGATCCGCCCCTGGGCCTCCGTGACCGGGACCCGCTGGACGCGGTGGACGCCGCTCTCGTATTTCAGCCGGCTGTAGGCGCCCCTCCCGGCGATCAGGGCGATGATCTCCTTAAACCCCCCCATCCCTCCGGCGGGGGTGCTGCTCATCACCTCGACCTTCCACCCGCAGGTTTCCGTAAAACGGGCGTACATCCTAAAGAGGTCCTCCGCGAAAAGCCCCGCCTCGTCGCCTCCGGTGCCCGCCCGGATCTCGAGGAAGACGTTTTTCTCGTCATTCGGATCCCGGGGGAGGAGCAGGACCTTCAGCCTCTCCCCGAGGGACTCCCTGGTCTCCTTCAAACGGGGCAGCTCTTCTCTAACAAGTTCCCTCAGCTCTTCGTCGCTCTCCTTGAGAAGGGCCTGATCTTCCTCGATGCGGAGGCCGGTTTTCTCGTATTCGCGGTAGGTTTCGATCAGATCGCTTAGATCGGCGTGCTCCTTGGCATACTTCTGATAGATCCCGTGCTTGCCGACGACGGCCGGATCACTGAGAAGCTGCTCCAGTTCCTGATAACGCGATTCTATATCCTTCAGCCTTGCAAACATGACGCTCTCGCAAAAAAAGTAGAGGAAGCCTTGAATTTGGGGCGGCTTCGTAAAAAGCTCCAGAGGCAAGGCGCGCGAGTCCTGAGGAATGAGGCGTCGGGGAGGGGCCTTGTTCCGGAAGCCCA